>JAESFG010000317.1_pt1 | contig 84269 bp, 69 predicted proteins | sample 9269371 | NCBI WGS metagenome assembly JAESFG01 (sample SAMN14506227, study PRJNA617093) | algae metagenome | isolation source: Aetokthonos hydrillicola CCALA 1050 (B3-Florida) and co-occurring... | place: USA: South Carolina | collected 2013-01-01
AAATCAAAAACCCAGACATTCAAGGGGAAGGATACCAACAAGGAGAACAGCTTGGCTACAGAAACTTAACAAACTATATTCGTCACAGAGACGGGTACAAGTGTCAAAACCCTGATTGCAAAAATAATCTGGCTGATAAAGTTCTTCAAGTTCACCATATTGGCTATTGGAAGAATCCGCCAGATAGAAGCAATCGACCCAGTAACTTGATTACTCTTTGTGATAAATGCCATAGCTCACCCAATCACAAAAAAGGAAAGCTTCTGCACGATTGGCAACCAAAAGTTAAATCATTTAAAGCAGAAACTTTCATGTCTACTATCTACAAGCTAATACTTGAAGATCTAGATGCAGAGCAAGCTTTCGGCTATGAAACGGATTTCAAGCGGGAAGAGTTAGAGCTTACAAAAAGTCACCACAATGATGCTTTTATTATTGCTGGAGGTGAATTACAGCAAAGAATAGAAGCTTTAATGATTGAACAAATTCGTCGTCATAAAAGGTCAATGGGACAGTTTTACGACGCCAAATATATCGATAAGCGTACAGGAGAAAAAGCCAGTGGTTCTATCTTGAATTCTGGTAGACGTACCCGCAACAAAAACTTAAATGGAGAAAACTTGAGAGTTTATCGGGGCTTAAAGGTTTCCAAGGGTCAACGACGCATCAAAAAGCAACGTTATCGTTACAATCCCAACGATTATGTGATGTTTGAAAACAATATTTATCGAGTTGTTGGAATGCAAAACTTAGGAACTGGCGTTAAGTTAGCCAACTACCCTGGTGTTGCAAACAAAGTTGTTAATGTCAACAAAGTTCAGCCCATTAAAAGGAGAACTGGTCTATGTGTCCGTGCATAGTTTGGCAATTCCGACGCTCGTTCGCCTTTGGCGTCTCCCCTTGGGAGAGGACTCGAAGAGAGCTCCGCTATCACCCATCCCGCTTCCTCGCTCCCGCGTTGGTCAACTTTGGTCGGGGATGGCTTCGTCATTGCCCCAAAATTCATCTCACATCTGAATCCGGTACTCCGGATTCAGATGTGAGGCTTCTTTTGGTGCTAGCTAAATCAAGATCCGGATACGGCGTTATTCTGTTAAGTAGCCGTCATGAACTGCGTACACCAGAACAGATCTCCCGCAAGGACTCTGACCTAGGAAAATAGTTTTCCAGACATTTCCCGAACAAGTTAAAAGGATCAGGAACAAATGCTCGATTGGCTATTACAACCGCTAGGGTATGAATTTATGCGAAATGCGCTCGCAATCGGTATCCTTGTCGGTATTCTTTGTCCAGTAATGGGGAGTTACCTGATAGTGCTGCGGATGACGCTTCTTGGTGATGTGATTGCTCATAGCGTCTTACCTGGGCTTTCTATCTCATTCTTCTTGGGGATAGATATCTTGATTGGTGCTTTTTGTTCTGGCATTTTTAGTTCCTTGTTAATTACCTGGATTCGTTCTCAATCTCGAATTAAAGTAGATGCGGCAATGGCATTGACTTTTTCAAGCTTTTTTGCTTTGGGGGTCACACTAATCACAGTACTAAAAAATAAACTTGACCTAGATAGTTTCTTGTTTGGGGATATTTTAGGAGTGACGCTGCATGATATTGGGCGAACACTTATCATTACTGTGATAATTTTGTTACTAATCAAGCTGTTTTATAAAGAGTTATTATTTTACGTTTTTGATAAAACAGGATCTCAGGCAGTCGGGTTGCCCACTAACGTCATATATTTTGGGTTTATGGCAGCAATTACGCTGACGATCATTGCTAGTATGCAGGCAGTAGGAGTTATTTTAGTCATTTCCTTGCTTGTTGGACCAGCCCTAAGTGCCTATCTTCTGGTCAATGAGCTACACCACATGATGGGATTAGGAGCAATAATTGGGGTATTTGCTAGCATAACAGGCGTGTACCTAAGTTATTACTGCAACATTCCATCTGGACCTGCAATTGTCCTAGTGTCGTGTGTTTTATTCTTGGTAGTGTTGTTGTTGAGTCCATCTCAAGGAATTCTAACTCGTTCAAGTCTAGCAAAAAACCTTGCAAGGATTTTTGGTCAATTAGGATTCTTAAAACGCAGGAAATGAGAATTTTTTGAGATGGAACTCTTAGCAGGGGGAGCAGGGGCTTGCTGACAACAGTTAGCAATCCACCAATTCAGGTGTTTGGTTAAGGATTTGGCTACGGATAGAGATGAAATCTAGGTATGCAGGTGAATTTAATTTATCTGTCGTAAAGGCGGCAACATTATGACAATTTTGAAATGCTAATTTGATCCTAAAGTGACGCTCCACTGCTCCACGAATAGCGTCTCCACCCATCATTCGCAATAATTGAGCACGTGCTTGTTCGCTTGGTGGTGGAACTTGATGATTTGCCCACTCTTCACCTCGGACGATACGTTCAGCAAGACCTTCTACAACGCCCCAAGCATAAGGCAGTGAATGTCTAATGGTTTGGACAAACTCTTTTTCGTCAACTTTATCCGCTTTGGCTTGCTCAATTAGATGCTCGCTTACATTCAATGACATAATTATTCTGTCCTTGTTTCGATTTTACGGTCAAGTTTCAATTGATTGAATCCAGTTGCCAATGAGAATGATAATCATTAACTTACTAACAACAGGAATATTGTAAACAAAAGTAATATTATGAGAACGACCTAACCAAGATATATTTCAAGACTCATGCATGATTGACTTCTGAAAATGATAATGATTATCATTATAATATAAATTAAATCGTAGAAAGATTTTAACTATGGCTAATACTGTGACAACAAATGTAGTTCCTGTAACTGTTCTTACAGGGTATTTGGGAGCCGGTAAAACCACACTCCTAAATCGTATCCTGACCCACGAACACGGCTTGAAGGTCGCCGTGATCGTCAACGAGTTTGGAGAGGTCGGCATTGACAACAAGCTAGTGATCGATGCGGATGAAGAAATTTTTGAGATGAACAACGGCTGCATTTGTTGCACTGTACGAGGCGACTTGATTCGGATCATTAGTAATTTGATGCGGCGGCGGGACAAGTTTGACCATCTGGTTATTGAAACGACTGGATTGGCTGACCCAGCGCCAGTGATTCAGACCTTCTTTGTTGATGAAGATATGCAACGTCTGTTATCTCTAGATGCGGTGGTAACAGTTGTCGATGCTTTTCACATACACCATCACTGGGATGCGGACGAAGCGAAAGAGCAAATTGCTTTTGCTGATGTGGTTTTACTCAATAAGACTGACTTAGTCACACCGGAACAATTGGACGAGTTAGAAAGGCGCATCCGCGTAATGAATGCGATCGCCAAAATTTATCGAACCCGGAATGCTGAAGTAGAAATGGATGCACTTTTAGGTGTGAGAGCATTTGACCTGAGCCGTGCTTTGAAAATTGACCCCTATTTCTTGAGCGAAAATGCGCATGAACATGACGAAACCGTCTCTTCTGTTGCTTTGATAGAAGAAGGCAAATTAGATATGCAACAGTTAAACGAATGGCTGGGATATTTGTTGCAAAGCCAAGGAGCAAATATCTTCCGAATGAAAGGTATTCTCAACATTGCTGGGGAAGATAACCGTTTTGTATTCCAAGGGGTGCATATGCTGTTTACTGGAACAGCAGACCGTCTGTGGAAACCAGGGGAACAGCGTAAAAATGAACTCGTGTTCATCGGTCGAAATCTTGATGCAAATCAACTGCGGGAGGATTTTTTAGCGTGCGTGGTTTAGGTGGTAAAAGTTTTAAGAGATTTCGACAAGACTGGCATGGCACACTTTCAGATTATGTCAGTGCAATCACTTGGTCTCCGACTGGTCAATTCTTTGCCGCTAGTTCTGTTGCTGGGGAGGTTGTGCTGTGTTATTCACCCTCGGGTAACCTAGTAACTTTGCATGAACCGACAGACAAATCCGTGGATTGTCTGGCTTTTTCTCATGATGGACAGTTTCTCGCATCTAGCGGACAAGATGGTAAGGTAAACATTTGGCGAGCAGATCAACTCATTACAACTTTAGAAAACGCTCCAGCTTGGGTTGATAAACTCGCTTGGAATCCCACTAATTATTTGTTAGCTTTTAGCATTGGACGTTCTGTTCAAGTTTGGGATGTTATCAATACAAAGAGTGCTATTGTTCTGAATTTTGATACTTCTTCAGTACTGAGTATTGATTGGCGTGACGATGGGCAGCACTTAGCAATTGGTGGTTTTCAAGAACTCAAGATTTGGAATAGCCAAAACTGGAATTTGGAACCAGATATTATTAAAATTCCTTCTGCTAGTCTTGCTCTCGCCTGGTCGCCTGATGGCAAATACCTTGCCTCTGGTAACATGGATCGTACTATCACCGTTTTCGAGTGGAAAAGCCCCGATCCTTGGGTGATGCATGGTTTTCCAGGAAAGATTCGCCACCTCTGTTGGTCAACAGCTAAGACTAAACTAGGTGTCTGTTTATTAGCTTGCGCAAGTGAGCAGAGCATTTTTGTGTGGGAAAAGCACTCTGATGAGTCAGTCGGTTGGAAAGATCGAGTATTAACTAGTCATATTGATATAGTTGAAGCGATCGCCTTTAGAGCTAACAGTTTTCTTCTTGGTTCCGCTGGTTCCGATGGCTCGTTGTGTTTATGGCAATCTTCTAAGCAATTATCCCAGGTTCTCCAAGGTGCGCCAAATGGCTTTTCTCAACTTGCTTGGCATCCTCAAGGTAACCAAATTGCTGCTGGAGGTCAACATGGAGAATTGCTTGTGTGGTCGCAAGGTACTGCTGGTGAGGGATTCAGTCGCCTTTAGCTAAGAACTATGACAACACAAGCAAATCAACTTAAACGGTTCACCCAATTTCAACTTGTCAACATGCGTGAGAAAGTTGCACGTAATCGTTGGTTTTTTTCCACCGGATCGTAGGACAGCGATCGCACGAGTCAAATGATGATCATTTTAGTTAAGTTATATGTTGCCTGAAAATTCAACTACCGATAAGCCATTGAACTGCTTCCAACGTCCTCGTCGTCTGCGTCAAACTGCAACGCTGCGACGGATGGTGCGGGAAACAATTCTGAGTGTGGATGATCTAATTTATCCGATGTTTGTCACTGAAGGTGAAGAGCAAAAAGTAGAAATTGCTTCCATGCCAGGCTGTTATCGATATTCTCTAGATTTGTTGCTTAAAGAAATAGCAGAGGTGTCTAGATTGGGAATTAATGCGATCGCGCTTTTCCCCGTCATCCCCGAAAATAAAAAAGATGACACAGGCAAAGAAAGTTACAATCTAGAAGGATTAGTACAGCAAACCGTCAAAGCCATTAAACAAGCAATTCCAGAAATTGTTGTCATCACTGATGTTGCCCTTGACCCCTTCACCACTCATGGTCACGATGGTTTAGTGGATGAAAATGGCACTATCCTAAATGACCCCACTGTAGAAGTGCTAGTAAAAATGGCACTGTCTCAAGCCGCAGCTGGAGCAGATTTTGTTGCACCCTCCGACATGATGGATGGTAGAGTTGGCGCAATTCGCCAAGCGTTAGATGCAGAAGGTTATATCAATGTAGGTATTCTGGCATACTCCGCCAAGTATGCTTCTGCTTACTATGGCCCTTTTAGGGATGCTTTGGACTCTACCCCCAAATTTGGCGACAAAAAGACTTATCAAATGGATCCAGCTAACGCTAGAGAAGCACTAAAAGAAATAGAACTAGATATTGCTGAAGGTGCAGATATGGTCATGGTCAAGCCTGCTCTAGCTTACTTAGATATCATCTGTCAGGTAAAAGAAACTACAAATTTACCAGTTGCAGCCTATAACGTCAGTGGCGAATACGCCATGATTAAAGCCGCCGCGCAAATGGGTTGGATTGATGAAAAACAGGTAATTTTAGAAACCTTAACCAGCATGAAACGCGCTGGTGCAGATTTGATTCTGACCTACTTCGCCAAAGAAGTTGCGTTGATGTTGCTTTAAGTAAGCGACTGTTAACCAATGACTAATAACTAATAACTAATAACTAATGACCAAAAAAATTGACTTAGCTATCGTCGGTGCAGGTCCTCACGCTCTGACCTTAATTACCCATCTGCTGCAAAAACGGCAGTCTATGAGGACTAGATTCTCAGTGTTTGATTCCAGTGGTATGTGGATGAGTCGGTGGAAGCGGCAATTTGCAGCTTTGGAAATTCCTCATTTACGTTCTCCCGCAGTTCATCATCCAGACCCCAACCCCTTTGCTTTAAGGAAATTTGCCGAATCTCGTCCGCGTGAGTTATTTGCCCCCTACGATTTTCCAGGAACTCGATTATTTGAGGATTTTTGTCAGGAAGTAATTAAAGTTTGGCAGTTACAAGACCAAGTTATTCCTTTAGCAGTGAGGAGTATTGAACCCTTATGTGATTTTGTACGTTCTCAATTTCGCCTGTGTTTGCAAGACGGACAAGAAGCCATCGCACGGAGGGTAGTTTTGGCAACTAATAGCGCTCAAATTCAAATACCTGATTGGGTAAACCAGATTCAGACAGCCTACCCTCCAGATAGACTTTACCACTCACAAACAATTGATTTACGAAAATTACAGTTAAGGAGTAAGAGGGTATTAATTGTTGGTGGTGGGTTGACAAGTGGACATTTGGCAGTAGGTGCAATTTCTCGCGGTGCGAAGGTGCATTTGCTGCTTCGGCGAAACTTAGCAGAAAAGTTGTTTGATGCTGAAGCAGGTTGGTTGGGGCCGAAGTACCTCAAGGATTTTTTTGCTCAGTCAGATTGGCAACTACGCTTTACCATGATTCAGCAAGCTAGAAATGGTGGGTCGATGACACCGGCGATCGCTACTCAACTACGGCGACAAGTGCGTAGTGGTAACATCAGAATTGACGAAAACTGCCAAATCATCAAAGCCCAATGGTTGGGTGAGAATTGGTGTGTTCAATGTAGTGACGGTAGCCAGCATGAGTGTGATTATATTTGGCTTTCGACTGGCACTAAATTTGATGTCACCACTGAACCTTTATTAAAAGATATTCTCAAGGCTTACCCTATTCCCATCGTTAAGGGTTTGCCAGTTTTAGATACTTGTCTGCGTTGGCCTGGCTGTGAATTGTTCATTATGGGTGGGATAGCAGCCTTACAAGTAGGGCCGACAGCTAGAAATTTATCAGGTGCAAGGATGGCCTGTGAAAAAATCGTTCCAGCGATTGTCAAGCCCAGTGTAGCTCTTTCCCACACGTTCAGTGGACTACAAGCAAGTTGAGCAAAAACGGGCGTTGCTGAACTGAAGTATTAAATTGAAAAATTCGCTTTTTCTTTCTTCTTACTCTGGAGCGCCTCTGCGTGAAATAAATTCATGCCCCTAATCAGCAACGCCCTATCTTTTTTCCATCGAGATTGCACCATCAAACTTTTTTTACGCTATTATGATAATGATTCTCATTCTTTTGAAATAAAGGGCGTACTACCCCAAAAAATGAAGCAGTTTAGAAGTGTTAAGTGAGTGATAGCTGATTTAGTTAATAGTTATTCATAAATTCTAGGACTATTAACTAAATTTATTAATCTATATCAATCAAAGAAAAAATAATGACTCTATCGATTCGTCTCGATACAGATTCTGCTGCTCAATTGGTTTCATCTTTATCTACTCAGCAGTTACCAACTGTCACAGAAGCAGAAATGGTGCAGGCTGTACGTACTTTGCTAATTGGATTAGGAGAAAAGCCTGATAGAGAAGGGTTAATAGATACTCCTAAGCGAGTTGTCAAAGCTTTGCAGTTTCTTACCAAGGGATATCATGAATCTTTGGGTGAACTGTTAAATGGGGCAGTATTTACAGAAGATGCCAATGAAATGGTGTTAATTCGTGACATCGATATTTTCAGTTCTTGCGAACATCATATCTTACCGATTATTGGTCGCGCTCATGTTGCCTATATTCCTAATGGCAAGGTGATAGGATTATCTAAAATTGCCCGCATTTGTGAAATGTATGCCCGACGTTTACAAGTGCAAGAACGTCTCACCCTACAAATTGCTGATGCGCTGCAAGGTTTACTCAAACCTCAAGGGGTAGCAGTGGTAATAGAAGCAACTCACATGTGTATGGTGATGCGTGGCGTACAGAAACCTGGTTCTTGGACTGTAACTAGTGCAATGCGTGGTGTGTTTTCAGAAGATGCGCGGACTCGTGAGGAGTTTATGAATTTAGTGCGCCACAATGCTAGTTTTCACTCTTAAGTTTCGGATAGAGTAGATGTTTATTTATCATCTGCTATGTAGAGACGGGGATTTTCTTGTCTCTAGTTCTTAATTTAGTAATTTTACTCACACGTCGCAAAGAACCTTTTTATCCAAATGATTATCATTACATTGTATGTCTGTACCAAAGATTATTGTTGTTGCTGGTTCATCTGGGGCTGGAAAAACTACCTGGGTTTGTCAACAGATGCGAGATGTCGCCGATGTTGAGAAAATAATTTATTACAGCCCTGGTACTGGGACTGTTCCCGTTGACCAAACCCGCATAGCTTCTGAATTTCCTGATTTACAGGTCTTTAGTGATATTCAACAAGCCGAATTTCTCAACCAAATACCCTCTTCAGATGCAGTTTACATTGAGTGGGGATTTTATCTGGAGTTGGGATCCATAGCACAATTATTAGATAATCTGACTTACCGTACCGTAGCAGTTCTACCATCCGACCTCAAAGACTCGGAATATCACCCTTGGGCGAACGAGATTGTACGCGGCGCACCAACCCAAACCAGTAATGCTGAAAGTTTATGGCGGGCGGCAAGCAATGGTCAAGTTATTGACGAAAACAGTTTAGAGGAATTTTGGTACGAAATCACCCACGGTGCTTACGGTATTGTCACCCGCGCCAAAGGCATTTTTGACGTGAACGATGGACGGTCACTTTACTGTGATTTTGTCGCTGGCGTTCCCCAAACAGACTTTTTGGAATTAGACCTACCGCGCTACTTGGAAGGTAGACCTCAGCGTTTCAGTGGCTTGGAAGTGGTAGGAAAAAACTTGGATAAAGCAACTTTAAGGCAAACTTTATCAGATTGCTGTTTATCTGACGCTGCGATTTTGCAATACCAACAACAAGTAAAAGAGATTTTATTAGAGGGGAAACAAGTGTGAAAATAGCCGTTATTTCATGTATTCATGGCAATTACGAAGCTTTAGACGCTGTATTGCTAGATATCGACCAGCACTCATGCGAAAAAATCTTTTGTGTTGGCGATTTGGTAGGATATGGGCCGGATCCCAATGCAGTTGTAGCTCAAATTCGTGCTTTAGATATTCCCACCTGCGCTGGCTGTTGGGATGAAGATATTGTGGAAGGTTTGAACGCCTGCGATTGCAGCTATCCCTCGTTATTGGCAGAAAAAAGAGGAATACAGGCTCATGAGTGGACTAATAAAGAAATCCATCCAGAAAATCGGGAATTTTTAGCCCAATTACCCTACAGTCTGAAAGAGGGCAATTTAGCTTTTGTTCACGGTAGTCCTCATAGTAACCATGAGTATTTGTTACCTGAACTAGACGCTTTTGTGGCACTAGAGCGAGTAATGTCCACAGATTCAGATGTGCTTTTTTGTGGTCATACCCATGTGCCTTACGCCCGAACTCTTGATGCTGGACAGTTACAAGTTCGTGTTGGAAAAGGAGAAAAATCACAGGAAATCAGCTTTACATCTCCTCTCAAACGGATTGTGAATGTGGGTTCAGTGGGAGAACCCAGACATGGACGACCGAATGCTACTTGTGTAATTTACGACACAGACACCCAAGAAATTAAACTACGCGAAGTAGCTTACGACTACCAAAAAACCTGTGCAGCGATTATTGAAAAAGGTTTACCTGCAATTTTTGCTTGGCGTTTAGCAAATGGGCTGGAGTATGCAGAAAGAGCAGATGACCCAACTCATGTGTGTACACGGTAATCTCTCTCCCTCCTCCCTCACAGGTGTAGGTTTTTTACAGATACATCTAGGAGGGGTGAGACTAGGTAGACCTGGGGGAGAAGGAGGACAAGGAAGAAACAGCAAATTCAAGTATATGTACTGAATATGAGTAAAAAAAACATCCTTGTCTACTTTCCTTCCTTGTCCTCCTTGTCTTGCCAACACCCAGGTGTAAAAAACCTACCCTTGTGAGTTCCCTCCTCCTCCTCCTCTTCCTCCACGATCCTTTGGGCTTTCCTTGGCGTCCCTCTGCGTTGAAAAAATAACTATGAATAAATGGGCAATTTTAAGTGGAATTGAAGCTAACTTGGCAGCTTATGAAGCCGTAATAGCAGATATTAAGCGACAGGGTAATAGCGTAGAAGCTTTGTATATTTTAGGTGATTTGGTAGGGCCAAGACCAGAAGCCGAGAAGTTCGTAGAACGAGTGCTTAACCCACGTCTGGGAGAATTAGAACCACTGATTTGTAAGGGATGGTGGGAAGAACAGTGTTTGATTTTGCATGGTCTGGGTCCGACTGGGAATGCTCCTGAACTGATGGCAAAATATGGCGGTGATACAGCAAAACTACTGTGGGATAGTGTATCGCGTAAGACTGTGCAATGGTTGCGATCGCTCGATTTTGGTTTTTTTGAATTAGATTGTTTGTTAATCCACGGTTCAACGGTAGGTGTAGATGATGAACTAACCCCAGAAACTCCCCCAATTCAAATGCTTGATAGACTTTCAAGGATGCAAGCAAATAACTTGTTCTGCGGTCGTTCTGGTTTAACTTTTCAGTATCAGTTGCAAAGTGGTTCCATCACGAGTGCATTAACTACCCTTGATAACCAAACATCTCCTCAAACTGTCGCTGTTACACCGCGTCAAGTAATTGGGGTTGGGAATGTGGGACGGACACCAGGTCAAGCAACTTATACTCTCTACAACCCTGGCACGAATCAGGTGGAATTCAAGACTGTTTATTACGGCAATAGTAAGGGATTTCAAAGCCAGCGCCAAGTTACAGAATCGAAATTTCGCGTGTAATCAATTGTGAAGGCGATGGTGTATATATTGCCAAGGCAGAGGTTTCTAGCGACTGTTAAGAACTTCTGCATCGGAGACTATAACCTCCAAAGCAGTAATTTAACAGATAGAGAGACAACTGGCGACTAAAATTTTGAAACTTAAGGAAGATTGAATTGATTATGAATCAACTAACAGCACCAACTTCAAACGAAAGTTTTGATATTTCCAAACAAGGAATGCCTGTTACCATTATCACCGGATTTTTGGGCAGTGGGAAAACAACACTACTAAATCAAATTCTCAAAAACAAACAAGATTTAAAAGTTGCCGTACTTGTAAATGAGTTTGGTGATATTAACATAGATAGCCAATTGCTAATTTCGGTAGATCAAGATATGGTCGAACTGACTAATGGCTGTATTTGCTGCACAATAAATGATAATTTAGTCGATGCAGTTTATCGAGTTTTAGAACGAGAAGACCGCATTGATTATCTAGTCATTGAAACCACTGGTGTTGCTGACCCATTACCAATTGTCTTAACTTTCTTGGGTACAGAGTTAAGGGATTTAACAAATCTCGACTCGATTCTTACAGTAGTAGATGCTGAGACATTTGATGAAGAACACTTCCATAGTGAAGCGGCTTTAAAACAGATTACCTATGGAGACATTATCCTTCTGAATAAAACAGACCTCGTAACTCCACAAAAACTTGAGGAAGTAGAAAATTTCATCCATAATGTAAAAAATGGTGCCAAAATTCTGCGTACCACACATGGAGAAGTGGCATTACCATTAATTTTAGGCGTGGGTTTAACTCCAACAGATGAGTATACTGCTAATGATGCAGAAACTCACGAGGATAAACACCACCATCATGACCATGACCATGAACATCATCATCATGACCATGACCATGACCATCATCATCACCACAAACATCACTCACATCATTTAGAAAATGATGGATTTGTTTCGATTTCTTTTCAAAGTGATAGACCATTTGATGCTCATAAATTTGAGAAATTTATCACCGAAGAAATGCCACAGGAGGTATTTCGATCCAAGGGCATTTTATGGTTTAGTGATAGCGAATTGCGCCATATTTTTCAACTGAGTGGGTCTCGCTATAGTTTGCACACTGATGAATGGCAGACTCCACCTAAAAATCAAGCAGTTTTTATTGGTAGAAAGTTAGATATTAGCCAAATTTACTCAAAACTTAATGAATGCTTGGTAGAGTTAAATAATGTTAAGCAATTGCCTGGTTTCGTTAATAGTTAAAAACGTATGGAGCGGATTTTTCTCTCGACAGTGGCTGAATATTGTAATGGTAATTTTTACTTTTTTGGCCTAGACTCAGATAGTACCAATGCTTATTCAACAGGTGAATTATGAATAAAATTGCACTGACTTTAATTTGCTGTTCTAGTTTTTTCGCCTTAACAGTATTAAATGTCAACCCAGCTTTTGCCAAGAAACTTTCCCCCCAACAAATAGCAAATCCTATATTGAGAGCAGCTGATACCCAAAAAGTTAACGTACCCATTTCTCAAGAAGATCTGCAATCTCCGTCAATGCGTTCTTTGCAAACAGAGAGAATAAAACAGCTTGCTGTGCAAAAGTTTGGTTGTGATTGCCCTGGTTGTCAAGCTCTTGCTAGTCAAATGCTACTACAAGGTCAATTACCCACACCACAGTAGTAGAGTCAAGCGAGCCAGAAAATTCCGACGCCTCGTCAAACGCCACTTTCCTCAACTGAGGATCGCTCAGGAAGGCACTGGCTCACTTTGTCTTTTGAAATTTGGACTTATTACTCCTGGTTCACCCATTTTTTCTCAAGTTCGAGAAATTACCAAAAAATGGCGCTTTACGTCTAAGCCAAGGTATATGTTTTTGTGGTCGGGCAAGTCAAATTTAGTTGACAAAAATTTTCGATTTTACAACTTTCGTTCATAACCTTGCCAATATTTATCCCGCAGTTTACCCTTCTGTATTTTGCCGCTTGGTGTTCTGGGCAAAGATTCGGTAAATTCAACACTTCTCGGTAACTTGTAATCAGCAAGTTTACCTCTAACAAAATTGATAATATTAAACGCCGTTGCTTTCATCCCTGGTTTGAGAACGATAATAGCTTTAATGGTTTCTCCCCAATCTTGATCTGGAACACCAATAACTGCTACATCAGCAACAGCAGGGTGTTCATATAAAATATTTTCAACCTCTGCTGGATAAACATTCTCGCCAGCATAGCAAATCATATCTTTCACGCGATCGCAAATGTAAAGATAACCTTCTTCATCAAAATAGCCTGCATCTCCTGTATGTATCCAGCCATCAATTAGCGTTTGTGCTGTAGCCTGGGGTAATTTCCAATAACCAATCATATTAGCAGGCGACTTGATACAGACTTCACCCACTTGTCCAACAGCTAAGGTTTCTCCCAGACTATTCACAATAGCGACTGATACACCAGGGAACGGTTTACCTGCTGACTTCAGTCTATCTGGATTAGCACAGGTATGAGCATCAGCTAGTAGACTTACAGCACAGTTTCCCGTCTCAGTCATACCATAAATTTGCACAAAGTTACAGGAAAACGTAACCATTGCTTCTCGCAATAATGACTCAGCAATAGGTGAACCCCCGTAAACGATATATTCAAGCGATGAAAAATCCGTTTGTTTACATTTAGGTTCAGTTAATAGAACTTGAATCATTGCGGGAACCATACAGGTTTTTGTTATCCGGTACTTTTCAATTGCTTGGAGAACCTCAGTTCCAACAAAAGTTTTCAGCAAAATATTTTCAGCACCAGAAGCCAAACCACGAATAGCCCACCATAAAGCACCTATATGAAAAAAAGGTAAAACCAATAAACTTTTATCTGTTGAACTCCAATTAATCCAGCTTTTACCTTGTCTCACAATTTCTTTAGCAATAGCAAAGAAACTGTAATGTCCCAATTGAACACCTTTAGGATGACCAGTTGTTCCACTTGTGTAAATTTGTACCACCACATTATACGGATCAACGATAATGTTCGGTTGAACATCACTAGGCTGTTGATACCAACTGTCGTAAATCAACCAATCATTTTGCTGAGAACTATCTAAACTAATGATGGTTTTAACACTATCAAGTTCATGGATTATCGATTTAATTAACCCGTGAAACTCATCTCCCACAAAAAGACATTCAACATTAGCATCCTTAAGGATATAGCTCACCTCAAAAGAGGTTAAACGCCAATTAATAGGGACTAGAACAACATTAATTTTCGCACAAGCAAATAATATTTCATAACTTTTGAGTGAATCTTTAGCCAATATTGCAACTCGCGCTTGAGCTTTTAATCCTTGATTTAAAAGAGCATTAGCTACGCGATCGCTTCGAGTGTGTAGCTGTAGATAAGTAAGCACCTGCTCCTCAAAAATCAGCGCTCTAGTATCTTGAAATTCGCGTGCTTGTATACTGACTAAATCTGCTAATGTTTTTATTTCATTGTTATGTATCATATAGCAATCCGTGTAGGAGTTGTAAATTTTCTCGGTTAGGGAGGGAACAGGGAATAGGAAAGACGCATATATACGTACACACAAATATGCTTATTTTTTTTCACAAATGATTTAGGGCTGCAACAGCAATTCATGCAAAAGTTGTCAATATTCTAATAGACATTCTTGCAATCCTTCAGCAACCCTCTGAATATAGGGCGGACGCATTATGGTAAAGTGGTTAGCATTTACTATTTGTGTACGGCTAACCGCCGTTGTGTATTTATTCCAATAAGTATTAGATAGTCCTTTTTCGAGACTATTCAAAGCCCACCAAATAAATAGCGGAGATTGAATCTGGGGTGGGCGGTGAACTTTGAGGAGTTGTTCGTGACTTTCGATAAGATTGACTTGTTCTTGCAGGATATTAATAGAAATCTCTGTTGAGATTAAGTTTCGTTTTTGTCCCCAAACCATCATTTTCTGCAAACGTTCACGAGAAGGTAAACTTATCAGTTCGTTTCTTAATGCTTGCTGCTCAACAGCACTCAAAGCCATGAAAGCATCAACAAAATTACCACCAAAAGCTAGCGGCAAATTCTGCAAAGAATCGTATTCAGAAGTTGGTTGATTTTCTGGTATTACAAAGGCGTCCACAAGTCCAACAAAAGCAACTTTTCGTCCTTGTTCTTCTAACTCTTTAGCAACACTGACAGCAATGACCCCACCCATAGACCAACCCATAAGATAATAAGGATCATTAGGCTGATGCTGACGAATGACTTTAGCGTATTCAACAGCCATGTCATCAATGCTATTATGCTCTAGACTGGAGTCGTTGATAGCACGAGACTGTAAACCATAGACAGGTCGATATAATCCCAGACAAACTGCTAGATGCTGATACACCATCACCTGTCCCCCCGCTGGATGAATACAGAACAATGGTGGCTGAGTTCCCTCAACTTGGATAGGAACTAAATAGGAAGGTGTTGCTGAAGCATAAACATTTTTAATGAGAAAATTCCCTATCTCTGCTACAGTAGGATACTGGAAAAGTATACTAACAGACAGGTTTGTGCCTAGTTGTTGATTAATTTGCGATATCAGTTGAAGCGCCAAAAACGAGTGTCCGCCTAACTCAAAGAAGTTATCATGAATGCCTATGGGGTTAAGTTGGAATACTTTAGCCCAAATTCCTGCAAGTACCTCCTGGAGGGAATTTTGAGGAGCCACAAAAGTTTTTTCTAATTCTAGTGTCGTTCGATAGGGTACAGGAAGCGCCTGGCGATCAACTTTACCGTTTGGTGTCAGTGGTAATGATTCTAACAACACAAATGCTGAAGGAATCATGTATTCTGGTAGTTTTTCTTTAAGAAAGCGACGTAGTTCATAAGCGATGGTGTTAGATTCTTGTTGCAAATTTATCTCAAGAATATTAAATATTTCGCAGGCTTTTCTAGGTTCAAGAACCACGTAACCTGTCAAAACCTTAACTTGGTCTTGTTCTACAGTAGTCGAGATCGCCTCCTTAATCGCAGAATGCTGTTTCAGTGCAGCTTCAATTTCACCAAGCTCAACACGGTAGCCATTAATCTTAACTTGAAAATCGTCCCGTCCTAAAAACTCAATATTACCATCAGGCAAATAGCGTCCCAAGTCACCAGTTTTGTACAAACGCTCTTGAGTTAAAGGGTGGATAATAAAGCTAGCCTTTGTTTTATCCTCATCTCTCCAATAACCTTTTGCCAATCCCGTCCCCCCAATATAAACTTGTCCACTCACCCATATAGGAGCTGGTTCCATCAACTCATTGAGGACATAAAAACGTTGGTTAGCCATTGGACGACCATAAGGAATACTCTTCCAACCTGAATTCACCTCCTCAATAGGGTAGAAAATAGACCAAATAGATGCTTCGGTAGCACCACCAAGACCAATAACTTTTACTTTAGAACAGAGAGTTTTAATCTGGTCAGGTAAACTTAACGGTATCCAATCACCACTTAGTAAGACTAACCTGAGAGTATTAAACTGAATTTCTCGATGATCTGAGGCATACTCCACTAACATTTTCATTAAAGCAGGGACTGAATTCCAAACACTAACTTGGTGTTTTATGATCAGTTCTGCCCAAACCCCCGGATCTTTAGTACTACCAGCTTCAGGAATAACAATAGTTCCTCCAGCAGCCAAAGTGCCGAAGATATCGTAAACTGATAAATCGAAACTAAGAGACGAAAGAGCTAAAACTCGGTCACTAGCATTAACATTAAACCGTTGGTTAACATCAAGTATGGTATTGACCGCACCTTGATGAGTGATCATCACACCTTTGGGTGTTCCTGTAGAACCAGAGGTATAAATGACATACACGAGATCTTCGGGTTTTTGCACTACCTCTAGTGGTTGGTTAATTAGAGAATTAGGCAACTGCTTTAAATCAGAATCATCTATACAAAGGCGTTTTATATCGTCTGACCACTCCAATGTATTGTCTAGTTTGGTTTGAGTCAGCACCAGATCAACTTCAGCTTGTTGTAAAAGATACCTTCGCCGCTCGGTTGGAAGTTGAGGATCAATCGGGACATAAGCCGCACCAGCAGCAAGAATTCCCAAAGCAGCAACAATTTGCTCCCAGCCTTTCTCCATCATGATCGCTATTAATCGGTTAGGACGACTTATTTGTCGTAGTTGATATCCTAGGTGAGTTGCGCGAGTCGCTAACTCGTGATAGGTTAAACTACAATGGGCCGATATTATAGCCGTCTGATGTGGAAGCAAACGTGCTTGTTCAAAAAACAAGGTATGGAGTAACGCAGCTTCTCGAATAGGTTTAGTAGTCGCATTAACAGCTACAAGTTGCTTTAGCTGTGTTTCTGGAAGTATTTCTCTTCTTACAGAATCCCAGTGTTCGTCCTCCTGCGCCAATTTTTCCAAGAAATGACAGTAAGCTGTAAACATCTCATCTAGAAGATTTTGAGGGAAGAGTTCTTCTACCACATCCCAGTTAAACACCAATGCAGCATTTTGCTCTGTGACTTGATGATCTAACCAAACTTGTGGCGTTTGGCTGATACTGTAGACTTCTTTTCCTAGAAAATTAAAATCTAAATCTCCCTGAGTGGAAGAATTTAAGCCTAAAATACTGGTAAAAACTATAGGCATAGCTGCGGTTAATCCCATTTTACGGCGACGAACCAATTCGCGCAGTACTTGCACCCCACTGATATCAACGTGATCTAAATCTTGCAACAATTGCTCTTGCAGTCGCAAAGCACGAACAGTAAATGTATCTTGGGTTGAATTGTCTACCGCTAATAAATTTGTGTTGGTAAAATCTCCAATAATTTGGTTTACCTGAGAATGGAGGGGAAGACGCTCAAATACAGTCAGGTTGATAGTAAATCGAGGATTTTTGCTCCACAATGTTAAAATTTCGGCAAAAGCAGCAAGTAATATTGTAGAAGGAGTTAAACTAGCGTTTTTCCCTCGCTGCTTTAATTGCTGCCAGATATTGGGTTTTAATCCTCCACGTAGACGTTTGAATCGATACTCTTTTAGCTGACTTGGAAAACAAGCTAAAGGTAATTCTGGTGCTGGGGGTAAGGTGTCTAAACGATTAAACCAATAATCTTGCGATCGCGTCACCAATTGTGGATCAGACAAAGCTTTCTTATGAAGAACGTAATCCCGAAATGATAATTCTAGCGGTGTCAAGACAATTTCAGGATTCTGATAAAGTTGATTCCACTCATAAAACAGAATCCGAATACTCGCAGCATCCATCATCAGTAAATCTATACCAATGTGAAGTCGAAAGCGTTGATTGTCTAAATAAGTGGCTTGAATATTGAACAAAGGCCATTGATCTGACGGTAACACTTGATGGGATAATGTTTGGCGAATCCCTTCTAACCGAGCATCTATTTCTTTGGGTTCCAATCCTCGTAAATCCAATATTGAAATTTCATACGGTGGAACATTTTGTAAAATTTGTTGCTCCCCTGTAGGGAGGATGATTGCCCGCAGCATATCATGGCGTTCAATTAATTTCTGCCAAGCTGCTGAGAGTCTTAACACATCTAAATTGCTAGTTTCAAACTCAATATAGCCGTTAATTGCGACATTCCCTAACTCAAATATACCACTTCGCCCTACCCAATAAGCTTGCTGAATATCAGTCAGAGGAAAAGGTTCGTACCGGTTTTGAGGATCTGGCTTAATAGTAGCTACAGAAGTTGTATTTGTATCAGAGATCTGCAACAAACGTATAATTTCTTGTTTATGTTCTCTTAGTGAATCACGTAGTTCTGGCGTTAGAACTCCTTTTGGTGCTTCAATATTTAATTTGTCATTTTCAACCCATAATGTGACGCCTCGTTTTTCGAGTTCAGCTAATAATTCTTTCCTATTCATAATTCAATTCTCTCCTTATCATCACTAGGTAAACTTGACAAGGGTTTTTGTTTTATTTTTGATAATGTTAATTGTTCATCTACAGTCAAAGCCAGTTCTGCAATATTGGTTGTTTCTACTAACAGTTGTTTCATCGACACATTGACGTTTAGTAAAGAAAGCAACTGGTTTCTTAACTGTACTAATTTGAGTGAATCCATCCCCAAAGCCAAAAAATTGTTATGGATACCTACAGCTTCTATCTCAAGAAGATCTTGCACAATTTTCGCTAAAGTTTGCTCCAGTTCAGTTGTGGGAGGCGTGAAAATTGCGTCGGAATTCAACGTTATATCGGGACTAGGTAGCGCTTTGCGATCTACCTTACCATTAGCAGTTAAAGGTAAAGCATCCAAAAGGATATACTCAGAAGGAACCATGTACTTCGGTAACTTCTGCTGGAGGTACTTTCTTAACTGGGTAGAAATTGGAGTATTGTTAGGTAATAACCACTGCTTTGTAGAAGTTAAATCTATCTTTCCACCTACAAAGCTATAAAGTAAAACCTCATTTGATTCTAGCCTAAAAATATTTTGCAACTCGGCAAATTTCAGGTAACCAATAGGACAAAGACCAATTTGATGAGTTGGTGCAGTATTCATAAGCAACTGACCAATGTGACCTGCTTCTAAAAGACAGAAGTCTTTTGCAAGCTCTCCGTACATTGGCGCGCTCGCACTCAATTTCCCAATCAAAAACAATGAAAAAGCGGACTGCTCAAAAAGCCGTTGGTTTCCACCATAAACACTGCTATCAATGTCACTCCTGGGACTTAGTAAAATCAACCTGTGATCAGCAGGATGGTAATAGTATATTCCTGCTTCTAAACTTTCTACTGCATTAGGTTTAATTAACAAGTAAGTCTGTACAGGATAAAGACTTCCAGCAGAAGGATAACGATATTTTGGGAGAGGATAATCATCCAGCTTCATCTGTAGCAAACAGCTTAAAAACTGGCTGAACTTTTCCAACGAGATAGGTTGAGCTAGAAATTGTCGATAGCTTTGACGTTCAAAATAATCCTGGGTGAGAACTTCAGATTTCGGTAACTGAATACTAAATTCTGAAGATTCTAGTTGTCGTAATCCTGGTTGTTTAAGCTTAAATTCAATACGTTCAACCGGATCAACCATCACTCCTTCTGGCTGGTAAGCTTCTTGTAATGGAAGCATATTTGTAGAGACAACATAAGCAACAAGCTGGGACTCTCCCACCACAGTGACCACCGCTTCCTTAACATTAGGATACTGTTTCAGTGGTGCTTCAATTTCTCCAAGTTCAACACGGTAGCCATTGATTTTAACCTGAAAATCCTCTCGCCCTAAAAACTCAATATTACCATCAGGTAAATAGCGTCCCAAGTCTCCAGTTTTGTACAATTGCTCCCCAGTGATTGGATGGGTTATAAAACTAGCTGTTGTTTTATCTTCATCCCGCCAGTAACCTTTTGCTAGTCCTATCCCTCCAATATAAAGCTGTCCACTTACCCATATAGGAGTTGGTTCCATCAATTCATTAAAGACGTAAAAACGTTGGTTTTTCAACGGTTGTCCATAAGGAATACTCTTCCAATTAGGATCTACCGTCTTAATCGGATAGCAAATTGACCAAATAGAAGCTTCAGTTGCTCCTCCCAAACTGGCGATCGCTACATTTGACCACAAAGCTTGAATTTGAATTGGTAAGCTTAAAGGTAACCAATCTCCACTCAACAAAGCCAACCGCAGCGATAATCGTGCTTTTTCTGGTTGTGCAAACAAATATTCTACTAACATCTGCATCAGAGCTGGAACTGAGTTCCATAACGAGACTTGCTCAGATACCATTAACTCTAGCCAGTGAGCAGGATCTTTGATTCCTTCTTTTGCAGGTACGACAATCGTTCCTCCTGCGGCTAAAACCCCAAAAATATCGTATACTGACAAATCAAAGTTCAATGCCGATAGCGCCAGTACTCGTTCAGATGGCTTTACACCAAAACGCTCGTTAATGTCTAAGATGGTGTTTACAGCTCCACGATGAGTAATCATGACCCCTTTAGGTAGCCCTGTAGAACCAGAAGTATAAATTACATAAGCTAAATCATCGGCTGTCTGTACTGATTCCAAGGGGTTAGAGTAAAGTACCCCTGAATCCTCACTTTCAACATATAAACATTGAAGATCTGATGGTAAATTTAAATGGGGCTGAGTCACTGCTAGCTTCACTTCCCCTTGCTCAAGCAGATACCACTGTCTTTCTTGAGGTAGTTCCAAATCAATAGGGAGATAAGCCGCACCAGACATTAAGATTCCCAATACCGCTACAATCTGCTCCCACCCTTTTTCTAAAATGACAGCAACCAAGGTGTTGGTAGTGGCTCCTAATTGTCGTAAACGATGCCCTAATTGATTCGCTTTGTGGTATAGTTCGCCGTAAGTTAAGGTGCGATTTGGGGTAATGACTGCGGGGGATTGAGATCTTGCTTCTACTTGGTTAATAAACAAACTATGCAAAGTTTGCTCAGAAACCGGTGCTGCTGTGTTATTCACCTCAGTTTGCTTCTCAACTTGACTTTGAAGCAGCAATTCTGTGTGAATTTCAACCCAAGCAGACTCTTTTGAAGCTAACTGCTCTAGAAAATTGCAGTAAGCTTCAAACATATCGTCTACAAAACCTTGAGGGAAGAGTTCTTCTACCACATCCCAGTTAAACACTAATGTTCCATTTTGCTCAGTAACTTGATGATCTAACCAAACTTGTGGGGTTTGGCTAAGACTGTAAACAACCTCTCCTAACTGAGAGAGCGTTGATGCGTTTTGGCTAAGAGAGTCTAAACCTAGAGTACTAGTAAAAACTACTGGCATAAATTGGTAGCTTCCTCGCCTACGGCTGAGTTCTCGCTGAATCTCTAAGCCACTAACATAGCCATGATCTAAATCTTGCCATAATTGCTGCTGTATTTGTTGCGCACGGGTGGTAAATGAATTCGGTAATGAGTTGTCTATTTCCAGAAGTGTTAAGGAGGTAAAGTCTCCTACCAACTCATTAACTTGTGGGTGCAGAGGCAAACGATGAAATAGTGTAAGATTGATTGTAAACTTAGGACTTTTGCTCCATCGGGTGAGAATTTCAGCAAAAGCGCTCAGCAACACCCCAGAAGGAGTTAAATTGACTTGGTTAGCCTGATCTTTCAATTTTTGCCATTGCTCTGGCGACAGTTTAGCACTACGACGTTTGAACTGAGGTTTGGTTATGGAACCAGGATTTTGAGCTAAAGGTAATTCTGGTGCTGGGGGTAAGGTATCTATGCGGGTGAACCAATACTCTTGAGAAAGGTGATATTGTGGTGTAGCTTGTAAAGCTAACTCCGCAACAACATAATCCCTAAATGAGAGTTCTAGTGGTGGTAATAAACTCTCAGGATTTCGGTAAAGTTCAGACCACTCTCGGAGAATAACAAACATACTTAAAGCATCACCTATCAAAGCATCAAAGCTGAGGTGAAGTCTGGTACGATTATTATCTAAGCGAGTGGCTCGAAGCTTAAACAAAGGCCATTGATCTGCTGGTAATACCTCATGTGACATCTGATGACGAATCATCTCTAGCTGTGTGGTAATGGCTTCCGGTGGTTGTCCACACAAGTCTAAAACTTCTATTTCATACAAAGGCACCTGTTGGAGAATCTGCTGCTGACCATCTGGTAAAACCACTGCTCGTAGCATATCATGACGCAAGACGAGTTTCTGCCAAGCATGGTTCAAGCTTTCCAAATTTAACAGATGACAGTCTAACTCTAAGTAACCATGAGCCGCAATATTACCAAGCTCAAAAGCTTCATTTCGACCTAGCCAATAAGCTTGTTGAATGTCTGTTAAGGGAAAGGGTTGATAACGTTGCTCTGGGGCAGGTAAAATTTTTGGCAGAACAGGAAAAGATTGTTGAGCAGGTGGAAGTTGAAGGTATTCTAAGAGGGTTTGGTTAAGTTCATCTACCGTGGGGGATTCTAACAAACGGCGTAGGGGAAACTCAACGTTAAAAGCTTGCTGTAATCGGGAAACGACTTGAGTTGCAAGTAGCGAGTGTCCACCAAGTTCAAAAAAGTTGTCGTAGATACCTACTTGTTCTAGTCGAAGGACAGAAGCGAAAATGTTGGCGATCGCGTCTTCTGTAGATGTCCGGGGAGGTACAAACTCTGAAAATCGATATTGTGATCTATCTGGTGCAGGAAGCGCACGACGATCCACCTTACCATTGGGAGTTAAAGGTAGATCTTCTAGCTCCACAAAAGCAGATGGTACCATGTATTCCGGCAACTTCTGCTTAACAAAATTACGTAGCTCACGAGTGCTTAAAGACTCCTGGTAAGGAACAATATAACCAACTAGAGACTTGTTACCTACTTGTTCTTCTCGCGTCATCACCACTGCTTCTCTTACTTGAGGATGAGTACTTAAAACCGCTTCAATTTCCCCAAGTTCTATCCTGAAACCACGAACCTTTACCTGATTATCAATCCGACCCAAAAATTCTATATTCCCATCACATAAATAACGTGCTAAATCCCCAGTTTTATAAAGCCGCTCCGAACTAAAGAATTGGTCTTTTCTACTCCTGTGATCCTGTGTTCCCCTGCTCCCTGCTAAGAGATCCCTCCTCTCTTTAAACGGATTAGAAATAAATTTCTCCGAGGTTAAATCTGGTCGATTGAGGTATCCTTTGGCAACACCAGCACCTCCAATATATACTTCACCTGTAACTCCGATAGGAACTGGTTGAAGATAGGGATCTAAAATGTAAATTTGGGTGTTTGCAAACGGACTTCCTATTGGGACTAGTCCATCAACAGATAAGTTGACCTTTCTATTTTCAAAATAAGTACTATCTATTGTCGCTTCAGTAACTCCATAGGAATTAATTAAGCGAGTATCAGAACCACAAAAACGTCGAAATTCTTCATACTCTTGAACATATAAGCTATCTGAACCTATTATTAGCAAGCGCATGAAGTGAAGATTTTGGTTAGTTCTTGTCAAATACTGAACTAAGTTTCTTAGAACAACTGGAACAAACTCTGCACTATCAATCTTTTCCTCTAGCATCAGTTGGTACAGATTCTCTGGTTCCAAAAGCCACTCACGAGGACACAACACTAATTTTGCTCCAGAACAAAGAGCGCGAATTAGATCTCCTGAAAAAACATCAAAAGAGAAACTAGCCATTTGGAGATGACTGGTTACAGAGCTAAGCTGATAAGCTTTTTCCCAAGCCCAATATGCATTAACCAGACTGCTATGAGCAATCATGACACCCTTAGACTTACCGGTAGAACCCGATGTGTAAATAACGTAAGCTAAATTTTGGAGTGTCGCACCACTTAATAGATTTGCTTCGCTTTCTTGGGAAATAATTTCCCAATCTTTGTCTAATAAAACTAGATGTGTATCCTGTTCTGGAAGAGATTCTACTAAACTTTCCTGAGTCAACAACACTGAAACTTGTGCATCCTCAAGCATGAAGTTTAAATGCTCTTTGGGATAAGCAGGATCTAATGGTACATAAGCACCCCCTGCTTTAAGAATTCCAAGCAATCCCACAACCATTAAAAGCGAACGTTCAACACAAATACCCACTAGTACGTCTTGTCTTACTCCTAATTTTTGCAAGTACCGTGCTAGTTGATTCGCTTGGTTGTTTAACTCTTGGTAGGTTAGTTGCTGGTCTTTAAAAGTTACTGCTACCGCGTCGGGAGTTCTTTTTACCTGAGCTTCAAACAAGTGATGAATACACTTATCATGAGGGTATTGTATTTGATTATTGTTCCGTTCAACGAGCAAATGATGTTGTTCTGCTTCGGTTAGTAAGGATAATAACGAAATTTCCTGATTTCGATCAGCGATAATTCCCTTTAGTAAGACTTGGAAGTGATCAGCCATTCTGCTAATCGTTGCAGAATCAAACAAGTCTGTGTTGTACCTTAAAATACCAGTAAGTGATTCTGTTGTCTCCATCATATCGAAGACAATATCATTTTGTCCTTCTTGCTGGGGAATTACAAAAGGCTCTAGACGTAAACCTCCCCAATCTTCTCTAGGGTGTGTTTTAGTAGATATTGATAATTCATAGTCCTCTGCCATTTCCTGTAATTTCAACAAGTTAAACGAAACTCGGAAAAGTCCTGGAAGGCTGGGATCTCGGTTTACCTGCGATCGCACACTCAGCATAGGAGAGGGATAATCTTGATGCGTAAGAGCAGCTAAAACTGTTTGACGCACTTGAGACAGAAGCTTTGAAAACGTGGGATTTCCAGCAAGATTAGCCCGCAAAGCAAGCATATTCACAAAGAAACCCACCGTAGAAGCAAATTCAGATTGACTTCTACCCTCAGTAGGAGAGCCAACTATAATATCTTCTTGACCTGTGTAGCGGTGAAGCAACACTTGAAAAGCTGTCAATAAAACCATGTAAAGAGTTGCACCTTCAGCCTTCGCGATCGCCCTTAAACTGAAAGTCAACTCTTTACTCACCTCAAAGGTATGAGAAGCCCCTTCATAGCTTTGGATTGGTGGTCGCGGTCTATCAGTCGGTAACTTTAATACTGGTAACTCACCTGCTAATTGTTTCTGCCAATAGACCCAAAGATTTTCTCCAACAGGACTGGCTAACATGTGCCGTTGCCACTGGACAAAGTTTTTATATTGCTGTTTACTAGAAGCTAGTAGATATGATGGGCTACTTTTGTCTTCAGACTCGTATAGCAAACGCAACTCATTGAGAATAATTCCGAAAGAGAAGCCATCAACAGCAATGTGGTGTATTGTCAGTAAAAGCACATAATCTTGTGTAGAGCGAGTAAATAAACTCACTCGCAGGACAGATCCTCGTTCCAAATTGAAGGGACGCTTATATGCTTCGATCACTTTTGTGGTTAACTCATCAGAGTTCCAAGTTGAAGCGTCAATTGTCTCGAAACAAAGTTCCTGGGATTCATGAACTTCTTGAAAAGGTTCACCATCTCGTTGACCAAATGTACTGCGCAGTGTCGGATGGCGAACAATTAAAGCTTGAAAAGCACGTTGCAAAGCCGCAACATTTAAATGGGAGCAGATGCGTGCTGTAAAAGCAATGTTATAAGCTGCGCTCTGAGGTGCAAGTTTATACAAAAACCACAAACCTTGCTGACCATGGCTGAGGGGATAAGATTGAGAGGGGTTAAAATCTTCGCTTCGACTCAAGTCTTCCTTATCCTCACAGAGGATCTGTTCACTTACTTGTGTTGCAAGATTGATGATGTTGGAATCCTCCATAAATTTCACTACAGGTATATCTACCTCTAGATCAGTTCTCAGTTGGTTTCTCAACTTCACAGCTATTAGGGAATCAATTCCCATATAATTGAGACTTTGTTCTACATCTAGTTCTGATGCACTTATCCCTACAGCTTTGGCAATCTGCTCTTGAATGTAAGTTATCAATAAGTCTTTACGTTCATTTGCAGATACTTGTGTCAATTTTTGTAAAAGTTTATGGCTTTCTATAAACACCTGTTCTGCTTCTTTTTGTGGTTTATTTTCATCAACAAATTCTGAGTACATGGAAGAGTAATTTATGTTTTAATTCAATTAATTAGGTTATGTAGTTTGGGTTTCGTTCCTCAACCTAACATTTTTAGGGGGTGGTGTATTCTGACTCCTGAATTCTGTCTCCTGACTCCTTTTCATCTATAGTTTCTTCAGGATGGCTATTCAAGATTGCAATAGTTACATCACCTTCAGACCAACCACCATTTTTATCGTAAAAGGTGCAGGAAGTTTTTAAGATAATCAAATTATTCCGAGCAGTGGATTTATTAATTACTAGGCTTCCCTGAAAACTACTCGAATCTATTGGCTTTTTAAATGTGCTAGAAAATTTAACAATCAGAAAATCACTAAGCTGACGGCGTTTATAAGTTTCTAAATCCCAGTCTTTCATTACATCTAGAAGCTTATTATCCAATAAATAAGCTATTTTGACGTAAAACAATTGATTGTAGCAAATATTAAATTCAACAGAATTAAAGTGTCCAGTATCAGCTATGTAGCAAGATTCTGGAATAGAAAAATCGGCTTGTATACTCCATAGATTATGAGAGCTATTTTTAGATTTATCTGATGAATCACTTTGTTCGAGATATTGAAATCGCGCTTTTTTTAGGTACTGACAATTCTCTTTATACGGTTCAAGAAATCGAGATAATAGGTTATGATTTACGTCATCAATTTTTGTGAATTTCTGTTTGATATTCATATTGATTCTGATTCCTGAATTCTGTCTCCTGACTACTTTTGATAAAATGGTAAATTATCGTAAATACCGATACGATAGCTTACACTTTTTTCACCTTCTGGTACTGTAGATGCTTTATGATTCAAAGTTCTGTTCTCCCATAAGAGAATGTCACCGTCTTTCCAAATGTGTGTATAAATATGCTCGTTGCGTTCAATAAAAGAAAATAATTCCTGCAATATTTTTTGATTTGTTTCGTAATCTAAACCAACAATACCAGTGGTAAAACCTTGACTCATGTACAATATTTTTTGAGCAGTCACTGGATGAGTAATGATTGCTGGATGTTTAACAGGGGGAAATCTCTGTTCAAACTCGTTCATTATATCTATAATTGCTTTGTCAATGTCCCAGTCTTGGACTTTGTATCGCCATTTTGCTTCATGCAATAAATATTTATTATCGACATAATTTTTCAATTCAAAAGGCAATTTTTTATAAACATTCTGCATGTCGATATAGTAAGTTTCCCTAATTGAATTAGGCAAAACTTGGGGATACAGCATCGTAAATGGAAGAGGTTCTTCAAGAAATGCACAGTCTGTGTGCCAGTACCTACCAGTTCCGCGAACTCCAAATTTCTTTCCATCTTTGGGAACATTAGAAGACACAAATATTTCGGGATAATCTGGATGATGATAGTTATCTTGAGGATAAATTTGTGGCGTTCCAATTTTGCTTGCGAATTCTAAATATTGGTCTTCGGTAATATTTTGGTTTCTGAAAATTACCAATTTATGCTTGTATACTAGTTGTTTAATTGTATTTGCCTGGTCTTTTGTTACTGAAACAACATCTACATCTAAAATTTCAGCACCAATAGATTCAAAAGATGGGCTATAAATTTTCATGATTTTCCCCTGATTTCTGTAACTGGAAACTTCCGAGAAAGTGTTTAAGAAAAGTCTATTGAGGTTCAGTGAAAGACTCGTCAAAGATTGTAGCAATAACAGCAACGCTAGCTAGAGCGATCGCAACACTCAGGACAAATACTCCTTGATACCCAATAGCTTTGGCTATAAAACCACTCATTCCACCAGCTATTAAGCTGCCAATAAAAACAATTGAAACTTGCAAAGTGTAGTCAAATCCAGCAGTTCCCAACCTACTTTTATCCATCATGACGGTGTACATTGGGATACATGCCATGCTGTAGGTGAACTGAAACCAACTGCTCACTAGATAGAGAACCGGTAGACTAGTAAACCCTAGAGTGGGTAGAACAAAAGCAGCATTCGCGATCGCCATCAACACCCCAAATACAATCAAAGATTGTTTTCGTCCTAGAGGTTTGATCAAAAATCCTCCAACAACTGCTCCTACAATACCTGCACTGTAAGCTACGACACCATTCATCAAACCTATTTGCGCTAGAGACAGCTTAAGATCCACTAGCAACGGATGGAACATAGTATTGGCAATAGTAGCTCCCATCATGTAGAGCAATAACACCAGTATCCAGCGCCCCATTTTTAACCTAGAGAAGAACTTAGGTAACAAACTCCAACTGAATTGGTTAGGAGTATAAGTAGTTAAATTTTCGCGATGGAACAGTATAGGAATGATTAACAACAAGACGCTTAATGCCATTGCTAGCATGCTTCTTGTCCAACCCCAGTGTTCTAGTAGTATCAGAATTCCGCCACCACCTACAATACCACCCAAATATCTTCCCGCATTCTGAATACCATTTCCCAAACCCCGCTCTGACGGTTTGAGCAATCCAATCGCTAAAGCATCAGTCGCAATATCTTGAGTAGCTGCAAATGTAGTGATTAGTAACATACCTACCACTAGTAGTAAAGCATGAGTTCGGATGTTCAGCGATGCACAAAAGACGATTGTCAAAGCTAAAAGACTCTGCATCGCTAAAATCCAAGATTTATAGTGTCCCCATCTTGTCCAGCCGTAGCGATCAACAATAGGTGACCAAAGTACTTTGAGAGTCCAAGGTAAACTTAGAAAATTAGCTAGCCCAATTGCTTCCAAGGAAACCCCTTGCTGTCGCAAGAAAACAGGTAGGGTTTGCATGAAGAAAGCAACAGGCAAAAACTGCGCTACGTACAAGCTACCGAGTAATCCCAATTTTTTCATGCTTTGCTCACTAAAGTTGAGTTCTCAATTGAAAGCCGTAGGTGGCTGGAGCATTGTAGCTAGAAATAGTCCCGAAGGAACCAAAAGGTACTGCTGTAATCGGATATTCAGTCCCAAAAATGTTATTAGCGAAAAAGTAGATTCCAAAATTATTTAACTCATATCCCAAACGAGCATTGACAATTGCCCAAGGACCTTGTTTGAATCTGTTAGCATCATCGAGAAATGCTGTACCTGAACCTTGTAGTTCTACTCTGGCAAATATGCCAGTGCGAAAGCGGTATTGCAAGGCTAAATTATAAGTAAAATCTGGCACATAAGCAGGCCTCTTGCCGTTATAATTTTGACCTGTGAATGGGTTCGTATACTTAGTAAATTCTGAATCGAGAAAACCAAACCCAGCACTTACCGTTAGTCTATCAATCGGAGTTGCTTTCACCTCCAATTCAAAACCAGTAATACTAACTTCAGCATTCGCAATTTGACGGAATAAACCTGTGCTATCAGGGACAGGCTCCTGATAATTATTTACTGGGTTATGAAATACAGCCAAATTGACATTTAATCGGTTATCCAACCAAGACGATTTCAAACCGACTTCATAATTCCAAGATTTTTCTGCCTCATATGTCAACGTTTCCTGATTTTGCGCTCGATAGTTCACTCCTGGTGGTCTATAACCTCTAACAATTGAACCGTATGCCATGACGTTGGGATTAAAGCGATATTCCGCAACAAAACGGGGTAAAAATATATCTCCATCTTTCTCAACATTACTAAAGGTGGCTCCAGTAGAGAAGGAAGGAGAACCATTGGCTGGAATAAAGGTAGTTTTTGTGTTGTCTAGAAAGCTATTAAAAGATTCATATCGTAATCCAGCGGTTAGTGTCAGGGGTTCAATGGGTTTATAACTAGCTTGGGCAAAAATAGCCTTAGTGGTTTCGCTTATTTTGGCACTTGTTTGATTGCGTCCAGGTTGAGGTATTAAACCTCTATAATATGCTACGGCATCAGCCCCATATCTAAAACCATCAGCATCTAAGTTGAAATCTCTAGATTCAAAATAGCCTCCAAACAACCACTGAAATGTCTTAGCATCTTCAGGGGATTGCAAGCGAATTTCTTCGCTGAACAGAGTTGCTTGATCTTCACCTACCTGTGTAAGAATATCACGAGTTGTTAAGTCGGCTTCGTTTTCAAACTTTCGATGGGAGAAGCGCCGAGCAGTAATTGAAGTCAATCGAAAATCTGGGTTTTTGTAAACGACTCTGAGTGATTGAGTATTAGAATTTAGGTCACTAAAGCCATTGTAGTTTTGCTGTATTTTATATGGATCTCGCTGTCCAAACTGAACTAAGGGAGTAGCTCCATCGTGGTAATCGTCAAATGAAGTATTAAAAGAAATATCCAAATCCTTTGAGGGAGTCCAAAGCAATTGAGCGCGACCTGTTCCTCCGGATTGATAATCTACATCACTGTTTGTAAAAGTATTTTTTAGAAACCCATCTCGCGACCCATATTTACCCGATAGACGGAAAAATAATTTATCTTCTACAAGTGGTCCACTGCCACTAGCTCGCAAATCAAGGTTATTGTAATTGCCGTAATTGGCGCTACCGTTAAATTCAAATTTATCAGTGGGTTTTTGAGTAATAATATTAACTACGCCCGCTTCAGCGTTTCTGCCATAAAGGGTTGATTGAGGACCCCGCAGTACTTCCACTCGTTCGAGGTCAGGTAGATCAACAGTTAAGAAACCAGTATAATCATAGGGAACATCATCTATATAAAATGCTACTGGATCTCTAGAGAGAAAGTTAAAATTACTTAAACCACGCACGCTGTATTCAACAAAAGTGCGGCTTGGTGCAAAGGTCGAAAAATTTGGGGTATTGGCGGAAATTCCACTCAATGAAGTAATGTCAGCATCTTCAATTTCTTTTTTGGTCAAAGGGGTGATACTGATAGGTACATCCTGCACGTCTTCAGGTCGCTTCTCGGCTGTGACAAGGATTTCAATTGGCTCTGAAGAAGTCACGCTGAGAATCAAACCCTGCTGATTTTGAACCACCTTACCGACAGGTGTCTTGTCAATTCCAGCAACAATCACTTGCACGCTGTTTGCATCAGGAGCCTTTACGGTGATACTAGCAACCCCTGCAACAGGATTTTCTTGACGAAACTCCTTACCAGATGGAAGCTGTAACTGAGCATTAGGAATATTAATAATCAGGCTCTTTCCTTGACTGGAGGAAGAACTCTGAAGTGCTTTACCTCCAGCAGTTTCTACAATGACATCAATACCGTCATCTGTTGGATTGAGTCGCACACCCGTTATCTGAATCGGGGATTGAGACAGAGAACTGGGAGTTGAGGATTGAGAAAGCCACTGTTTAATTGTGGTAGCTCTTGGAGCAATTGTGTTGACTTGCTTGATTTCAGTTATCGGGGGAGAACCGGACGTATTAACCTCTACAGAATTCTCTTGCACTGGTTTAGCTTTAACAGGGAAAGCTATAAAAACTGACATGACAAAACTCATCCATATCCAATTGGATAATTTCTGTTGCTGCACCTAAATTCCTCACATCCTTAGTCGCAGACTGTACGCAGAAGTAGTCTAGTAGATCACCCTATCAATCTGTGTTCACCAGTGTCAAAAGACAATCTGTCAAACTTTAACCTTCAAATAATATGTTGTGAGACAGCATGTCTGTTGACTTAATATAGCTGCTTCACTTAGAGTTTTTTTGGAACTCGAAGTTTAACAATGCGAAAATCAACAGTTTCGAGCAAAGACCGATTTCCACTTTGGCAACCGTTAACTGTACGCGACTTCCGACTTCTCTATATCGGCGAAAGCGTTTCTCTTTTAGGTGATCAATTTTACTTAGTGGCGTTACCTTGGTTGACTATTCAGTTAACTCATTCTCCAATCAGTTTGGGTACAGTGCTGATGGCGGCTGCAATCCCCCGTGCTGTCTTAATGCTTATTGGTGGAGTCTTTAGCGATCGCCTTTCACCTCGATTTATAATGCTTGTTTCTAATGGCTTGCGAGCTGTGCTTACTGTTTTACTGACAGCGCTAATAATGTTCCGGAGAACGCAGCTATGGCATTTGTACGTATTTGCTCTTAGCTTTGGAGTGGTGGATGGCTTTTTCATCCCTGCTGCGAAGTCGATTATACCGACTTTAGTGACTAAGGAGCTTTTAGCAGCAAGTAATGCTTTGAGCCAAGGAACAACGCAACTGTTAGTACTGATCGGACCAGCATTAGGGGGTTTACTGATATCTAGTATCGGTATTGAAACCGCATTTGCAATTGATGCTGCAACCTTCATGTTTACATCTGTAACACTTTTGCTGATGAAAAGCAGCCATCAATCAAGTCCTGAGTCAATCTCAGCAGGTAGGCTTGTTAACTTATTTGGTAGTATTCGTGAAGGGTTGAACTATGTATGGAATAATCGAGAGCTTAGAGTAGTTTTGCTAGTTGTCACTATCCTAAACTTCATTTTCGTTGGACCAATACAAGTTGGCATTACATCACTGGCTCAAAGTCGCTTTTTAGGGGGTGCTATCGCTTTAGGGATTATGAACTCGGCGTGGGGTGGCGGTGGGTTGTTAGGGACACTTATGCCTGGAATATTTCGTCGTCTTCCACCCGTAGGAATTTTAATGCTCACTCTTGCAAGCATACAAGGGTTTGGACTTTTCTTGCTTGGCTTCTTACCAAGCATACTATTGGCTAGCGTAACCATTGCCGTACTAGGTTCCTGTAGCAGCTTTTTTACTGTCGTGGCAATCACTTGGATTCAAAAGCAAACTTCACCAGAGATGTTAGGAAGAGTCATCAGCTTGGGGATGCTTTCTTCTTTTGGGGTTGCTCCTTTTTCTTATGCTTTAGCTGGCGTCTTAGCCGATTTAAATATTACAACTCTTTTCACTGCTACAGGGGGTTTTATGCTGATAATCAGTGTCTTATTGATGATCAATCGATCACTACGTTCAATTAATTGAACAACCGCAAATTTTTTATTCTTCTTCCACAGGCTGGTTTTGTTGTTCGAGATACTTCCTAGCTTCTGTTGTTTCCACCTGAGGGAATTCTAAATAAAAGTGACTAACACTTAGGAAAGATTCGGGTGTTTGGAGAAAAATCAAGCGATCGCCCCATTGTCGCAACCAAGGTAGTAACTTAAATGGTACGACAGGCGCACATAACCAAACTTCTGCGGGAGAGAGTTTTCTTAGAGCTGTTGCAGCTACCGCGATTGTCATTCCTGTCGCGACACCATCGTCAACTAAGATGAGCGTAGCACCCTCTGGGCTGACTTGGGGACAAGCGGGACTAAGCTGTTCTTCTAGCAACTTAGCTTTATTTATAGCTGTATTTATCGCTGTTGACCGCCATGGTAGATTCGGTCTATTACGAAATAGATACTCATCCCACAGAACATTACCCGAAGCAGTTACTGCACCAATTGCTAACTCTGGGTTTTCTGGATGACTAATCTTTTTAGCCACCTCTACTGTTAACGGACAATTAAGGAGACGTGCTATTGGTGCTGCTACTGGTAATCCGCCTCGTGGCAAAGCATAGACAATTGTTCTGGGTTTTTTACCATACTCTGCCGTTTGCTCAGTCAAAACACCGCGAATTGCCAATGCTAATTTTTCACCAGCTTGAGTGCGATCGGCAAAAAGTGCGGTAGATGGCATGATTTACCCAACATGTAAAATACCATTACCTCTATAATGACTGATTTTTATTCATGTGACTGATAAGATGTTTATATGTATTATTTTTAAACAAACACAAAACACAGAACAAGAAATAGCCACTTAAGAGGTTATAAGTCTAACAAACTTTAAACAACTTGTGTATATACCTTAATATATAAATTTTCATGAGCAACGAACACCAACTCAGCCTCTTTGAGGAATCCGACTTTAACCAAAACGACCTAATTCCTCAAGATGCCAAAATTCCTATTCCATCAGGAACCTATACCAGCATGACAGAATTGGCACAGCATTGTAACCAGTGTCAGCGGTGTGGATTAGGAAAAACTCGTACTCATGCTGTTGTTGGACGGGGTAACCTTAAAGCCCCAATTATGATTGTGGGGGAAGCACCAGGTCAAAACGAAGACGAAACTGGATTACCTTTTGTTGGAAAAGCAGGACAGTTATTAGAGAAAATTTTAGCATCTGTACAATTAGATACAGAGAAAGACGTTTACATCTGTAACACGGTTAAATGCCGTCCACCAGAGAACCGCATCCCGACTACTGAAGAAATGGCGGCTTGCAAACCCTACCTTTTGGAACAACTTCGCCTAGTTGACCCAAAAATTATTTTATTAACAGGTGCGACTGCTGTAAAAGATTTAACCGGCGATAAACGTGGTATTACTAAAATTCGCGGACAATGGATGAACTGGGAAGGACGTTTGTGTATGCCGATTTTTCACCCATCTTACTTACTGCGTAACGCTTCTAGGGAAGTAGGCAGCCCAAAATGGTTAATGTGGCAAGATATACAAGCTGTGCGTGCTAAGTTAGATGAAATTAGAGGATAATGGGCATGGCGCATAGGGCATGGGGCATGGGGCATGGGGCATGGGAAGAATTAAACGAAGTACCCAATCCCCAATCCCTATTTCCTATCCCCTAAAAAAGATCCCACCAGATATAGGGAACCGCATAAAATGACTAAATTATCTTGCACAGAAAAAGCTGCTTCTAGCGCCGAAGATAATTCGGGGTAGGTGCTGCAAAAACTCAATGGGCAGATCTTCTGAGCTAGTTTTGCTAATTCATCGGGATCGGCTGAACTATGGTCAGGTACTGGGACTAAATATAATTGGTCATTTGGTCTAAGTAAAGCATTAAAAATGCCTGTATGATCTTTCGTGGAGAGCATTCCCATTACCCAGCTTGTAGATTGGGGGGTGTTGGGTGCGCTTGAAGAGGTGACATCATCCACATAGTCACGTAAAACTTGAGCGGCTGCCGGATTATGAGCACCATCAAGCAATAACTTGTGCTGATTCCAAGTAGTCCATTGCATCCGTCCTAGCCACTTGGTTTTTGTCATACCGTTAACAATATCTACTTCTGGTATTTGCCAACCCTGTTTTCGCAGAATTTCTAGCGCAGCAATAGCCAAAGCTGAATTTGTTAACTGAATTTGACCTTGTAGTGATAAGGGATATTTTATAGTTTTTAGATTGTCACTGTCGCGATTGGAAAAGTTTTCGCTGTTTTCCTCAAAACCCGATTTTTCATCGACTTCTTGATATTCTGCCCATCCTGTAGCGATTTTACGAGCAGCTTGAGGAAAAATATATGGGCATTTTAGTTCCAGAATACGCGATCGCACAACTTTTTGAGCATCTGGTGGCAAAGCTCCAACCACCGCAGGACATCCAGGCTTTAGGATCCCAGCTTTTTCTCCTGCTATTTCAGCAACAGTAGAACCAAGTTGCTGCCAATGTTCGCGGCTAATAGAAGTGATAATGGTAACGAGGGGGCGATCGCATACGTTGGTAGCATCTAGGCGTCCTCCCAATCCCACTTCTACCACAGCCACATCAACTTTTTCTTGAGCAAAATACAACCAAGCCGCCGCCGTAATCACTTCAAACTGAGTTGGAATCTCTTCTTGAGGAGCGATCGCCGCTTGAACTTGTAGTAATAATTGGCACAATTGCTCTTTTGAAATCGGTTGTTCGTTCAGAGAAATTCGTTCTGTCCAATCAACCAAATGAGGAGAAGTATAGCGTCCTGTGCGGTAACCCGCTTCAGTAAGAATAGAAGAAAGATACGCACAAACAGAACCTTTACCATTAGTACCAGCAACATGAATAACTGGTACTTGATGATGAGGGTTACCAAGATTTGCCAACAACTTTTGAATTCGTTCTAGTCCAAGATGAACCCCAAAGCGTTGAAACGGTTTTAGGATAGAGTCGATATCACTCGAGTCCCGGTTTTCGTTCATAATACTTAATTGGGCATGGGGCATGGGGCAGATAAACAGTGAACAGTAAACAGTAACCAGTGATCAAGGCGTAGGATGCAGTGTTCCGCATTCCGATCAACACATTATTCTTAACTGATAACTGATAACTGATAACTGTTTACCTGCTCCCTATTTACGCTTCTTTATTTAAAAAGCTTTGCAATTGTCTTAAAGCAGCAGCACCAATATTAAACACAGCCCAACCAGCAGCAATCAAGATTGGCGCTAAAACAACCGCCACACGTAGATCAATGTCCATTTTTAGATTCCCTCTATTAAGTAAAAATTTAAGTTTTGTCAACTCTTCTAATGTTTATTTTTATCTGAATTCAGGAATTTTTCCAAGCACTATGTAAAGAATGTTTACAGCCAACTTATTACTTGTTAATCATTACCCCATGCCCCATGCCCCATGCCCCATGCCCCATGCCCCATGCCCTATGCCCCATGCCCTATGCCCTCAGCGTGCAACAAAGCCAGCTTTTGATAGTTTTCAGCGTGTTCAATCAGTTCTGCTGCTTCAACGGCAGAAATTTGACGTACTATTTTACCAGGAACACCCATAACAACAGATAAGGGAGGTACATCCTTAGTAACAACTGCCCCAGCACCAATAATGCTACTGGAACCTACTCGCACTCCGTCTAAAACTATTGCGCCAATGCCAATTAAGCAACCACGTTCAATGTAAGCGGAATGTACTACAGCGCGATGTCCTACAGTGACATAATCTTCTAAGATTGTCGGTTTACCAGGATCGCCATGTAGGATTGCTCCATCTTGAATATTTGTACATTTTCCAATTTCAATACGTTCGACATCTCCTCTAATAACTGCTCCATACCAAATGCTAGCGTCTGCTGCTATTTTTACAGAGCCCATAACAACAGCATTTGCTGCGACAAAAGCAGCTTGAGAAATATCGGGAGAAGACCAGTGGAAAGCAGTAGACACGATAGAATATAAATAAGGTACCCAGGAACACTGGAAAAACTCCAACCCTGGATCTGGTTGCAAAACCAGGATATCACGGCGTTAAGCCTCTATGTGTAAGAGGGGGTATAAGTGAAAATACCTTCTACCGCAGCTTAGTATTCAGTACGCAGTAAGTGAGTACACCAATGAGGTGGAGTAGAAGTGTAAAAAAAACTAAGGTTTCTGGTAGATACAAAAATATGTTTGTACGCACTTCATGATGAATCCAGGCTTGCAGTACCCAATATTTGGTCCGGAAATACAGTGTCCCCATTGCCGCCAAATAATTCCGGCGCTGACACTAACAGATACGTATCTATGTCCCCGTCATGGGGCATTTGAAGCTAATCCCAAAACAGGAGAATTGATTCATTTACAGTCCGGTCGCCATTGGCGAAGATGGAATAGTGAATGGTATCGGCAGCATACTCATCCTGACGGCATTCGCTTTGAAATTCACGAAGCATTAGATAAGCTGTATACTCAAGGCTATCGAGCGACACGAATTATCATAGCTCGTCGCTATCAAGAATTAATGAGTGGCTATCTAGAACGCACTACACCTTGGCGTTCTGGACAAACAGAAACAACATCAGCTCGTCTTTACGGGTTACCAGTGGATTTTAGCCCAAGCTCCTCTGATGATACCTGCTGGGAAGTGATTAATTTTGATTTGGAAAAAGAGCCAGGAGTGCCTGTGCGCTACCCTTATTTCCGACTGTTTGAGTAAATTGGGTATTGGGTATTGGGGATTGGGTATTGGGTATTGGGTATTGGGTACTGAAGGTTAGACTACCTACTTCTGTGCTCCCCCTGCTCCTGTGCTCCCATGCCCTATGCCCCATGCCCCATGCCCCATTCTCCATACCCTATGCACCACGCTTCTATTCGTACTGCTAATATCCGAAGAGCGATCGCCTTCTACGAACAGTTAGGCTTCATAGTTTGTGAACGCTTTACTACAGGCTATACCCTAGCTTGCTGGATGGAAGGATTAGGCGGGAGAATTGAACTGATTGAAATTCCACAACCAAAACCTGCTCCTGATGCTTTCGAGGATGAACATTACGTTGGATATTATCATCTGTCATTTGATTTAACAGATTTCACCTCAGATTTACCTAGTTGGTTAAACAATTTAAAACAACGTTTTTCCGTATCACCTCAAAACACAACTGAGCAATTACAACCTCTAAAAGTACTTCTAGAACCTATACAACAGCAAATAGGCAGTCGCATTTACGAAGTTACTTTTATTGCAGATGCTGATGGTCTGCCTTTAGAATTTATTCGCCTCCTCGCAAACCTTGATTAAATAAGATATCAGGGATCTGAAAACAGTGAACAGTTAACAGTTATCAGTGTTCAAGGCTTGTCGTGCGGTGTTAACTGATAACTGTTACTCGTTCTGATTCCTGATTCCTGAACGCCAGATGACGCCAGATTCCTACGCCGGTAAACCCGGCTGCAGAACTGGCTCCTTTATGCTGGGAAACCAGTCCACCGCACTGGCTCCTCCTGACTCCTGACTCCTGAATTCTGACTCCTGAATTCTATTTATTAAATCTCTGTTAATCACTATACTTTTTTTAATTACTTTAGCGGTAAAATAATTCTTTAGTCTTTCTCTGTAGTGTTGCTGAGGCGACATAAATCAGACTGAGATTAGGCTGTATTAACAAAGAAAAAGCGTATCGTTTTTTACTGCTCAAGCAGCTAGTAGGATGTCTGTGTTTTATAAACCACGTCGACGCCGTTTTTATCGGTTTCGATCTTTTCTGTTAATTTTTGGGTTCATTTTTCTGTTATCTGTTGGTGGTGAGTCTGCTTATAGTCACTTGATAGCTGTATCAAAGTGGGTAAATTTTCCTAATACAGAAGTTTCAAAAAAAACATCTGTGTTGTTAACAGAAAATGTACGCAAGACGACGCTAGAAAACGGTCTTACCGTACTCACAAAAGAAGTACATACTAGTCCAGTGGTCACGGTGCAGGTTTGGTACAAAGTAGGTTCACGTAGTGAAGAACCTGGAGTTAATGGTATTGCACACCAGCTGGAACACATGATGTTTAGGGGGACGAAAAATCGTCCAATTCAATTTGGACAATTGTTTAATGCTCTAGGCAGCGACTCCAATGCTTTCACTAGCTACGATCAGACTGCATACTATAACACTGTCGAACCTAACAAACTGAAAGCACTCCTCACGCTGGAGGCAGACAGAATGGACAATTCGGTGATTGATACTAGTAAACTGGAGTACGAAAAACGGGTAGTGATTTCTGAGTTGCAGGGTTATGAAAATAGCCCTAATTATCGCCTTAATCGTGCTGTGATGCGCAAGGCGTTCCCTAATCATCCATACGGATTACCTGTTGGTGGTCTTCGTAGTGATGTGGAAAAGTTTCAAGTTGAGCAGGTTCGTAAGTACTATCGTAATTTTTACAGTCCTGACAATGCAGTATTAGTTATTGTCGGCGATTTTCAAACTGCACCAACTTTAAAAGCTGTTAAACAGACATTTGGAAAAATATCCAAGCAGAAGAGGGAGCTCTTAGCAGAGGCGCAGAGGCGCAGGGGAGTAGAGGAGCAAGGGAGCAAGAGAGCAGGGGGAGGTGCGCCAACAGTTTTGAAGGAACCGGGAGCAGGGAAGTTATTAGAAGCGATATACCCACTACCAAATGTTAATCATCCGGATGTACCGGCACTGAATGTGATGGATAACATTTTGACAGAGGGTAAAAGTTCTCGTCTTTATCAAGCACTAGTGGAAGCAGGGTTAGCTAGCGATGTTTCAGCTTCTGTGGTGAACATCTCAGACTTTGGCTGGTACGATCTCTCAGTGACAGCAGTTGAAAATCAAAACTTAACAAAAATTGACTCAACGCTAAGTGATGCGATCGCCTATTTTATCCAGAAAGGACCTACAGCAGAAGAAGTTAAGCGAGCCAAGACTCAGCTAGAAGCTTCAGTCGTTTTGGGGAACCTTGATATCACTAGTCAAGCTACCCAGCTTGGAAACGATGAAACAACTTCTGGCGATTATCGGTATACAGATCGCTACTTAGCTGCGGTTCGCCAAGTAACCGTGGCAGATGTGCAGCGAGTTGCAAGCAAATATCTTAAACAACAAGTACGTACAGTTGGCTTTTTTGAACCAACCAAACAGGTAGAAACTGCTAGTAGTAAAACCAACTCTACACAAACTACTGAACGTTTCGCTTCTGGGACACCTGTTTCTCCAAAGGAGATCGCAAAATACCTACCACCCGTAGATTGGTCTTACAGCTCGCCTACTACACGCACTCTACCCCAGGAACTTATATTATCCAATAAACTTCGGGTATTGCTTTTGCCTGACAAGAACACTCCGACAGTAACTCTCAATGGCTTCATTAAAGCTGGTACAGAGTTTGACCCAGATAATAAAGTAGGTTTGTCTTCTCTAGTAGCACAAAACTTGATGAATGGCACAAAAACTAAGGATGTTTTAACTATTGCTAAGTCCTTAGACGATCGAGGAGCAAGTCTAACTTTTAAAACTTATCGTGAAGGTGTTCAAATACAAGGCAATAGCTTAGCAACCGACTTATCCGTTTTGATCAAAACTTTGGCAGATGTTATAAAAAATCCCACCTTTCCTGCCAAAGAGTTAGAATTAAGCCGACAAAACGCTTTGACATCCCTTAAGCAAGAACTGGACGATCCTTCAGAAGTTGCGAAAAGAACTTTTGCTCAATCTGTTTATCCAAAAAAACATCCCGCGCATAAGTTTCCAACACAGGAAAGTTTGCAGGCGATTTCTCGTAAAGACCTGATTGATTTTAAAACAAAACTTTATCGCCCAGATACGACAGTTTTATCACTAGTAGGGGATTTTGCTCCTCAGCAAGTGCGATCGCTCCTTACTAAGGAGTTTGGAGATTGGAAAGTTAATGGTCAACCTCCAAATTTGACATATCCAGCCGTATCACTGCCAAAAACAGTTGTGAGTCTTAACCCAGTTATTCCAGGTAAAACTCAAGCGATTACCTATATGGGTAGCACAGCTATTAACCGCAAAGACCCCCGGTATTATGCAGCTACAGTATTAAATCAGATTTTGGGTGGAGATACGCTATCGAGTAGGTTAGGAGCAGAAATACGCGATCGTCAAGGTCTTACTTATGGGATATATAGCAACTTCATGGCTGGTAAAAATGCTGGAACATTTTTAATAGAAATGCAAACCAGTCCAGAAGATACAACAGCAGCAGTCAGTAGTACTCGCCAGGTGCTAAAGCAAATTACTGAGCAAGGAGTGACTGAACTTGAAGTAGAAACCGCAAAACGCGCTTTGCTGAGTAGTTATACTGTTTCTTTAGCTAACCCAGATGAGCTTGGGTATAAAATTCTGATGAATGAGGTGTACGCCCTTTCAGAAGAAGAACTGAGAGCCTTTCGTGAAAAAATCCAAGCTGTTAGCGTAGAACAAGTCAATCAAGCTGCTCGTGAATTGCTGCATCCGGATACAATCGTCGTAGTGACAGCTGGCCCATCTGTGGTGGGGTTAAAAAACCCTTGTGATGGTTGTTCAACCAGCCCCGCAGCAGTAGGAAACAGGAAACCAAAAGCGGGGAACATAGGACAGTAATTGAAAGGTTTTTAGTTGCGCTTCAGCGCACTAAAGTGCAACTACGAACCAAAGATGTACAACTTATCCCAATTCCCGGAGCAACAAATACCGTGTGTAGGGGCGTAGCCTCTGGCTTCTCGAAGAGTACGCCGTTCGCCCCTACAACGTCCTATCTGATTGGAAAGTGCTGTAAACAGCTCTTTACTGTAGATCGTCATTATTTCGCTAATATACAAATAAATAATTCCTCAAAATTTAACAAGCCCAAATGGAAAGGATCAATCTCAAACCTTTTCATTTAAAACCGTCACCGTTAACCATTATGGTAAGGTCATCAAAGAACAAACCAAAAACGCTCATTATTTTAGAGAAAATCTCGGTAACAACATCATCCTAGAAATGGTCGCCATTCCAGGCGGTAAATTTCTCATGGGTTCTCCAGAACATGAAGCAGAACGCTCCAGCAAGGAAAGCCCCCAACACGAAGTAACTGTTCCCCCCTTCTTCATGGGTAAATACCCTGTTACCCAGGCACAATGGCGGGCTGTGGCGGCTCTTCCTCAAGTAAACCGAGAACTTGAACCCGAGCCATCAGGGTTTAAAGGCGATAATTTACCAGTAGAACAAATTTCTTGGTACGAAGCGGTAGAATTCTGTGATAGAGTATCAAAACATACTAAACGAGACTACCGACTTCCTAGCGAAGCACAGTGGGAGTATGCCTGCCGTGCTGGCACGACAACCCCGTTCCATTTTGGCGAGACAATCACGCCCGAATTAGCAAACTACAACGGTAACTGTACATATGCCTCCGCTTCTGAAGGAGAGTACCGTCAGAAAACGACTCCTGTAGGCAGCTTCAGGGTTGCAAATGCATTCAGTCTATATGATATGCATGGTAATGTTTGGGAGTGGTGTGCGGATAAATGGCACTACGACTACGAAGGCTCTCCTAGAGATGGTAGTTCTTGGATTGAAATTGAAGGAAATCTTGTGTATCGTTTGCTGCGCGGTGGATCTTGGCCCTACAACCCCAGGACTTGCCGTTCCGCGTCTCGCTTCTCCGACAATCCGGGCTACAGGGACTATACCTTTGGCTTTCGGGCTGTGGTGTCCGGCGCGAAGACTTAATTCTTTACAGTCGTGTGCTTTCACCTTCTACCATCTTTTCTTTTTTATACTTTCCCCGACCATAAATACTATGAAGCAAATAGTAAATTTTGTCAAGAGGGTGGGATCAGTTATCAATTAACACCGCACCAGACACCTTGATAGCGTCATAACTGTTTTACTGTTTACTGATAACTGTTCATGAATTCGCCACCACCTAGGTAATATGCGCTAGACTGACAGCATTGTCAAAGATAGCTGGCTTGCTTGTCATGGGTCGTTGGTTCAACATCTCAGGTCCCTGTAAACCTGAAAAACACTACATGCTACCACCTACCAAAAGGTTGCCTAAGTTGTCGCGGTTGATTGAGCAAGAAAGCTACTTTGTCATTCATGCTCCGCGTCAAACAGGCAAAACTACAGCAATGCTAGCGCTAGCCAAAGAATTAACAGAAAGCGGACGCTATACAGCAATTACGGTATCAGTAGAAGTAGGTGCTCCTTTTAGTGACGATCCAACGTTCTTTGAAATACCTATTCTCGACTCGTGGAAGGCAATCGCGCAGTTTGATTTACCCGAAGATTTACGCCCTCCTAATAATTGGAATACAGCACAACCAGGACGGAGAATTCAAGGTGCTTTACAAGTATGGGTACAAGCATCTCCAAGACCTTTGGTATTATTTATTGATGAAATTGACTCTCTGCAAGATAATGCATTGATTTCTATTTTGCGACAATTGCGCGATGGTTATCGAGGTCGTCCTACAAATTTTCCCGTAAGTGTTGGGTTGATTGGTTTACGGGATGTGCGAGATTATAAAGTGGCTTCTGGTGGTAGCACAAGGTTAAATACAGCAAGTCCATTTAATATAAAAGATCGTTCACTGACGATGAGAGATTTTAATGCTGCTGAGGTGGGAGAATTATACCAGCAGCATACAGAGGATACAGGGCAGATTTTTACACAAGAAGCGATCGCAACGGCGTATGATTTAACTCAAGGACAACCTTGGTTAGTAAATGCCTTGGCGAAAGAAATAGTTGAAGAATTGGTGAGTGATAGGGAGATAGCAATTACAGCAGAGCATATTCATCAAGCGAAAGAAATACTGATTTCACGTCAAGATACTCACCTTGATTCCCTAGCAGAAAGACTGACTGAATCGAGGGTAAAAGCAATAATTGAACCAATGCTAGCAGGGTTAGAATTAGGTTTGGTATCTAACGATGATATCCAGTTTGTAATTGACCTAGGTTTATGCAAAATGGATCCATTAGGAGGATTGGTAATTGCTAATCCCATTTACCGTGAGGTTTTGCCCAGAGTGTTAACAGTTGCTCCAATGGCTTCTTTGCCTCATATCACACCAACTTGGTTAACTTCTAAAGGTGAGTTAGATGTAAATGCTTTGCTAGATGTATTTATCGAATTCTGGCGTCAGCATGGAGAACCTTTACTTGGTACCACGTCATTCCATGAAATAGCACCACACATAGTACTAATGGCATTTTTACATCGCGTTGTAAATGGGGGTGGAAGCCTAGAACGGGAATATGCAATTGGTCGTGACCGTATGGATTTATGCTTAAGGTACAAAAATATTACCTTAGGAATAGAGATAAAAGTTTGGCGAGATAAAACAAAAGACCCAGAAGAGCAAGGGTTAGACCAACTAGATTCTTATCTAGAGCGGATAAAAGTAAATTACGGTTGGTTGTTCGTTTTTGACCGGCGTAAAAATGCACCACCTTTTAGCGAGCGGTTGCTAACTAAAACTGCTACGACAAAAAAAGGACGTTCCGTGGTTATTATACGGGCTTAGTAAAGCCTTGGATTAATACGATCGCGAATTTCTCCATAAAGATTCACAAGCGTAAACAAAATAGGTCGAAAAATAACTATGATCACAACAGAAGTCGTGATATGGCTACAAGAACGGACGGCTTTAGGAATTTTGCCGCCTGAACCCTTAAATGCGATCGCTCAAGTTATTGAAGAAAAAGTTATTCCAGCTAACCAAACTCTAGTTACCGAAGGCACCGCCCCAGAAGCATTATACATACTTCTAGAAGGTAAACTTGAAAGCCATAGTAGCAGTCAAATAAACCCATCCTTAGCTATTGGGTTTCTTCCCGGATCAGTCATTCACCTCCAAGAATTACACTTGGATGAATTGGCTATGCGCACTATCACGACTGTAACAGAATGCCGTTTGTGGGCTGTGCCTGCAGCTAAGTTTCGAGAATTAGTCAGCAAATACCCCGAAATTAATCAGGCCATTTCTCGTCAAATGGCACAAGAAGTAGTACAGTTAACATCTGCGCTAACTTACGAACAAGAACGTTCTGTAGCCTTGCGACCCTATTTAGTTACCAAAGCAAAACGGGGAATTGTCGGGACAAGTCGTTACGCAATACGTCTGCGAGAAGAAATTAGAGAAGCTGCTGCAGAACGCAAGGCAGTACTTATTTTCGGAGAACCAGGATTAGAAAAAGACAATATAGCGGCTTTGATTCATTTCGGTTCTGCAAAGCGCCGAGAACCAATCATTAAAGTTGAGTGTAGTCTTCTCCAGGCTAGCGGTGCTGATTTGTTTGGTCGGTTTGGGGGTAAGCCAGGACTGCTGGAATGGTTAGGAGAAGGTACTTTAGTACTCAATAACATTCAAGATGCACCCCAAGAGTTAGTGCCTGATTTATGTAATTTAATACGAAATAATACGTATAAACCTGTAAGTCGCTCAGAAGATCCAACCCCTGAACCTCGCATCAGCCAAGCCCGAATATTGATAATATCCGAAAAGAATCAGTCAAAAATAGAGCGTTCGGTTGGTCAGATTATCAAAGTACCACCTTTACGAGTACGAAAAACTGATATTAAAGCTCAGGTGGAATACTATATCAGTCTTTATACGAAGACAAACAGTATTCGTAAACCTAAAGTCACACCAGAAGCCATACGGCGCTTACAATCCTATGATTTTCCTGGTAACCTTCAAGAATTGCAAAATTTGGTAGAACGGGCGATTGTTCAAGCAGAAGGAGCAAAAGAGTTAACAGAAGAAATTTTTTGGTCAGCACAAACCAAGAAAAAGCAATTTCGAGTAAATCTTTTAAACGCCTACCCTGGCTTGCGTAAGTTCCTGCGAAGTCCTTGGTGGACTGATCGAATTAACTACGGTTTTACATTAACTGTATTCCCGATCATTATAGCAATACTATTTATTGGTCCCCAAACTCGCGATCGCAATTTCGCTTTAAATCTATTTTGGGCTTGGTGGTGGCCTTTTTTCCTATTGGCATTTCCCTTTTTAGGTCGCGTTTGGTGTTCCGTCTGTCCGTTTATGATTTATGGAGAAGTCACGCAAAAGTTATCATTGTGGCTGTTTCCTAGACAATTAAAACGTTGGCCTAGACAAGAAGCTGAAAAATGGGGAGGATGGTTTCTGTTTGGGCTGTTTACCTTGATTTTTTTGTGGGAAGAACTCTGGAAGTTAGAAAACACTGCCTACCTATCAGCTTGTTTGCTGCTATTAATTACTGCTGGGGCGATGATTTTCTCTGCTATTTTTGAAAGACGGTTTTGGTGTCGTTATCTTTGTCCAATTGGCGGGATGAATGGTTTGTTTGCCAAACTGTCGATGACTGAACTACGCGCACAGCAGGGTATCTGTTCTGCAACTTGCACAACGTATCAATGTTACAAGGGGGGACCACAAAAAGGCGAGGGGATGGAGACTCTTGGTTGTCCTTTGTACTCTCATCCTGCACAGTTAGAAGATAACAGAGATTGCGTACTGTGCATGACTTGTCTCAAAGCTTGTCCTCATCGTTCTGTGGAATTCAATTTACGTCCTCCGGGGATCGAACTCTGGACAACTCATGTACCCCGCAGCTACGAAGTTGCATTGATGTTTTTGCTATTGGGTGGAGTTTATCTCCATCGTTTACCAGAGTTACAATCTTGGTTGGGATTACACCTAGATTTAACACAGTTTTTACCGCACTTAGGGATATCACTTTTGGCTTTGATGATCCCCGTTGCTATTCCCTTTGCCGCATACGGGTTGATGGTCGGTTTGTACCGGTTATCTCAAAATCGCTTTAAGCCAAGACGATTTGTAGAACTTGCTTATGGTTACTTACCATTGGTTTTGGGTGGTAACTTGGCTCATTATTTGCGTTTGGGTTTAGCAGAAGGAGGGCGGATTTTGCCTGTGACTTTTGCGACTTTTGGTCTTCAAGGTGACCAATTACCTGTATTGGTTGCTCATCCAGCGGTGATTGAATTTTTGCAGGGTACAACGCTGATTGTTTCAGTTCTGTTAACTATAGTGCTGATACAAAAAATTGCTCGCCAACCGATGCGATCGCTCTTTTGGCAGCACTTGGCGGCGATCGCGTTAGGAGCAACTATGTGGAGCATTATTGTTTCACCTTGAATGCATTACCAAAATTCCACTCCCGCCAAAGGATTTAAGGTCAGTTCATAAAAGTGGCGGGAAACCCCATTCCCTTATGGGTGGAGAGGGACAAGCTATTGGTAACTTTTTCCTATGCCCTATGCCCTATGCCCTATGCCCAAATTATATATCTTCAACCTCTAGTTGAGCTGCTGTTACTGCGTCAAAAGCAAAAGCAAAAACTAGCGGCATCGGGCACCTGAATAGGTAACTAGAAACAATGGCAACGATTGTACCCATAACCGCTAATAATGACCAAAATCTCTCCTCAACAGTCAATCCTTTTTCGGATTTAATCACTCTAAGAACGTGAGGTGGGATTGGTTCAGGTATGACTCCTCCAGGAGGAAACGCCCAATAATTGTCACAGCGCTCTATAAATAGCTCAGTCCAGCCATTTTCATGGCACCATTCTTCAATCCATTCGTCACGGTAATGTTTCATATTGTTTCGATTCTGTTGAAAAGTTGTTGAGGAACTCAGATAAAATGTGTTGCAAAAATCCCTCTAAAGGAAGAGGGATTTATAAAAATTTAGTGAATGGTTAAGATTGCAATAATTTAGTTTATTTTACTTTTGTTAAGTATTATTAAAAATAATTTGTCATCTGTAATAACAACTAAAAAAAGAAATTACTTAATTAAAAGACTAGCAGGATATAACACTATCTTGATCGAAAAGAAAATAAACTTTACGTCGGAATTTCAATTACCTTCACTTATCTTCACAAAAGCCGAGACGCTACGTATTAATGCTTGTGAAGCACTAGAATCATGCCAATACTGCTCGGTTAAGGAAGATCGTAGGTTGGGTAGAGCGCATAAGCGTTACCCAACGAACCCTTGTATGTGTTGGGTTTCGTTCCTCAACCCAACCTACATTAAATATAAATTTTTGGCTTAACCGAGCAGTATTGAGAATCATGCTATTTTACTGCCAGACCATATATATCTGAGAAGTAAGAACGTCCATGTAACGGTATTTTGTTACTGTAAAAAATACTTAATTAAAGTTTAACTTACGCTCGTATGACAGTGATGAAACGTTGATTGATTGTGGTTACAATTTCAGTCGATAGGCGCTCTTCAATTGGTAGAGCCTTGCTTCGTCGGTCGAATATGAATAACCAACCAAAGTCTAATCCTAATCGCGCTAAATATGATTCTAATTGTTCGATCCCTTCAGCTTGGGGGTCGCGTTTTTTATCGCGCCAGACTTTTAATTCGATTGCTAGGGTGGTAGAACGGTATCTCAAACATAAATCCATGCGGTCGCTACCAATTGCGTATTCGCGCTCAAGGGTTCCACCACCATTAGCGACACGATGCAAGAAAGCCATTAGTACTATATGAGGAGCAACTTCATGGTATCCAGTACTATTCAATAATGGTTCTCCATGCTGAAGCCAAAATTTTAAACATCGCCGCAGGGTTTTGTCGCAATAAGTTGGTTATTCTTGTAAACTAGGACTCTGCCATAATTTTCGTCTTTAACAGCAACATAAAGATAATTTCTGTTTCTAAACCTGTAGACAGTATCTCCTCTAGAGTTCTTACCTACTGTACCCCCGTCAATTACAAGATTGGGACGTCTAAGATCAGTGGGAATGTTGTAGGCTTTGTAACGAAGGGTTCCATCGCTTAGACGAGAAACTTCAACAATGACACCTTCAGCGCTACAATTAAAGACCGCTCTGGATGCAAGAGCAGACGAAGGTACTCCAAATGTTGCTGTTAAAAGCGAAGCTGTTGCTGTAGCTAATATTGTCCAAAAGGATTTCATTTTTAAGCTTTTCATAAAACCTCGATATATTTGAACACCATGTGGCTTAACAGTTATCAGTGGACAGTAAACAGTTATCAGTTAATCTCCAATAATGAATTGAGGTGACTTAATCACGAAAATATTTTGTTTCTTAGTTGCCTGATAACTGCCTTACCTCCCTTTGTCCTCAACTGTGAGTTATTAGCATGACATCAGGATTAGCTTTAAGTCATCGTGGAAAATAACATCAAAATGCTAAAGCTTATATAAAGGTTGTTTTTGTTCGGTCATCCAGTTGATGCGATAAGCTGAGAAGTAACGATTGTATATAAAACTTATTATTCTATATGCTTTGGCAACGACTGGTAATGTTAGCATTGTTAATCGGCCTGCTTTTATGGCCAACACCAGCTCTAGCAGATTGGACTCATCCAATGTCATTTAGTAACGCAGAGTTGACAAGACGGGATTTTTCTGGACAGAGTTTGCAAGCATCAGAGTTTTCTAACGCTAATATGGAACTCGCTAGCTTTGTTGATGCTGACTTGCGGGGAGCAGTTTTTAGTGCTTCTGTGATGACAAAAGCAAATCTACACTCAGCTGATTTGAGTAATGCAATGCTAGATCAGGTAAACTTGACAGGGGCGGATTTGAGTAATGCTGTGTTAACAGAAGCTATTTTGCTGCGGACTATATTTAAGGATGTGGATATCAAAGGAGCAGATTTTACGGACGCAATTTTAGACAAGGCGCAAATCAAAGAACTGTGTATAAAAGCCAGTGGCGTGAATTCTAAAACTGGTGTGGAAACTCGTGATTCTCTGGGGTGTACATGAAGCGTGTTGGTGTAATTGGTGGCGGACAACTAGCAGCTATGATGGGCGGTGCTGCTCATAAGCTAGGGGTGGAATTGGTAGTACAAACTCCTGGGGTTAATGATCCGGCTGTGGCGATCGCACAAGATACGGTTTTGGCAGCAGTGGACGACGCGATCGCCACAGCTACGTTAGCCACAAAATCCGATTTCATCACCTTTGAAAATGAGTTTGTCAATCTCGATGCTTTATCACCCCTAGCACAGCAAGGGGTGTGCTTTCGCCCTAGACTTGAAGCATTAGCGCCTCTTTTAGATAAATATCACCAGCGCTGCTATTTACGCGATCTGGGTTTACCTGTACCAAAGTTTTTTGCCCTGGAGGAAAACAAGGGCGATTTTTCCGAGTTAGGATTCCCACTTGTTTTAAAAGCTCGACGCCACGGTTACGATGGACAAGGAACTTTTATAGTTAACCATGTCGACGCCTTAGCTGAGTATACCAAAAGTAGTAAAAACTGTTTTTTACTAGAAGAATTTATCCCCTTTGAACAAGAGCTTGCAGTAATAGCAGCACGTTCTGTAACTGGCGATGTGGTTACTTACCCAATAGTGGAAACTCAACAAGAACAACAGGTTTGTAGGCGTGTGATTGCGCCAGCGAAGATCGCACCAGAAGTAGCAGCAAAAATAGAATATATTGCTCAAACTATACTCAATAGTCTAGAAGCCGTAGGAGTTTTTGGAATTGAACTATTTCTCACCACTGATGGCAAGGTACTCGTCAATGAAATTGCACCCCGCACCCACAATTCAGGACATTTCTCTCTAGACGCTTGTGAGACTTCTCAATTTGAGCAACATTTACGAGCAGTTTGTGGGTTACCTTTGGGTAGTACTGCCTTGATTTGCTCCGGTGCTGTCATGGTTAACCTTTTGGGATATGAAACTTCCCAGAGTGACTACATTAATAAACGTGCCTCACTTGAGAAAATTCCCCAAGCTCACGTTCACTGGTATGGTAAAACAGAGTCACGTCCTGGACGTAAGCTAGGACACGTTACGGTTTTGTTGAATAGCAGCGACAAAAATACGGCAAGTCAGATTGCTCAAACTATAGAATCTGTATGGTATCCCAGTTAAATTAGCGAGAAACTTTTAATTTTGGACACACAAAACCAATAGTAAAGATATAATAGAGATGTTTCACTACGACGTTGGTGACTGCCATAAAGTTTTTTGATCTATGCCTTTAATGATAAGGGAACCATTAGATCTCGTGGCAGTAGACCGGGCATGTACCCGGAAACTTTAAACGATGAGTTTGGTGCCCACCTGGTTTAACCAGGTCATAAACTTAGGTAAAACGGCGTTGCGGTGAACTTAAAATAATGAATAAGCTCCTAAGTTACATCTTAGGAGCTTTAATTATTAGAATTTTTTATATCATTGATAAATAATTAAAAATTAGAGATCTATAATCCCATCCATATAGTTTAATAATATAGTGTGATTATTGATTACACTAACTCTTATATCTAAATCACTTACTAACAAGAAATCACCGACCTTCTTATAAAGAGAGACTACGCGTAACTGGAAACTTGTTCTCTGAGAGACATACTTGCTGACTTCTCCCGTCAAGTATCTTGTGAAAAGCGTTCTAATTTATACCAAAGAATGCCTTACAAGTTTCCTACTTTATAAGCAAAAACAAAAAATAGGGAGAACATAACTCCCTTTTTCTATGAGTAAAAATTAATAACCCAACTATTGGGCTATATTGAGAGGAAAACTGTAAAGAACTTGTTACACAAACCAATTAATAGCGTGTTTCCAGCTTCGGTAATTAAATTAGACAATGGCTTAACTGTAATTCATCAAGAAATTCCCACAACCCCTGTTGTTGTGGCAGATATTTGGGTGCGAGCAGGCTCAAGAATTGAGCCAGAACCATGGTTTGGGATGGCTCATTTTTTAGAACACATGATTTTCAAGGGTACTGCAACACTAGCTCCAGGGGTATTCGATCACAAGATTGAAAATCAGGGTGGTATAACAAATGCAGCGACAAGCTATGATTACGCTCATTACTCGTTAATTACCGCCTCCGCTTACCTAGAAGATACTCTGCCTTACCTAGCGGAATTGTTACTAAATGCAGCAATTCCAGAAGACGAATTTATCCGGGAACGGGACGTTGTTTTAGAAGAAATCCGTCAAGCATACGACAATCCAGACTGGATAGGATTTCAATCTCTGATTTCAAGGATTTATCAACGCCATCCCTATGGACGTTCGGTGCTGGGTACTCAGAGAGAACTGATGCAGCAATCACCAGAAGCAATGCGCTGTTTTCACCGCGCTCACTACCAACCAGAAAACATGACTGTGGTTATTGTGGGAGGAATTCCACAGGAGCCTGCTTTGAAGATAGTCAGTAAATCATTTACAGACTTTTCTGAAGCTTGCTGCGGTTGTCTACCAAACGAGGAAGAGATTCCAATCATTGCTGGAATTCAGCGTCAAGAGCTTTCATCACCACGATTAGAGCAGGCACGGTTACTAATGGCGTGGACTGCGCCAGGAGTTGAAGAACTTCGCACTTCCTATGGTTTAGATTTGCTCTCAGTATTACTCGCACAAGGAAGAACTTCTCGATTAGTGCGCATTTTGCGAGAAGAAAAGCAACTAGTGCAGAGCATTTATAGCAATTTTTCGTTACAACAGAAATCTAGTTTATTCACAATTACAGCTTGGTTAAAACCAGAACACATAGAGTACGTAGAAGCCTTAATTTGCCAACACTTGGACGATTTGCTTTCTGTTGGGATTAGCGAGCAGGAGCTAGTTCGTTGTCAACGCTTGCTGTGTAATGACTATGCTTTTTCCACAGAAACACCAAATCAGCTTGCAGGGCTATATGGTTACTACAACACTCTAGCCAGAGCAGAATTATCAGTCACTTATCCAGAACAAATACAATCCTTTGATAGTCAACAACTACAAGAATTAGCAAAAAAGTATCTTTCTTCCAGCAATTATACCATCACCGTACTCAAACCCAGATAGTATTATTCATTACTAACCATACACCCCAGTCCCCAGTCCCCAATCCCCAATCCCCAGTCCCCAATCCCCAATCCCCAGTCCCCAGTCCCCAATCCCCAATCCCCAATCCCCAATCCCCAACAAATGACAACCTCCCTGCAAAAATCGACTATCCATCGCACTGTTTTAAACAATGGTATTGTAGTGCTGATGGCTGAAAATCCAACAGCTGATATTGTGGCGGCGCGAATTTTTGTTCGTGCTGGTAGCTGTTATGAAAGCCAAGAGCAGGCTGGTTTAGGACATTTACTCTCAACAGTCCTAACAAAAGGATGTGATGGACTTTCTAGTTTGGAAATCGCGGAACGAATAGAGTTTGTAGGAGCAAGTTTAAGCGCCGATACAACTGCTGATTATTTTTTGGTGTCCTTAAAAACTGTGACGGCGGATTTTGGAGAAATTCTCTCATTGGCAGGGCGGATTTTGCGATCGCCAACTTTTCCTGAAGCTGAAGTAGAGCTAGAAAAGCGTATTGCCTTACAAGATATTCGTTCACAACAAGAGCAACCTTTCACCGTTGCTGTAGACAAACTAAGGTTGAGCATGTACCAAAACCATCCCTATGCATTGTCGGTTTTGGGAACTGAAGCCAGTATGAGCAGCTTAAACCGTAACGATATAGTACAGGCTCATCAGACTTATTTTCGTCCAGATAATGTGGTCATTAGTATTGTTGGTCGAATCACACCAGCAAATAGCATGACTTTAGTCGAAGAAATTTTTGGAGACTGGCAAGCACCTGTTGATCAACCAGTGCCAAAATTAAATTTACCGAATCTTCAAGTTCAACCACAGTCTACAATTACACCCCTTACAACCCAACAATCAATTGTCACACTAGGTTATTTAGGTCCCTCTGCCGATTCCCATGACTACGCCGCATTAAAGTTGATGTCTACTTACTTAGGAAATGGGCTTTCCAGTCGCTTGTTCGTGGAGTTACGAGAAAAGCGCGGTTTAGCATACGAGGTATCTGCATTTTATCCTACGCGATTATTTCCAGCTTCATTTGTAGTTTACATGGGTACAGCTCCAGAAAATACCAAAATAGCCTTTTCTGGACTGAAAGCAGAAGTTGATTTACTGTCTAGTGTCCAGCTTGACGAAGATTCGCTCCAGACAGCTAAAAACAAGATATTAGGACAGTATGCCCTAGGTAAACAGACAAATGCCCAAATTGCTCAACTCTACGGATGGTATGAAATTTTAGGGCTAGGAATTGACTTTGATCGGAAATTTCAAGAGATGATCGCCTCTGTTAGCGCAGTAGATGTTATTGAGGCAGCTTACCGATATTTACGGGAACCTTATGTTTCTTTAGTAGGTCCACAAAAAGCAATTACTAGTGCCCTTCCGTAAGGACAAGGAGCAGGGCAAGCGGGGGAAGCAGGGGGAACTTTCTTGAGCAGGGGAAGCAGTAAATCCAATCCCCAATGCCGTTGATTGACATTGACAATGACTACTTCTTAAGTCATTGTACAAAGTTGATCAGCTTTTTTGAAGGGTAAACTTGATGAAAGAGAGTGCAAAAACCAGTATATTAAAATACTTACAAGGGCAGAAGGAGCAGAAAGCAGGAGTTAAAATACTGCTGTCGTGCTGTATAGTTATGTTTTTTAACCTCGTTAGTGTAGTCTCGTTTGCAGCAACACCACAAATTGCTCAGGTAAATACAGCAACTAACATCAACCGTCCTACACTAAAACTTGGTAGTCAAGGAGACTCAGTATCAGAAGTTCAGGCGGCTCTAAAACTTTTGGGCTTTTATACAGGAGCCGTGGACGGCATATATAACAGTACAACTGCGAGCGCTGTTTCTAAGTTTAAACAAGCAGCTGGCTTAAATCCTGATGGTATCGTTGATGGAAATACTTGGCAACAACTTTTTCCTAGTGAATCAACTGCCACCCCTGCCTCTCCACCTCACACAGGGAATAAAGTTCCTAATCACCCTGAAACTTCCAATACTAGTAAAGTTGCTCCCACTCCTGAACCAAAGCCATCAACAAAACCAAATAATACGACTTCCAAAGTTGTTAATTCTTCTAATCCTGAGCCAAAACCTGCAACACCAAATACAGGTTCACAAAAACCACCTGCTCGACACAATACTACAACCGCTCGTGCTGAGTCAGATCCTACAATTCAATATACTCAAAGCGGATTCCCAATTTTACGTTTAAAAATGCGTGGTCCAGAGGTGGTTAAGTTACAAAAACGATTGCAAAAGCTTGGTTTTTTTGAAGGTAGTATCAGTGGATATTTTGGCACAGAGACCGAAAGTGCGGTGAAAGCTGCTCAACAACGTTATAGTCTAGAGGCTGACGGTGTAGTTGGTGGAGAAACTTGGGAAGCTCTTATGCGACGACGCTAAGTTAATGTACGAATTTATTCCGTTCATTCTTTACAAAACAATACATCTACAAAAAGGGTATGTTACACTTTCTATTGACGTGGGTCGGCACTGCGGTGGCACTGCTAATTACGGCTAACATCGTTCCTGGGTTTTATATCAAGAATTTTTTTACGGCCCTGATTGCAACTCTTATTATCGGGTTAGTAAATGCTTTTGTTAAACCCATTTTAGGCTTTTTGGCTTTTCCTATTACCTTAATTACCTTTGGGCTGTTTACATTTGTCCTGAATGCCCTCACCCTTTGGCTAGCAAGCGCCCTTACTCCAGGTCATAGTTTTGAGATTAGAGGTATTGGTGCTGCTTTATTAGGTTCAATAGTGTTGGCAGTTGTTTCTAGTGTAATTAGTTATTTGCTTAGGTCTGTTGAGTAGAACAACAAAAAATCTTCTGGGAAATCAAAAGATAGAATGCTATCTTAGCAGATTTCTGAACTTTGTGAGGTGGTAGCTTTGTGTTGGCTGCTGTGTTACAAAGGTATAAGTCATAACCCAAAAAGAACAAGTCGCTCCTCAATTCTCTTGTGCTCCTGCTGATCTGAGAATGTTTATCACACCTTTATACCCATTAAACTCTGCTAGCATCAAAGCTGTATAACCACCTCGATTTTTTAAATTGAGATCTGCACCAGCTCTTACCAAAAATTGCACCACCTGATCATATCCTCGGGAAGCCGCCCACATCAACGCCGTCGCATCCGCAAAATCTAGCAAATTAACATCTGCCCCTTTACCTATTAGCTGTTGAATCACACCTGTATGTTTACGCTCTACAGCCTTGATCAGCGCGCTTTTGCCATCATCACCTTTAGCATTGACATTAGCACCAAAGCCAAGCAACACCCTTACCGTTTCAGTATGTCCCTGTGTTGCAGCTAGAGTCAAAGGCAGTTCACCCAAATTTTTCTCATTCACGTCTGCTCCATAATGTAACAGTGCCTCAACAATCTGGCTATGCCCTTGTAGAGCTGCTACTAGCAACGGTGTATCACCTAATTTGTTTCTTACGCGTACATTTGCATTATGCTTCAGTAAAATTTCTACAACATCCGTGAAACCTTCTACCACGGCAAGGTGTAGGGCTGTTTCACCCTCTTTGTCTTGAACATTAACATCAGAACCATAATCAAGTAGCTCTGACACGATCGCTACGTGTCCTGCGGCTGATGCTGCTAAAAGCGCAGTTTCACCATTAGAATTTTGGGCATTGATATCAGCTTCTCCCGCCAACAGTGCTTGTACAACTTCCAGATTTCCGGAGTCCGCCGCTATGAGCAATACGGTTTCACCTTCTTGATTTTGAGTATTGACATTTGCACCTGCTTGGAGTAAAAATTGTACAATACGAGCATGTCCAGAATTTACTGCTAGTGTTAAAGCTGTGTCATCATCTTTATCTTTAACATTGACGTTAGCACCAGCAGCTAGTAAGACTTTTACAACCTCAGCATAACCCTTCATCGCTGCTGCCATTAACGCTGTAGAGCCATCCTCATTAACGATATTTACATCGGCACCTTTATCTAGTAAAAGCTTAAGTGTATCCAGCCTGTTAGCGCTAGCTGCCAACATGACAGCCGTTAAGCCGTAACGTTGTCGCTTTAAGTTGATATTTGCTCCAGAGTGTAAGAGCGATCGCACAATTTCCGTGTAACCTAAATTCGCAGCAATCATTAACGCTGTCGTACCGTCGCGATCGCTTGCGTCAACAGGCGCGCCTGAAGCTAGTAACGCTTGTACTCGCTTGATATCGCCACTTTTACTAGCTAACAGCATATTTGTTATGAACACAGCTAATTTTTAATTCCGCAAAGTAGTATTTTTTATTTTCCCATCTAGAGACTTGTATTAGATTCATGCTAATTTTTATGAAGGTTTAAAAATTTAGAATTATGAATCTTGAAATTCCGGCATCGGTTAAATTCGCTTTACTCTTTGTGCACCCAATATTAATGTCGGCGCTATTGCTACTATCCATTTACGCTGCCTATTTAGGACTCCAAGTCCAGCGTACCAGATCTGCTGAAGGAGAACAAAAGAAAGAACTAGTTAAAGGTAGATACAATGTCAAACACTACCAAATCGGTTCCGTAATTTTAGCCTTAATGGTATTAAGCGCTCTTGGAGCTATTGCTATCACCTACCTTAGCGATGGCAAGTTGTATGTCGGCACCCACCTGATAGGAGGACTTGGGATGCTCGGTCTAGTCGCTATTTCTGCCTCTTTAGCTCCTTTTATGCAAAAAGGAGCTAATTGGGCGCGTGTAACTCATATTTCGCTTAATTTCGTGCTTTTAGGTCTTTTTGCGGTACTGGCTTTCACTGGCGTGGAAATCGTCATAGAAATTGTCGCTCACGCTTAGAGAGGTAACTCTTAACAGGGAGCAGGGGAGGCAGGGTGAGCAACAGAAGAATTATACCAAGTTCGCAATCCCGAATCCCCAATGCTCCATGCCCATTGCCCAATTCTAACGAGCTTTTTCTAATTGCTGGGGTTGAGTAGGACATTCAAACTTATACCCAACGCCGCGCACGGTTTGAATCAAAGCAGGCTGGCTAGCGTCGGCTTCAATTTTCTTGCGAATTTGACCTATATGTACATCCACAACCCGTTGATCACCGACGTATTCATAATCCCAGACTTCCTGAATTAATTCAGAACGTCGCCAAACTCGACCAGGATGGCTAGCTAAAAAATGCAACAAGTCAAACTCTAGAGCAGTTAAGGGTACTGGTTGATTGTTAAGTGACACCTCTCGCCGCACAGGATCAATCATGAGTTTTTCAAAAATCAGGCGTTTTTGTTCTGCTGTGGTCACAACGCGCTGACGCCTGAGAATAGCTGCTACTCTGACTTCTAGTTCTCCCAAACCAAAAGGCTTGGTGAGATAGTCGTCAGCACCTTTGGAGAAGCCGCGAATTTTATCGGCTTCGTCTGCGCGACTAGTCAGCATCAGAACAAAAACACCATTACGGCTTTGCATTTCCTGGCAGAGGTTAAATCCAATTACATCTGGTAAATTCACATCTAGAATTACCAAATCAGGATTGAACTGCTCAAACATGGATAAGGCCGTCTTTCCATCTTCAGCAGCCTCCACTTGATAGTTCTGCTTGATCAAAAAGCGTTGGATTAAATTCCGAACCGCAGGGTCGTCGTCAACTACAAGAATCTTGGCAGGAGCCATGACCATTACTTTGCACAATGATTTATAGGATTAACAAGCCGATTGCTGAAAACAGCATATCCGCTTTAAGGGGAATAAGAAACTACAAGGCTAAGGTAATAAATCCCAGATTATTCAAATAATTAGTGTAATCAGGATTATCGGCGATATAAACGCCTATTTTATGGTAATGCGACCCTAAAACTACAGTTTTAGGCTTGTAATTATCAATTTTGTGTTTATTTTCTAAACACGCTGAACTTAACCGCAGCAACAGGGTAAAATATAGCACTTTACACACTTACTTGCTTAGTTATTTAAAACGCTTTAATTTTAAATCCATATGCGACTCGATGACATAAGGCAAAAGTACGGAAGTAGGATTTTAAATTTGTTTAAGGCACGGTGAATTGCCAAATCTGAAACACAAATGATAATTTTTTCATAAAATAATGCCTTTTAGATACTCTTAGCTCAAATTCTAGAGTAAAGCTCTGTTTCATGAACGACATGAGGGGATACACGGAGTTCTAACAATATGTTAAAGTGACTATAGTGAAAAATACCACCTCTACTTAAGCTGACCCGTGCTACTATCCTGGTAGGGCACAAAAGTCGAACGAAACACTAGTTCCGACCGACCTAAAACCTTAAATAAGGAGTCAGGATTCAGAATTCAGGAGTCAGAATCAATTGGATAACGCCAAAAGGATTCCACTATTTGTACAAAGTTCATACTGAATTCTGTTTCCTGACTCCTGAGTTCTTTATTATAAAACCCTGCCGCTAATTAGGCTGAAGTTATCAACTCCCATGAGCGATCAAAATCCCTACGAAAAACTTGGGGTATCAGAAGATGCTAGTTTCGATGAAATTCAGGATGTTCGTAATCGCCTATTTGAACAATACAAAGGCGATACGAAGCGTCAGGAAATAATTGAAGCAGCTTATGATGCAATTTTAATGGAGCGCTTGCGGATGCGCCAAGAAGGCAAAATCAAAGTGCCTGAACGCATACGCTTTCCAGAGCTACGAGTACCAGTACCTCCAAAAGAAAATCCAAGTTCTATAGAGAATTCGTCAGCATGGCTGCAACGAATACTCGATAAACCAACTCCTATAGACGTAATTTTACCTGGAGCTTGGTATTTAGGTTTGAGTGCCATAAGCGTGTTTTACCCATCGGGCGGTGATCAAACCTTACAGTTGGCATTGGTTGTAGGTGTCGGTATTAGTATTTACTTTCTTAATCGCAAAGAAGGTAAGTTTGGTCGAGCAGTTTTGTTCACCCTGCTCGGTTTAATAACCGGCTTAATTACTGGGGGGCTAGTTGGTAACTGGCTGGTACCAACCATACAACAATTTATCCCTCTGACTGTCAACCAATTTTCAACTGTCGTGACATTTGTATTGTGGTGGCTGATCAATAGCTTTCTACGGTAGCTGCTGCTGGTGGGGCTATTCTCTTAAAATGTTGTCCCGCAGTTTTACGGTGACGTTACGTTTCAGCGCTCGTCACTTAAATTTTTTTGTGCAAAATTTGATACAAATGTCAAAAATAGCGGTTACGCTGCGCGCTAAGCGTAGCGCCTAGCCTAACCTGAATATTTCTTTGGCTATGAGCTTAAGCCATGGATGTTAACCACCTAAAACTAAATCTACAGATGACATCAAGTCTTTAGCAATTATGTCGGGGTTGTAAAGTTCTAATTGAGCGCGATCGCGAATTCCACACTCGACTGCTATGACTTTAATATTGTGTCTTTTAGCAGCAGTGATGTCAGCTTCCGTATCACCTACCATCCAAGTATCAGCAACAGTTGGTAGTTCCTCTATCGCTCGTGCCATCAGTAAAGGTTTGTCATCAATATCACGAGTTTTGACGTAATGATTACTGAGGCAGTAACAGCGATTTTCTGGGAAAAATCTATTTAAATCGAATTTTTGAAACGCGTAGTCTAACTCCCGTACCCGACGCATTGTCATAACAACTAAATCTACTCCAGCCTGTTGAATTTTTAACAGTGCATCTACAGCACCAGGAGCAAGAGTGTCATACTGAAAGTAAGGCTCACTATGTACGGTTTGACGCCTCATTTTTGAGAACTCCTGTGCTTGTACCTCATCCAACCCAGAGATAATGCCTATTTGTTTTTCTGGAACGCATGAGCGCTTTAAATTCCAAAATTCCTCTTTGGGCAATTGTTTCACCTGTTGGTCTGATCTTTGAATTTTCTGCAAGCAGTATTGATAAACGCGGTAGTAGCGCTCCGAAACATCAATAATGGGACCATCAAAATCTGTAATAAGTCTTATCATTTTGATAAATATTAAAGTTTAATCACAGATTATCTCAGGTAATGTAATTTTGTGGTTTTGAATAGTTGATGAGTAAGTTAAGATTTTTTAATCTAAGAAGAAAAATCTTGTAAACTGCCTCGTTTGAGTTGTTCTTGCTCCATTGCTTCAAATAAAGCACGAAAATTGCCTTCCCCAAAACCTTTAGCCTGGAAACGACGCTCAATAAACTCGAAGAAAAACGTTGGGTACCCAAACACAGGCTGGGTGAAAATTTGTAGTAACAGTGCATCAGCACTTTTCTCATCCCAATCGACCAAAATTTCTTGCTGGGAGATTGCTCTGATATCTTGCTCAGACAGAGGAAACCCTTCTCGCTGTACTAAACGTGAGTAGTAGCTTGCTGGTACTGAAAGGAAAGATAAACCACAAGCGCGAAATTGGGCGATCGCATCGACAATATTACGTGTTTGCAGCGCAATATGTTGAATACCTGGTCCATTATTCACATCTAGAAACTCTTGAATCTGGGAATTAGCTGAAGCTGGTTCATTAATTGGTAATTGTACACAACCATTACGCGAAACTATCACTTGACTGTATAAACCAGAGTAATCAGTTTGAATTTTAAACGTTTGCTGGCGCTGAAAATCAAGAACATTTTCATACCAAGCCACAGCACGCTCTAAGTCACCTGATGCAACGTTAAGTACGACATGATCTATAGCCGTGATAAAAGAGGAAGGGGAGAAAACTTCTTTCTCTCCCCCTCTTTGTATCAGAGTATGAGTTAACCCACCCCAAGCAGAAATTTTAGCCCACTTGAGAGCGGCACTTTGTTGGTGTTGCTGGGTGGATTGTAAAACTTTGGCGTTATGTGCTTTTGCAGTGGCGATCGCTGCTTCCACATCCTCAACACAAAAAGCAATATCTACCACACCAGGAGGGTGCTGGTGCAGAAACTTAGCAACTGGACTAATAGGTAAAAGTGGCGAAGACAAAACAAAGTATACAGAACCAGCTTTCACGACTTCCGTACTGGTGTGAAATGATTCTTCTGAAGAAATCGGAACCCCGTAATCAGCTACGTGCTGAAAACCTAGATGGCTTATAAACCAATCCCGCCATAGTTTGGCATCGCCTACATAGAAGTGAACGTGATCTATATTCATCAGTTACGAAAATCCAGTGTAACAGCCTATCTCTGATAAATTTTGCCTTTTTTACTGAATTTTCTAGTCATTCTAAAGCAGGAATCTCAAATTTTGGGGCATGGGGCGTGGGGCATGGGGCATTGGGCATTGGGCATTGGGCATTGGGCATGGGGCATTGGGCATTGGGCATTGGGTACTGGGGATTGGGTACTGAGGACTTGGTTTAATTCTTCCCCTGCTCCCTCTGCTCCCCCTGCTCCCCCTGCTCCCTACTCCCTACTCCCTGCGCCCTCTTTCATCTAGAAACCAGGATATTTTTTTGGAGATATTCTTTGACCTGATTTTGTAGCCAGTTCTCAAACAGTTCATTAATCAATCGCTGCTGGATAGATTCGTCTAACATAGCCGGAAAAAACTTTTCTAGTCGTACGATGACGATCCATTCTGCCAAGCGTGTTGGTGGCAAAAGCTGACCTGGTTGACTTGATGCGAGGAGATTTGCTAGCATTGGGTGTGGTGTACCTAACTCTACAGGACCAAGTGTCCCACCCGTTTGGGCTTCGGGTCCTTCAGAAAACTCACGAGCTAGTTCGCTAAAAGATTGTTCACCTTCTTGAATGCGGAAGTAAAGTTCTTGAGCAAGACCCATATCGTTGACGCGAATGAGTGAATAAATCACCCGATCCAGCTTTGCTTTACGTTGAATAAAATAAGAATCTAGGTTCTCACCCCAAGTGCTTTTTTTAAAGCGCTCTAGTTTGATATTACGTGTTGCTAAATGATTTAGGTGTTGACGCTCTAACCCACGAGATTCTAACCACGCCTGCAAATCTACTTCAGCATTAAGCTTATGCTCTTGATAGAACTGCTTATATGCCTGCATGGTTTCTTCTTGTGTAAGCTGAAAATTAGCAAGTGCATTGTCAATAATTACCTCTCGTACTAACTGTGGGAGTAGTCCGTACTGCTTAAGTAGAGGAACCATTTCATCACAAGTGATTGTGCGATCGCCTACTTTTAGAATTTTACTCATAGGCTGATAAGTCATCAACCGAAACGTCCAGAAACGTAGTCACGCGTACGCTCATCAAGAGCATTGCTAAAAATTTGAGTTGTTGCTCCAAATTCTACCATTTCACCAATGCGACTTTCATCAGTGCTAAAGAAAGCTGTAAAATCGGAAACACGTGCTGCTTGTTGCATATTGTGGGTGACGATCACAATTGTGAGTTCGTCGCGTAAACTATAAATCAGCTCTTCGATTTTCATTGTAGCAATGGGGTCGAGAGCGGAACATGGTTCATCCATCAACAGCACTCTAGGTTTAACAGCTAAAGCACGAGCAATACAGAGTCGCTGCTGTTGACCTCCAGAAAGACCTAATGCTGATTTATGGAGCTTATCCTTTACCTCATTCCAGATAGCAGCGCCTTTGAGCGCTATTTCGACAATTTCATCTAACTCTGTTTTCGGACGCCATCCAGCGATTTTTACCCCGTAAGCAACATTGTCGTAAACACTCATCGGGAAGAGGTTTGGCTTTTGGAATACCATGCCAATTTGGCGGCGCAGCCGATTTAAATTGACTCGAGGATTATAAATATTTTGGTTAAAAAATTCTACCGTTCCTTCAACCTTAACTTCTGTCTCTAGTTCACTAATACGATTAAGTGATTTAATGAAAGTTGATTTTCCACAACCACTAGGGCCTATAATTGCTGTTACATGGTTTTGGTAAATTTCGATTGACACCCCTTGCAAAGCTTTAGAAGTGCCATAATAAAAGCTGAGGTTTTTAACTTTAATAGCCGGTTTTAACTTATTCATAAGTTGAGTTCAATAATCAAAAAGGACTGCTACGATATTTATCTGTATTTTTTTTCAAATAAGAACATCTTGTAGGGTCTTACAACAGTTTGCCCCTACAAGCCTAGATTAGTATAAAAAAATCAATCATGATTGGTTCTTCCTGCTGGTTACTATACGAGATAAAAGACTAATCAATAGAACGATTCCAACTAACACAAGAGATGCAGTCCAAATTAATTGAGTTTTTTCAGGAGCAGGATCATTATAAAAATTAAAAATTAATACTGATAGCGAAGCTGTTGGACTTAATAGATTTTGTGACCAATCTAAACTGAATAACGAGGTAAAGATCAGAGGTGCTGTTTCGCCAGCCGCACGAGCTAAAGCTAGCAAAACTCCTGTTGTAATTGCGGGAATTGCAGCAGTAACAACAACGCGAAAAGTGGTTTGTAAGCGAGTACCTCCTAAAGCTGCAGATCCAAGGCGTAAAGATTTGGGAACAAGTTTTAAGGCTTCTTCGGTGGTTAATACCACAACAGGTAACATAATCACTGCTAAAGCAAAACCACCTGCGATCGCACTAAATTGCTTAGTTATTAATACTATAACACCATACGCAAAGATCCCCACAATAATTGAAGGAACCCCGGTAAGGATAGATGTGATAAAGCGAACAACGCGACCAATGTTAGTTCCCTGAGCAATTTCCGACAAAAATACTCCAGTCATCACCCCAGTAGGAACGCTTATTAATGCAGCAATTGCCACCATAACTAGGGTACCAAGAATCGCATTTCCAAAACCATTTTCAATCACTGACGCTGTAAACATTGATGGTTTAAGGCTACCAATTCCCTCTGTGATTATTTTCCATAATATTGACAGCAAAGGAATTAAGGCTAAACCTGTCAGAATGAATGCGATCGCATTCATCCCATAGTCAAATAATCGTCTTCTTGCTGGTAAAGGACTGTGCAATTCTGCTGCTAGAGACTCATCTATTTTAGATACTTGATTTCCACTCATCTGTGTTACCCGTTCTCATATTCAATTTGGGGATTGGGCTCTTAAACAGTGAACAGTAATCAGTAATCAAGGCGTATAGTGCAGTGTTTCGCGTTCCGATAAACACATTATTCTTGACTGATAACTGATAACTGTTTAAGGAAACTATTTATTTTTCCTACTAATAAACTGCACAATTGTTAAAGCAGCAATATTGACGGCTAAAGTTAGAGCAAACAAAATTAAACCCAAGTAGGTTAAGGCTCCGATGTGCAAAGGATCTTGAGCTTCAGCAAATTCATTGGCTAAAATTGAAGGGATAGTATACGCTGGGTCAAGCAATGAAGCACTAACTTGTGCCGAATTACCAACCACCATAGTAACAGCCATTGTTTCGCCTAAAGCTCTTCCCAGTGCTAGCATTGCTCCACCAACAATTCCAGAAAATCCAGCAGGCAAAATCACTCGAAAAATTGTTTCCCATCGAGTAGAGCCTAAAGCCATAGATCCGGTACGTAACTCTTTTGGGATTGCTAGTAACACATCACGGCTAATTGCTGCCATTGTAGGCAAAATCATAATCGCGAGAATAAAGCCCGCCGTCAACATATTAAACCCACTAGGATCTTGGGTGTTGAATAAGGGTATCCAGTGAAAAATGTCAAATAGCAATTTTTCCAACGGGACAAGAAACGGAATGAAGACAAAAATACCCCATAAACCGATAACCACACTAGGAATCGCAGCGATTAGCTCCACAATAAAAGCTATGATTGTTCGGACTGAGGGGGGAAGGAAATTTTCGCTTGTAACTAAAGCTACAGAAAGTCCTATTGGTATAGCCACTAAAATGGCGATCGCACTACTTACCAAAGTCCCGTAGATATAAGGCAATGCACCAAAAACCAGCTTACCAGTATCCCATTGTTGACTCCATAAGAACCCCAGTCCAAACTTATTAATTGCTGGTTGCGCTTGGTGAAAAACTATCCAACTCATCCAAAAAAGCACACCAACCGTGAAGGCTGCAAAAATATAAGTTAGCCATGTAAATCCTTGGTCTAGCCTCAAATTTCCATCACGGGTAACTGTAAGATCAAGATTTTCGTCAACCAAACTTGGCTGCTTTGTATAAGCTGATTCAGAGGAATTTGCCATAGAAGGGAGTAGGGAGCAGGGAGTAGGGGAGCAGGGGAGCAGGGGAGCAGGGGGAGCAGGGTGAGCAGGGTGAGCAGGGTGAGCAGGGGAGCAGGGGAGCAGGGGAGCAGGGGAAGTAGAGTTCGAACCCCTAATCAATAGCCATGCCCCATGCCCAATGCCCCATGCCCCATGCCCCATGCCCCATGCCCAATCCCCTTAAAAATTACTTAACAGAACTATTAACTGTTTGCACCACTTGGTTTGCTACACCACTCGGAATGCGAGTGTAGTTGAGGCTATCGTTGTACTGCTGACCCTCAGTTAATATCCAATTGACCCATTTTTTGACAGCTTCTGCTTTAGCAGGGTTAGGGTAATTTTTGTAAACCATTATCCAGGTCAAACCAACGATAGGATAGCCTTGGTCTGGATCACCAACAAAAACACGGAAATTATCTGGAAAATTGACTGTAGACAAGGCTTGGTTAGCGCCTTCTAAAGAAGGAGCCACAAATTCTCCTTTCTTGTTTTGCACTAGTGCTGATTTCAGTTTATTGGTTTGAGCATATTGATACTCAACATAGCCAATAGAACCAGCAGTACGAGACACTAAGTTAGCTACCCCTGGATTTCCTTTACCTTTTAGAGCATTTGGGATAGTCCAGCTTGGGGATTTGCTGGTTCCAATTCTGCCTTTAAAATATGGACTGATGCTAGTCAGGTGATTAGTGAAGATAAAAGTTGTACCGCTACCATCAGCACGAACCACAGCTTTGATAGGAGTGCTTGGGAGATTTACACCAGGATTATCTGCTTTAATTTGTGGGTCGTCCCATTTGGTAATTTGACCAGAGAAAATGCCTGGTAGTGTCTTGCGAGATAGTTTGAGTTCACTTACACCAGGAATATTATAAACAATAGAAACCGCACCACCTGCAGTAGGTACGAGAACAACTCCATTCTTGACTTTAGCGATTTCTCCATCTGTCATCGCAGCATCACTAGCACCAAAGTCAACTGTTCCATTAGTAAATTGACTTATACCACCACCACTACCGATAGCTTGATAGTTAATCGAAAGCTCTGGATTTTTTTTCTTGACTTCGCGAGCATATTGTACATAGAGTGGAGCTGGGAAAGTTGCTCCTGCACCATTAAGAGTCTCAGCTTTAGCAGCTGCTGTAAAAACAGGTCCTAATGCAACAGCTGTCGCAAAAACTGAGGTAACTGCTACACGGTTTAAAAGAGTAGTATAAAAAACCATATCTCCTCATTCACTAAAAAAACGCAGAATTTTGTTGGTCGTGAACACGAAATTAGACTACAATGTATATGGTTAACAAAAGTTTAAGAATAAATAGATGGGAATTTAAATATTGGTTAAAAGTAGACTGAAATGATAAAAGCAGGAGTCAGGAGTCAGAATTCAAGAGTCAGAATAAATAAAATTATTGTATTTAAACCCAACGAGATTTAACTTTTGAATGAGTGACTTTTGACTTGGAGCGAAGCGACTGGCTCCTGTATTCTTCAAATTGAGACGTTTTACTAAAACAATGGCAAGAGATTTACGGGGATTTATCAAACTCTTAGAAGAAAGAGGACAATTGCGGCGAATTTCAGCTTTAGTTGATCCAGATTTAGAAATTGCTGAAATCGCAAACCGGATGTTACAAAAAGGTGGTCCCGGTTTACTATTTGAGAATGTTAAAGGTGCTTCTTTTCCAGTCGCGGTGAACTTGATGGGAACCGTGGAAAGAATATGCTGGGCGATGAATATGGAGCAACCTGAAGAACTAGAAGTTTTGGGTAAAAAGCTGTCGATGTTACAACAGCCGAAACCGCCTAAAAAGATTTCTCAAGCGGTTGAGTTTGGTAAGGTGTTGTTTGATGTGCTTAAGGCAAAACCAGGACGTGACTTTTTCCCAGCGTGTCACCAAGTTGTTGTTCAAGGCGATGATTTGGATTTGAACACTTTACCCTTGATACGTCCATATTCCGGTGACGCTGGCAAGATTATCACCTTAGGGTTGGTGATTACTAAAGATTGTGAAACAGGTACACCAAATGTGGGTGTGTATCGTTTGCAATTACAATCCAAAAATACCATGACCGTTCACTGGTTATCGGTGCGCGGTGGAGCAAGGCATTTGCGCAAAGCCGCAGAACGTGGGAAAAAATTAGAAGTGGCGATCGCGCTTGGTGTAGATCCCTTGATTATTATGGCTGCTGCTACACCAATACCTGTAGATTTATCTGAGTGGTTGTTTGCTGGGCTTTATGGTGGTTCTGGTGTGCAGTTGGCAAAGTGTAAAACTGTAGATTTAGAAGTTCCAGCCGATTCAGAATTTGTGCTGGAAGGAACAATCACACCAGGGGAAGAATTACCTGATGGTCCCTTTGGTGATCATATGGGATATTATGGCGGGGTAGAAAATTCACCGTTGATTCGTTTTCATTGTTTGACGCACCGCAAAAACCCGATTTACTTGACTACATTTAGCGGACGTCCACCTAAAGAAGAAGCGATGATGGCGATCGCGCTCAACCGTATCTACACTCCTATTTTGCGGCAACAAGTATCAGAAATCGTCGATTTCTTTTTGCCCATGGAAGCTTTGAGTTACAAAGCGGCGATTATATCTATAGATAAAGCATATCCAGGACAAGCACGACGCGCTGCCTTAGCATTTTGGAGCGCATTACCCCAGTTTACCTACACTAAGTTTGTGATTGTTGTAGATAAAAATATCAATATTCGGGATCCGCGTCAAGTTGTGTGGGCGATTAGTTCTAAAGTTGATCCTACGCGAGATGTGTTTATCTTGCCAAACACACCGTTTGATAGTTTAGATTTTGCCAGTGAAAAGATTGGCTTGGGTGGAAGAATGGGAATTGATGCAACAACAAAGATTCCACCAGAAACCGAACATGAATGGGGTACAACCCTTGAGTCTGATCCAGATGTTGCAGCGATGGTTGAAAGACGTTGGACAGAATACGGTTTGGCAGATTTACAGTTAGGGGAAGTTGATCCAAATTTGTTTGGGTATGATGTTGGGTGAAGCGGGTGATTGAACCTCTAGGGTGATTATGATAAACTCTCTCATAAGAGAATATAGGGCAAAACCTTGTATCTTTGAGAATTTGCACATCGCGTAAAATATGTCTACTCATCAACTACCTGACGGTCCTCAAACTCACCCTTTGGTACAAACATTCCAATGGATGACTCAGCCCGTAGAATACATGGAATCTTGTGCTCAACGCTATGGTGATATCTTCACTCTCAGGCTTGGTCCAAGTTTTCAGCCACATGTGTTAATAAGTAACCCTCAGGCTCTTCAGCAGATTTTTACCACCGATTCAAAACTGTTGGAATCTGGTGAATCAGCAGGTTTTGTCTCGGATTTCTTTGGGCAACAATCAATACTAGCGTTGGAAGGCAAGCGTCACCAGCGACAACGAAAGTTGTTGACACCTCCCTTTCATGGAGAAAGAATGCTAGCTTACGGTGACATAATCTGCGATATTACCAAGCAAGTGGCGAGTCAGTGGCCGGTTGGTGAACCTTTTTCTGTCGTGCCTTCTGTGCGATCACTCATCTTCGATGTTATTGCAAAAGCTATCTTTGGTACAGAGGAAGATGCATTTTACAAAAAGTTCAAAGAACTTTTCATTGCATTCCTCACTCCCAAGAGACCTTTATTAAGAGCTAGTATGTTTCTTTTCCCATTTGTCCAAAGGGCTTTAAGTCCTTTGAGTCCTTGGAAAAAGTTGATACAGCAACTAGAGGAAATAAACGAACTCCTCTACGCCAACATTCGGGAACGCAAAGAGCAACCAAACGATCCATCTCGCAGTGATCTTCTCTCTATGATCATGTCGGCTCGAGATGAGCAGGGTCAGCCGATGACAGATTTAGAGATACGCGATCAGGTGATCGCACTATTGGTAGGGGCTTACGAAGCCCCTAAAACTGCCGTATCTTGGGCACTATATTGGATTCACTATCACAGCGAAGTGCACACAAAATTACTGCAAGAACTCGATAGCTTGGGTGAAAACCCAGATGTGAATACTATTCTTAATTTGCCCTATTTACATGCTGTCTGTTCTGAAGTACTGCGCCTTTACCCAGCGGCACTCTTGGGCTTCAATCGAGTGATTAAATCACCGCTAGCAATTGGGGGCTATCAGTTTGAGCCTGGTACTCTCCTGCTTATCTGTATTTATCTAACTCATCATCGCCAAGATTTATATCCCAATTCAAAACAGTTTAAACCAGAGCGTTTTCTGGAACGTCCATTTGCGTCTTATGAGTATTTACCATTTGGCGGTGGTAACCGACGCTGTATTGGTATGACATTTTTCTGGTTTGAAATGAAACTGATTTTGGTAACAATTTTGTCGCACTTTCAGATGGAATTAGTTGATAGCAAACCAATCCAGCCAGTACTTAAGCCAGTAATTAGAGGACTTCAATTATTAGGACCAGAAGTAGGACCTAAAGATGTGCGGATGGTGATAAAGGGGGTAAGGTCTCAAAATCAGCGTGTTTTGGTGACCAAATGAATTCCGGCTTCTACCACCAGTTCTGCTAAAGCTTTGGGTAGTCCTGCATAGTAATGGTAAGTGGGTACGAGCAACGCCACCTAGCCCGGATTTATCACAAAGAATGAGAAAATAGGGATCAAAAACTACCACAATCTATACTGCACAAGTATCCCAGCAGTCTAAACATATACCAAATTTTGCTCAAACCAATGATTTTTTCTCACTTGTGAGAAATCCGGACTAGAACGGGAGCAAGATGCTTCCGCTGACTATACCCTGACCAAAATAATTACAATATCTCAAACGATGATTTTATTTTTTTTAGCTGGAAAGGCAGAGAGCAGAAGGTATTTATGGATTTATCCCTGCCCCTTATCCCCAGAGGGGACCCCACCTTCCCCGGAATGGCCGAACCCTCTGGGCGACCGGAGGAAGCGCTCGTGTTTAAGCCTCTAGTACTCTATTTTGCTCAAAATGAGAATTGCTGCTTGTCAAGATTTCAGTGAGAATTAGAAGCTATAGTTGCTTCAATAATACAAATCTCTTCAATCGTAGGAACAATCCGAGCTATTTCCAACCCTGCTTGCTCTAGGATGGCTTTAAATTCTTCCTCTGTACGTTCTTTTCCTCCTGGACACATTACTAACATATTGATATCGAACATTCTCGCTAATGGAGATGGAGAATTCTCTAAAATAACTTTTTCTATAATCAAAATTTTGCCGTGAGCAGGCATGGCTTGACGACAGTTTTTCAGGATAGCGATTGCCCGCTCATCATCCCAATCGTGAATGATATATTTGAGTAAATATGCGTCTCCACTAGGAGGAACAAAATCAAAAAAGCTACCACCAATTACTTTACACCGCTCTATAATCCCATGTTCTTTGAGTATAGGTAAACAACGATCAATCACATGGGCTTCATCGAAAAGAATGCCGTGGCTATGAGGATATCGTTGCAACAGAATTGCAATCATCTTTCCATAACCGCCTCCTACATCCACAAGAGTTTGAAAACCTGAAAAATCATACGCGTCAATCATCGCTGCGACCTCCAATTCTGCAGAGTTATTCATAGACCGTTCAAAGATTTCTGCAGCAGTAGGATTTTGTTGATAATACTCAAACAAATTCATCCCAAAACGTTCCTCAAAGGCAGGTTTTCCTGTTTTGATGGTATGGAGTAGCCCTCCCCACGTCTGATAAAATTCAGGTTCTCCCCACATAATCACTATGTTCCTTACTGAATGGGGAACGTCGCTACATAAGCATTCTGCCAAGGGTGTCAAAGTGTATTGTTGGGATTCTGTTGCTGTGAAAATTCCCAGACTTGTCAATGCATTCATAAGCCGCTGGAGAGATTGAGGATCGCTTTGAGTAGCTGAAGCCAGTTCAATACAGGATAGGGGACTCTTCTTAAGATGATCAGCAATTCCCAATTTTGCGGCTACATATACACATTGAGATAGCAAATATCCCTTACTCATGTGGAGTAATTCAATATGGAGAGGTAGTTGAGACATAACCATAAGTCCTAGTGTTGAGACAATATATTATTCTTGCATATAAGTAGGCAGCACCTGAAAAAACATGAATTAAGTAGTCGTCATGAACTGCGTACACCAGCAGGCATGAAAATGGAAATTGTCGGTGGAACCATAATATTGCCGTTTTTACGTGCTTATGCTTCCAATTGGCTTTGGCAACATTATGCTTCTGATGCTTCAAATCCTTATAAATTATTTCATGGCTGCATGAGCGATCAGGCATTGCACCTGTTACCTACTCTCTGGTTTCGCAATACTTGGTCTTGGAATGGAGATGCGGATAAACCTACTTTAAAAGAGATTAAATCAGGTAATAACTGCAATATTATTGAAGCATCTCACCCAACTTTAGGAAAGAGATGGCTGTATTGTCCTACAGGGTCTGGTAAGATGATGACACTTTGGGAAGTTGCATCAGAATTATCTCAAAGGCTGACTAGAATTTTCTTGCAAAATTCCTCTGGTCAACGTCCTGTTTATGGTGGGATACAGAAATTTCAAAATGACCCCCACTGGCAAAATTTGATTTTATTCCATGAGTATTTTCATGGCGATAATGGAGCTGGAATTGGAGCCAGTCATCAAACTGGCTGGACGGGTTTAGTCGCTCAACTTATTCAGCAATTTGGTGAATATGAGATACAACATCGCGAATCAGACATTGAGCAGAATAAAGAGGTGATTGCTCTAGCGTGAATCTGGCCTAATCACTGCTTTTATAGCAATCTTATCGGGAAAGGCAGAGGGCATTCCGAGAAGGGGTTCATCCCCTTCTCGGAATGCCCTATGACTGGAAGGAACAAAGGTTTAAGACCCCAACTTCAAATTGAAGCTTCGGCTTCGCTCAGCTTCAAAGAAAGAGCAAAGCCGAAAGATAGCTAAGCGACACGTTCAATTAAATGCTCACCTACCCGTAAAGCATTAGCAATAATTGTCATTAAATATCCAATACGATCTGAGAACTGCCAGGTTGAGAAATACAAATTAATACGGAATCGTGATCAATATCCGCAGTTGCTTCCTCTATATAATCAACGGTTCCCGCGCTAATTTTACACATACAAGTTCCACAAATCCCGGCACGACAACTAAAAGGTGGATTCATACCATTAGCTTCAGCAAATTCTAAAATAGTACCATCGCCCTGTTTCCAATTCAAAGTTTTACCTGATGTTGCAAACAAAATTTCCGCTGCGGTTACACCACTATTAGCAGTGAGATTAAGTTCTTTTTGCTCAGATGAAAGTTTGAGTGGTTTGCTAAAAGATTCAAAGAAAACTTGACTACTTGGTACTCCTAACTCCTTCAATCCTGTTATAATTGACTCCATAAAACCTGGAGAACCGCATAGAAAATATTCAGCTTTTTGTCCAACTAACTGTTGAATTAAAGCAGCATCAACATAACCAACGCTATGGTATTTTCCTTGATCTTCTGGCGTGGGGCGACTGTAACGATAATGCACATTGAAATTCGGATTTTGTTGAGAAACTTTCATTACCTCATCAACAAAAGCATGATACCTACCATCCCTAGCACCGTGTATAAACCAAATAGGGCGATTTGGATTGAGCCGAGTACAAGCTTTTGCCATACTGATCATCGGTGTAATTCCCACCCCATTGCTAATTAACACTACAGGAATAGACTTTTGTACATCTAAAACAAACTTACCGGTTGGTGGTTTTGCAGCAATTATCGAACCTTCATGAATAGAATCGTGCATAAAATTAGATGCTATTCCTGGCGGTACGTCTAAATCCTTAGGTGCTGGCTCTCGCTTAATTGAAAGACGATAATATTCACAATTTTCACTATAATCAGAGAGAGAATAAGTGCGAATTACAGGTTTATCTTGTCCAGGGATGTCAAGCTTAATGGTTAAAAATTGACCTGGTCTAAAATTAGGAATTAGATCATTGTCTTCTGGTTTCAAGTAAAAAGAAGTTATTTCTTCGCTTTCTTTTTCTTTGTGGAAGATTACAAAATTTCGCCAATCCTTCCAAGTATCATTGTCTAATAATTCTGAAAAAGATGTTTGTTGATTTCCACGAGAAATTGATTTTTTTTCATTTGGCTTACTTGTATAAATTAAACCAAAAACTGCACCACAGCCCGCACCCAGCAACGAAGAATATATCCCGAAGCTATAAGCTGATTTATCCTTAGAATTCGTCACCCCAATTACTAAAGCTGCTGTTAAAGTTGTAACAGAGAAAATTGTAGCTGCTGCCGTTAAACTTCTTATTAATCGGTTGTTAATTCTTCCCAAACTTTCTAGCATAATTATCCCCTCTGTTTACGATAGTATCTGTAATATGCGTGGGAAGGTTGCGCGATCGCAAACAGGTTTTTCCAAATCTGCTTTCAAGGTGTAACCATGAGATTGAGGACAATTAGCCATATGACAATTACCACCAATAGCCTCTACCTTTGCTAGGGTTTCCTCTGCTCCTTCTGGGTGAGAGCGATAGTTAATCACAACATTTGCTCCTGCTTGAGCCAGACGTAAGACAATTCCTTGTCCGATTCCTTGACTACTACCTGTAACTAGGGCAACTTTACCTTCTAAATTCATAAATTTTCTCCTGATAAAGTGTTTTGCGGTCACGAATGGAAATCCCTGAAAACAGCAATGATTAGATTCGCTTTGAATTTGAGCTTTAACCTGATTATTGATTGAATAATTACTTCAAATAGAATAAGTCGCTATATTTAGCTGAGAATGAGCCGTTGCTGAGAAGAAACTTAAATTTAGCTGTGACTGGATACACATTTGTCAAAGATAGTGCAGGTTAAGAATTTGTAGCTTGATTTTAGACGGTTGGTCTGATTTGTTGAGAAAATGCTGAGAATTTACTAAATCTAATTAACAGAAAAATTCATCAAAATCATGAAATAGCTTCAATAAACTCTCAGTTCCAACTGCAATAGTTTAGCTGTTCGAGGTAAGTTAAACATCTAGGAACTACACATTTTTCTACTGTTCAACTTTCGGTCTTGTGGTAGCAGTAAAAGAAGGTCAATTTTTTGAGGAAGTTTGTTATGGAAGCGAAAGATTTCTTGGCTTTATTACATCCGGCGCTCGCAGTTTTTTTTGTTTTCCCTTTAATCGGGATTGTGGTTAATTTTGCTTGGCAAACTCGCCAGCGTCGTCTAGAAAGTGCATCAGGTGGTAAAAGCAAAATTCCTCCAGTTTTTGGACGAGAACACGTTAATATTGGGCGTTTTTTAAGTGGTTCTATAGTAGGTTTGACCCTCTTAGGACTTGGATATTCTATCTTTTCTAAAATGTTGAAAAACCAAGTATTTGTAAAAGAGCCTTTGCGGGAAATTTTTGTAGTTGCTATAACTTTTGCGACTATCGCTTCATTGATACTACTATACAGGGCCACAACCAAAATATGGAGAGGAGTGTTTGCAACTTTAACGGGTATGGGGTTAATTTTATTAGGTTGTCAACCAGAAGTATACCGTCGAGGCAATGAGTGGTATGTATCACATTATTATTATGGTATTACTGCTGCAATGTTAATGATTTTTTCCCTAGCAATTATTCAAGAAATTTACAAAGATAGAACTAATCGTTGGCGAACGGTTCACACAGTCTTAAACGTTTTTGCTGTGCTGCTGTTTCTCGGACAAGGAATGACAGGAACCCGTGATCTATTAGAGATACCTCTAAGTTGGCAAGAAAAATATGTTTATAAACTTTACGAACTGCAATGTAATGTTAAGCATTGTATAATTCAGGTCAGTCCAGAGACAAAATAGTCTATTGTAACCCTTCTAGTACGTTCTGATACTGTGGAATTTTTTATGGCTTGTCCAAATAAGATTGGTTCAATACTTCTATAACGGTAGTTAGCATCTTCTAAATCTTTTTGACTGGCTGACAGGAGTATGATCTTTACTTGGTCGCTGCTACTATTAAAGTGTTGAATGCACTGTTTGTTCTCATTCGGACAGACCATTTGGTAGTGATTAATCGTGAGGATGAAAAAGCTGCATGAAAATTTGTACGCTCAGGTGATGTTGGCACAAACGCCCAGTTTATACCAAGAATTAACTGTTAGCACACAAAGCTAAGTCCTTTAATATTAGATACAGATATTTGCTAAATGTGAATGTATTGGCAGTGTAATTGCTGTTGATTGATTTGCTAAGGTCTTTGTTTACCTTCTAGTTCTAATCTCATAACTAAAGACTTAGAGCGATTATACAAATACATTGTAAAAATTATACTCCTCAGTTTATAGTTTAATAATCAGGTTACAGCTATAGCATACCTAAGTCAAAGAGGTTAATAAAGTCACTGACCCCTGCTTTAAAGCAGAGGCTTGAAAGAGAAAGACTAACCACCTTTTAAATTCAAGTTAAACCAGTGTCTAGACGCTAGAAGGCAAGTCTTCTAGGACAAACAACTGAGTAGATTAAGCGTGGTAGCTAAAAAGAATGCTATAGCTAAATCCTACTTAATATATGATCAAAAAATCTGCATTATTCTCTTATGAACTCACCACAATCTATAAATTTTTTTAATAAATTATTACTAATTGTAAAGCGCCGTTGGTTACCAGCTTTAGTAATCTTTTTTCCTGTTTTATTGATTTCTAATTTTATTTTTTCTTTTAAAAGACCATACTATATCTCTGAAGGTAAATTGCTTTTTCAAAGAAAAAAAATAATATCATCTTTACCAGACTCTCCAGGAGAAGTAAGTAAATTAGAAACAGTAGCACTGGACAATGGTAATCCTTTAAATACAGAAGCAGAAGTTTTACGTTCTATCTCTCTTGTCAAAAAGACTATAGATCAACTTAGTTTAAAACAACCAGATGGAACCCCCCTAAAAACGGAGGATTTTCTTGAACGATTGACTGTAAGTGATATAGAAAAAACCGACATTCTCAAAGTTTCTTATAAAGACAAAAACCCTGAAACAGCAGCAGCAGTAGTTAATACACTGATAAATTTTTATTTAGACTATAACGTATCTTCCCAGAGAATGGAAGTTGCGGCGGCTCGGAAATTTATAGAAGAACAAGTACCAAAAGCTGAGTCAGTTGTGAGCCAAGCCGAAAATGAACTAGCAGATTTTAAAGAAAAGAACAAAATTGTTTCCCTATCAGAAGAAGCAACTAAAGCTGTCGACATAATTACAGATTTGCAAAAGCAAATGAGCCAAGTTCAATCTGATATTGCGAATGCTAATGCGCAATCTCTATTGCTTCGTGAAGACTTGAGTACGAACCGTAAGCAAGCAATAAATAAGACTTCTATCAGCCAATCTTCTGGTGTACAAGATATTCTTAAAGAAGTTCAACAGTTAGAGTCTCAGCTAGCAGCTAAACGCACTCTCCTCCAAGATACCCATCCCGAAATAATTAATTTACAAAACAAGTTAGCAGCATTAAAAGACTTACTACAACGGCGAATTAAACAGGTAGCGGGAACTGCTCAACAGCCAGAAACAAATACAAACCTTCAAATTGGAGCTTTGCAAGAACAACTTAGTGGAGATCTTTTCAAATTAGAGTCATCCAGTATCGGTTTAACTAGCCAATATGCTGCTTTATCTAGTATCCAAGCTAAGTACAAGCAACGCCTTAACAGTTTGCCTAGATTGGAACAACAACAGCGCCAGTTAGAACGCAAAGTGCAAGTAGCACAATCAAACTACTCACTACTGCTACAAAAGCTACAAGAGAGCCGAATCGCAGAAAATCAAAATATAGGTAACGCCAGCTTAGTGTCTAGTGCACAAGTTCCTCAAAAACCGATTGCTTCTCCTATAGTTTCGTACCTGAGTGCAAGTTTGTTGAGTACTATGGCTGCTTTAGCAACGGTCTTGTTTTTAGAAGCAACAGATAAATCTATTAAAACTGTTGATGAGGCGAAGCAATTAACAGGATTAACTTTACTGGGAATAATTCCTTCATTTAATAAGCCAAAACGTTGTGGTGGTCATCAACAGACGGAATTATTTAACTCTGGGCTTGTTGTTAGGGATACTCCTCGATCCGCAATTAGCGAAGCTTTCCGAATGCTGCGGGCAAATTTGAGGTTTGTGAATGCTGATAAACAGGTAAAAGTTATCGTTGTCACTAGTTCCGTACCCAGAGAAGGTAAGTCAACAGTTGCTGCAAATTTAGCGATCGCAATGGCGCAGACAGATCGTAAAGTTTTACTAATAGATGGGGATATGTATCGCCCAGCTCAGCACCAGATTTGGGAAGTACCCAATAATCAAGGTTTAAGCAATGTGATTATCGGACAAACCCAGCTCAACAATGCTGTTCAACAAGTCATGGATAATTTGGATCTCCTCACGTCTGGCTTTGTTCCTCCTAGCCCAGCATCTCTCCTCGACTCAAAACGAATGGCATATCTAATGGAAACTTTTGTTGTCAATTATGACTTTATAATCATCGATACTCCCGCGTTAACGGTTGCAGCTGATGGTGCAATTCTAGGTCAAATGACTGATGGTGTTTTGTTCGTAGTTCGTCCAGGAGTTGTTGATTCTGTGAATGCACGTGCTGCTTGTGCGCTATTAGCAAAATCTCGTCAAAATGTTCTGGGACAGGTGGTGAATGGTGTTATACCAAAAAACGAACCCCACAGCTACTATTACTTTACTGAAGAGTACGAGCAGGACAATACTAAACTGTCACGGCTTTAACTTACTGAGCAGATAAGTGAATAAAGATATCAGTGTTGAACTTCTCTAGCTGCCTCACTATAGCATGATAGGGAATCTGATGAGGAAAATTTGCTATGTCCGACGACTCAAAAACACCATCACCTGCCCTATTTTTAAACACAGTCAACGCTTACCAGCGCACCAGAGCAATTAGCGCTGCAATTGAACTTGAGATTTTCACTACCATTGGGGAAGGAATTGAGTCGGTTCAATCACTGGCACAAAAATGCCAAACCTCTGAGCGAGGAATGCGGATTTTATGCGATTACTTAGTAATTCTTGGGTTTTTAGTTAAGGAAGCCCAAAGCTACGGACTCACGCCTGATTCAGCAATGTTTTTAGATAGACGTAGCAAGGCTTATATGGGAGATTCAGTTGAGTTCTTATTATCTCCCTTCATAACTAACGCGTTCGATGATCTGGCTACGGCTGTTCGCCAAGGTGGTACTGTAATATCCTCTCAAGGAACTTTGTCACCCGAGAATCCTGTATGGGTAAAATTTGCTAAAGCCATGTCACCGATGATGGCAATGCCAGCAAAATTAATCGCCGATATGGTGAATGGGGATTCTCAAGAACACATAAAAGTGCTAGATATTTCTGCAAGTCACGGTTTGTTTGGTATCGCTTTTGCTCAACGCAACCCTAATGCTGAGATTTGTGGTGTTGATTGGGCACCAGTTTTAGAAGTGGCTAAACAAAACGCACAGGAGCAAGGGGTTGGCGATCGCTACCATACAATTGCTGGCAGCGCATTTGATGTAGATTACGGTCATGATTACGACGTAGTTCTACTGCCAAATTTCCTCCATCACTTTGACGTGGAGACGTGTGAAAAGCTTTTAAGAAAAATTCATAACAGCTTGAGTGTTGTTGGAAGAGTCGTTGTGTTTGAATTTATTCCTAATTCTGACCGCATTACACCACCATCAGCTGCTGCTTTCGCATTGACAATGTTAGCAACAACACCGAGTGGTGATGCCTATACCTTCGCAGAGTACGAAAGTATGTTTAACAATGCAGGTTTCTCCCATTGCCAACTCCATTCACTTCCACCTACTGACCATCAGCTAATCATTGCCAGCAATAAGCAATAAAAAAACCCAACCCACATTCAGGGTATGGGATGAGTTTAGATTCTGCGTATACTAAGAGTTAATAGTAAAAGCTTCTCAAGATAATTACATGGGAAAAAAGTCACGTGAACTAACTGACAAAAGTACTAATTTCAGATTGACTTTTGACTTCCAAGGCACCGCTCCTAGTTATTATGTGAGGCTTAGTGTAGGGAGATCTTGTAATAGATCAGCAAGGCTACAAGATTGATAGTCAAGTTCAAACGTCTTGCGGGAACATTTACTGACAAAATAATGTCTATCGGAAAATAAGTGGAACAACAAGCTGAAGACCAGAATCTCGTTGTGGATAATATCGGCCATTGTAATATCTCCGAGGATAATATTCTCGGCGAGAGTAATTATGGCGATCTTCTCGGCGACGATTTTCCCAACGATGATCTCGGTAATCTTCGCGCTAATACCGTGGACGATGGTCGTAGATCGAGTCAGCTTTAGCACTTGGAGAGAAGGCTACAGTACTTGCAGTACTCAAAGCAGTTGCCAAAACACCTAAGATAATCTTTTTCATATAACGACCCCCTGAAGTAGGAGTTTTTAAAGGACTTTGCTCGTTCACTTGATTGTTAGACTAGCGAAAGCTGATATTTTTATATTAAGAATTCAATTGCTTAGTACCTAGCGAAAAATTTACTAATTTATTTATGATAATAGTGGATAAATAAAGATGACATTAGTACTAGTCAATATTAGGAAATTTCCATAAATTAAATGACGAGTATCTACCAATAAAGTTAATTTGTTTTTAGGTTCGGAAGCTTGCTAATTTTTGGTGAGGCAAACCATACAAATTGTTTTTGAAAAATTTATGAATATAAGACCATGCTGTAAAAAAACAGCATGGTCTGTGATTAGGTATAGTGATTTTTAAGTTAATTAGATTTGCGTATAACTTCAGCTTATCGTATCTCCGTTCTGTTATCCGAATATGTTCATTTTGTGTTTTCATAATGTAAACACAAAATGAACATATTCATGCTATCATAAACGAGTGATGGTAAAGCCTAACTTGCTAACCACACTCTGCACCTTGACAACTGAAGATATGGTGCGATTCGTTTAGCCGAAACCTAAAGAGGATGGCTAGCTTTTGATTGAACACTTATCAATCAAATGACAACTCACTATACATGTAGGTGATAAAATAGAGGAGTTGGAAAATAATTTTAATACGTAACTTACAATTATAATTCAATCCGAATAAACTCAAGTCCTACCATCTCGGTGCGAGATTGAAAGCACACAGCGCCCTCTACCGTAAGGTAGAAGAGGAGTTTCCCTTGCATCTGGATTGACAACTCAGATGTAAAAGCGGGAGTGAACGCAGTTGAGGCGGTAATAGCTGAAAGCGCAAGCTGCTAGCAAGGGTTCATGGGTAGAAAAGACAAAGTGTCGTCAAAACCATCGTTATCAGTTGCCAAGGGATATAAGCTTGTAGACCTCGTTCTACCTCTTGGGTCAGAAATAGCTGGCATGGGTAAGGACTATCAGGATTCTTATACCGAGATAGCGCACTTCCTACACCCCCGGTGGACAGACACGCCCTAAAAGCCCAATCAATGAATAGTGGGAACGAATAAACCCCTCATATGCTCCTGGAATCAGTAACAGGTAGGTGTCAGACCATAAGCAATGAGGGGCAGGATGGTTCAAAAAGCCAATGCCTAACTCGAATTAACGGGTAAAGCCTGAAAAGGGATGGTGTAATTACCAGGATAAGCAGACGTGAGCCGCAGTGCGGAAAAGCTAGAGGTAACAGTAGCTATGCATAAGCCTAAATCGGATTCAGAAATGAATATCGAGGGATGGAAGGATATCAACTGGCGACAAGTCGAGCGATATGTCTTTAAGTTGCAAAAACGCATCTATGCTGCTTCCCGCCACGGTGATGTCAAGCGAGTCCGCAAACTCCAAAAGACACTGATGAGGTCTTGGTCTAATAAAGTACTAGCGGTTCGTAGGGTTACAGTCGAAAACCAAGGTAAAAAGACGGCTGGTGTGGACGGTGTGAAAGCACTATCCCCAAACGCACGTCTTGAACTTGTAGGACAACTTAAGCTCACCGGTAAATCAAAACCCACTCGTAGAGTGTGGATTCCTAAGCCAGGTAGAGACGAAAAACGCCCACTAGGAATACCGACGGTGTATTCATATTGCACCTCAATTCAAGGAAGCTTAGGGATATTTTGTTGAAGCAAACGTATGTGCTTATGGTAAAGCTTTTTTGGTCAAAGCACCTAAAAGCGAAAGAAAAAATGAGGTGGTGTTGAGCCGAATAAGTGTGCTACTAGTGAGCGACTACCAGGTTTAGCGAAAACTGTGGATCAATTTCCAAGGTCGTAAGAATTGCGCTACTAGCAGAGGGCGATCGTATGGAAAAATGAAACAGAAAAATTGATGAAAAAGCCCGAAACTTGTAGCAGATCAGACATCTAGTAGACAGACGTCGGGTATCTCTTAACCGCTTCGCTTTCAGCCGTCGGACAAACCTCCGCTCTGGAATTGACTTCTAGGTGTTGCAATTGGCAGGGATCTCCAGAGCGAAGGTTGCCGCGTCTAAATTCCCAGATACCCTTAATTGCGGTGTAAGAGTATTGAAGGAAGGGGTAGACATTGTCTCACAAGGAGCTTTGCAAAGTGAGGAGCAATGTTAAGAATTCTCCGCTTTCCTATAGTAGTAGATTAGGTGTGCCACCAAGTGAGCTATGAGTCCCTAAGTGAATCACCAATACGCGGAAAGACCCTCATCTGGGTCAAAGACTAATTGTCCTTGGGGGTCATATACATAACCAGTAGGTGGAGAACAACGCAGTTCTCCTTTTTTGGCTTTGTTGAGTTTGGCTCCTTGTAAGCGTAGACGCATACCGTGCAGTTCTGTGTGGCTCCAAGTTCCCTTAAATCCCAATATCACTCGGTCATTAAAATCATTTGGGTCGTAAACCCCATCATGGTCAATTATCAAAGTATCTGTGAGCGCACAGATATCTAACAGTTTATGCCAATCTGCTTGAGAACGAGAAAACCGTGATGCTTCCAATGCAAAAACAGCTCCTACCTCGCCTAAACCGACAGCAGCCATAAGATGATGAAAATCTTCTCTTCCTGCAGTGGTTTGGCCACTTTTCCCCAAGTCACCATCTAGGACTTTGATCTGGGTTGTATCCCAACCCAAGCTATGAGCGCGGTCTGCTAAGGCATATTGCCTTTGTGTACTTTCACGGTTGAATTCTACTTGTATTTGTGTCGATTGTCGTAAGTAGACTACAGCACTCCGTTCCAGATGAGTTGTTCTGATTTTACTGTTCATCATTTTTACACCTCTTCTGGACATCCACTGGCAAGGCTTGTGGAAGTATTTTGTCCACCATCTGTGCTGTCAGTTTTATCAGGCGTTGCATGCGTTCTGAGTTGTTTTCTGGTAGAACGCCCTTTTTTGTGTTTTTTTGTGTCATTCGTTTTCTTGTGCGAAGCTTCTTCATCTTCTGGAACACAAGAAAAGTTTGACGATACTGATTTTGAACGAGCTGCCACCCACTCGCTAAGGCGCAGTAACTTCTCAGGGTCAAATAATCGGGTTGTATCTGCTCTCATTACACCAGCAGCTAGATCTACGAGGGTGGTTTCTTCTGCTGGCAAGCACAAAAATCCACCGTCTGGATGTTCTACGGTTATTTTAATCGTCAAGCCAACTTTCCGCACCTGCCTCACCACTACGCTCTTACCATACAACGGATGAATGGGATTCGTGACAGTGATAGCAGATCCCAAAAGTGTATTGAACTTTTGTGCAGTTTTATTATAGCGTGCCTACAATGTATGACCGCGCACTACAAGGTGTAGTAAAAGCTACGCTGGAACCAGAATGGGAAGCGGTCTTTGAACCAAATTCTTATGGTTTTAGACCCGGAAGGTCTTGCCACGATGCGATAAAACAGATTAAAAACTGTATTCAAAACAAAGCAAAATACGTGCTTGACGCGGATATAGCTCGTTGTTTTGACCGCATCAACCATGAAGCACTACTCCAAAAGCTTAACATCAAAGGAAAGGTTAGGCAACAAATTAAATCCTGGCTTAAATCTGGTGTTATAGATTCTGGAGTATTTACTGCTACAT
>JAESFG010000318.1_pt1 | contig 82624 bp, 66 predicted proteins | sample 9269371 | NCBI WGS metagenome assembly JAESFG01 (sample SAMN14506227, study PRJNA617093) | algae metagenome | isolation source: Aetokthonos hydrillicola CCALA 1050 (B3-Florida) and co-occurring... | place: USA: South Carolina | collected 2013-01-01
CTTTGCGCTATGAACGATCGATGACCCACCTTCTTCTCGTTGCCACCGGCGGGGCGCTCGGCTCCGTCGCGCGCTATCTGACCGGCCTTTTCACCCTCCGCTGGTTCGGCCCGGGCTATCCCTGGGGCACGCTGGCGGTCAACATAATCGGCGGTCTCCTGATCGGCATCATCGCCGAGACGATCGCGCGGCGTTTTGACGGGTCGCAAGAACTCCGCCTCTTTCTTGTAACCGGCATCCTCGGCGGCTTCACGACGTTTTCCGCCTTCTCCCTGGAAGTCGCCGCCATGGCCGAACGCGGCGATGTCGGCTCCGCGATCGGCTATGTGGCGGTGTCCGTGGCGATTTCGGTCGGCGCCGTGTTTGCGGGGCTGGCTTTGGTCCGCGCCTTCCTCTAAAGCCGGCCGGGAAAGGAATTTTCCATGGCGGGTGTCGAACACAGGCAGGTTTCCGGCGACGAAGCCGGGATGCGACTCGATCGCTGGTTCAAGGTCCACTATCCCGGCCTGGGCTTTGGCGCGCTGCAGAAACTGCTGCGCTCGGGCCAGATCCGCGTCGATGGCGGCCGCGTCAAGTCCGACAGCCGCGTCCAACCGGGGCAGACGATCCGCATTCCGCCGATGGATGTCGACGAGAAAAAGGCCGGCAAACCGCTGTCGGGCGCCGAACTCAAGCATTCCGGCGACCACGAACTCCTGTCGCGCATGGTGCTCTATGAGGACAAGAAGGTCATTGTCCTCAACAAGCCGCACGGCCTGCCGGTTCAGGGCGGTTCCGGCGTACATCGAAACGTCGACAAGATGCTGGAGGCCTGGACGAGCCCCAAGGGCGAAAAGCCGCGTCTGGTTCATCGCCTCGACCGCGACACGACCGGGGTGCTCGTCGTCGCACGCACTCGCGGTGCGGCTCAGGCACTGACCGCCGCCTTTCGCGAGCGAGACACCAAGAAGACCTACTGGGCGCTGGTCAAAGGCGTGCCGCGCCCGTCCGAGGGCAAGATCTCGACCTGGCTGGTCAAGGAACAGACCCCGGATGGCGACCGCATGCGCATCGCCCGGCATGGCGACGACGGTGCCGATCATGCAGTTTCCTATTTCCGCGTGATCGAGCAGGCCGGTCAGAACCTCGCCTGGCTGGAAATGGAGCCCTATACCGGCCGGACCCACCAGCTGCGCGTTCACGCGGCCCATATCGGCCATCCGATCCTGGGCGATCCGAAATATTTCGAGGCGGAGCCGAGCTGGACGTTCCCGGGCGGTGTGCAGAACAAACTGCATCTCCACGCCCGCCATATCGACGTGCCGCATCCGGACGGCGGGCGGTTGCGGGTCACCGCACCGCTTCCCCCGCACATGGTGCAGAGCTGGAATCTCTTCGGCTTCGACGAAGGAAGCGCGGGAGACGACGAATGAAACTCGCACTCTTCGACTGCGACGGCACGCTGGTCGATTCCGGCAAGCTGATCCATGAGGTCATGGCGCGCACCTTCGAGCACCACGGCTATGACCGCCCGCACTACGACGCAACCAAGTCGATCATCGGCCTGACGCTCGACACCGCGATCGCCCGGATCATGGGTGTCGAGGTCGATGACACCATCCGTGCGATGATGAACCACTACAAGTCGATCTACGGCCCGGTCCGGCAGGAGCCGGGTTTCCAGGAACCTCTCTATGCCGGCATCGCCGAGATGATGGCAACGCTGCGGAGCCGCGACGACGTCGTGATCGGCGCGGTCACCGGCAAGTCACGCAAGGGCCTCGACCTGATCCGCTCGGCGCATGGCTTCGAGGAGGTGTTCTTCGTCTCGCGCACGGCCGACGACTGCCCTTCGAAGCCGCATCCGGCCATGGTGCTCGAATGCTGCAACGAGGCGGGCATAGCTCCGTCGGACACCATTGTCATCGGCGACTCGATCTACGATATGATGATGGCCAAGTCTGCCGGCGCGCGAGCGCTTGGGGTTTCGTGGGGCTATGGCGCGAGCGATGCACTTGCCGCCGCGGGCGCCGACGCCATCGTGCATGACGCAGCCCACATTCTCGACCACATCTGACCGTAGCCATCAGTCCTATGCGCGATTTCCTGAACGACATCTACGAGCATCTGTCCCACCCCGATCCGGTGCGCCGCGCCCAGATCCAGATGAAGACGCCGCTGCCGAAGCGCTTCTACAAGGAGGTTTCGATCGGCAATGCGGAGGGCGGCTTTTCCATCCTGCTCGACGGGCGGCCGGTCAAGACGCCGGCGAAACGTGCGCTGACCCTCCCGACGCGAAAGGCGACAGACGTCGTGGCCGCGGAATGGCGCGACCAGGCCGAAGTCATCGATCCCGCCCGGATGCCGATCACCCGCCTCGCCAATTCGGCAATCGACGGCGTGGCCCAGGACGTCGAGACGGTCCGGGCCGACATCGTCAAATATGCCGGTACCGATCTCCTATGCTACCGTGCCGATGCGCCGCAGTCCCTCGTCGACGCCCAGGCAGGCAAATGGGATCCGGTCCTCGCATGGGCGGCGCAGACTTTGGGCGCCCGCTTCATCCTTGCCGAGGGCGTCATCCACCAGCAGCAGCCTGCTCCAGCCCTGGCCGCCTTCGAGTCCGCGCTCCAAAGACATGCCGACGCCTTCGCACTCGCGGCCTTGCATACGATCACCACGCTCACCGGCTCGGGGCTTCTTGCGCTTGCGCTCGCCGAGGGCAGGCTCACGGCCGAGGAAGTCTGGACCGCGGCCCATGCCGACGAGGACTGGAATATCGAGCAATGGGGATCGGATGCCGAAGCGGAAGCCCGGCGGGCGCATCGCTGGCGCGACATGAAGGCCGCCGCCGAACTTTTCGATTGCGTCGCGCGCGCCTGACGATCCGCCGAGATCCGCTCAGGCAAAGTGTCGCCATCACGGTTCTGACGTAACGGAAGGCAGGTGAAGAATGGCGCGCAAGGTCCTGAAAGCCGACTGGGCTTCCTATACCGATGGCGATTTCACGCTGGTCAACAATCCGTGGAACAAGGGCAAGCTCGATAACGGTGCTGACTATCGCCAGTCTGTGGTTTTCGACACCGATCATATCACCCGAAATGTCACCTTCAAATGGGACTGGCCCGATGCCGGCCATGTCGTCGCCTATCCCGAAATGATCGTCGGCTACAAGCCATGGGGCCGGGAGGGGAGCGATACGCTCGTCGCTCGCATCGACAGCATCGCCGAATTTTCGGTGAACGTCGACTATGACATTTCCGGCCGGACCGCGGATTTCAATGTGGCCTTCGATCTTTGGCTGTCGGACAAGCCGCTCGCCGGCAGCCGTCACATAACGACCGAACTGATGATCTGGACCCATGACGGTGACCTGAGGCCGGCTGGAGACAAGGTCGGTGTCTACCGCAACGGCGCCATGACGGCCGACATCTTCGTCGCCAACGGCTTCGGCGACGACAGCGGCGATAGCGCGGCGACGTGGCGCTACATTGCGCTTCGACTCGATCGGGAGACCCGCGCGGACACGATCGACATCGATGCGGTCCTCGCCGATCTCGTGGACCGAGGCCTTGTCGACGAGACGGACTATGTCAATGGCTACGAATTCGGCGCCGAAGTGACGGGCGGCCGCGGCCGGCTCGACCTGCACAGCTTGAGCCACGCGTTTTCCACTGTCCCCGTTGCGGAAACCACCGGCGATTCCGGCCCGTTCTGAGGCAGCTTTAACGCTTCTCTAACCATATTCGGCAACCTTTGGGTAACCAACCACCAAGGGATTCGCCATGCCCCGCCTCTTCCTGCGCGCCGCGCTCCTGGCCCTCGTCGCTGCCCTGCTCGCCGCCTGCGGAACGCGCCCAAGCCAGACGGTCGATCCTGCCAGGATGTTCGAAATCCGGGATGTCGCGGTGACGGCGAACGGCGGTGTGCCCGGTGGCATCATCACAGGCGTCGAGCGGCAGATAAAGATGGCGATCGAAGGCACCGACCATGCCATTCCACGGCTCCGCGCCGTGATGAATGTCCATGTCGCTGCCGTCCATCGCGACAATGCCGGCCGCGCCCAGGCGGAGCTCTCCGTGACCATTTCGGATGTCGGCTCCGGCGAAGCCGTGCTCGTCCGCAGCTATCTGGTCCTCGCCGCCTCCGAACGCCGTCGTGTCAGCGATGCCGCCATCGTCGATGCGATTGCGAGCCGTCTGCGCTACGAATTCGGCCTTTCGCTCCCGCCCATCCGGCCGGTGGTTCGTCACGACCCGGCGCTCTCGACGCGTCTCAAGTCCAGTCCCGCCCGCAACGACGAAGAGGTCAAGCCGATCGTCATTCCGCTGAAGACGGCGCCGGTCCTCGGGGCAGACCAGGATCCGGTCCTCAATTCGAAAACGCGGGTCGAGCCCGTTGCAGATCCAGCGAAAGTCGAGCCGGCCGTGAAGGTCGAGAAGATGGAGCCTGCGGCGAAGACCACGGAAAAGGCAACTGCCGATACAGTTGAAACCGGCGCCAAGGTCAAGGTGGTGATCAAGCCCAAGGCCGCCGACTCCGCACCGGCGGACGACGAGCCCTGTGTCGAGACGCTCGATACGAAGTGCTGACATCGCGTCGGGAGACACCGGGTCGCCGCCGCTTGCGCGGCGGCTGACCTGTCTGGGCCGGATATTCATAACGAGCGGCCTGCACCGCGCCGACCACTACTTCAAGCGATCGGCGTGCCAGCGCAGGTGATCGTCCATGAAGGTCGAGATGAAGTAGTAGGAGTGATCGTAGCCTTCATGATTGCGGAGCGTGAGGCGGATGTCCTTGTCTTCCGCGGCCTCCTCGAGCAGCCAGGGCCGCAGGCCGGTCTGCAGGAAATTGTCCGCCAACCCTTGGTCGATGAGAAATTCCGGAAAGGTCAGCCCGTCCTCGACCAGCGCCACCGTGTCATAGGCACGCCAGTCGTTGCGATCGGGACCGAGATATTTCTCGAAGGCGCCGACAGACCAATCCGCCGTCGACGGTTCGACGATTGGAGCAAAGGCCGAGGCACTGCGGAACCGGTCGGCATGCTTGAGCGCGATGGTCAGCGCGCCGTGCCCGCCCATGGAGTGTCCGAAAATCCCCTGGCGGCTCATGTCGGTACGGAAGCTCCTGCCGACAATGTCGGGAAGCTCTTGGGTGATGTAGCTGTACATCCGGTAGTTCCGCGACCATGGCGCCTGAGTGGCGTCGAGATAGAAGCCCGCCCCCTTGCCCATCTGCCAGTTGGTCGCCTCGTCCGGCACATCGTCGCCGCGTGGCGAGGTGTCGGGACAGACGACGATCAGGCCGAGCTCACTGGCGAGCCGGCGATACTCGCCCTTCTCCATCACATTGGCATGGGTGCAGGTCAGCCCGGAGAGATACCACAGCACCGGCCGGAGGCTGGTCTTCGCCTGCGGCGGCACGAAGACGGCGAACGTCATGTCGCATGCGCAGGTCTCGGACGGATGCGAATAGACACCCTGCATGCCTCCATGGCTTGCCACTTCCGAAATGATCTTCAGCTCCATCATGCTATCCTTGCTGATTCTGAGAAATGTGTTGACGGCCTTCAGCCGCCCTGCCGCTCGCGCCTGAGCTTCGCCCAGTAGTCGAGTCGCTTGTTGATCTCACGTTCAAAACCGCGTTCGGGCGGGTCGTAGAACTTCTTGCGCCCCATCTTCTCGGGAAAGTAGTCCTGGCCCGAGAAGGCGTCAGGCTCGTCATGGTCGTAGCGGTAGCCCTCGCCATAGCCTTCCTTCGACATAAGCTTGGTCGGCGCATTGAGGATGTGCTTCGGGGGCAGGAGCGAACCATTCTGCTTGGCAGCTGCCGTCGCCGCCTTGAAGGCTGTATAGACGGCATTGGATTTCGGCGCTGTAGCCAGATAGACCACCGTCTGGGCAAAGGCGAGCTCCCCCTCGGGAGAGCCGAGAAAATCGTAGGCATCCTTGGCGGCATTGGCGACGACCAGCGCTTGCGGGTCGGCCATGCCGATGTCCTCGACAGCCATGCGCACAAGGCGCCGGCCGAGGAAGAGCGGATCCTCGCCTGCGTCCAGCATGCGCGCGAGATAATAGAGAGCCGCATCCGGATCCGAACCGCGCACGGACTTGTGAAGCGCCGAAATGAGGTTGTAGTGCCCGTCCTGCCCCGTGTCATAGATCGGGGCCCGGCGCTGCACCACCCGGATCAGACCCTCGCTGTCGAACACCTCACCCTCGCGCGCAGCCCGCCAGACCTCTTCGGCCAGCGTGAGCAGCGCCCGTCCATCGCCATCGGCCATGCCGACCAGCGTCGCGCGCGCAGCGGAGTCCAGCGGCAGCGGCTTTTCGAGCAGCGCTTCGGCGCGCTCGACGAGGGTCTCGAGGCTCGCCGGGTCATGCGGCTTGAAGACCAGCACGCGCGCCCGCGACAGAAGCGCGGCATTGAGCTCGAAGGACGGGTTTTCAGTCGTGGCCCCGACCAGCACGATCGTACCGTCTTCCATGACGGGGAGGAAACTGTCCTGCTGGGCGCGGTTGAAACGATGGATCTCGTCGACGAAGAGAAGCGTCTGCCGTCCCTGCGCCCGCCGGAGCCGGGCGGCATCGAACACCTTCTTGAGGTCGGCCACGCCGGAGAAGACCGCGGAAATCTGCTCGAAATAGAGGTCCGTGGCATTCGACAGCAGTCGCGCCATCGTCGTCTTGCCGGTCCCCGGAGGGCCCCAGAAGATCATCGAGCCAAGGCTGCCACTCTCGATCATGCGCGTGAGTACGCCATCGGCGCCCGTCAGGTGCGCCTGCCCCGTCACCTCGCCGATCGCCTGCGGGCGCAGCCGGTCCGCGAGCGGCCGGCGCGCGTCTGGCAGCCCGGCGCTTGCGAAGAGATCGCTCATCGGAAGAACTGCCGGATCCGCTGGCCGCCACGGTCGATCTCGACCCGCCAGAAGTCAGGCTCGGAGTCGATGACCGTTTGCAGCCGTTCTGTCGAGTCGATGTCCGTGCCATTGACATTGACGATGATGTCGCGCGGCTCGAAGCCGAGCCGGGAGGCCGGAGACCCGCGGGCGACGTCTTCCACCACGACGCCCTGCGCTTCGGCCGACATCTGCAGGGTCTCAGCAAGCCGCGGCGAGAGATTGGCCACGAGCGCGCCCGCAAAGGGATTCCGGCCATCGATGAGCCGTTCGTCCTTCGGTTTCGACTCCGGTGCGCGCTCCAGTTTCATCGCGACTTCGCGCGGATTGCCGTTCTCCGTCACCGTGAGCTTCACCGTGGTGCCGAGGCCGGCGGTTGTCAGCCGATAGCCGAGCGCGTCGGGATGCTCGACCTCGTGCCCGTTGACGGCGATCACCACATCGCCGGGCCTGAGCCCCGCCTTGTCGGCGGGGCCGTCGGCGATGATCTTGGAGACCAATGCGCCGCGCGCCACCTTGAGGCCGAGCGCTTCGGCCATGTCGGACGTGACCGCTTCGAACGTCGCGCCCACATAGGGCCGAGTGAACCCCTGCTCGCCGCCTTGCGCTGCCGCAATGAAGACCTTCACGAGATTGCCTGGAATTGCAAATCCGATGCCGTTCGACCCGCCGCCCGAGGACACGATTGCGGTGTTGATGCCGATCAGCTCGCCGGCCATGTTGATGAGTGCGCCGCCGGAATTGCCTGGATTGATCGACGCGTCGGTCTGAATGAAGAAAGAGAAGTCGCCCTCGCCGATCCGGTTACGGGCGAGGCCCGACACGATGCCCGACGTCACCGTCTGGCCGACGCCGAAGGGATTGCCGATCGCCAGCACCAGGTCGCCAACCTCGACGGCATCGGAATCGCCGACCGGTAGGAACGAAAAGCCGCCGCCCGGCGCCTGGATCCGCATGACGGCGAGATCCAGCCGCTCGTCCTTGAGAACGATCTTGGCGGCATATTCGCGTCCGTCCGACAGCGCGACCCTGATGTCGTCGGCATTGGCGATGACGTGGTTGTTGGTGACGATCAGCCCATCGGAACTGACGATGACGCCGGAGCCAAGCGAACTCTGCTTCTGCGTCCGATTCGGCATCTGCTGGCCGAAGAACTCCTCGAAGAACGGATCGTTGGAATAGAACGGCGTGACGCGCTTGTCTGCATAGACGTTGACGACGGCACCGGCGGTCTTCCTCACCAGCGGCGCGAAGGAGAGCTGCATCTCTGCAGTAGACCCCGGTACCTGCTTCAGATCCTCGGCATGAAGCGGGGAGACGAAGAATATTGCGGCCAGACTGGCCATGACGAGCCGGAGCATGACGATTCCCTTTCTCGGACGGCGTTTCGACTCTTTACCATCGCGCCGGCGAAGAAAAGGTCGGCCGATCGCGGAGCGCAAGAATCGTCAGCTCGACGGTTCAGCACAGCGAAATCTTCAGCCGCGCGCCATGCTGCCGAGTGGCGCCGCTTGGAAACTGTCGGCGCGCGCCACCTGCCAGGGGATCTTGTAGCGGTTGTCGTCGGTGCCGTCGAGCAGTTCGCCGGGCATGAGCGGCGGATAGAGGTGGGTCAGCGTGGTAACCTGGGAGTAGCTGACGCGCTTGTGGAGGTGGAAGGTCTCGAACTCCGAAGGGTGCCGAAGGCCGGCACCGGACACCACCTCGGCGAGCGCCTCCAGCGTCTTGGCATGGAACTGCGCCACGCGGACCGACTTGTCGGCGACCACGAGCGCCCGCTGGCGATGGAGATCCTGGGTGGCAACGCCGACGGGACATTTGTCGGTATGGCAGGACTGGCTCTGGATGCAGCCGACCGCAAACATGAAGCCGCGGGCCATGTTGCACCAGTCGGCCCCGAGAGCCATCACGCGTGCCATGTCGAAGGCCGAGATGATCATGCCCGAGGCGCCGAGCCTGATCCGGTCGCGGAGATTGGCACCGACCAGCGCATAATGGACGAAGGTCAGTCCTTCGCGCAGCGGCATGCCGATATGGTCGATGAACTCCGAGGGTGCGGCACCCGTGCCGCCCTCCTTGCCGTCGACGACGATGAAGTCGGGCGTGATGCCGGTCGCCAGCATCGCCTTGACGATCGCCAGGAATTCATGCGCGTGACCTACGCAGAGCTTGAAGCCGACAGGCTTGCCGCCCGAAAGTTCGCGCAGCTGGCGGATGAAGGCCATCATTTCGAGCGGCGTCGAGAAGGCCGGATGCGAAGCCGGCGATACGCAGTCGCGGCCCATCGGCACGCCGCGGATCGCCGAAATCTCCTCGGTGATCTTGGCGGCCGGCAGCACGCCGCCATGTCCGGGCTTTGCGCCCTGGCTGATCTTGATTTCGATCATCTTGACCTGGTCAAGGGCCGCATTCTCGGCGAATCGCTCCGGCGAAAACGCCCCGTCCGGCGTTCGGCAACCGAAATAGCCCGAACCGATCTCCCAGATGATGTCGCCGCCGTGCTCGCGGTGATAGGGCGAGATCCCGCCCTCTCCGGTGTCATGGGCGAAACCGCCGGCTTTTGCGCCCTTGTTAAGCGCCCGGATGGCGTTGGCCGACAGCGCCCCGAAGCTCATCGCCGAAATGTTGAGGACCGAGCTGTCATACGGCCGGCTGCAATCCGGACCGCCGATCCGCACCCGGAAATCGTGGTTCTCGATATGGGTCGGCACGAAGGAATGCGAGATCCATTCGTAACGCGGCTCGTAGACGTCGTATTCGGTGCCGAAGGGACGCTTGTCGAGCTGGCCCTTGGCACGCTGGTAGGCGAGCGATCGCTTGTCGCGCGGGAACGGCCGGCCATCCTTCTCGCCCTCGAAGAAATACTGCCGGATCTTCGGCCGGATCTCCTCCATGATGTAGCGGGCGTGTCCGGAAATGGGATAGTTTCGAAGCACCGCCCGTTTGGTCTGCAGTACGTCATGCAGACCGACGGCGGCGAGAAAGGCGAAGAAGAAGAAGGGCACGACCAGGAAGGCATAGAGATCGTGGGAATAGAGGATCAGTGCGCCCATGATCACGAAGAGAACGAGCGATGCCGACAACGGCAGAATGCGTATAGAGAAGTAATGGCTCAGCCGTTCCATGAACGTCCCCCCGGACGGTATCGAATTCTTGGGAACATCGGAATACGACCTGTTCTATTGCGCGAAGCGTGACAGGCGAAAGACGACGGCCCTATTTTCGGTCCAGACAGCCGACGGTCGGACAATTGTCGGCAAAGCCGCGCGCGTCCCAGTGGCAGGCGATCGCGGACTCGCCGCGATACTCCATCCCCCGGCATGCCGGATCTGCCCGACAGCTCTCGGCATCTTGGTGCAATCCACAGGCGCCGTCCGCGGCCGAGCTGCACCAGTCGTCGGGCGCCATACCGCAAGTGTCGGCGTAAGCCGCTCCGAACCAGAAACAGAAGACAGGCAGCATAAGGACCCAGCGCATCGGAGCCCACCTCAGTTCGATGACGTGTCATATCCTATGTCCTGCAGCGGATAGTTGGAAGCGAAATGAGGGGCGGCGGCACCACGAACAAAAACAGCCGGTCGCGGGGGTCGCGACCGGCTCTGACGGGCCGGATATCCGGCCATCGATGCAATAGACTTAGCGGCCGAGCACGGCCGTACGGATCTGGGCCCGCGAAATGCCGATGTCGCTGAGCGCATGGTCGGACAAGGACTGCAGCTCCTGCATGGCGCGACGGTTTTCGACGTAGGTTCGGATCTTCTGACGGATATTCATGGTGCTTCTCCTGACTGTTCTTGTTCTTGATGACTGTCAGATAGGCACTCTCCTGCCTGGGAAAAATGCATAAGACCGCAAGATAGGCATTCCGAAATTGCAAAGCTGTTAACGAATATTTTTAACGACCCATTCACCAAAGCTGATTCAGTGCCAGGAGACGATGCTCCTCCGGACACCGGCGACCGGCGAAGCGCATCCTGGAGCGCCGACGATCAAGGGGTGTCGGCCAGAGCCTGGAGACGTGGGAGATCGCGGACGATCAGCTTCTGCCGCCCGCCCTCGACGAGGCCGTTGGCCTCCCAGGCGCTGAGAATGCGCGATACGGTATGCAAAGTCGTACCCGTCATCTCGGCGATGTCCTGCCGGGAGATCGGAAAATCGATCCGCACGCCCCCAGCCTCAGGCCGTCCGGCCTGGCGAGACAGCCGGATGACCGTGTGGGCAACCCGTCGCTCCACTTCTTGCGTCGACATTTCGCGGATTCGTGTATGCGCCTCCTCAAGGCGCTGACCGATCGTGGTCAAAGCGCTCGCCGCCACATGCGGGCTGCGGTCGATGAATTGCGGCCAGAGTTCCGTCGGCCAGGAAATGGCGAGGCTCTCCACGGCTCCCCGCGCCGTGCCCGGATAGTCTGCCCGTTGCAGAGCCCGAGCGAAACCGAAGAGGTCACCCGGATGCACGACGCGCACGATGATCTGCTGTCCGTCGCTCGTGACCTGCGTGACCTTCAGCCGGCCGTTCACGAGGAGGTAGAAATGGGTGGCGGCGGCACCCTGCTCGAAGAAAGCCTCGCCCGGACCCACCCGGCGCGCCACGGCCTGGGCAAGGAGCGCTTCGACGTCGCCGTCGGCCATGCGCTCGAACATCGGGAAGGCCTTCACGACACTCTTATCGATCTTCAAAGCGCTCTCCGGTCCTGGGTCTGTGGATCAGCTGCGCCCCAGCATGACAGGACTCGGCCGGTGCGTCCACGGCCGATGCGGGGCAGATCAGCCCCGCTTGCTTTTCCTGTCGTCTCACGCGCGCATTCTCTCGGGAGTCCAGGGCGGATCATAGGTCAGCGAGACCGTCACGTCGGGCAGCCCGAATTCTGCGACGCGGGCGCGCACCGCATCGACGAGGAAACCTGCCGCCGGGCAGAAACGGGTGGTGGTGGTCATGGTGACGACGAGAGCACCGTCCCTGACGTCGATTTCGTAGATCAGCCCGAGATCGATGACGCTCATGCCCATTTCAGGATCGATGACGCCAGCGAGGCTCGCCGCGATCCGGTCGCGCAGGTCCGGTTCGAGCCTATCCATGCGCGCCTCCTCCCCGCCGGATCATGATCCGGAAGGCGTTCCCGGTGCGGTCGTGATTGCCGACCCACCGGTGCCCGCGGTTCTCGAGTTCCGGGAACAGGAACAGCGGCTCGCGAGCCAGGACGGCGAACAGCACCTCGCCCGGCGCCATGGATTCGAGTTCGCCGAGTATGCGCACCATCGGCTGCGGCGGGTCGAGCTCCGAGAGGTCGAAGGACCGGCAGGGCTCCGGCCAGTCCTGCTCGTCCCCGAGCGCGCCCGATCCGAGGATCTCGGCCGCGCGCGGCACGAAGCGGACGGCGACGGTTCCGTCGGCCTCTTCCGACATCTCCCACAGGAAGCCCTTCCCCTCCATGACGGGCAGCAGCGGCTCCGGGCGGAAGGGCGCGAGCAGGATCAGGCCCTGCCCGGCCGGCAGCGCATCAACGGCCGCCATGATCGCCTTGAACGGGTGACCGCCTGCGGCGAGGATCGGCCTGACGTCGAGGGTCCGGAAATCAGTCGCCATTGATATCTCCTTGCAGCATGTTCCAGAACGGCTTCTAGCCCGTAAGCCGAGCCGCGACTTTGTGCCGGAACAAAGTCGGGGCCTTTTCCGCCAGGCACCGCCGCGGGAACTCATGCCAAGTGCCGATGATAGGGACCCATGGGATGACGTGAGGCTGGTTTCAGGTCACTTCCGGCCGGCTTCTCGGACCTTCTGGCGTCGTCGCGGTCCCGATCGAGCCGGTCCTGTGGGTTCCCATCACAGAGACTTGGTATCAGCCCGCGAAGACCAGGAAAGCCGCCTGAACCGCGGTGGCCGCGGCGAAGAATCCCGACCAGGCGATCAGCGCTACCGACAGTCTCGGGCGCCGGTTGCGCAGGTGCATATAGTCGAGGACCAGCCACCGCGCGGTGATCACAGTCATCACGAGAACTGCAGCCAGCGCCACAAACGGCAGCGCCTGGTGCTTCCATTGCGCGGCGACCAGCGCCGCCGAGACCGTGACAAGCATCATGCCGGTTGCCGTTACGATCAGAAAGTTCGAGTTCCTGTCCTGCATCACTTACCCCAGATAGACGATCGGAAACATCACCAGCCCAACCAGGTTGATCACTTGCCAGAGCGTGGTCGCCCAGTGGAGCGCCGCTGGGCGCGGCCGCCAGGCAAGAATGAAAAGCACGCCCGCAAGCGCGAGGACATGGGCGAGATGTAGCCCGGAGACGACGGCTGCGAGATCGAGGAACGGTCGGGCCATTCCATCGCCGGCGGCCAGGAGCAAGGCCCGCCCTTCGACCAATTTCAGCCCGGCATAGGCAAGGCCGAGCAATCCTGCCGCAATCAGTTCTGCGCGGCGGACCGTCGCATGGCGCGCCAGCACCGCCTCGGCGGCTAGCCACCCGCCGGTAATCAGAACGAGGACCCCGAGGCTCGCAAGGCGGGCATCGAGGGCGAGCCGCGCGGCAGCCGCCGCAGCCGGATGCAGCGCGGACTGCACCATCAGGCCGAGCAGCAGCACCCCGAACAGCACGAGTTCGCCCCAGACCACGATCCAGAGTGCAAGATCGCCCCGCGCCTTGCCTTCGTCCGTCATTCCGTCTGCCATCGCCATTGCCGGGTCTCCTGTTATGTGGCGCTCCTAGCGCCCCTCGGCGGCGGCTTCTTTGCGATCGATCAAGGACCGCCAGAGGAGATGGTCGAAAGCGCGGCGTCCCGGCCGGGACCTGATGTCGCACCCGGCGACGTTCGGCGAAGCCTGCCACCATCCGGCAATCCACGCTCTGCTTGACCTGAAACAAAGATCGCGGCCGCCATCGGACTATGGTCACCCCGTCCTTCCGGATGGAAGGCTTACGGGGGATGGGCCGGCGGCGGACGGTTCTCCCCCGTCTTCATTCGCCTCATGGCGGTGCTTCACACCCAAGGCAAATCGCCGCAGTCTTTGCCTTAAGTCAAAGAAGACACGTATCTCTGGTGTAGGTTCCGGGCCATCCCAGGCCTGAATGCAGAAAAGGAGCAACACGATGAGACTGCTGGCAAAGGCAACGATCGGAATGGCAATGGCGCTGACCGCGCTCACATGTGCGCAGGCCGCCGATTTCGAGGTCCACATGCTCAACAAGGGCAAGGACGGCATGATGGTGTTCGAGCCGGGCCTGACCAAGGTCGCCAAGGGCGACACCGTCACCTTCATTCCCACCGACAAGTCGCACAACGCCGAATCGATCAAGGACCTGATCCCCGAGGGCGCGACTCCCTTCAAGGGCAAGATGAACGAGACGATCAAGGTGACCTTCGACGTCGAGGGCGCCTATGCCGTCAAATGCGCCCCGCATGGCGGCATGGGCATGGTGGCGCTGGTCGTGGTCGGCGACAAGCCTGCGAATATCGATGCGCTGAAGGCCGCCAAGCTGCCGAAGAAAGCCCGCGAGCGCCTCGACGCCGACATCGCCGCCGCCGGCCTCTGAGCAGACGGCATGGAACGACGACGCCCGCGCGGTTCAGCGCGGGCGTCGCAATCCTTGCCTCAGCGTGGAAGACAGACATGCAAATAATGCAACTTCTTTGAATTCAGAAGTTAGCACTTGCCTCCGAGCATCTTGGGGCAATCGTTAGAAAGTTTGCGCCTCGCATCATTAAAGCGGGCGAACTCCGCAGCCAAGACCTCTCGGTCTAGTGAACCAAAAGCCGCTTCGTACGCCGAGCCGCAGCTATCTGTAGTGTGGATGACAATCTGAGCAAGATCTGTGTATCCATGTAAATACAGCTTCTTGTTAACGTGAGGTCCAATGTGCATTCCATCTGGGGCGATGTGTGCCCCCAGGGAAAGCGCCGATGGATGAGTGCCAAATTCTGAATATTCGTCAAAGTAATTGTTGAATATGGCGAATTTTTCTTTGCGAATTATTTTTCGTTTCAGCTCTGATCGACCGTATTTCTTATAGCGATCGGATTCTGAGACAGCCCAATGTGACAGTTCAGAAGGTTGCTCTGTAAATAGGAGCATAAGCATGCCTATCTCAGAGATATCTCTAATCAATGCCGCGGACTGAACAAAGTATCCACAGTCGAAAAGCTTTGCTGCAGCTCCTGCGTCGTTGACTACTCGAAAGCCCAATGTCGATGCCGCCAAATATTTCAACCGTTCAGCCGAGTTAACGCACTCACCGTCTTTGGCCAGAAGAACCTTTAAGATGATTTCGGAGGACGCCCTGAGGACTTCGATACTATTTGAAACGGTAGAGGCGACCCTTGAGTGACCCGCCTCCACCTCGCTTTCGTCGAATAGGCTCACCCTCAGCTGCACCCGCTCGTCGCGCCGCAGGTATCGCACTTCTCGCAGGTGCCGTTCCGCACCATGGTGAAATTCTGGCATTCGGAGCACATGTTGCCGGTATAGCCCTGCATGATCGACCGCGCCCGGCGCTCGTTGGCGAGGCTCTTGGCGTCCGCCTTGGCGGCTGCCGCGTCCGCGGCAGCCTTGTCGGAGAAGAGGTCGGTATCGGTCGCCCCTTCCTCGATGACGATCTCCTCGGCGAGCTCGGCCTGGCGCTCCTCGTAGTCGCGGCGGAAGGCCGTGGTCTCGGACGGTTCGAGCTTGCGGGCGGCGGAGCCGGCGAAGGCGATCACCGAACCGCCGGTCACCGCGCCGCCGGAGACGGAGCCGGCGATCGCGCCACGCGCGCCCTCGCCCGCCGCACCCTTGGCCTCGCCCGAGGGCCCGTGGCCGGAGACGAGGACCGGCTTGTGCCCGCGCGTCCAGCCCGAGGAGAACGGGTTGGTCTTGCCTTCCTGGATACCCTTGCCGAGCGCCGTATTGCCGAAGTCGGACGTGTCGACATGGGCGAGGTCGTGGCGGCTGAGATAGGAGACCGCGAGTTCCCGGAAGACATAGTCGAGGATCGACGTCGCGTTCTTGATCGCGTCGTTGCCCTGGACGATGCCGGCCGGTTCGAACTTGGTGAAGGTGAAGGCCTCGACATATTCCTCGAGCGGCACGCCATATTGCAGGCCGAGCGAGATGGCGATGGCGAAGTTGTTCATCATCGCGCGGAAGGCGGCCCCTTCCTTGTGCATGTCGATGAAGATCTCGCCCAGCCGGCCGTCGCCGAATTCACCGGTACGGAGATAGACCTTGTGGCCGCCGACGATCGCCTTCTGGGTATAGCCCTGGCGGCGGTTCGGCAGCTTCTCGCGCTCGCGCACCACGCGTTCGACGATCCTCTCGACAATTTTCTCGGTGACGGCGACCGCCTGGGCGGCGGCCGGCGCCGCGATCAGCTCCTCGACCGCATCCTCGTCGTCCTCGTCCTCGATCAGAGAGGCGTTGAGCGGCTGGGAAAGCTTGGAGCCGTCGCGGTAGAGCGCGTTGGCCTTCAGGCCGAGCTTCCAGGAGAGCATATAGGCGTTCTTGCAGTCCTCGACGGTGGCGTCGTTCGGCATGTTGATCGTCTTGGAGATCGCACCCGAGATGAAGGGCTGGGCGGCCGCCATCATCCGGATATGGCTCTCGACCGACAGATAGCGCTTGCCGATCTTGCCGCAGGGATTGGCGCAATCGAAGACCGGCAGGTGCTCCTTCTTGAGGAAGGGCGCGCCTTCGAGCGTCATCGCGCCGCAGACATGGATGTTGGCCGCCTCGATCTCCTTCTTCGAGAAGCCGAGATGATCGAGCAGGTTGAAGTCAACGGCGTTCATCTCATCGGCGGACACGCCGAGCGAACCGAGGAAGTCGGCGCCGAGCGTCCACTGGTTGAAGACGAACTTGATGTCGAAGGCAGACTTGAGCGCGGCGTTGACCGCCTCGATCTTCTCCTCGGTGAAGCCGCGGGCAGCCAGCGTCAACGGATTGACACCAGGCGCCTGGTTGAGATTGCCGTGACCGACGGCATAGGCCTCGATCTCGGCGATCTGGCTCTCGCTATAGCCGAGCGAACGCAAGGCCTCCGGAACCGCGCGGTTGATGATCTTGAAATAGCCGCCGCCGGCGAGTTTCTTGAACTTGACCAGCGCAAAGTCGGGCTCGATGCCGGTCGTGTCGCAATCCATGACGAGGCCGATCGTGCCGGTCGGCGCAATCACCGACACCTGGGCATTGCGGTAGCCGTGCTTCTCGCCGAGTTCCAACGCCTTGTCCCAGGCGGCGGTGGCATGGGTGATCAGGTCCTGATCCGGGCAATGGTCGTGGATCAGCGCGACCGGGGTCACCGACAGAGCCTCGTAGCCCGACTTGGTGCCATGGGCGGCGCGGCGATGGTTGCGGATGACGCGCAGCATGTTGTCGCGGTTCGGCTCGTACATCGGGAAGGCGCCGAGTTCGGACGCCATCTCGGCCGAGGTCGCATAGCAGACGCCGGTCATGATCGCGGTCAGCGCACCGGCAATCGCACGACCCGCATCCGAATCGTAAGGGATGCCCGAGGACATCAGCAGGCCGCCGATATTGGCGTAGCCAAGGCCCAGCGTGCGGTACTCGTAGGAGAGCTCGGCAATCCGCTTTGACGGGAACTGCGCCATCATCACCGAGATCTCGAGCACGATCGTCCAGAGCCGGACGGCGTGTTCATAGGTTTCGATATCGATATTGCCCGTAGTCCGGTCCTTGAACATCATCAGGTTCAGGGACGCGAGGTTGCAGGCGGTGTCGTCGAGAAACATGTATTCCGAGCACGGATTGGAGGCGCGGATCGGGCCGGCGGCCGGGCTCGTGTGCCAGTCGTTCATCGTCGTGTTGAAATGGAGCCCCGGATCGGCCGACGCCCAGGCAGCGTAGGAGATGCTCTCCCAGAGATCGCGGGCCTTCAGCGTCTTGACGACCTTGCCGTCCTTGCGGGCGGTCAGGTTCCAGACATCGTCACGCTCGACGGCGCGCAGGAAGTCGTCCTTGATCGAAACCGAATTGTTGGAGTTCTGGCCAGACACGGTGAGATAGGCTTCGCTGTCCCAGTCGGTGTCGTAGGTCTTGAACTCCATGTCGGTATAGCCCTGGCGGGCGAACTGGATGACACGGCCGATGTAGTTTTCCGGCACGAGCGCAGCCTTGGCGGCCTTGATCTCGCGCTTCAGCGCCGGATTGAGCTTGGGGTCGAAGCAGTCGTCATCGGAGCCTTCGCAATTGACGCAGGCCTTCATGATCGCCTTCAGGTGCTTGGCGACCGTCTTCGAGCCGGTGACGAGCGCCGCCACCTTCTGCTCTTCCTTGACCTTCCAGTTGATATAGGCCTCGATATCGGGATGGTCGATGTCGACCACGACCATCTTGGCCGCACGGCGGGTCGTGCCGCCCGACTTGATGGCGCCGGCCGCGCGGTCGCCGATCTTGAGGAAGCTCATCAGGCCGGACGAACGGCCGCCGCCCGAGAGCTTCTCGCCCTCGCCGCGCAGATGGGAGAAGTTGGAACCTGTGCCGGAGCCGTACTTGAACAGACGCGCCTCGCGGACCCAGAGATCCATGATGCCGCCCTCGTTGACGAGGTCGTCCTCGACGGACTGGATGAAGCAGGCATGCGGCTGGGGATGCTCATAGGCCGACTTGGACTTGACGAGCTTGCCCGTGAAGGGGTCGACATAGAAATGACCCTGGCCGGGGCCGTCGATACCATAGGCCCAGTGCAGGCCGGTGTTGAACCACTGCGGCGAATTCGGCGCAACGCGCTGGGTGGCCAGCATATAGGCGAGCTCGTCACGGAAGGCGCGCGCGTCCTCTTCGGACGAGAAATATCCGCCCTTCCAGCCCCAATAGGTCCAGGTTCCGGCGAGCCGATCAAAGACCTGGCGGGCGTCGGTTTCGGAGCCGTATTGCTCGTCCTTGGGCAGCTTTGCGAGCGCTTCCTTGTCGGCTTCCGAACGCCAGAGCCACGAGGGAACGTCGTTTTCCTCGACCTTCTTCAGGATCTTCGGCACACCGGCCTTGCGGAAGTACTTTTGCGCCAGAATGTCGGCGGCGACCTGACTGAACTGCTCCGGCACCTGAATGTCGGCCAGCCTGAAGACGATCGAGCCGTCGGGATTGCGGATCTCGCTGGTCGCGGTCCGGAAGGCGACGCTGTCGTAAGCGGTGGTTCCTGCCTCTGTGAACTTGCGTTCGATACGCATCTCGTCAATCCCCTAGCCTGATGCCACGCCTCTCTGAGGCGCATGAATTCCCGTTCTGAAACGCGGGGTCAAATCCGCGCCAGCTGCCTCGAATGGATGGGAAGACTCAACGCCCCTACCCGTATCTTGTGGCTGATGCTGATCGCGAACACTAAATATAGTATTAACGAACCTTCAACGCCAGCCTTAGTTCCCTGTTGCCGGAAAAAATTCCGCGGGTCCGCTCTCCTTGCCAAGGCAAAGCTTCGCCCTGGGTCAGACGCCCCTGTAACCCGCAGATTTTCGAGAGTGGGACCGGGCCTCGTTACAATCCGATCCTGTCGCCGCCGCAACGGTTCTCATTAAGCGCGTGGGGCCCGATTCCGTCAAGGGCTGGTTCGTGACGAAATTATTAACACCATATCTAGTATCAACAGCATGTGGAAAACCGGGATGACCGGCAAAGTCCGGGAATGATTGGCCTTCCGAGCCGTCATTCCTCACCGCCGCGGACCGATTTCGGTAAAATGCTGCTGATTTAATTTATTTTTTCCCACAGGGGCAGTCGCCGCTTCCCTGCCTGGACCGATTGTGACTCAGGGCGTTGCAGGCGATTCGGAGAGATCGCCAAGGCCCATTCTTCGCTTGGGCACAGTAGAAATCGTCGGCGAGATCTCGGAGCCGCAAAGCGTGCGCGTCAGAGCGCATCGAGGTTGATGCCCACGACGATGACGCCGATCGGCTGGCCGGCCGCGTCGGAAATCGTCAGGGATGCCTGGCTCTGCAGGATCTGGGTCGACTCGTCGCGCTCGGCATCGGCGACGAAAAGGGCGCCGGCGCCGGCGGAGAAGCAGGCAACGAACTTCTCCTCGTCACCCTGCCAATAGTCGGACGTAATCTCGGATTGGCCGACATTCAGACCCTTGGCATCGGTGACGAAAATCTCGGTGATCGTGCCGCGCGACTGCTCCTGCTTGCGTCGGAGAAACAGCGACAGCGGATTGTCCATGATCTTGTCGATCATCGGATGGGTATCCGACTGGACCTCTGCCCTCCACGTCTGGTCGAGCGTCCGGATTTCGAGGACGTCGAGCGAGGCGGTCAATCGGTTCTGCGCCTGGACGGCTCGAACGATCACGGGATCGCTGATCCAGGGACGGACGGTATCTTCGACGAAATCGGTAACGGCCGGAATGTGCGGCTGATCGGCGGAGATGGTCGCCAGCACCACCGCCGCGAGAAAGACCAGTCTGGCCAGCCGCACCATGTCGAACCCGCACCGTGTCGCGCAAATGGTAAGAATTCCGACAGCCGCGTGCAATCTGTCCGATTGTTGCGCCCGAAACCCGCTTATATCTACAAGGACTGATAAATCCGCGCAATCACGCGGCGGCTGCGGACCAGACCGGCAATGCACGCTGCAGCAGGTGGACCGGGTCGGAATGCGCCGCGCGAGGGACATCCCGCCTTGGCCCATGATAGAAGGGTCTTCAGACGGCGCCACCCGGCACCGTCTGAAGGAAAGCGGATCTCAGAGTGCGTCGAGGTTGATGCCGATGGTCACGGCACCGATCGGGGCGCCGGTCTCGTCCACGATGGTCATCGAGGCCTGCGACTGCAGCGCCTGCGTCGATTCGTCCTTTTCGACGCCATCGACGAAGAAGCCGTCCGGGCCGGCGCCGAAGGACTTCTGGAACTTGTCTTCGTCGCCCTGCCAATAGTCGGAGGTGACGTCGCTCTGGCCGACATTCAGGCCCTTCGCGTCCATCACGAACACTTCGGAGATGACGCCGTTGGACGCCGCCTGCTTGTCGTGCAGGAACTTAGACACGGCATTGCCGAGCACTTCGTCGATCATCTTGCGTTCGCCGCCGTCGACCTCGGCGCGCCATTCCTTGTCCAGGCCGTCGATATCGCCCTGGCTGAGCGAGGCGTGCTTTGCGTTCTGCGCCTTGAGGGCGTCGATGATGGTCGGGTCCTTGATCCAGGGCGCGACATTGGTCTTCACATAGTCGGTCACCGGCGCCACATGGGCCTCCTCGGCAAAGGCGGCGCCGGGCAGCAGAAGGGCGGAAGCGAAGAGCATTGCAGTCAGTTTCATGCGCATCAGAGGGGCCTTTCGTCGTTGGGCATGCGTTGAGATTAGAATTCTTCCCAGCTGTCCTGGGTGGCTGCGGCAGCAGCAGCCGAGCGCCCACCGCGGATGACCGTCGGCGCACGGCGCACGGAAGTCGGCTCCTGAGACGGCCGCTGACCTGCACGGGCCGCAGACGCCTCGGCACCTTCCCGGATGCGGAACCGCTCTGCCGCAGCCTGGAGCTTGCGGCTCTGACCGAGCAGTTCGTGGCAGGCGGCGCTGGTCTCCTCGACCATCGCTGCGTTCTGCTGGGTCGTCTGGTCCATCTGGTTCATCGCCGAGTTGATCTCGCGGAGCCCGTGCGCCTGGCTCTGGTAGGACTGCACGATCGCCTGGATCGACTGCGTAATGCCATTGACCCGATCCTCGATCATGCCGAGGGCATCGCCGGTGCGGTTGACGAGACTGACGCCGTTCGAGACTTCCGCGCTGGAGACGGTGACGAGCTGCTTGATTTCCTTGGCAGCGTTGGCGGAGCGCTGGGCGAGCTCGCGCACTTCCTGGGCAACCACGGCGAAGCCCTTGCCGGCCTCACCGGCCCGCGCCGCCTCGACGCCGGCATTGAGTGCGAGCAGGTTGGTCTGGAAGGCGATCTCGTCGATGACGCCGATGATCTTGCCGATCTGGGTCGAGGAGTTCTGGATCTGGCCCATCGCGCCAATCGCTTCGCGCACGATCTGCGCCGAATTGTGGGCGTCCCGCCGGGCCTCTTCGACCATCCGGCCGGCCGTCTCGGCGCCGCGCGCCGAGTCGTCGACGGTATTGCTGACCTCGGACAAGGCGGCAGCGGTCTCCTCGAGGGCGGCGGCCTGTTGTTCGGTGCGCTTGGCGAGTTGTTCGGCGGAGCTCGCGAGCTCCTGCGATCCGCCCTCGACGGCCACGGACACGGTCTTGATGTTTTCGATGGCGCCGGCCACGGCCTCGATCATGCGGTTGAAGTCGCGCTGGACCTGGGCGAATTCCGGCCCGAGATCGGGAAGCCGGATACTGAAATCACCGTCCGCGAGCGTGCCGAGGGCGCTTGCGAGCTGATCGACCACGGCACGCTGGCCTACTGCCACCCGGCGCTCGGTCTCGGCGTTGCGAAGACGCTCGGAATCCATAGCCAGACGCTGCTGCTCTGCGGCTTCCGTCTGGCGGACCTTTTCGATGGCCTGGTGCCGAAACAACTCGAGGGCGCGGGCGAGGAAGCCAATCTCGTCGCCCTTCTCCTGGTAGATGACAGGCGTCTCGAGATCCCCGGCCTGCAGACGGCTGATGCGGGCGCTGATGGCAGCGAGCGGCATGCCCACCAGCTTGCGCATGGCATAGAGGAAGGCCAAAACGGCGAAGGCGATGACCGCCGACTGAATGGCCAGCGCCGTCAGGGCCTTGTTGCGTGCCTCGACGAAGATGCTGTCGGCGGACCAGACCGTGACCACCACACCTTGCGGCTTGCCCTTCTTGTCCAGGGGAAGCGGCGACACGGCGGCAACAAGACCGTCGCCGATCCGCGCATGATCCACGGAGGCTTTCTCCGCGCTGCCCTTGGCAAGGCCGGCAAGTTCCTCGGCGCTCAGAGAGGCGGGAAGATCGGCGCGCGTCCAGTTGTCGACTGCTGCGCCTGAGGCATTGAAGGCCGCAAATTGGGAGAGGTTGAGCGAGGCATCCTGACGGTAGAGGGCATAGGCTTCCTGGATCGCCTCCGCCTTGCCCCATTTCACGCCACCGGCCGCGAGGTTTGCGAACTGATCGGAGTCCTTGATCCATCCCCGCTCGGCGAGCGACAGCATCTGCGCGCTCTCGTTGCGCCAGGTGTTGATCGATAGTCCGACCAGGCCAGCGATATTGATGACGACGATGAGCGCGGACAGCTTTACCGTCAGGGACAGGGAACTCAGCAGTTTCAGCATGTTTACGACCGTTCTCGCGAACCCGCCGCATCAGGCGCTTCGCTCGGCGTTTCTGCCCTCATGGCAACATTCGTTATTCCGAATGCCGGACGATCCTAGCCCGCCTAAATTAATAAAACCTGAAATACATTCCAAAAAGCTGGACAATAAACGACAATTCCGCCCGAGAAACGGACAGATCGATATGGAATCGGTGGCTTTACGGTTCTTCTGGTTGCAACCAGAGAAACATGAGGCAACCAGCGCGGAACACACTCCTGAAGAGAAGGATGATTCCGACGCAGGCTGATCCTTCCGTCAGCCGCGGTGGTCCTTGGCGATCGGCTCCTGGTAGGTGAATCCCATATCCCACGGAAAATAGATCCAGGTGTCCTGTGACACCTCGGTCACGAACGTATCGATCGTCGGCACGCCCTTGGGCTTGGCATAGACGGCCGCGAAATGCGCCTTGGGCAGCATGGCCCGGACCTGGGCTGCAGTCTTGCCTGTATCCGTGAGGTCGTCGATCACGAGGAGCCCCTCCCCCTCGCTGGACAACAGATCGGGCGAAATAGTCTTCAGCACCGCCATCTCACCCTGATTGACATAATCATGGTAGGAGGCGACGCAGACCGTCTCGATCAGCCGGATATTCAGCTCGCGAGAGATGATCGCCGCCGGCACGAGCCCGCCGCGGGTGATGCAGACCATGCCCTTGAACGACCGATTGAGGCCGGCAAGCCGCCAGGCGAGCGCGCGGGCATCGCGATGGAACTGATCCCAGGAAACGGGGAAGGCTTTTTCGGGAAGGGACATGACGGCGCTCTCAGAGAAGGGAAAGGTCGCCTTCCATAAGAGATTGCGGGGTATTCCGTAAAGAGGGCGCCGGCGCCAAAGGACTGCGGCGGTGCAGGGAGCAACGCCGGCAGACCGGCGCCGTTCTCTTGCCGTCCGCACGCGATGTTACCGCGACATCAGAACCGGCACGGTCATCGACTCGAGCAGCGTATGCGTGACGCCGCCGAAGATGCGCTCCATGATGCGTGACGTGCCATAGGCGCCCATGATCATCAGGTCGGCGCCGAAGTCACTGCAGCGGTTTTCCAGAACGGCAGAGATCGGCAGATGCTCGGAGGCGAGCGACCGGGTCGTGACTTTGAGACCGTGTCGCGAAAGCGACGCGGCGATCTCGGCCGCAGCCAGGTCAGCCGGCTGATCGGCACTATGACGCGGGTCCACGCAGAAGATCTCGATCTCGGTCGCAGTCCGGAGCAGACCGAGTGCATCGAAGGTCGACCGCGCGGCACCGCGCGAGCCGTCCCAGGCGATCAGCACCCGCTTGAACTGCCGGAAGGATCTGTCGATCCACGGAATGAAGAGGATCGGACGGCCGCCCTCGAAGAGAATGGAATCGTGCTCGCTGACATTACCGACCTGCGGCTGCGAGGCGATGACGAGATCGGCAGCCCGCACGCTGTCGATGAGCCCGATGGTCGCCGCCCCCGACGATCCCTTGAACGGCCGCCATTCCGACGACACGGTCGAACGTGCCGCCAACTCGTCGAACACCGTCTTGATGGCGGCGCTCCGTTCTGCGGCCGCATCGTAGAGCCCTGAAATGACGGAGGAATCCGGCAGATCGAGCGGCGAAAGGACCGGTGGCGGATCGATCACTTCACCATGGAGCGCTACGATATGGGCGCCATGCTCGCCGGCAATGGCTTCCGCCGCCTCGAAGACGGGGCGGGTGGTGTCGGCCTGGGTCAGAACGATCGCGATGGTCTTAACGGACATGGCTTCCTCCATGGATGAACTGAGACACTATCGGCAGGGACCGCTCACGGCGCCTTGACGTGAGTCAACGCGCGTCAGGCCGCTCCGGTTGCCGCCTTCCGCGCCGCCGTGTCCGACACCATCGACTCGACCGCTGCCGCAGCGGCGTCGAGCGCAGCCTGCGAGCGGGCACGGACAACGAGGTCGGTCGAATATGTCGTGCCGTCGAATTTGGGATAGGAGCCGATCACCGTTTCCGGATGGGCCTTCTGCACCGCCCCGAGAGCCGCCCCGATCTCGCCCTCGCCGAACGGGCAGTGAATGGTCCGGGACAGCATGCGGGCCCCGGTCTTCAGCGTCGGCAGGACATTGTCGAGCATCGCCTGGAAGATCGAGGGAACGCCAGCCATGACATAGACGTTGCCGATGTTGAAGCCGGGCGCCACGGAGACCGGGTTGTCGATATGGACGGACCCGACCGGCATCCGCGCCATGCGCTGGCGCGCCTCGTTGAACTCCATGCCGCGCCGGACATACATGTCACCCATCAGCGTCATCGCCCGCGCGTCATGGGTCACCGCAACGCCAAAGGCCTTACCGATGGCGTCGGCGGTGATGTCGTCATGGGTCGGGCCGATGCCGCCTGATGTGAACACGTAATCGTAGCGGGACCGCAAGGCATTGAGCGCAGCGACGATCTCGTCCTCCTCGTCGCCGACGATTCGAACCTCGCGCAGGTCGATGCCGGACAGCGTCAGCATTTCGGCGAGGTGGCCGATATTCTTGTCCTTGGTCCGTCCTGAAAGGAGTTCGTCGCCGATGGCCAGCATGGCGGCGGTGACGAGGGAAGCGTCGTTCGACATGAGAAGACCTCGAATTGCAGCAGGCGCGACCGACTTGATACGCCCGCACGGGGTCGAGTCAAGCAGAGGTATTGCCCAGTCACTCACCCGATCACTTACCCGATCACCTGCTCTGCTGACTGCCTGGGTATGGTCGCGGAACCGATCCACGTCTCGTGCGTCACTGTGGTGAGGAGAGAAACCCATGAGTGCAAACAAGACGGTCAACAGCGCCCCCGGCGCGATCGATGGCGATCCCGGCGTCGGCGGTTTGCTCGCCGACCCGCTTGCCGCACCGGACCCGGCAGCCAAAGTCGAAAAACCCGACAATCCTCCGAGCCCCGAGCCGGCGCCGCCGATCCATCATGGCGATTGGACCCCGACCCGCGACACCAGCCATCCCGACAGACCGTCGACCGATACGGCCGCGGACTCGTGAGCCGAGCACGATCGGCAGCCGCATCGACAGATTCTTTCAAAAGTGCATCACGACATAAGCATTCTTTAAAGCCTTGCAGAACATACATGGAACAGATAGTGTTTGTTCCAGATTTGTTTCACCGATTCTCGCCGAGGCTCGTCGATGCTCACCAGAAAGCAGCAGGAATTGCTCCTCTTCATTCATGAGAGGATGAAGGAATCCGGCATTCCGCCCTCCTTCGACGAAATGAAGGATGCACTGGACCTAGCGTCGAAGTCCGGTATCCACAGGCTGATCACGGCCCTCGAAGAGCGTGGTTTCATTCGCCGGCTGCCGAACCGGGCGCGGGCGCTCGAGGTGATCAAGCTGCCCGAAGCCTATTCGCCCAGCGTCAAGCCCGCCAAGGGCTTCTCGCCCAGCGTTATCGAGGGCTCCCTTGGCAAGGCGGCGCCGCCCGCCCCGCCCCGCCCGGCAGCCAATGACGACGCGGGTGACGCGGTGTCGATCCCGGTCATGGGCCGCATTGCAGCGGGCGTGCCGATTTCGGCCATCCAGAACAACACGCATGAAATCGCGGTTCCCGTCGGCATGATCGGCGCCGGCGATCATTACGCGCTTGAGGTCAAGGGCGACTCGATGATCGAGGCCGGTATTCTCGACGGTGACACGGTGATCATCCGGAACGGCAACACCGCGAGCCCCGGCGACATCGTGGTCGCTTTGGTCGATGACGAGGAAGCGACGCTCAAGCGCTTCCGCCGCAAGGGCGCATCGATCGCCCTCGAGGCGGCCAATCCGGCCTATGAAACCCGCATCTTCGGCCCGGATCGCGTCAAGATCCAGGGCAAGCTGGTGGGGCTGATCCGCCGCTATCACTGATTTCGGTCAGTCGGGAACTTTTTGCGGGCCCGGGCGTTTATGACGCCCGGGCCTGTCGCTGTCGGCCCGCTGTCGGCGCCCCGCATCGGACTGGTCATTGCAGTGCCGGGCGACCTTCGGTAAGGAAGGTCAAGGGGCAGCGTTATCAAGCTTTTGCACGGTTTTCCCGTTTGGTTGCCGGTTCTTCGCGCAACGAGGAACCGCGCGGAAAGCTCTGACATTTTGCCGCCCCATTCGGTCACTAGCGCCAACGGACCGGATGATGACCGGCGATCGAGTTGCAAGGAGATGTCATTGAGCACCGAGAAGAGAAAAGTCGCGCTTGTAACGGGGATCACCGGCCAGGACGGCGCCTATCTCGCAGAGCTTCTGCTCGAGAAGGGCTATGTGGTGCACGGGATCAAGCGCCGCTCCTCCTCCTTCAACACCAGCCGCATCGAAAACATCTATCAGGATCCGCATGTCGAGGACCAGCGGTTCATCCTGCACTATGGCGACATGACGGATTCGACCAACCTGATCCGCATCGTTCAGGAGGCTCAGCCAGATGAGATTTACAATCTCGCCGCCCAGAGCCATGTGCGCGTGTCCTTCGAGACGCCCGAATACACCGCCAATGCCGACGGCATCGGCACGCTCAGGCTCTTGGAAGCGATCCGCATCCTGAAGCTTGAGGAGAAGACCCGCTTTTATCAGGCCTCCACGTCCGAGCTCTACGGTCTCGTGCAGGAAGTGCCCCAGCGCGAGACGACGCCCTTCTATCCGCGCTCGCCCTATGCGGCCGCCAAGCTCTATTCCTACTGGATCACCGTCAACTATCGCGAAGCCTATGGCATGCATGCCTCCAACGGCATCCTGTTCAATCATGAGAGCCCATTGCGCGGCGAGACCTTCGTCACCCGCAAGATCACCCGTGCCGCTGCGGCCATCCGCCTGGGCAAGCAGGAAAAACTCTATGTCGGCAACATCGACGCCAAGCGCGACTGGGGCCATGCGCGCGAATATGTCCGCGGCATGTGGCTGATGCTGCAGCAGGACACGCCGGATGACTACGTTCTGGCAACCGGCGAAACGACCGAGGTCCGCCAGTTCATCACCTGGGCCTTCGAGGATGTCGGGATCAATCTCGACTGGAAGGGCGAAGGCGTCGAGGAGAAGGGCTATGATGCGCTGACCGGTAAGGTCGTGGTCGAGATCGACCCGCGCTACTTCCGCCCCACCGAAGTGGACCTCCTGATCGGCGACCCGTCCAAGGCCCACCAGAAACTCGGCTGGCGACATGAGACGTCGGTCCGCGACCTCTGCCGCGAGATGGTCAACGAAGACCTCAAGGTCATGCAGACCGCCACCGTGATGAAGGAAGCCTGAGCCGATGTATTCGCTGTCGGGCAAACGCGTGTGGGTCGCGGGTCATCGCGGCATGGTGGGTTCGGCGATCGTTCGCCGGCTCGCCTCGGAGGGCTGCGAGGTGCTGACGGCGAGCCGGCAGGACGCCGACCTTCGCAACCAGGCGGAGACCCTTGCCTGGATCGAGAAGAACAGGCCGGACGCGGTGTTCCTCGCCGCCGCCAAGGTCGGCGGCATTCTCGCCAACGACACCTATCCGGCCGACTTTCTCTACGACAACCTGATGATCGAGGCCAACATCATCCATGGCGCGCACAAGGCCGGCGTCGAAAAGCTGATGTTCCTCGGCTCGTCCTGCATCTACCCGAAGTTCGCGCCCCAGCCGATCACGGAAGACGCGCTGCTGACCGGAACGCTCGAGCCGACCAACGAGTGGTATGCGATCGCCAAGATTGCCGGTATCAAGCTCTGCGACGCCTATCGCAAGCAGCATGGCGCCGATTTCATCTCCGGCATGCCAACCAATCTCTATGGCCCGGGCGACAATTTCGACCTGAACTCCTCGCACGTCATGCCAGCCCTGATCCGCAAGGCGCATGAAGCCAAGCTGGCGGGAGCACCGTCGATCACCATCTGGGGCACGGGAACGCCGCGCCGCGAATTCCTTCATGTCGACGATTGCGCGGACGCTTGCGTTCACCTGATGAAGGCCCACTCGGCGCCCGGCCATGTCAATATCGGCTCGGGCGAAGATGTGACCATCCTCGAACTGACTCGGATGGTCTGCGATGCCGTGGGATTCACGGGCACGATCGAGCACGATCTGACCAAGCCGGACGGCACGCCGCGCAAGCTGATGAGCGCCGACAAGCTGCGAGCCATGGGCTGGGCACCGTCGATAGCGCTTCAGGACGGCATTGCCGCCGTCTACCGGTGGTTTCTCGACAACAAGGCGTGAGGCCGCTGGCCCACGCCCGGAGCACAGCGATCATGGCCGACAGCCGGCACCAACTGGCCTTCCTCGACGGATTGCGTGGCTACGCCTCGCTCTGGGTTCTGGTTGGCCACGCCATGTTCCTGACCGGCTACACCACCGCGATCCTGGCCGAGCCAGACATGGCGGTGGAACTCTTCATCATCATCTCGGGCTTCCTGATGACCTATCACTACCAGGTCCGGGAGGCGCGCGAGCCCTGGCTCGATCCCGATACCTGGAAGACCTTCTGGATCCGCCGGTTCTTCCGCATCGCACCGCTCTACTATGTCTGCCTCGCCGCCGCGATGATCCTCGGGCCGCTTCTCTGGGAGGCGCGGCTCGATGCAGCCAGCGTGCTGCCGGGCGGGGTCGAGGAACAGGCGCGCTATGCCGGCCGCTATCTCGACCAGTCGCTCACCAACATCCTCCTCCACGTCACCTTCCTCTTCGGCACGACCTGGACGCACAATTTCAAGACCGCCCTGCCCGACTGGTCGATCGGGCTGGAAATGCAGTACTATCTCGTATTTCCGTTCCTGATGATCATCGCCATGAAGCTCGGGCGGCTCGCGGGCATTGTGCTGCTCGTCGGGCTGATGGCGGCGGCCGGCAGCTGGCTCGAACGAAACGGCTATGTCGTCGGCGCCTATTCGATGCTGCCGATGAAGTTCCATCTTTTCGCGGCCGGCATGTTCATGGCGATGACGCTCCGAGTTGAGGGAAAGTGGAAATGGCTGCTGATCGCTGCAGCAGTGGCCGTGATCTTCGTGCCGCTCGGCGGTGGACGCTCGGCATTGCACCGAACGATCAAGGTCGGGATCGTTCTCGGCTTCCTGGCGCTTCTCTATCGCGACCGCATGCCGCACTGGGTGCAGATGCCGGTCGGCTGGCTCGATCGGGTCTTCTCCAACCGCTTCGCCCGCTGGATCGGCGACGTCTCCTATGGCGTGTACCTTATCCACCTGCTGATCATGCTGCCGATCTGCGGCTGGCTGGCGCTTGCAGCGCCCGGTCTCGCAGCCTTCCCCCGCTTCCTGATCGCGCTCACCGCGACCTCGCTCCTGACTTACGGCACGGCCTGGCTCGCCTACCGCGCCATCGAGGAGCCCGGGATCGCGCTCGGACGCCGGATCGCCGCGCGATTCCGACCTGTGCCGGCCGTAGCGGCTGACGCCAAGAGCACTGCCTGACACAAAAAGGCCCGGCCGTTTCCGGTCGGGCCCATCGACAACGTCGTTCGAAGGTTACTTCGGCAGGTCGCCTTCGACGCCTTCGACGAGGAAGTTCAAGCCGCCGAGCACGTCGTCGCCAGCGCTTTCGCCTGCCTTGAGCCAGGGCGTGCCGTCCTTCTTGTTGATCGGGCCGGTGAAGGGCTTGATCTCGCCGGACTTGATCTTGGCGATTGTGTCTTCCGCCATCTTGGCAACGTCATCGGGCATGTTGGTCATCGGCGCCATGACGAGGATGCCATCCTTCATGCCGTCCCAGCTCATCTGGGACTGCCAGGTACCGTCGAGCACCGCCTTCACGCGCTTGACGTAATAAGTGCCCCAATGGTCGATCGTCGCCGTGAGCTGGGCATTCGGGCCCGCCTTGATCATGTCGGAGGCCTGGCCGAAGGCGTGGATGCCACGCTCCTCTGCCACCTGCATCGGGCCTGTCGAGTCGGTATGCTGGGTAATGACGTCGACGCCCTGGTCGATCGCGGCCTTGGCGGCATCGGCTTCCTTGCCGGCGTCGAACCAGGTGTTGACCCAAATGACCTTCAGCTTGAAGTCGGGGTTGACGCTGCGCGCGCCGATCTCGAACGCGTTGATGCCCTGGACGACTTCGGGGATCGGGAACGATGCGATGTAGGCGGCCGTGCCGGTCTTGGAAACCTTCGCGGCGATCTGGCCCTGCACATAGCGGCCTTCATAGAAGCGCGCATTGTAGGTGGCGAGATTCGGACCCGTCTTGTAGCCGGTGCCGTGCTCGAACTTCACATTGGGGAATTTCGCGGCGACCTTGACCGTCTGGTCCATGAAGCCGAACGAGGTCGTGAAGACCAGACCGCAGCCCGATCGGGCGAAGCGCTCGATCGCGCGCTCGGCGTCCGGACCTTCGGCGACATTTTCCAGATACTGCGTCTCGACCTTGTCGCCGAGCTCCTTGTCGACCTGCTGGCGGCCGAGGTCGTGCGCCTGCGTGTAGCCACCGTCGGTCTTCGAGCCGACATAGAGGAAGCAGACCTTGAGCTTGTCGGCGGCCTGGCCGCTCGTGGCGAAGCCGATCATGGCGGCGGTGGCCGCAAGCGCGAGAATTGTCTTTTTCATTGATATCTCCCTTGGTTGGATGACATTGGCTGCTATCGATCGGAAACGAAGCTCTTGCCGAGCGATGCCGGCGTGTTGAGCAGCGTCAGCCGACGGTTCTGCGAAATCACGATGAGCACGACGACGGTCGCCACATAGGGCAGCGCTGACAGGAACTGCGACGGCACCTCGATCCCGAAGGCCTGGGCGTGGAGCTGGCCGATCGAGACTGCGCCGAAGAGATAACCGCCTACCAGCAGCCGATAGGGCCGCCAGGAGGCGAAGACCACCAAAGCAAGCGCGATCCAGCCGCGGCCAGCGGTCATGTTCTCCACCCATTGCGGGGTATAGACAAGCGACAGATGCGCGCCCGCCAGGCCGGAACAGGCGCCGCCGAACATCACCGCCAGATAGCGGATCCCCACGACATTGATGCCGAGCGCATGCGCCGAGGCGTGATTGTCACCCACCGAGCGCAGCACTAGCCCGGCGCGGGTGCGGAACAGGAAGTAGTTGACCCCGATGACGAGCGCGATCGAGACGTAGAAGATCAGGTCCTGGCCGAGCAGGACCGGCCCGACGAAGGGAATGGACTTGAGCGCGCCCGGCAGGAGCGCGCCGAGCTTGGTGCCCTGCTGGCCGACGAAGGGCTCGCCGATCATGCCGGACAGGCCGAGGCCGAGAATGGTGAGCGCGAGACCCGTGGCAACCTGATTGGCGACCAATGTCAGCGTCAGGAACCCGAAGAGCAGCGACATCATCACGCCTGCAGCCGCACCTGCCACGGCACCGAGCACCGGCGAGCCGGACAGCATTGAGACAGCGAAGGCGATGACGGCGCCCATGACCATCATGCCCTCGACCCCGAGATTGAGCACGCCGGCGCGCTCGGTCACCAGTTCGCCGATCGAGGCGAGCAGGAGCGGCGTGGAAGCGGTGATGATGGTGATGAGAATGGATTCGAAGACACCCATCGGCTCACGTCCCTCCCGTTGCCGAGCCGCGGAACCGGGTCCAGACGAGGCGGATCTTGTATTGGATGAGTGTGTCGCAGGAGAGCACGAAAAACAGCAGCAGGCCCTGGAACAGACGCGTCACCTTGTCGGAAACACCGAGCGACAGCTGCGCAGCCTCACCGCCGAGATAAGTCAAAGCGAGTATCAGGCCCGACACGATGATGCCGAGCGGGTTCAACCGCCCGAGAAAAGCCACGATGATTGCCGTGAAGCCATAGCCGGGCGAGATCGAGGGCCGAAGCTGGCCGATGGCGCCGGACACTTCCGCGATACCGGCGAGGCCGGCCAGGGCCCCCGATAGCAGGAACGAGAACCAGACCATGCCGGAAGCGGAGAAGCCGGCGAACCGACCCGCACGCACAGACTGACCGAGCACCTTGACCTGGTAACCCCGGAGCGTGAACTCCATCATTAGCCAGAGCAGCACTGCCGCCAGAATAGCCAGCCCGAAACCCCAATGGGCACGACCCGAACTCTCCCACATGGCGGGCAGCACGGCCGAGGCATCGAACATGCGGGTCTCCGGAAAATTCTGTCCCTCGGGATTGCGCCAGGGTCCACGGACGAGCCAGTCGAGGAAGAGCTGGGCAACATAGACCAGCATCAGGCTCGTCAGGATCTCATTGGTGTTGAAGCGGGTCTTCAGCAAAGCCGGGATAAAGGCATAGGCGGCACCACCGATCATGCCGAGCAGCAGCATCGCGGGCAGCACCCAGGGACCTGTCCAGCCATAGAACATGACAGGCAGGATCGAGCCGAAAATGCCTCCGAAAATGAACTGGCCCTCGGCACCGATATTCCAGTTTCCCGCCCGATAGCAGACCGAGAGACCCGCCCCGATCAGGATCAGCGGCCCCGCCTTGATCGCCAGCTCATGCAGCGACCACTCCTCGCGCAGCGGATCGATGAAGAAGAGGTACAGCGCCTGGAACGGGTCCTTGCCGAGGGCCGCGAACAGGATGAAGCCGCAGACCAGCGTCAGCGCAAGCGCAATGAAAGGCGAGAGAAAAGTGAACAGACGCGATGCGGAGGCCCGCTTTTCCAGTTCAATGCGCATGGGCCACCTCGCGATGCGTATCCATACCGCCCATCAGCAGGCCGATCTTCTCCCGGTCGAGTTCCGCTGCCGGAAAGACCTTGGAGAGCCGCCCGTCGTGAATGACGGCGATATGCGTGGCCACCTCGAAGATTTCGTCGAGATCCTGGCTGATGACCAGCACTGCCGATCCGGCCTTGGCGAGATCGACAAGCGCCTGACGGATACGGCTCGCCGCCCCGGCATCGACGCCCCAGGTCGGCTGGTTTACCACCATCACCGCGGGCTGGCGGTCCAGTTCGCGGCCGACGATGAACTTCTGCAGGTTGCCGCCTGACAGCGATCCGGCAGCCGGATCCTCACCGCTCTTGCGCACGTCCATAGCCTCGCAGATCCGCCGGGTCGCCGCGGCCACGGTGGCTGTCCTTATGACCTTGAGAACACCGCCAGCGAGGAAGGCCTTGCGATCGGAACTGTTGCGAGAAAGGATGAGATTGTCCGACAGGCTCATTGCCGTGACCGCACCGTGGCCATGACGCTCCTCGGGCACGAAGGCGGCCCCCAGCAAACGACGCGTCGAGATACCCGAGCGGCCGACGGCTTCGCCGCGGATACGCACGGCATCGCTGTCGGACACGACATACTCGCCGGACAGCACGTCGAACAACTCTCCCTGTCCGTTGCCGGCCACGCCGGCGATGGCCAGCACCTCGCCGGCATGGACTTCGAGCGAAACCTCCTTGAGGGCCACGGCAAAGGGTGTGCGCGCGGCTGCCGAAAGGCGCCGTGTCTCGATGCCGACGGGGCCGGTCGCATCGGACGTCGCCTTCTGAACCTCGGCAACATGACTTCCCACCATCATCCGGGCAAGCGAAGCCGGCGTCTCCCGACGCGGATCGCAGGCGCCTGTTACCTTCCCGTGCCGCAGGACGGTGGCCCGGTCGCAGATCCGCTGCACCTCTTCCAGCCGATGGCTGATATACAGCACGGATCGGCCCTCGGCCTTCAGCTTCATGAGAGTTTCGAACAGCTTATCGGCCTCCTGCGGCGTCAGGACCGACGTGGGCTCGTCCAAGATGATGAGCTTCGGATTCTGCAGCAGCGCGCGGACAATTTCTATCCGCTGCCGTTCTCCAACCGAAAGATCGGCGACATGCGAATGCGGATCCAGCGGCAGTCCGTAGGACCGCGAGAGCTCGGCCGCCTGCTCCGCGATACGGGCAAGCGGAATGTCGCGATCAAGAGACAGCGCGATGTTCTCGGCGACCGTGAGCGCCTCGAACAGCGAAAAATGCTGGAACACCATGCCGATGCCGGTCCGCCGCGCATCCCCCGGGCTGCCGATGGCGATAGGCTGTCCCTGCCAAAGGATCTGCCCGGAACTCGGTGAGAGCACACCGAACAGCATCTTCACCAGGGTGGACTTGCCTGCACCATTTTCGCCGAGCAGGGCATGGATTTCGCCCGGGGCGATCCTAAGGTCGATCCCGTTGCAGGCTGCAAAGGAGCCGAAGAGTTTGGTGATGCCGCGCACCTCCAGCAGCGGTACCACGCCACCCGCGTCAGATTCCGTCACCGGCTTCCCCAGACTTCCGCCGATCCCTTGTTTTTCCTAGGGTATCAGCAATGTTGTTCCGCTCGTTCTTCTCGCTTCCAGGTCGGAATGGGCGTGCGCTGCCTGTTCCAGCGGGTAGCTTTGGTTGACATTGATAACCACTTTGTTGCCCCTTACAATAGCAAAAAGTGCCTCTGCACATTCGTTGAACTCGGCGGGGGTCGCGATGTAGCTGCCGAGCGTGGGCCGCGTCATGAAGAGCGAACCCTTCTGAGCGAGGATCGCCGGAGCGAAGTCGGGCACCGGGCCAGATGCATTGCCGAATGTCACCCAAAGTCCCCGACGCTTGAGACAGTCGAGCGACTTTGGAAACGTGTCTTTACCGACCGAGTCGTAGACGACGTCGACGCCCTCGCCGCCCGTGATGTCCCGGACGCGTCCGACGAAATCCTCCTTGGTATAGTCGATCACGTGATCGTAGCCATGCGCGCGGGCGAGCGCCGCCTTTTCCGCGCTGCCTACCGTTCCGATGACGGTTGCACCGAGCGCCTTTGCCCACTGCCCGGCAATCAGCCCGACCCCGCCCGCGGCGGCATGGAAGAGCAGAACGATCCCGGGGCCGACCTTGAAGGTGCGGTTCAGCAGAAACTCGGTGGTCATGCCCTTCATCATCATCGCAGCAGCCGTGTCGAGCGCGATGTCCGGGGGCACCCGAACCAGCTGTCGTGTGGCGATGTTGCGGCAATCGCAGTAGGCACCGTTGCAGCTCGGATAGGCGACTCGATCGCCAAGCCGGAAACCCTCGACGTTCGGGCCGACCGCCACGACCACGCCCGCAGCTTCCGAACCCGCCACGAAAGGCAAGCCGCCGCCGGGCTTGTAGAGCCCCGTGCGATAGTAGGTATCGACGAAGTTGACGCCGATCGCCGATTGCCGGATCTGCACTTCGCCCGGCCCCGGTGGGGGAACATCGATTTCGATGAGTTCCAGAACCTCTGGGCCACCGTGGCGGCGAATGACGATCGCCCGGCTCTTCATGTCAGGACTTCCGACCGAGATTGGGGAAAATCTGCAGCACGAACCCGATGCAATACATGTAGAGACCGGTCACCACCACGCCCCACACCACCCAGTCAGGTGAATTGAAATGCTTGAGCAGCGCGATGCCCGACAGCACCGCCCAGACAACGAAGACGGCGAGGTTGAGCGGCCGCAGTCGCTTGACGCGAACGGGATGGAGGAACCAGATCGGAAAGAAGGACAGAAGCGCCGAGGCGACAACGATGATAAAGGCGACAAGTTCGGAAGGCTGAATCACAAACAGCGTGAAAACCACCATGTTCCACACTACGGGGAAGCCGGAAAAGAAGTACTCGTCGGTCTTCATGCCCATATCGGCGTAGTAGATCGCCGAGGAAACCACGATGATGCCGGCCGCGACGAAGGACCAGGGTTCACCGATCATGCCGCTCTGGTAGAGTGCAAAAGCCGGCAGCAGCACATAGGTGACGTAGTCGATGATGTTGTCGAGCGTGTCCCCAGACCAGTTCGGCAGCACTTCCTTGACCCGGACCTTGCGCGCGATCGGCCCATCGATGCCATCCACGATGAGTGCGAGGCCCAGCCACCAGAACATGTCGACGAAGCGATGCTCGGCCGCGGCGACCACGCCCAGAAAGGCAAGGAACGAGCCGGATGCGGTCAGAAGATGGACGCAGAAGGCCCTGATTTCGGCATAAGGGACGGCCTTGTAGTTGAAAATATACGAGAAAATCCGCATTCCCGTCCCGTCCCTCCGGTTGCGTCCCAGCCACAAAGCTTGAACTCTGATAGCCAATATGGGCGGCAACCGCCAGCAGAAAGGTCAGCGTATCCCGGTTTGCAACCGTTCAAAACCGAACCGCCCGGCTCCGCCACCATAAGAAGAGGCGATGCGATATCAATCTGATGTTCAAGAGCCGAGGCAGCAGGTGCATGCACTATCGGTGCATCGAGATGGGTTCCCTGGAAATCTGCCGCGTGCCTCACTTCTCGGAGATAAAGGCGAAGCTATGTGGTGGAAGCCATTTTGCATCACGTCGCCCGTGAAAAAACCCGGACGACCTGCAAAATGACCGTCCGGGTCTCATTCTCCAAGAAAGCAATGGTGGGCGAGGATACCGCCTCGTCCACCACTCGTAAGGCATAGCCTTCAAGCCATGTCTTTCCAGCGTCGCCGTCAGTCGGGCTTCTTCGGCGCCCGCTTGCGGGGCTTCGGTTCGTCCTCGGCTGGTTCGGCCACGACCGCGACCGGCTCAACCTTGGCCTTCTTCGGCGCCTTGGCCGTGGCCGCGACCTCGGCCTCGTCCTTCGGCTTGACAGGCACGTTCTCCGGCAGCGCCTCGAGCACGATGCCCTGCTTGCCATCGGACTTGGTGCCGACCGACACCCGGACGATGCCACCCTTCTTCAGCTTGCCGAAGAGAATTTCCTCGGCGAGCGGCTTCTTGATGTTCTCCTGAATGATCCGGCCAAGCGGGCGGGCACCCATCTTGTCATCATAGCCCTTCTCGGCCAGCCACTTGGTGGCCTCCTCGGTGAGCTCGAAGGTGACATTGCGTTCGGCGAGCTGGCTTTCGAGCTGCATGACGAACTTCTGCACCACCTTGTGGACGACCGACATCGGCAACGAGCCGAAGGGGATGATGGCGTCGAGGCGGTTGCGAAATTCCGGCGTGAACAGCCGGTTGATCGCCTCGACTTCATCGCCTTCGCGTTTGGTCGAACCGAAGCCGATGGCCGCCCTTGCTGCATCCGACGCACCGGCATTGGTGGTCATGATCAGGATCACGTTGCGGAAGTCGATCTTCTTGCCGTTGTTGTCGGTCAGGGTCCCGTTGTCCATAACCTGCAGCAGGATGTTGTAGACATCGGGATGCGCCTTCTCGATTTCATCGAGCAGCAGCACGCAATAAGGATGCTGGTCGACCTGGTCAGTCAACAGGCCACCCTGATCGAAACCGACATAGCCGGGAGGCGCTCCGATCAGACGGCTGACCGTGTGGCGCTCCATATATTCCGACATGTCGAACCGCAGGAGTTCGACGCCGAGCGACGCCGCCAGTTGCTTGGCCGCCTCGGTCTTGCCGACGCCGGTCGGACCGGAGAACAGATAAGAGCCGATCGGCTTGTTGGGCTCGCGCAGACCGGCCCGGGCGAGCTTGATCGCCGACGCGAGCGCCTCCATCGCGATCTCCTGGCCGTAGACGACGGCCGCGAGCTCGTTCTGGAGATTGGCGAGCACGGTCTCGTCGTCGCGCGACACCGTCTTTGGCGGGATCCGTGCCATGGTCGCGATCGTCGCCTCGATCTCCTTCTCGGTGATGAGTTTGCGCCGGCGCGACGGCGGCAGAAGCATCTGGGCCGCACCGGTCTCGTCGATCACGTCGATCGCCTTGTCGGGAAGCTTGCGGTCGGTGATGTAGCGGGCCGACAGTTCCACCGCCGCCTTGATGGCGTCGTTGGAATAGCGAAGATGGTGAAATTCCTCGAAATAGGGCTTGAGGCCCTTCATGATGTCGATGGCATCATCGATCGAAGGCTCGTTGACGTCGATCTTCTGAAAGCGACGAACGAGCGCCCGGTCCTTCTCGAAGAACTGGCGGTATTCCTTGTAGGTGGTCGAGCCGATGCAGCGGATCGCCCCAGACGAGAGCGCAGGCTTGAGAAGGTTCGACGCATCCATCGCCCCACCCGAGGTTGCGCCGGCGCCGATGACCGTGTGGATCTCGTCGATGAACAGGACGGCGCCCGGGAAATCCTCAAGCTCCTTGACGACCTGCTTCAGGCGCTCCTCGAAATCGCCGCGATAGCGCGTGCCGGCCAGCAGCGTGCCCATGTCCAGCGAGAAGATCGTCGCGTCGAGCAACGCCTCCGGAACCTGCTTTTCGACGATGCGCTTGGCAAGGCCCTCCGCGATCGCCGTCTTGCCGACACCCGGATCGCCGACATAGAGCGGGTTGTTCTTGGACCGACGGCACAGGATCTGGATCGTCCGGTTGACCTCCGCCATCCGGCCGATCAGCGGGTCGATGCGGCCGTTGCGCGCCTTGTCATTGAGGTTGACGCAATAGGCCTTGAGCGCGTCGAGCGGCTTCTTCTGGCCGTCTTCCGGCTCCTTGTTGACGCCGGACCGTGCTTCCTGCTCGCTTTCGTCGACGCCTTTGGGCGTGCGCGGCTCGGAAGCGCCGGGACGCTTGGCGATACCGTGCGAAATGTAATTGACCGCGTCGTAGCGAGTCATGTCCTGTTCCTGCAGGAAATAGGCGGCATGGCTCTCGCGCTCGGCGAAGATCGCGACCAGCACGTTGGCGCCGGTGACCTCCTCGCGTCCCGACGACTGGACGTGAATCACCGCCCGCTGGATGACGCGCTGGAAGCCCGACGTCGGCTTGGAGTCCTCATCATAACCGGTGGCTAGATTGGCGAGATCGTTATCGACATAGTCGCTCACCGACTTGCGCAGCTTGTCGAGATCGACATTGCAGGCCTGCATCACAGCAGCAGCGTCGGTATCGTCGATCAGCGAGAGCAGAAGATGTTCGAGGGTTGCATATTCGTGGCGACGTTCGTTTGCGAGCGTCAGTGCCCGATGAAGGGCCTTTTCCAGGCTTGACGAGAAAGTGGGCACGTTCAGAACCTCATTTCTTTTCCATGACACATTGCAGCGGATGCTGATGTTCCCGGGCGAAATCCATGACCTGCATCACCTTCGTCTCGGCGACCTCGTAGGTGTAGACGCCGCATTCGCCCACACCATGATTGTGCACCTGCAGCATGATCCGCGTTGCCGCTTCCCGGTCTTTCTGGAAGAAGCGTTCGAGCGTGTGGATCACGAACTCCATGGGCGTATAGTCGTCGTTGAGCAGGAGGACGCGGTAGAGTGAGGGTTTCTTGACCTTGGGCTGAATGCGGGTGATCACCGATGTTCCGCGGCCACCGGAGGCGTTCCCGCCTTCGTTGTCGCCTTGCATACGGTCGTTATAGTCGCTCATGCCTGCTATCGAACCTTCGTCTTTCCGCTCCGGCCCGCACAGGAACCAGACGCTCTATGTGGGGTCGCAAAGCGGTATTTTAAGAGCCTTTTTGTAGGCCGCAACACTAATCGCGCTATCTTGTCCAGAAATGGAGACAAATTCGGGCAGCTCGAGTTCCCGTCGCGAAACAGAAAGCCGGCCGCCCCATAGGACGACCGGCTCATTGAAATTCCGTAGATTTTCGGCTTAGGCGGCGACGACCGACGCGGCCTTCGTCTTGACGCTCTCGACCGCCTTGGAGGCGACGGACTGCGCCGGCGCATAGGTCTGCTTTGCGATATCGGAATACATCTCGCCGAGCTTGTTGAGTTCGGCAAGGTAGCCTTCCATCATCGTCTTGGCGAAAGACGTGTTGAGTTCCACTGCGGTCTCGAGGCTTCTGACGGACATCAGCGCTTCGACATGGGCCATATTGGCCTCGTAGGCCTTCTTGGAGTACTCGGCGGTCTCGGCGGCGATCGCCTGCAAGCCCTTGGCGGCAGCCGAATAGCTTTTCAGGATCGTGTCCATCGCATCCTTGCCGAAAAGATTCGTATCATCGAATTTGAACATCGCAGGTCCCGTCCTGTGCTTGTTTTGACATTCTAAAATATAGGTGCACTGCACAATAAAGTCAAGGTTGTCTGCGGCGTCGCAAAAAGAAAAGCCCCGGCCGCGGCAATCGCGGGCGGGGCGTCGAAATCGGGGTGGGTATGTCCGGAAGTCTCAGAGGTCGACGTCGAGAATCGCCATCGAAAAGTTGTAGGACAGGTCCCCGTCCTCGTCGTCGCGGTAGATCACGCCGAGAAACTCCTCGCCCATATAGACCTCCGCCGAGTCGTTCTTCCGCGGCCGAGCCTTCACCACGATGTTCGGGTTCAGCGTTCGCTTGAAATAGGCATCGAGCTTCTTGATTTCCTCGGGCTTCACATCGGTCTCCATGGGTCTTGCGATTTGCGCGGCTTGTGCCATGGCACGGGCGGGGTGTAAACCCCGGAGGCCGGAAGCGTCGGGAAGGTGCTCAGTCGATTGCCGGTATCTGAACCTGATCCATCGAGCGCGATGGTTCCGAACAGCCAGCTTCGCCCATGATGCGTGCGGGAACGCCCGCGACCGTTGTCTTGCTCGGTACGGGCTTCAGGACCACCGATCCCGCGGCAACCCGCGAGCAGTCGCCGACCGTGATATTGCCGAGAACCTTCGCGCCCGCGCCGATCAGCACACCATTGCCGATCTTGGGATGCCGGTCGCCGGCCTCCTTGCCGGTTCCGCCGAGCGTCACACCCTGAAGGATCGAGACATTGTCACCGATGACGGCGGTTTCGCCGACCACGAGGCCTGTGGCATGGTCGAGGAAGAAGCCGCGCCCGATCCGGGCAGCCGGATTGATGTCGGTCTGGAACACACTGGACGACCGGCTCTGGAGATAGAGCGCGAAATCCTTGCGGCCCTTCCTCAGGAGCCAATGCGCGAGGCGGTAGGTTTGGATCGCGTGGAAGCCCTTGAAGTACAGGACCGGCTCTATATAGCGGGTGCACACCGGATCGCGATCGAAATAGGCCTGGATGTCGACCCGGATGATCGCGCTCCATTCCGGAAAGTCGCCATTCATTTCCTCGAAGGTCTGGCGCAGCAGGATGGCGGGCATGTCCGCATGATCGAGGCGCTCGCAGATCCGGTAGATCACCGCATCCTCGAGCGTCTTGTGGTTGATGACCGTCGAATAGAGAAAGGTGCCCATCAGCGGATCGGCCTCGGCCGCAAGCCGGGCCTCGCTCCGGACCTGATCCCAGATGGGATCGACGGACGCGATATTCTCAACAGGACGGATGTCGGTCTTTGCGACCATCGCCGCGCTCCTTTTCGTTCCTCGCTGGAAAACACTATATAATATACGCGCGCGGCTGGAAATGGGTGCTGCGGCGGCTCGGCTTTTCTCACACCGTTTCAGCGATTTCCGCATAGAACTGGAGCACCGCCGCCTTGAAGAGCCGGTCCCCGACCGCAAGCATATGGTCGCGGTTGGGGATGTCGATCGCGCGGGCATCAGGCATGAGTGCCGCGAGCTTATGCGGATCGCCGGCAATATCGTCTTTGGTGCCTACCGCGATCAGCGCTGGCTGAAGGATGGACGCAAGTTCCGCCGGACGAACGAGAACCCGGTTCGACGAAATGCACGCAGCGAGGGCCTCCCGATCGCTGCCGGTTTTTTCGGCGAAGGCGCGGAACATGCGTCCGCGTTCATGCGTCACCGTGTCGATCGACGGCGCCAGCAGCGCCGCCGCGATCGGATCCCAGTCCCCAACGCCCTCGACGAGACCGATTCCGAGGCCGCCCCAGACCAGCGACCGGACCCGGTCACTGTGCTCCAGTGCCAGGAACGCCGAAATCCGCGCTCCCATCGAGTAGCCCATCACGTCAGCACGGCCGATTCCGAGATGATCGAGCAGCGCGGCGGCGTCGCCAGCCATCAGCGACGGATGGTAGGCTTCCGCTTGGTGCGGTTTCGCACTGGCGCCATGCCCCCTGTTGTCGATTCCAATCACTCGCCGCCCGGCCTGCGACAGCGTCTGGACCCAGCCCGGCTGCACCCAGTTGACATGGGCCGACGACGCAAAGCCGTGGATCAGCAAGGTTGGCGACCCGTCCGGCACCCCCTCGTCGAAGTAGGAGAAGGTCAAGCCGTCGTGGACAAAGGACTGCTCTCGGGGGCTGCTCAGGTGCATCTCATCAATCTTCCGGCGGCATGTCTGTTATGCGAAAGAGGCATGCGAATGACGTGTTTGCCCCCTACACATTTGCCGCCGATGCCATTATGTTGCGGCACAACATCATGGTCGGAGAGTTGCATGGCCGGACACAGCATTCCACATTTCCAGAACGATGGCGGATACAAGACGATCGCGATCGGGGTCAAGGAATTCATGTGCACCGGTGCATCCGCTCCCTTCGATCATCCTCATATCTTCATCGATATGGGCGACGAGAATGAGAAGATCTGCTCCTATTGCTCGACGCTCTATCGCTACGATTCATCCCTGAAAGCCAACCAGTCCAATCCGGCCGGTTGCGTCTTCGTTGATCGCGCCGCGTAAGTTTGCGCGAAGGTCCGCTGGGGACCAAGGATAGACCATGAAATCCGTTGCCATACTCGGCGCCGGCGTTGCCGGGCTGGTGAGTGCGCTCGCATTCGCCCGGAAGGGCGTTCCCTCGGTGTTGCTCGAGCGCACGGCCGCGCTCCAGGAAGTGGGCGCCGGCTTGCAGCTTTCGCCGAACGCGACCTATGTTCTCGGCCAACTCGGCATCACCGCCGAGCTCGAGGGACTTTGGCGGGAACCTGACAACATCTGTCTCGTCTCCGGCCAGACCCTGGCGCCGATCACATCGATCGCCACCAAGAGCCTCGCGCGCAGCCGCTGGGGCGCCCCCTATGCCTCGATCCATCGCGCCACACTGCAGAAGGTTCTGCTCGAACGCGTCAAGGCAGAGCCGCTGATCTCGCTCCACCTCGATACCGAATGCAAGACCGAGGATGAGGTGGCCGACCTGGTCGGCGAAAAACCCGAGCTCACCATCGGTGCAGACGGCGTGTGGTCGAAGTTCCGTCAGTTCGTGCCGCAGTCGGGCTCGCCCGAATTCACCGGCATGGTTGCCTGGCGCTTCATCATCCCGGAGAGAGATGCGCCTTCCTTCCTAAACCCCCGCAATATCACCGCCTATGTCGGCGCCAACGCCCATATCGTCGCCTATCCTTTGAAGGATGCGGGCGCGTTCAACGTTGTGGCTTTGTCTTCCGGTAACAATCCGGGCGAGACCTGGGCCGCCGACTGCAATCCGACCTTCCGCTCCGAGATGACGGCGCAGTTCGGCACCTGGCACCGGGACATAAGGACGCTGCTCTCCTACGCCCCGAAGCCGACCTGGTGGCCGTTGTTCGGCGTGTCACACGGGCGCTGGACAGACGGGCAGTCGCGGATCTTGATTGGCGACGCAGCCCACGCCATGACGCCCTTCGCCGCCCAGGGCGCTGCGATGGCGATCGAGGACGCCTACGAGCTTGCCGGGGTCACGACCGGCAATGCGCCGATCGGCGATGCGCTCGTCTTCTTCGAGCGCAATCGCCAGCACCGCGTGTCCCGCGTGCGTTCGCGTGGCGCCTTCAACAAATTTGCCTATCATGCCCGCGGCCCTGTCCGGATCGCGCGCGACATCGTGCTGAGAATGCGACGCCCGGATCAGGTCGCCGCAGATCTCGACTGGCTCTACGGCTACAAGGCGCCAGGCTGAGGCGCCCTGCCCGTCTGTCGGTGATCAACCGAGCGCCGCGGCAGCGACAAAGCCCGCCTCGAGGTCCCGCTGGATATCCGCCACGTCTTCCAGCCCAACCTGCAGACGAATGACCGGGCCGCCGGCCGGCGCCTTGGCGGTCTTGCGGTCGGCAAGATTGGCAACGACGGCCAGGCTCTCGTAGCCACCCCAGGAATAGCCGAGTCCGATCAGCTTCAACGCGTCTAGAAAGGCATAGGCGCGCGCCTTGTGCCGCGACGGATCGGGCTCCCGAAGCACGAAGGAGAAAAGGCCCGACGCACCCTTGAAGTCGCGCTTCCAGAGCGCGTGACCTTCGAAGCTAGGCAATGCCGGATGCAGGACCTTGACCACGTCCTGCCGACCTTCCAGCCAGTGGGCGAGTTTCAGAGCGCTTTCCTGGTGGCGCTGCAGCCGGACCCCCATCGTCCGCAGACCCCGCAGGATCTGGTAGCTGTCGTCGGGCGACGGGCAGATCCCCAAGGCGCCATTGGCCTCGCGCAATTGGTCCCAATGGGCAGCATTGGCCGAAACAGTTCCGAACAGCACGTCCGAGTGACCGGACGGATATTTCGTCGCGGCATGCATCGTGACATCGACGCCGAAATCCAGCGCACGGAAATAGAGCGGTGTCGCCCAGGTATTATCCATCATGACGACAGCCCCCGACTTGTGCGCAGAGTCGGCAATGGCGCGGATGTCCTGCATCTCGAACGTGTTGGAACCCGGGGCTTCGGTATGCACGATCGACGTGTTGGGGCGGATCAGCGATGCGATACCGGCGCCGATCGACGGATCGTAATACTCCGTCTCCACGCCGAGACGCGCAAGCAGCGTGTCACAGAAATGGCGTGTCGGTTGATACACGGAATCGACCACCAGGATGTGGTCGCCGGCCTTGGCAAAGCCGAGGATCGGCACCGTGACCGCCGCCAGTCCGGACGGCACCATGATCGTGCCGGCAGCGCCCTCAAGCTCGTTGATCGCCTCGGCCAGCGCATCGGTGGTTGGCGTTCCGCGGGTGCCATAGGTGTATCTTTGCGACCGGCGGTCCATGCTGCCGGCATCTGGAAAGAGGACCGTGGATGCATGGACGACAGGTGGATTCACGAAACCGTGATAATCGCGGGGATTGTAGCCGCCATGTGCCAGCTGCGTGTTGATGCCCCAGTTCGGATCTCTTTTGTCTTCCCTCATGTCGCTCTCGTACGTCTCACGCGGTTGTCGGCCTTCATAGTTTGCCCGCCACAGCGAAGGCAAACGCGAAATTGCGGCGCAGGGTCGAAATCGCCTCTGGCGCAAAATTATTCGCCATTTTGCCTCGATCGCACCTCGAACTTTGCCGTTTTTTTCGCAACTCAGGGCATGTCCGCAATTTTTTTGACATTAATGGAGGTTGGTCTTGACTATCGGCCATTTTGATACTGTCTTAAGGTTCTGCCCTGCGGATGGGAAACCGCTCGGGCGCCTGCAGCCTTCGCGGCCGGCAGGGGGGATGAAAACGACAACAAATCAAAAAGGTTGGGAAAGATGAACAACAAGCTTCTGACCGGTGCGCTTGCCGCCACCATCGTTGCAGCCGGTGCCGCGGTCGCGCAGGCCGGCACGCTCGATGACGTCAAGGCCAAGGGCTTCGTACAGTGCGGCGTCAACGGTTCGAACCTGGCCGGCTTCGGCGCCCAGGATTCCGCGGGCAACTGGTCCGGCCTCGACGTCGATCTCTGCAAGGCGGTTGCCGCGGCCGTGTTCGGCGACGCCACCAAGGTCAAGTACACGCCGCTCTCGGCGAAGGACCGCTTCCCGGCGCTGCAGTCCGGCGAAATCGACATGCTGGCCCGCAACACGACCTGGAGCGCGAGCCGCGACTCCCAGCTCGGCTTCGACTTCCGCGCCGTCAACTATTATGACGGCCAGGGCTTCATGGTCCGCAAGGATCTCGGCGTGAAGTCGGCGCTCGAACTCTCCGGCGCCGCCGTCTGCGTCCAGTCCGGCACCACGACCGAACTGAACCTCGCCGACTACTTCAAGGCCAACAAGCTCGAATACAAGCCTGTCGTGTTCGAGAAGCAGGAAGAGGTCGACGCCGCCTATCAGGCCGGTCGTTGCGACGTCTACACGACCGACCAGTCGGGCCTTTACTCGATCCGACTGTCGCTCTCAAACCCCGCCGATCACGTGATCCTGCCGGAGATCATCTCCAAGGAACCGCTCGGTCCGGCCGTGCGCCAGAACGACTCCAAGTGGTTCGACGTCGTCTCCTACGCGCACTACGCCATGGTGACCGCCGAAGAATTCGGCATCACCCAGGCCAATGTCGATGAGATGGTCAAGTCCGAGAACCCTGACATCAAGCGCTTCCTCGGCGAGGAAAAGGACCAGACGATCGGCAAGGACCTCGGCCTCGACGAGAAGTGGGCCTACAACATCGTCAAGCAGGTCGGCAATTATGGCGAATCCTTCGAGCGCAATGTCGGCGAAGGTTCCAACCTGAAGATCCAGCGCGGCCTGAACGCCCTCTGGAGCAAGGGCGGCCTGCAATACGCGCCGCCGATCCGCTGATCGACATATGGACTTCGGGGGAGGCGCGCAAGCGCGCCTTCCTCTCTTCCGACGATAAAGGCCCGGCAAACAGGGCTGCGGAACTTGGGGAAAATGTATGGCTCTTGGCGCCACCGAGCGGGGCGGACAAAACCGTCCTGCGCAATCGCTTCTCTACAATCCGGAACTGCGGCAGTTCGTCTACCAGGCCGTGACCGTCGTCGCGATCGTCTGGCTGATCTGGTACGCCAGCACCAACGCGGTGCAGAATCTCGCCCGCGCCAATATGACGGCGGGCTTCGACTTCCTCAATGGCCGCGCCGGCTTCGACATCGCGCAGACTCCGATCGCGTATTCGAGCGATAGCACCTACATGCGGGCGCTTGTGGTCGGTCTGATCAACACGCTGCGGGTCGCGGTCTTCGGCATCATAACCGCCTCGATCATCGGCCTGCTTGTGGGTATCGGGCGGCTCTCCAACAATTGGCTCGTCGCCAAACTGTCGACGATCTATGTCGAGGTGTTCCGCAACATTCCGCCGCTGCTCGTCATCTTCTTCGGGTACAAAGGCGTTCTCGCGCTACTGCCTGAAGTGCGCAAGTCGCTCGAGCTCCCCTTTTCCATCTATGTGAGCAATCGCGGCATCTTCATGCCGGCGCCGATCTTCGGCGATGGCATCTGGATGGTGGTCGCGGCCTTCGCCGTTGGCGTCGTCGCCGCATTCGTCTATTTCCGCTGGGCGACGGCGCGACAACTGGCGATCGGCGTCCGTCCGCCGGTCCTCTGGGTCAATATCGGCCTTCTGGTCGGCCTGCCGCTGCTCGTCTTTCTCGCGCTCGGCGCACCTGTCACATTCGATCTTCCCCAGCTCGGCAAGTTCGACATGCGCGGCGGCACCGACGTGGGACCGGAATTTCTGTCCATCTACATAGCGCTGTCCCTCTATACGGCGGCCTTCATCGCCGAAATCGTCCGCGCCGGTATCCGCGGTGTGGCGAAAGGCCAGTCGGAAGCGGCCCACGCGCTCGGTATCCGGCCGGGCCTCACAACGCGCCTCGTCGTCCTGCCGCAAGCGCTTCGCATCATTATCCCGCCGCTCACCTCGCAATATCTTAACCTGACCAAGAACACCTCGCTCGCCGTGGCGATCGGCTATGCCGATCTCGTGGCGGTCGGTGGCACGATCCTCAACCAGTCGGGCCACTCGATCGAGATCATCGCCATCTGGATGGCGATCTATGTCTCGATTAGCCTCATGACCTCGCTGTTCATGAATTGGTTCAACGCAAAGATGGCACTGGCGGAGCGCTGACATGGCCGAAGACGTCGCATATGTCCGCAAGCAGTTCCTGCCGGCACTCAAGGCACCCTTGAGTGACAAGACGGTCATCGGCTGGGTGCGCCGCAATCTCTTCGCCTCGCTCGGGGATACGGTGATCACACTGGTGGCCGTGATCGTCATCGCTTGGTTCGTGCTGTCGGTCATCGATTTCCTCCTGATCGAGGCGGTCTGGTCCGGTCCCGACCGGACGGTCTGCGCGACGATCGCTCAGGGCGGCATCCAGCCGGACGGCTGGAAGGGCGCCTGCTGGGCCTATATCGGCGACTGGTTCACGCAGTTCATGGTCGGCTCCTATCCACGCGACCAGCTCTGGCGGCCGATCCTGGTGGCACTTCTCTTCGTGGGGCTGCTGGTGCCGTTTCTCATGCCGAAGGCGCCGCGCAAGGGGCTGAATGCGCTCCTCCTTCTGGTCGGGCTGCCGGTCGTCGCCTATGTGCTGCTGCTCGGCGGCTATTTCGGCCTCAGCCATGTCGAGACCTCGCTCTGGGGCGGGCTGATGGTGACCCTCATCCTGTCCTTCGTCGGCATCGTCGTGTCCCTGCCCTTCGGCATCCTGCTCGCGCTCGGACGCCGCTCCCAGATGCCGATCCTGCGCGCTGCGTGCATCGGTTTCATCGAACTGATCCGGGGTGTGCCTCTGATCACGGTCCTCTTCATGGCGAGTGTGCTGCTGCCGCTTTTCCTCGCTCCGGGCACGAGTTTCGACAAGTTCCTGAGGGCACTGGTCGGCGTCTCGATCTTCGCATCCGCCTATATGGCAGAAGTGATCCGCGGCGGCCTGCAGGCGATCCCGAAGGGGCAGTATGAAGGGGCGGACTCGCTCGGTCTCAACTACTTTCAGAAAATGACCTTCATCATCATGCCGCAGGCGATCAAGCTTGTGATCCCCGGCATCGTCAACACCTTCATCGGCATGTTCAAGGACACGTCGCTGGTGTCGATCATCAACATGTACGACCTGCTCGGCATCGTGAAGGCGAGCTTTGGGGACTCGCGATGGATTACGCCGGTGACCCCGTTGACGGGGCTGATTTTCGCTGGCTTCATTTTCTGGATATTCTGCTTCGGCATGTCGCGCTATTCCGCCTTCGTGGAGCGGCGCCTCGATACGGGTCACAAGAGATAACAAGGGGATGACAATGACAGAAGCCGCAAACAAGTTGGCCGTTTCGAACACGCAGGTCGCCGTCGACCTGATCAACATGAACAAGTGGTACGGCGAGTTCCACGTCCTTCGCGACATCAACCTGAAGGTCATGAAGGGCGAGCGCATCGTCATAGCCGGCCCGTCGGGCTCGGGCAAATCGACGATGATCCGCTGCATCAACCGTCTGGAGGAACACCAGAAGGGTCAGATCATCGTCGATGGTATAGAGCTCACGAACGATCTCAAGAAGATCGACGAAGTCAGGCGCGAAGTCGGCATGGTCTTCCAGCACTTCAATCTCTTCCCGCATCTCACGATCCTGGAAAACTGCACCCTCGCCCCGATCTGGGTGCGCAAGATGCCGAAGAAGCAAGCCGAGGAAGTCGCGATGCACTTCCTCAAGCGCGTCAAGATCCCGGAGCAGGCCAACAAATATCCGGGGCAGCTGTCGGGCGGCCAGCAGCAGCGTGTGGCGATCGCGCGCGCCCTCTGCATGAAGCCGAAGATCATGCTGTTCGACGAGCCGACCTCGGCGCTCGACCCGGAAATGGTCAAGGAAGTGCTCGATACGATGGTGGGCCTGGCCGAAGAGGGCATGACAATGCTCTGCGTGACCCACGAAATGGGTTTTGCCCGCCAGGTCGCCAATCGGGTGATCTTCATGGATCAGGGCCAGATCGTCGAGCAGAACGATCCGCAGAACTTCTTCGACAATCCGCAGCATGAGCGAACCAGGCTGTTCCTCAGCCAGATCCTGCATTGAACCTCTGGCTACGTGCGCCCCACGCGTCGCACCGCCAGCACGCGCCCAATGGGCAGTGCTGCGCGGGCGACAAGGACCTCGATCTTCTCAACCCTAATCCGTGGCGAAACGGAAGAGGTGCGCGCCCTGATCGTGCCCAAGAAAAGCCGGTCGCCGCGCCTTGCCAATTGCGCAAAATTAATTTTTCTTTGCAGGCAATAAAGGCGGGGCGCGATCCGTCTGTTTGTTGTAATGGTCTTTCGGGCCATGGGCAGGGGAAGAATTATGAGACCTTCGAAGGGCGGATCGCTGTTGCCGGCGCTGCTGGTGACGGTGAGTTTGAGTATAGGCTTTGACGCCGCGATTGTATCGCCCGCCGCAGCTCAAGGACAGATCGAATTTCAGGCTCGGAAATTAAATGCCGCGCAGCTTCTCGAGAAGCAAAGACAGTCGATCGCCTTCATATTCAAGGCCTATAGACAGATTCCCAAGGCACAGCGCGGTCGTTCTGCACCGTTCCTGAAGTCGCTGCTGGCGACGGCAAAGGCAATCAAGACCGTGGATCGCGTCGCGAAGGTGAAGAACCGCAAGGCCTTCGCCAAGGCGCTTCCGGCGCTTGCGCAGGCGGTCGCCCAGCTCAATCAGACCTACCGTCTCTCCGGAATCCGCGACAAGCGCGTCGGCATCGGCGTCAAGACGCTCAACAAGGCGTGGCGCGAATATCTGAAGCGCGTTCAGGGCGGAAAGGCCTCAAACAACCGGGAGCTCGCGCGCAACAACAGCCGCCGCATCACGGACATGCGCCGCCGCCTCGACAAGATGTCCCAGAACCGGAAGCTGACCAACCGCGAGAAACGTGATCTCGAGCGGATGCGGCGTCTGCTTGACCGGGCGCAGGCCAGCAATCGCCGCGCCAGCCAGCAATGGTATACGCCCATCATTCTGGCGGATTTCGCCGGTTACTACGCCGGCTACTATTACTGGTACGCCGCCTATGAACCTGCCTATGCAACGTACTATGCAAACTCGTGGAGCTATTTCTCCTCGTCAGTGAGCTACAGCTACTCGGAATCCTATTCCTACTACGAGTCCTATTCCTGGAGTTCGTACGAGACGAGCGTGGAGACGACCGAGAGCTACGACTTCGAGCAGACGCGTGAGGAATATTCCTCCTTCTCTGCAGAATACGAGCAGAGCGAGCAAAGCTTCGAGTCCACGGTCGAGAGCGAATATCAGTCGACCGAAGAGGTCCAGACCCTCGAAAGCGCCGAGCAGTACCAGTCGGACCAGACGGTGGAGGATGCGGCTGCGGTTCCGGACCAGGAGGCGGACGCCGAAGCGACGGTTGAGGACGACACGGCGAACGAGGATCCGTCCTTCCTGGACAAGGATGCCGAAGAGGACGCCGCAGCGCTGTCCGAGCCGGAGGCCGCCGACGACGACCAGCCGGCCGACACGTCCAATCCCGACGACCAGGCGACGCCGGCCGACAACGAACCGCAACAGCAGGACGCGCCGGACACCAACGGCGCCGATGAGCAGTCGACACCCGACGACAACGGCTCGGACGAGCAGTCCAACCCGGACAACAACGGGGCGGACGACAACAACGGGAACGACCAGGCCAATCCCGATGACAATGGTGCGGATCAACAGTCGACGCCCGACGACAACGGCACGGACGAGCAGTCCAACCCTGACGACAATGGCACCGACGACCAGACGGGTCCCGACGACAACAACGGGAACGATCAGGCCAATCCTGACGACAATGGTGCGGATCAGCAGTCGACGCCCGACGATAACGGCACGGACGAGCAATCCAACCCTGACGACAATGGCACAGACGACCAGACGGGTCCCGACGACAACAATGGGAACGATCAGGCCAATCCCGACGACAATGGTGCGGATCAGCAGTCCACGCCCGACGAAAACGATGGGAACGACCAAGCCAATCCCGACGACAATGGTGCGGATCAGCAGTCGACGCCCGATGACAGCGGCGCGGACGAGCAGCAGCCGGCCGAGGACGACAGCAACGGTGCCGACGACGGCGCGACCACCGACGATGGCGCGAATAGCGACGATCAGGCGACGCCTGACGACAACGGCACGAGCGACGCATCTCCGTCGGACGACCCTTCCTCCGACGACACTGCAGCGCCGGAGGAGGCTCCGTCGGATGACAGTGCAGTCGAAGACACGCAGCCTGACGACAGCCAGGCTCCGGCTGACGACAGCCAGGCTCCGGCCGACGACAGTGGCGCCGACGATCAGAGCGCCCCGGAAGAGGTGACCCCCGACGACCAGTCGAACCAGGACGGGTCCACCGAAGAGCAGCCGTCATCGGAGGACACGCAGTCCGAGGAACCCGCTCAGGACTACAGCGAACCGGAACAGCCGGCGGAGGATCCTGGTAGCGATCAGGAGCAACCGGCCGATGACTCCGGAAGCTACGACCAGCAGCCGGCAGAAGACAACAGCAGCGACCAGGAACAACCGGCTGACGACAGCAGCAGCTATCAGGAGCAGCCGTCCGAGGACACGAGTACCGATCAGCCCGTCGACGATTCCAGCAGCTATGATCAGGCGCCCGCCGAGGACAACAGCGCCTCTGAGGAGCAACCGGCGGAGGACCAAAGCTCCTACCAGGAACAGCCGGCGGAGGACACGAGTTCATACCAAGAGCAGCCGGCCGAAGACACGAGCTCCTATCAGGAACAGCCCGCCGAGGACACGAGCTCCTATCAGGAGCAGCCCGCCGAGGACACCAGCAGTTACGAAGAGCAATGAACGCGGAGACTCCAGCGATAGACTGATAGAAGAAGCCCTAATCCAGAATTCAGGACGGTGCCGCGAACACCGCCCTCACGATAACGAAGGGATCGACCACCGGTCGGCCCCTCCTTCATCAACCTGATCCAGTCCTTCGTCAGCTTGCCGATTTACCCAACAAAAGTCGGCAACGCGTTCCGCAGACATGATAACGAGATGCGGAAGACGGATGAGACGAACATGGGGAAACCAATGAAAACCACCATCAACCGGTCCTTGTTAGCCGCCATCTTCATGGCCGCGGGCGTGGGCATGACCACAACCCTGCCGACGCTCGCTTTTGCGGCGGGGGATAAGGTCGAATTCCAGGCCAAGAAACTCACGGCACCGCAGATGCTTGCCAAGCAGCAGCAGGCTGTCGCCTATATTCTCAAGAGCTACAAGGCGATCGACAAGGCACAGCGCGGGAAGTCGGCACCCTTCCTGAAGGCGCTCGCCGAGACCGCCAAGCAGATCGAAGCCGTCAAGGGCGCGGCGGAAGCGAAGGACGGCAAGAAATTCGCCAACACCCTTCCCGTACTGGCGCAGTCAATCGCCACGCTGAACCAGACCTATAAGCTCTCGGGCCTCAAGGACCCCAAGGTCGCCACAGGCGTCAAGACGCTCAACAAGATGTGGGACCTCTACCTGAAGCGCATCATGGGCGCCAAGGCCAAGGATCCGGCGGCGATGGCCAAGAACAACGGCCGCCGCATCCGCGAGATGGAAGGCCGCCTCGACAAGATGGCGCAGAACAAGAAGATGACTGCCAAGCAGAAGAAGGAGCTCGATCGGCTCCGGAAGCTGCTTGCCAAGGCCAAGACCAACAACAAGCGTCCGGCGCAGCAGTGGTACACCTCCTACATTCTCGCTGATTTCGCTGGCTACTATGCCGGCTACTATTACTGGTACGCCGCCTACGATCCGGGCTATGTCGCCTTCTACCAGGACTCCTGGGAGTATTTCTCGCACGAAGTGACCTATTCCTACGAGGAGTCCTATTCGTACTACGAATCCTATTCCTTCGAGTCCTATGAATCCACGTCCGTTGAAACGAGCGAGAGCTACGACTTCGACTATACGGCCGAGGAATATTCGAGCTTCGAGTCGGAATACGAGCAGACCGAGGATTCGATCGACCAGTCGGCGGAAGAGGAATATGCCGCCACCGACGAGGACGATGAGATCGAGGCCGCCGAGGACTACGACGACCCGAACGAGACGGTCGACGATGCCGGTGACGACGCCAACGAAGCTGACGACGCCGAAGACGCTGTCGAGGACGATGCGGCTGCGACCGACGACAACCCCGACAACGACGATGACTACCTGGATGACGCTGCCGAAGACGACGGCGCGGACGATGGTGCAGACGACGGTGCCGATGATGGCGCGGACGACGGTGCCGACGATGGCGCGGACGACGGTGCCGATGATGGCGCGGACGACGGTGCCGACGATGGCGCAGACGACGGTGCCGATGATGGCGCCGACGACGGTGCCGATGATGGCGCAGACGACGGTGCCGACGACGGCGGTGACGATGGTGCCGACGATGGCGGTGACGACGGCGCCGACGATGGCGGTGACGATGGTGCCGACGACGGCGGCGACGACAGCGGCGGTGGCGACGAAGAGTAATCGCGCCTGACCGAACAGGACGCCCCGCCGATCGGCGGGGCCGACCGGAAACCGGAAACGACAAAGGCGCGGGCAGCAATGCCCGCGCCTTTCGCTTTTCGGTCTCTGTAGGCTCTTACTTACTGTAGGCGTCGAGGTCGCGCACGGCGCCGCGGTCGGCGCTGGTCGCGAAGGCCGCATAGGCCTTGAGTGCCGTGGTCACGTTGCGCTTGCGGGGCGCTGCCGGCTTCCATCCCAGGACAGACTGCTCCGCCCGGCGCTCCGCAAGTGTCGCTTCGTCGATACGCAGCGAGATGGTCCGGTTCGGAATGTCGATATCGATCATGTCGCCTTCCCGGACCAACCCGATCGTGCCGCCATTGGCAGCTTCCGGCGAAACATGGCCGATGGAGAGCCCCGACGTACCGCCGGAAAAGCGGCCATCGGTGATCAACGCGCAGGCCTTGCCCAGCCCCTTCGACTTCAGATAGCTCGTGGGATAGAGCATCTCCTGCATACCGGGCCCGCCCTTCGGACCCTCATAGCGGATGACGACCACATCGCCGGCGACGATCTCGTTCGAGAGAATGCTCTTGACGGCCGCGTCCTGGCTTTCGAAGACGCGCGCCGGGCCCGAGAATTTCAGAATACTCTCGTCCACCCCGGCCGTCTTGACGATGCAGCCGTCGACGGCAAGGTTGCCGTAAAGCACCGCAAGGCCGCCATCCTTCGAAAAGGGATGCTCGACGGAGCGAATGACGCCCGCTTCGCGATCGGTGTCGAGCTCTTCCCAACGTTCAGACTGGCTGAACGCAACCTGGGTCGGCACGCCGCCGGGTGCCGCGCGATAGAACTCGCGCACCGCGTCGCTGTTGGTGCGGGTAATGTCCCAGCGGTCAATCGCGTCTCCCAGCGTCGCCGCGTGGACGGTCGGGCACTCACGGTTGATCAGCCCGCCACGGTCGAGCTCGCCGAGGATCGACATGATGCCGCCGGCGCGGTGCACGTCTTCCATATGGACGTCGCTCTTGGCTGGCGCCACCTTCGACAGGCACGGCACCCGACGCGATAGCGCATCGATATCCTTCATCGTGAAATCCACGCCGCCTTCATGCGCGGCGGCAAGGATATGCAGCACTGTGTTGGTCGAACCGCCCATCGCGATGTCAAGCGCCATCGCATTCTCGAACGCCTTCTTCGAGGCGACGTTTCGCGGCAGCACGCGCTCGTCGTCCTGCTCATAATAGCGTCGGGCGAGATCGACAACGAGGTGGCCGGCTTCGACGAAAAGGCGCTTGCGGTCGGCATGGGTGGCAAGGGTCGAGCCATTGCCGGGTAGCGACAGGCCAAGAGCCTCCGTGAGGCAATTCATGGAATTGGCGGTGAACATGCCGGAGCACGAGCCGCAGGTCGGACAGGCCGCCTTCTCAATCGCGGCGACGTCCTCGTCGCTGACCTTGTCGTCGGCGGCGGCCACCATCGCGTCGACGAGATCCAGCGCGACCTTCTTGCCCTGCAGAACGACCTTGCCGGCCTCCATCGGGCCGCCTGAGACGAAGACCGAGGGTATGTTGAGCCGGAGCGACGCCATCAACATGCCGGGTGTGATCTTGTCGCAATTGGAGATGCAGACCATCGCATCGGCGCAATGCGCATTGACCATGTATTCGACGCTGTCGGCGATGATTTCGCGCGAGGGCAGCGAATAGAGCATGCCGTCATGGCCCATGGCGATGCCGTCGTCCACGGCGATGGTGTTGAACTCCTTGGCGACGCCGCCCGCGGCCTCGATCTCGCGCGCCACGAGCTGGCCGAGATCCTTGAGATGCACATGGCCGGGAACGAATTGGGTAAAGGAGTTGACGACCGCAATGATCGGCTTGCCGAAATCGCTGTCCTTCATGCCGGTCGCCCGCCAGAGACCGCGGGCACCGGCCATGTTGCGGCCGTGGGTGGTTGTTCTCGAACGAAAAGCGGGCATGGTCTGTCCTCAGGATAGGGGTGCTGGCGCCGCGCCACCACGTGGGCAGGCCGCGCGACAAGCGGTCCTCATAGCGGAAATCGACGGCCCCGTCACTGTCGACAAGGTCAAATCCGGTACGGCAACGCGGATGTGAGGATGCGTGACCGCATCGTCAAGTGCAGGAGCCGAGGGAGACGATCTGCGCGAGACCAACCGCGAAGGTTTGAGGCCGGCCAGAGCACTGAAGCCCTCGTCGACATGGATCGTCCCTCGACGACGCTAGTCCGCGCCCTTGCGGATGCTGGCGGCCAGCGCCAGCGCCGTGCGACGTTCGTCTTCGCTGACCAACGAAAACGCCTGTTCCTGCATCGGTTGCAGCCATTCGCGGTCGGCGGCCGTGCAGGTGTCGAGCGCAGCCGTCATATAGGCAAGGCCGCGCACGGTCTGGCCCTCCTGGAACAGGACATTGCCGAAGACAGCCATGGCGCCGGTATGACCCTCGCGGCGGGCGTGGTTCAGCCACTTCTTCGCCTGCTTGATATTGACCTCGCCGCCCTCGCCCGAGAGCAGCATCTTGGCGAGCTGGTACTGGGCCTCGGCATCGCCGAAGGTCGACGCCGCCTGGAAATAGAGCTGCCGGGCCTGGGCGAGATCGGCATGAACCGGGCTCTCAGGAATGCCCTTGGAATAGTATCCGGCCAGTGCCTTCAGCGCATTGACGAAGAAGCCCGTGTCGTTGGAGCCAGGCTCTACGCCCTGGCTGGCGATCTCCGAATAGATCTTGAAAGCCTCGAAATCGTTCTTCACCACGCCGTCGCCATCGGCATACATGGTGGCGAGCGCCCAGCGAGACCCGGTATGGCCAAGTTCGGCAGCATAACGGTAGGCCTCGACAGCCTCTTCCTTGTTTCCCTCGCGATAGGCCTTGAAACCGTGACGGAAGAGATCGAAGGGCGCCGCCTGTTTCGAAACGCTGGCGTTCGGATCGAGCGCAAGAGCGCTCGGCGCCGTGGCCAGCAGCGACAGCGCGGCACAGAGAACGATTCCACTCAACGTGTTCAATGGAGGCTTCGGCATCTAGACGGTGTCTTTCAGTGTCCCGGACGCGGCAGGCGCATCCAACGCAGCAGGCAACTCGCAAGGACAGATGACGCAGAGAAACCCGGTCCCGGCCTGCGGATTGTGCCCGCTCGCCCGAGTTGAAGCCGCCGGAATGTCCCGAATAAGTCTGCTCATTCTGTCCTTGACGCGCCGCGCCTCTGGCCGCCCGCGCGCTTTCCTGCAGCCATCGCTGCGCTTGTTTTGTGGCAGGAAATGGACGCATTTTCCATACGTCCCACCCCGTTCGGACAATAACGGGAAATGTGTTGCGAAATCGTCACAAGGCGAAAAGCGCCGGAAAACCAACAGGCAAACGGGGCCTGGCGGCCCCGTCGCAGATAGTCATCGAAGGACAGAATCTGCCGCCCCGACGGCGATCAAATCTCCGCGAGGCGCGCAAGCGCGGCATCGAGGCTCGCGAGCTGCTGGGTCACTTCGACGAGCTTCTCCCGCTCGGCCTCCACCAGTTCCGGCTTGGCATTCGCCACGAACTTCTCGTTGCCGAGCTTTGCCTTGATGCGGTCGAACTCGGCCACGGTCTTGTCGCGGCTCTTGACCAGCCGGCCCTTCTCGGCGTCGAGATCAATCAGGCTGCCGAGCGGCAGACATGCCGTCGCCTCACCGACGACGATCTGTGCCGCAGCCTTCGGCGGGGACTCGGCGAAGGAAATGCCCTCGACGCGGGCCAGCCGCTCGAGTGCCGCGCCATGACGGCCGGCGCGTTCGCGCGTCGATGCATTGGCACCGACGATCACCAGCGGCGCCTTGGCGCCCGGTGGAACGTTCATCTCCGCCCGTGCCGACCGAATGCCGCTGACCACGTCGATAAGCCAGTTGATCTCGTCCGCTGCCCCCTGGTCGGAAAAGCCGGCCGCCGGCCACGCGGCGTGGCAGAGCAGGCTGTCCCGCGTCGCCGTATGCTCCCAGAGCTCCTCGGTCATAAAGGGCATGAAGGGATGCAGCAGCTTGTAGGTCTCCGACAGCACATAGGCCGCGCAGGCCTGCGCTTCCGCCTTCGCGGCCTCGTCCTCGCCGGCGAAGACCGGCTTGAGCAGTTCGAGATACCAGTCGCAGAACTGGTTCCAGACGAAGCGGTAGAGCGTACCGGCCGCTTCATTGAAGCGGAACTGCTCGATGCCCTGGGTCACCGCGGTGACCGTCTGCGCGAGTTCGGTCAGGATCCAGCGATTGATCGTCAGGTTCGCGTCGGCGGGCTTGAAAGTCGGGTCGAACTTCACCCCGTTCATGTCGGCGAAACGCGTCGCGTTCCAGAGCTTGGTGCCAAAATTGCGGTATCCGGCAATGCGCGCCGGGTCGAGCTTCACGTCACGCCCCTGAGCCGCCATGATGGCCAGCGTGAAGCGGAGCGCGTCTGCACCATATTCGTCGATCAGCGCCAGCGGGTCGATGACGTTGCCCTTGGACTTCGACATCTTCTGGCCGTTCTTGTCTCGGACCAGGGCGTGCACATAGACCGTGTGGAACGGTTCGACGGGCTTGCCGTGTTCGTCCTTCATGAAATGCAGGCCCATCATCATCATCCGGGCGACCCAGAAGAAGATAATGTCGAAGCCGGTGACGAGAACGTCGGTTTGGTAGTAGCGAGCGAGTTCAGGCGTCCTGTCCGGCCAGCCGAGCGTCGAGAAGGGCCAGAGGGCGGAAGAGAACCAGGTGTCGAGAACGTCCTCGTCACGTGTCAGGATTTCGCCTGGTTTCATGTTCTCGAGCTTGTCTTCGACCAGCGCCTTCATCGGGCCTTCATGGCTGAGATAGTGCTGAATCGCGGCATGGAGCGCTTCCTCCTCCGTCTTCTCGACGAAGATCGTTCCATCAGGGCCATACCAGGCGGGGATCTGGTGACCCCACCACAGCTGGCGCGACACGCACCATGGCTGGATGTTCTCCATCCACTCGAAATAGGTCTTCTCCCAGTTCTTGGGAACAAAGTTGGTGCGGCCTTCCCGAACCGAGGCAATAGCCGGCTTGGCGAGCGTGGCAGCATCGACATACCACTGCTCGGTGAGCCGCGGCTCGATCGGCACGCCGCCGCGGTCGCCGTGCGGAACCATATGTGTGTGTGGCTCGATCTTGTCGAGCAGGCCACCTTCGTCGAGGAGGCTGACAATGAGCTTTCGCGCCTCGAAGCGGTCCATGCCCTCCAGCTGGTTCCAGACGTCGCGTTGCAGGTCGTCGGGCCGCAAGCCGTCAAGGAAGTCCTCGTTGTCCTGAATCGTGATGCGGCCGTCGACCGTGAGAACGTTGATCATCCGGAGGCCGGCGCGCTTGCCGACCTCGAAATCGTTGAAGTCGTGCGCCGGCGTCATCTTGACCGCGCCGGTGCCGGCCTCCGGGTCCGGATATTCGTCCGCCACGATCGGAATGCGGCGGCCGACGATCGGCAGGATGACATGCTTGCCGATCAGCGCCTGGTAGCGCGTGTCGGAGGGATGGACGGCGATGCCGGTATCGCCCAGCATGGTTTCCGGCCGGGTCGTGGCGACGACCAGATAGTCGCGCGTCTCCGTGACCAGGGTGTCGGTATCCTCGTCATAGCGCACGGGATGTTCATAGGTGACGCCTGGTTCGAGCGGATAGCGCAGATGCCAAAGATTGCCCTTGATCTCGACCTGTTCGACTTCGAGGTCGGAGATCGCGGTAAGCAGCTTCGGGTCCCAATTGACCAGGCGCTTGTCCTTGTAGATCAGGCCTTCCTTGTAGAGCCGGACGAAGACTTCGAGCACCGCCTCCGACAACCCCTCGTCCATCGTGAAGCGTTCGCGAGACCAGTCACAGGAGGCGCCGAGGCGCTTCAGCTGGTTGAAGATCATCCCGCCGGACTCGCCCTTCCACTCCCAGACGCGCTCGACGAAGGCCTCGCGGCCCATTTCGCGGCGGGACGGCTGCTGACGTTCCATGAGCTGCCGCTCGACCACCATCTGGGTCGCGATGCCGGCATGGTCCATGCCAGGCTGCCAGAGCACATCCTTGCCGCGCATGCGCTCGAAACGGATCAGGATGTCCTGCAACGTGTTGTTGAGGGCATGACCCATATGGAGCGAGCCGGTGACATTCGGCGGCGGGATCACGATGCAGAAACTGTCCTCGCCGGGCTTGGCGTTGGCGCCGGCCGCAAACGCGTCCGCGTCTTCCCACTTCCGGGCGACACGCGGTTCGATCGAAGCGGAATCATAGGTTTTTTCAAGCATCGTGCCGGATCCGTGGGTTCTGGAATTGCCGCCTTCCGTAATCGCTTGCATGCGCGGAAGTCAATGCAGAACGCGAAAAAGCCGCCCCTGCGGGCGGCTTCGCAAGCGTCTCGACAGAGACCCGGACGTCAGCGGCGATTGCCGCGCGCCACCCGTTCGATTTCCTCGCGCACCAGCCGCTCGACCAGTGTCGGCAGGTTCTCGTCCAGCCATTCCTGCAGCATGGGCCGCAGGAGATCGGCGGCGATCTCCTCATAGGAGCGGCGCTCTGCCTCGTCGACCGCGACCGCGAGATCCTGGAACGACCTCGCGACCTGCTCGCCGGCGCCGGCCGAGATCAGGGACACCGCCGTTGCGGTCTCTATCGGCATCGGCGCCGCAACGGGCGCCTCGGCCTTTGCCGGCGGCATCATCGCAGGGTCGGCGGAACCCGCCATGGCGCGCGGTTCCGGCTCACGCTGAACGGCCGGTGCCGCATCCCAGACCGGGCGAGCGGCTTCGGGCGGCACGGACGGACCGGATGCAGCCATACGGCTCGTGACCAGCGGGCTGGAGGCCGGCGGCAACGGGGTCCGCTCCTCGGATGCCCGGGGAGCGAGCTCGCGCAGGCCGGGATTGCGCTCGGACGCCGCCCTCACCCGCGCCGCAACATCCGCCAGCGACAGCGCACGCTGCGGTCCGCCATCCGTCGACTGGCTCGCCATTGGAGGCATCGTCTCTTCCATCGCCATGGGGGAAACCGGCGGCGCGACCGGACGCTCCGGCTCGATGCGCGGCGCGAAGGTTTCGTCGATCGTCAGCGGAATGTCTTCCATGTCGTCATTGGCGGCATTGCCGGAAAAGCCCTCGGGCTCCGGCATCATCGACCCGCCGCCCGGCGGCACCGGATCGTTGCTCTCGATGATCCGGCGGATCGAGGCAAGGATCTCGTCCATGGACGGTTCACGCACTACATTCGGCTGGGCCATCGTCTTCCCCGCATTCCCGCATTTCGACTCCCGCGCCCGTGAGGGCACCGCGGCAACTTACGTCATCGTTTCGACGGAAAGAACCGCCGCGACTCACATTCGGAAGATGATGCACAGATTTGTCGGCAATTTGAATCCCCCGCCGACGGCGGCAGGATCAGCGACCGTCGACGGTCCGCAGGCCGATCCAGGCGTCCTTGACCTTTTCGTAATGCACTTCGGGTCGGTATTCCGCGACCTGCAAATCCTGGCTTTCCACCGTCAGCCGGCCGATCGCTGCCAGGATCGAGAAGCTTGCCACGACAGCGTCATGCTGGGCGACCGCGAGGTTTTCCTTGGCATTCAGGACGGTCGCCTGCACCTGGAGCAGGTCGAGCGTGGTCGCCTGGCCGAACTTGCGTTCCTCGGTGATGCTCGCCATCGCCTCATTAGCGGCCTTGACCTGGAGCCCGCCGGCCTTGATCGCCGCAAGCGCCGCCTCGTACTCGGCCATGGCCGAGACGACTGTCTTCTGGATGTCGAGCCGGACGCTGTCGAGCAGGATGCGCTGCTGGCCGAGCCGCTCCTTGGCCTGGCGGATCTGGCCATATTCCGCCCCGCCCTGATAGATCGGGACGTTCAGGCGAGCTGTGATGGAGGAGGACGCGTAGTCGTGAAGCGATGACACACCCTCGGTCCCTTCGGTGCTTTGGATCTGTCCCTGAACCACCACACCGGGCAGCATCGCACCCTCGGCCGACTTAACCTGGAACCCGGCGGCATCAACCGCATGCATGGTCGCAAGGATCTGCGGGTGTTCCCGCCAGCCGGTCGCCACGGCATTGTCGAGGCTCTTTGGAAGATTCTTCGAAGCCGGCTTGGGCGGCTTGATCCCCTTGGGCTCATCGCCGACGATCTGCATGTAGACCGCCTTGCTTTGCTTCAACTGGCTGTCGGCAAGCGCGACCAGCGAGAGCGCCCGGGCGAGTTCGGCCTGGGCGAGGCTCACATCGGTCTTTGTCCCCTCACCCACATCAAGCCGCTCCTTGGAAGCGCGGACCTGCTCGTTCTGGAAGGCGACATTCTGCTTGCGAAACGCGAGAATCTGCTGGTCACGGGCTATATCAGCATAGGCCTGCGCCGCCGAGAGCAATATCTGAATTTCGCGCGCCCGGAGCGTTGCCCGCTCCGAGAACACCGTTGCTTCGGCCGCCCGAACGTTGTTCAGCGTCTGGAAGCCATCGAAAATCTGCTGTGTAATCGTAATGCCGCGCTGGTGCGTTAGTATCTGCTTCCTGTCGGTGTACACCCCGGCGGGGTTCTCCAGCGACGGCGGCACGACATTGAAAGAATTGCCTTCGGTATCATAGTTCGTAGTCGTCCGCTGAGCGAAGGCATTGATCTGCGGCCGCCACCCAGCCTTCGCGATCGTTACGCCTTCGTCAGTTGCGCGCAAGCCTGCGCGTGCAGCATTGAGGTCGGGATTGTTCTCGTAGGCCTTGGCCATGGCTTCGTAGATGGTGTCGGCACGCACCGCATTCGGTGCCAGGCCGGGCACCAGGATCGCCGCCAGCAGAACCATTCTCAATCTACGCACGCCTGTACCCTACCCTCGGCGTCTTCGCGCCGGACGCGGATGTCATCCGTCTTGCACCGCTGGCGGATTCCGTCCCCTGACATCAAGGAGCGGCCTTCTCACCCACAATTGCGCGCAAACTATGAACGCGCATGTCTCCATCGGCAATCGTCAACCGCCTATTGCCGTCCGAATGCCCCGTCCCGTTGCCGAGGGGCAACAGAAAGGATCGCCGGAGGTTCAGGCGGATCGCTCAATCAAAACTGAAATTCAGGCGTCTTTTCAAAGCCCGGAAGCAGCCGGACCGAGGCATTGAAGGCGAATCGCTCGGACTGGCGGCCGCTCTCGCGCACATAGATGCGGGCGCCCGACGAAAGGCCGCGACCGACCACGGCCACGAGCTTGCCGCCTTCCTTGAGCTGGGCGAAAATCGCCTCGGGCACCACCTCGACCGCACCGCTGAAGACGATTACGTCATAGGGCGCCGAAGCGGCATGCCCTGCCGAGAGAGCGCCTGACACCACAGTGACATTGGAGAGCCCGGCCGCGGCGAGGTTCGCCTTCGCGGCCGCAGCGAGATCAGGATCGCTTTCGAGCGCCACAACCGAACCGGCAAGATGAGCCAGCAGCGCCGAGGTGCAGCCAGTCCCGGCCCCGACGTCGAGCACGTGGTCAGTCGGGCGGATCTCGGCGAGTTGCAGCATCTTGGCGAGCGGCGACGGCGCCATCATGTAGCGGCCCGGCGCGATCTCGATGTCGTTGTCGATATAGGCCACGGCCTTGCGGCGCTCGGCGACGAAATCCTCGCGCCTGACCGCGGTGAACGCGTCCAGCACGGCATGCGACGTCACGTCGGTCGTGCGTATCTGGCCATCCACCATCTTCATGCGCAGCGCGGCATAATCCATCGTCGCCATCCCAAGACTTTTCAACGGGCTATTCCCTCCGCTCTTAATCGCCCTGAGGGCCGCATTCAAGCGGCAAAACGCAGCAGCGCACAGGCGAGGCGCGGGATCGGCGCGGGAGATGAGGAGCGCTACTGTCGCGCGGCGAGGAGCATCTTCCGAGGGCGGTTGCATGCATCGCGCCGACCCGCAGACCGCAGCGTCAAGCCACGGCCAGGGAAGCCCGTACAGACAACCTGCGCGCCGGGCCGCGCAAGGGCACACGACGGCGTCGAAGACCCGTATCCCGACTGCGGGCATCAGGAGCCGGACAGAACTCCGGCGACACCCCTGACGGTGACCAGTTTCATGCAACGCCCTTCTCTCCGGTAGCAATCGGCCTTAGCCTCGATTGGCGAAATGTGGAGGAGCCGATGCCGGAGGTAAAGCTGGAGGTCGATACCAAAACCGGTGTCGTCGCCATCCAGATATCGGACGATTCCGGGGGCGTGGCGCAGGTCATTGCCAATGCGGACCGTCTGACGGAGCTCATTCGCCAGCTTGGCAAGGTCAGAAGCAAACTGGTCAAGGCCACGCCGCCTTTGCAGGGCGAGCAAATCGACGCCATCTTCAACACGCGCTGGGCCATCCAGCCGGCCCTGGTCGGCGAAGCGAGCGTCCTCAGCTTCCAGCATCCCGCCTTCGGCCCCGTCGGCTTCGTCGTTCCGATCGATCAGGTCCGCAAGATGATCCGCATCCTTACCGCCCATGTCGAGCGCGCGGATGCCGACCGGACGCTGCCAAAGCAGTAGCGGGACGCAGTCTCCACGATCTCAGCGGGGAGAACGGATCTCGAATTGGCGCCGTAGCTCAGGCGCATTCTTCCGTCCCGCGCGCGGTGAGCTGCAACTCACCGGCCACGGAGCAAAGCCTTAAGCGGCCCGGAGTACAATACTTCCCGATATGCGGCGGTTTCACACGCCCTGCTTGAGTTTGCCCCGGCCGACCTACTGAAGATAGATGTCACTCATTGTAAGGCGATCGGTCCATACGTCAGCCAAGACGACTCCGTTGAACAGGATCTGGTTATGAACGGTGAAGACCGGATTTCCGGTGGCTGGATTAATGTAGGTGTCGGATACAAGCCGGATCGAAACGTCATCGATGTCGGACAGGCCGGGGATATTGAACAGGATAATCTTGTCGTAGCCGACCTCGAAACGGTCGAGACCCGGAGCATAACCTTGTCCAATCGTGTCAGTTTGATCGCCGGTGTAAGTCGGATCGCGTTCGATGATAAAGTTGTCTGCGCCGCTACCACCCACAAGCAGATCTGCGCCAAAACCGCCCTGCAACACGTCGTTACCCGAGCCGCCATACAGAGGATCGTCTCCAAAGCCACCGCTTAGGACGTCAATGCCGCCTTGTCCGTCCAGCACATCATTAAGTGCGCCTCCGTCGATTGCGTCGTTGCCCAAACCTCCGTCGATAACGTCCTCGCCGTCTTCGCCGAAAAGGAAGTCGTCGCCAGAATTGCCCATGAGCCTGTCATCGCCGTAACCACCAAAGATCGAATCCTTGCCGCTATTGCCGAACAAGCTGTCGTTGCCGTCACCGCCGAACATCTTGGTTCCCGCGACAGAGGCATAAAGCTCGTCATTTCCTGCAAGGCCGTTCAAAATCGTTTGGTTCACCTTTGCGGTGTAGACGTCATCAAACTGCGTTCCGGTCCATTTTGCCTTCTTCATTTGGTACTCCGAGGCCCAATCAAAAACAGAATTCATGGCGGTTATGTCCTCGTGAGGGGCGCTGTGTCATCACCCATATTGGGGAGGGTCGATCTCATGTTTTGCCTTCAGATCAGAGCAAAAACCGATGGCCGGCGACCTGCCGCCAAAGGGACTTCAGCGCTTCAAGCAAGGATGCAGCAAACAGCGGCGAATATCACAGAGGCGAAAAGAATTGGCGCTAGAGCATTTCCGGCTTGGATTGGATCATTCTGCCGGACCAGGTTTTCGTGAGGGCAAAGGCGATGGGCAAAGGGCATAGCCCTCGGCACGTTCGCGCCGATCGCCTTTGAGCCTGGCGGAAAGATGACCGGCCCTTCGGGTTGGGTAACACTGGCCGCCTGATCGACCGGCCGATCGACCATCCGACTCCGTTTGACTCAACAGAATGATTCAATCCAAGCCGGAAATACCCTTTGGAAAACATCAGAGTCTCTATCGCGCGCTGGATGTGCGTGACGGGTGGAGGCACGTCCCCCAGTTGGACGTGCGACTTGCATTACTCGGCCCCTGGCCCTTCCAAATGTTCCCGATCAGCTCGAATGGCATCCTCCTTACAGCGGGTTGCAGCCGGGGTCGCCGGTGAAGCGGGACGAATTGACGTCTCGGCTGACCCGGTGAAACTGCAGCTGGCCGTCGAGATGGTGATCGAGCAGCTCCATGGCATCGCCGGGGGACGTCTCTGCCGAGAGCCATTCGTCATAAACCGCAGGGTCGAGAATGACCGGCATCCGGTCATGCAGCTCGCTCACCGGCGCTTCGGCCGGGCGGGTGATGATGGTGCAGCTGGTGATGTCGAGATTGTCGTTCTGCGCCCAGAGGCCGGCGAAGGAAAAGGGCGCGCCACCGGGCAGATGGATGTACCAGGGGTCCTTCGTCTTGCCCTTCGGGTCTTCGGGATCGAGGGTCCACTCATAGAAGCCATCGGCCGGAATCAGGCAGCGTTTGGACTTGAAGGCATCCTTGAAAGCGCCCGAGGTGGCGACCGTCTCAATGCGGGCGTTGAACATCGCGGCCTTCGGCATCTCCTTCGCCCACCACGGTACGAGCCACCAGCGCGCTTCCTCCGCAATCTCGTTGCCGTCCCGATCATTGTGGACGATCGGTACCGTCTGGGTCGGGGAAATGTTGTACCGCGCCGGCATGTCGTTGCGGCCGGCGAACGGGTCGAGAGTCAGCCGGTAGAGACGAACAATCTCTGCCCAGGAGAGGCGATGGGTGAAGCGGCCGCACATTGGTTGCTCCTGATGATTTGAACAAATGCGACTTCAGATAGGAGAAGTCTAGGCCAGACAACCCCTCGACTCCATAGGTCAAAATAGTTCAATCTGCCGGCATCGCGATGACGTCTAGCAACCAGAGGGACAGATGAGCCAATTCACCTTCAGCATCGATGACCCGAACAACTTGGTTTCGAGCAAGCTTCACCAGGATATCGAACGCTGTGCGCTATACGTCATAGAGTTGGTTGATCGCTACATCGATTGGCAGGGCACATTGGATTTTGAAGTCGAGATCAGGCCAGGATCCGACCTCACCTGGTCTGAAGCCAATGGTCTGCTCCCCACGATTGGCCAACTCACCTGGACCGGGCAGTACTGGAACAACGACACCGTCACTGAGAGCACGACGGGAGTGGATTCAGATCCGTCTCGGCCGGATGCCGGATGCACCATCTACCTCGGCGATGATGGCACCATCCGTAACTACGGGTACCCGGTATGGTTCGACCCCAATCCTGAGTTCGAGAAAGACCCCGGCGTTCCGAGCGGCTACCATGATTTTCTGGGCATCTTCACGCATGAGGTCTTCCACAGCCTCGGGTTCTACGGCGCCACCAAACAGTGGCAGGACCTGGTTGTGAAGGAACGCGGGAACTATTACTTCACCGGGCAGCACGTGAAGGATCTGCTCGGGGAAAAGATGATCCTGCAGCCATGGACCGGGGGCGACGGCACCGCGCCGGACCATTACGGGAACACGGGTGATGCTGACAACAATGTCCCGCGTGGTCTCATGTTCCAGTGGGGCAACTACGAGACGAATCGGCTCGACATCGGCCGGATTGACCTGGCTGTCCTGGCCGATCTTGGCTACGACGTTGACTTCGACGGTCTGCCGCTTTTCGAGCTTCAAGACGACGATCCACGTGTGAATGGGACCTCGGCTTCCGAAAGCCTTTATGGCGACTACCATTCCAACGTGGTCGACGGGAAAGACGGCAACGATGTGCTTTATGGCTGGAGCGGCAAGGATAGGTTGATCGGTGGGATTGGCTCTGACGAGTTGCACGGGGGTGTTGGCAACGACGCCCTAGTGGGTGGGAAGGGCAGTGATCGATTCGTGTTTGACACTGACCTCGGCGCGTCGAACGTCGATACAATTGCCGGCCTCGTGCGAGGCTCGGACAAGATTGTTCTCAATGATGATGTCTTCGATCTGGGAGTTGTAGGCTCCGACTCTGGGGTGCCCCTGCCGGCGAGCGCCTTCAGGTCTGGAAAGTCCGCTGCAGATTCCGACGATCACATCATTTATGATCGAAAGACCGGGTACCTCTACTTCGATCCTGATGGCGCAGGCGGCGAAGACCAAATCCAGTTTGCAACAATTGGCAGCAACAAGATACCAGCTTTAAGTGCTGGCGACTTCCTCGTTATTTGATAAGTGGGGCGACATCGAGCGCCCCTTCTCCATCCGCGAACGTCGCCAATTTTCCCCAGCGATTCTCCCTCTTCGTATCAAGAAAGCTGCTTGGAGGCCGTCTCCGGTGCACGGAAAGGAATCAAATGTAGAATCGTGCTTTCTCTTTCAGGCTCGATAGTAACGCTCTCGGCATGCGCCACCATACGGCGGCGCTATGTTTCAGATGCGAGCGCTTTTGAGGTCGTATCCAGTCTCTGCGAAGCTTCGAAGGGGCATGGACCGCGATTAGACCCACAAGACCATAGGATGGCGCCTCCTGGCAAATAGCCGCGCGGTGATACACGCTAGCTAGCCACAGCGATGAAAGCATCTGCAAGATGAGCTCCCGAACCTATCGTGCAAAGCCCATTCCATGTTGCGTTTCATGTCGCATGTATTCGCCGCGCGCCATTTGAAATCGTTGGAAATCTCGGGAACTTGTCTGCAACAAGCGCGCGACATGACGAACGTCAGACGGTGGCGCCCTGCCCTCGCAAATCTCTGATTCAAAAAACAAAATGGTTTGGAGGCCTCGCCGAGAATCGAACTCGGGTGCAAGGATTTGCAGTCCTCTGCGTCACCACTCCGCCACGAGGCCTCACTGCTCAGACAGATAAGCGTCAAAGCTTAAATATCTGTTCTCCGACGGACGCTTGCGTCCGGTCCGTCCGGATTGCGCGGGCTTCTAACAGGAAGGCCGGAGCTCCGCAAGCAGGTTTTGGAACATTTCAAAAGTTGCGCGCCAATCGCTCGAAGGCAGCCGCGCGACGCCGCACAAGTGCAAACCGGACGTCTGCCGGACGGATCGGACAAGCCCCGTCCCGGCAACATCCGAAGGGCGGCGGGCCCCAAGACCCTCGAAAAAGAAAGAGCCAGACCGTCACCGATCTGGCTCTTCAGCGCGATCAAGCACATGGCTTGCTATCTGGCTCCCCGGGCCGGAGCCAGAATTGGACAAGCATCTGTTTATTTCAATAATTTGATGATGCAATGTCTGCGTTTTATATAGCATCATGTTTAGCAATTCTGCGCGCCCTCAATGAGCCGCCTTGAGATCTAGTTCGTGGAGCATTCATGCCATCGAAGTACGTTCTAGTGGCTCACCTGTTGCGAGGTCCGGTTGACTCCCATTTCAATGCTGGCGACAAGAGTGGATACACTTTCGCACAAGGCCTTTTTTGGGATGCCGGCAGATACGAATGACTTGATCGCGGCCATTTACGCCGCGACACTGTCACCAAACGATTTTCACAATGTTTTCGACACTCTGGACAGTGTTCTCTTTCTGGACGGCGATCACGACGCTGCCGCCAGTCCGCTGACCGACGCGGCAGTCTCGCACATCGACATGGCGCGGAGCATCCAGGAACGCATCGGGCGGTCTCGCAGCACCGACCAGAAACTGGAGACGATCGTCGAGTCGGTTCCCAATCCGGCCTATATCGTCTCGCAGTCCGAGACGGTTATCGCCGCCAATGCGATGGCGCATGAGAGATACGGGCGGATGCCTGCGTTGTTGAAACAGCTCGTGGCCGTGGACGACGTGTTGCAGCGGGTCCGCACCTATCTGAAGAAAAACGAGGCGGGGGCGCCGCTCGCGGTCGCGGGTCAGGCGGAACCCGGCAGGAAAACGCAGACCAGTGTTCTCTTGAGCCACATAGACCCCTCGATCTACGAGGGAAAGGAGAAGCTGTTCCTGCTGTCGATCGTCGACTTCGGTTTCGACGAGCGGGTGACGGCGCTGTTTCGCGACGCCTACGGCCTGACCCAGGCCGAGAGCCACGTCGCCGTGCTTCTCGCGAGCGGCCTCACACCGGCCGATATCGCAATCGAACGTCGTGTGTCGGTCGAGACCATCCGGACGCAGATCAAGATCATCAAGAGCAAGACGTCGGTCCGCGACCTGCCGGGCCTGGTGCGCCTGCTGTGCGGCTTCACGGCGAGCCTTCTCGGCCAGGCCAGGAGTTCTGACGGCGAGGACCGGTGGTCCCCGTCGGAACCTCTCCGCGCGAGACGGCGTATCGCCTTGCGCGACGGCCGGCAGCTCGCCTACCTGGAACAGGGGGCGGCGGACGGGCGACCGGTGCTGCTGTTTCACAATCTGCCCTATGGCGCCGAACTGCCCGCGGCGGCGATCCGCCAGGCCCATGCCGACGGACTGCGGATCATCGCGCCCTTCCGCCCCGGCATGGCCGGGACCGATCCCCTGCCGAAGACCGGTCTCGAGGAACATTTGAACGGATCGGCGGCGGATTGCCTCGAGCTCATGGATACGCTCGGGATCCGCAGCGCCGTTGCTCTCGGCCATTCCGTGGGATCGACCTTCGCCTTCCGGTTCGCCCGCCTTCATCCGGATCGTATCTCGCGGATCGTCGCGGTGTCGCGTGCGCCCGCATGGAAGCCGGACTGGATCGCCGACCTGCCGCAACGGCAGCGTTTCGTCGTGCGGCTGGCAAAACACTTTCCGCAGGTGCTGCCGGTGGTCGCCTGGGCGATGATCGCGTGCCTGGAAAGCAGCTACGCCACGGAATTCGTGCGGCACGGATGCAAGGACGGACCGGCCGATGCGAGGGCGGCCGAGGACCAGGAGACCGTGGATCTCATCGCCCAGGGATCGATCGAGGCGCTCCGGACGAGCGTTGCGGCCTTCTGCCTGGAATCGCTGATCGTCCATATGGATTTCACCGAGGAGGCGCGCAACGCGCGACACAAGCTGCATATCCTGCATGGTGCCGACGACCGGATCATTCCGCTGGCGCACAGCCGCGCCTTCGCCGACGCGGTTCCCGGAACCCGGCTCGATGTCGTCGAGGGCGCCGGCCAGCTGCTGTTCTTCAGCCACTGGCGCGCCATGCTCGACGCGGTGATGTATGGTCCGAGACCCCCTGCACGGACCTCGACGTATCGGGAAATGGCCGGCTCGACCAGCGGCTGACACGCTCAAAACCGAAACATGTTGAGCACCGCCTCGTCGGTCAAATATATAAAAGATTTCAATAATACATCCTGTGTCGAGAAACTTATGCTCGAGCCATCGTCAGCTGTCACTGTATAGATCTTGTAGTAGCCATCTGACCCGCCATTGGTAATCGTCAGGTGATTGGCCTTAAGATCGTCGAGGTCGTCAATGCCCGCTGCTGCACTGACGTCTATGACGTCGCTTGTGTCCCAGTACCCCTCGATCCTATCGTGGCCTGAATTTCTCCCTAGTACAAACGTGTCGGAGCTGAAATTCTCTTCATAGTCGAAGAAGGGAACCCACATCCCCAAGAACCACATGCCAGGTATGGATTTGCTGGGTACCGCTGTCACCGCGTCGCCACCCTGGAGAATATCGTCCCCCTTGCCGCCATAAAGCACGTCGCTGCCGGAGCCTCCATTCAACGTGTCATTGCCTGCCTTGCCGAACAGCGAGTTATCTCGGTTGTCTCCCTTGACGTAGTCGTCGCCGTTCGTACCCTTATATCCCTCGTAGACGTTCAAGATTTGGATCGTTTCATCGAAGACCAAAGTCTTGCCGTCGGCCCGCGTGGCCGTGATGACGACGTCGGCAAAGTCGTGCGCCTCATGGTCGAAATAATCCGGGTCGCTGATACGCAGATTGCCTTTGCTATCGATCTTGACGGCATCTTGGCCTGGACCGGCAATCTGGTAGGTGATGGCACCGTCCGACTTGTCGAAGAAGGTGCCAAGGCGCGTAATGATATGCCCTTCTGCCGAGCCTTCCGCAACCATCTCAAAGAGCGTCTTTGGCTTGGAAGTGACACTGATATCGACCACCTCGCTGACCGATGCTGTGCCGTCCGAGGCCGTCACTTCGATCGAATAGTCGGTCTGGAACAGGGCCGAGGATTTTTCGAGCGTCAGAACGCCGTTCTTGAAGCTGAAGACATCGGAGAGCGCATCGCCATTGGCCATTTTCGCTGAATAGGTCAGTGTGTCGCCATCCGGATCGGTGAAGACCTTGGAGAAATCCGCACTGTCGAAGCCGTCGCCCTTGTTCATCACCAGCGTCTTGTCCAGCAATCCGTCGACGAAGCGCGGCGCGTCCTGCACATTGTCGACCGTCAGGCTCTGTTTGGTCGAAAGCCTGCCGTCGTTGCCGTCATAGACCACATAGTTCAGCTCGAGCGTTCCGAAGTAGTTCTCGGCCGGCGTTATCTTGAAGCCGCCCGTGACCTCGGTGACGGTGGCGTTGGTGCCAGCGGTGAGGGAGTGAACCGTGAGCGTGTCGCCGTCGGCATCGGTGATGCCGGCGAGCAGCTGTTCGGTCGTGACGATCACCGAGCTGTCCTCGGCCAGGTGGGCGAAGACGGACGACGGCGTGCCGGTCGGCGCGTGGTTCATCTTCTCGATATCGAGCGTCAGGGTCGTCTCGGCCGAGGCCTTCCCGTCGCTGGCGGTGATGACCACGTTCAGCAGGCCGGAGAGATGCTCGTCGATCGTGCCGGAGAACTTGCCGGTCTTGGCGTCGAAGGTCAGCCAGGACGGCAGGGCCGTACCGTCCGCGAGCTTTGCGGAAAAGGTCAGACTGTCGCCATCGGCATCGGTGAACGTCCTGGCCGGCAGCGTGAAGCTGAATGTGTCTCCCGCCTTGACCGACTGTGTGGCGGGCGCTGCCGCCACGGCCGGCGTGTCGTTGACGCTGTCCACGACCAGGCTCTGCCCCACCTTCGTCTTGCCGCCATTGCCGTCGACCACGGTATAGCTGAGCGTCAGCGTGCCGTGGAAGTCGTCGGCGGGATCGATCGTGAAGCCGGTCGCGGTCTGTGTCACCGTCGCGCCGTCGGAGACGGTGAGGTTCTTGACCGCCATCGTATCGCCGTCGGCATCGGTCATGCCGGCAATGAGGCTCGCGACGGTCACGTCATAGGCCGTGTCCTCGCTGGCATGCGTCAGCACGGATGACGGCGTGCCGGCCGGCGCCCGGTTCGCGGGATCGAGCGCGATCACGAGATCGGTCTGGGCGAAGCCGCCGTTGTCGTCGTGAACCTCGACGCGGATCCTGATCGTCTGTGCCTTGTCGTTGGTGGGTGTGCCGGAAAACGTTCCACTGCCGGGATCGAAGGAGAGCCAGGCCGGCAGCGGCTTGTCGCCGGGAAGCGATGCGGAATAATGCAGCGCGTCGCCGTCGACATCCGTAAACAGCTTGGCTGGCAGCGTGTAGCTGAACACTTCGCCGCTCTTGCCCTTGACCGGGTCTGAAGTCGGCGCGGTCAAGACGGGCGCGTCGTTGACGTTGCGGAACTTCACGGTCTGGCTGGCGGCCACCGTGCCGCCATTCTGGTCCGAGACCGTGTAGGTCAGCGTGACGGGGCCATTGAAATCCTTGGCCGGCGTGATGATGAAGTTCTTGCCGTCGGCCGTGACTGTCGCGCCGTCGCTGGCGGTGAGGTCGGTAACGACGAGCGTGTCCTTGTCCTTGTCGGTGAAGCCGGCGATCAGGTCGGCGCTCTTGAGCTTGTAGCTCGTGTCCTCGGCGCCCGCGGCGAGCTTCGCCGTCGCCTTCCCCGTGGGGGCATGGTTGCCGACATCGACCGTTATCGAGAACGTGTCGGTGATTTGGGCCTTGCCGTCGGAGGCCGTCACGGTAACGTCGATCTGGCCTTCGTCGGCCGCCTTGGGCGTGCCCGAGAAGGTGCCGGTCTTGCTGTCGAACTTCAGCCAGGACGGCAGCGAACCGCCATTGGCGACGCTGGCCGACAGTTGCAGCGTATCCTTGTCGACGTCCGTGAAAGTGCCGGTGGGCACGGCATAGGTGAAGTTCGCCCCGGACTTGACGGACTGGTCGGCGAGCGGTGCGGCGAGCTTGGGGGCGTCGTTGACCGCATCGATGGTCAGGGTTCGTGTGACGCCCCTGATCGTGCCGCCATTGCCGTCCGTGATGTCGTAAGTCAGCGTCACCACGCCGTTGAAATCGTCCTTGGCGGTGATCTGGTAGCCGTCCGTGGTCGTCGTATAGGTGGCGCCCTTGTCGAGCACCAGGTTCTTGACCATCAGGTCGTCAAAATCCCCGTCGCTGAAGCCGTTCGTCAGTTGCACGGTCGAGACCGCGGTCTTGAGGTCTTCTGTGCCGTGGGCGAGTGCGCCGCTCACCGCCCCGGTCGGGACGCGGTTGACCACGTCGACGACGAATGTGTCGCTGACGCTGAGATTGTGTGTGTCGGTGGCGGTGACGGTCACCTTGTAGCTGCCGAGATCGCCCTTCAGCGGTTGACCGGTCAGCGTATGGCTGGCCGCGTTGTATTTGAGCCAGGACGGCGCCCCGGTCACCTTGTAGGTCAGCGCGTCGCCCGTATCGATATCCTGGAACGTCGACGGGTTGATCGTCAGCGAGAACTCGTCATACCGGCGGATCTCCTGGTCGGCGATCGGCACGTTGACGGTCGGCGCATGGATGACGGCGACGAGATCGAGGAGAAACGTATCGGAGACGCTGTCCTTGCCGTCCGATGCCGTCACCGTGACGTTGAGATCCTTGAGGTCGTAGTGACCCGGCGTGCCGGAGAATGTCCGCGTCGCGTCGTTGAACTTCAGCCAGGTCGGGAGCGCATCCCCGTTGACTGTCGCCGTGAGGGTCAGGGTGTCGCCGGAGTCGGCGTCCTGGAAGGTATTGGCTGGGATGGTGAAACTGAACGCCTGGTCTTCCGTCGCCACCTGGTCGGCGATCGTGTGGGCCACCGTCGGCACTTGATTGTCGTTGGTCACGTCGATGATGAACTCGCCGATCGCGGGCTGGCCGCCATGACCATCGGTTGCCGTGACCTCGACCGTGATGCTCGCGACGTCGCCCGCCCCGGGCGTGCCGTAGAAGCGGTAGGTCGATGCGTCGAAACGCAGCCAGGACGGCAGGCTACCGCCGCCGGGCAAAGTCGCAGTCACCGTCAGGGTGTCGCCCAGGTCGACATCGGCGATCGTGTTGGCCGGAAGCGTGAAATCGAAGGACTGGTGGACGCTGGCCGTCTGGTGCGTGATGGCGGTGATGGTCGGGTCGTCGTTGGTATTAGCGACGGTGATCTTGAACGTCGCGTCGTCGTAGTTCTGGGTCTCGTCGTAGACCTTGATATAGACGGTCGCTTCGCCGACATTGTCATTGGTCGGTGTGCCGTGAAACGTCAGCGTATTCACATCCCAGGTGAGCCAGGTGCTGGCCGAACCGAGATCCACCGAGTAGGTGAAGGAACTCGCATCGCTGTCGACATCGGAAAAGGCTTTGCTGAGATCCAGGCTGAACGAACTGTCTTCCGTCGCCGACTGGTCGCCGATATGCGCGATAATGGGCGGTTCGATCGAGGTCGTCGGACCCTGCGGCAGCGGGTCGGACATGGGTTGAAGAGGATTAGCGTTCTTTGCCATCGAGACACTCGCGGATCAAAACATGAAACGGTTCGGCGCAACCGCCCGCTTGGGAGGTCTTGCTGCGTAAATTTCCGACTTCGTGGAGTAATGGGTTCGCAAATCCGGCGCATACCCAAATGCGGGTATGAGACCGAATCTGACCGCCGGAGAGGTTCCTTGTGAGCAGCGTGATTAAGTGGTCCCGGGTGCAGTTCAATGTCCCGAAAACCTCAGCCTCCGCTAGTCAGGAAACCGGGACGGCTCGCGAAAGTTGGTCTAATTCGAGACAGGGCCGGGCCTATGTGGCGCTGGGCGCGGCTGATAAAAACGCTGCGCAATTTGCCGCTTCGGCACTCTTCGAACGATGCACCACGTCTCATTGCGAAGTCTGAGTTTCAGACGCCAGAATGTCCAAGGAAGTAGCACTTTCTTGGTCAACACTTACGCCGTATGACAAAGTGTACAGCAAAATGCTTAGCAAAAATTTGGAGCCAACCTGTCGCCGGCACGAGCAGATCGACTAAATCATTGAATTTAAAAGAAAAAGGCCTCTGCACTCCTGCAAAGGCCTTCGTAATTTGGCTCCCCGGGCCGGATTCGAACCGGCGACCTGTCGATTAACAGTCGAATGCTCTACCGCTGAGCTACCAGGGAATGCCGCGTTGCCGCAGCGTTGGGTGGCCTAATACAAATGCTTTCTCGATTTGCCAAGCGGTTTTTTCAAGAATCGGTGGAAAAGGCCGAAGCGTGGTTCGTGAGCAGGAAAACCTTCGCATCCGGCCGGCATGGCTGAACTTTCCCCGGCCGCGAGCGTAATGAGGTTCATCCCGCACATCAGGAGGCTCCATGCATCAGCCGACCGGCCCCCTCTCAATCCTCTGGTTCCGCCGCGATCTCCGGCTCACCGATAACAGGGCGCTTGCTCGGGCGCTGGCCGACGGCGGCCGCGTCCTCTGCGTCTATATTCGTGAGCCGGGCGACCGGCATGCCGGCGCGAACGGGGCGGCGCAAGCCTGGTGGCTGCACAGATCGCTTTCAGCACTCGACGCCGCGCTGCGGGCGCGCGGCAATGCGCTGACGCTGCTGACAGGCGATCCGCGCCATCTGCTCGAATGGCTGGTCGATCGGACGGGTGCCCGCGCCGTCTTCTGGAACCGTCGCTATGACGGCCCGGGTCGCGAAATCGACACCGAGATCAAGGCACGGCTGCGGGAAAAGGGTGTCCGGGCGGAGAGCGCCTCCGGATTTCTGCTGCATGATCCCACTGTGCTGAAGACCCAGCAGGGCAGGCCTTTCTCCGTCTACACGCCGTTCTGGAAGGCCTTCGAACGGGACTACACTCCGCCCGAGGCTATTGCGGCGCCTGAGCACATTCCGGCACCCGACCTGCCCTCCGGGACGGCGCCGGAGGGCGAACCGATCGAATCCTGGGCCCTTCTTCCGACGCGTCCAGACTGGGCCGCGGGCTTCGGCGGATACTGGCAGCCGGGGGAGGACGGCGCGCAGAAGCTCCTTGCCGCCTTTCTCGACCGGGGTCTGGCGGCCTATGGCAGCCGGCGCGACTTTCCGGCCGATACCCACACGTCACGCCTCTCGCCGCATCTCGCCTTCGGCGAGATTTCGCCGCACGCAGTCTGGATCACGGCCGGCGCGACAGGGCGCAGAATAGAAAGCGACGATCTCCTGCGGTTCCGCAAGGAACTGGTCTGGCGCGATTTCGCCTGGCACATCCTCTTTCACCATCCGCATCTCGACGAGACCAATCTGGACCGGCGATTCGACGGTTTCGCGTGGAAGGGTAGCAACGAGCAGTTTGCCGCCTGGTGCCGCGGCCGGACCGGCTATCCGATCGTCGATGCCGGCATGCGGGAGCTCTGGGCGACCGGCACCATGCACAATCGCATCCGTATGGTCGCCGCCTCGTTTCTGATCAAGGACCTGCTGATCGACTGGCGCCGCGGCGAGCGCTTCTTCCGCGATACGCTGGTCGACGCGGATACCGCGAGCAACCCCTTCAACTGGCAGTGGGTCGCCGGCTGCGGCGCCGATGCTGCACCCTTCTTCCGCATCTTCAATCCGATTCTGCAGGGCCAGAAGTTCGACCCCGAGGGTCACTATGTCCGGCGCTGGTGCCCGGAACTCGCCCACCTGCCGGACGAGTTCGTGCACCGTCCCTTCGACGCACCGGCACCCGTGCTGGCGACGGCCGGCGTCGTGCTCGGCCGGACCTATCCCCGCCCGCTGGTTGACCATCACGCGGCCAAGGAGGCGGCGATGGCGGCGCTGAATGCGACACGCCAGGAGGTTGAACGGGCGTGAGCGCCGCTTGAACCTGGAGGCCGGCCATGGCATCACCCTGCGCCATGGCCTTCACGCTCCGCCAGCTCCAGTATTTCATCGCCGTGGCCGAACAGGGCACGGTGAGCGGCGCCGCGCAAGCGCTGTCGATTTCGCAATCCTCCGTCACCGAGGCCGTCAAGGAGCTCGAGACAGATCTCGGCGTCACGCTCTTCGAGCGCCATTCCCGCGGCCTGACCATCACCCATGACGGCCACCAGTTCCTCAGGCACGCAACGAATATCCTGACTCAGGTCTCCGATGCCCGCCGCGCCTTTTCCGATAAGAAGGACGAGATGGCGGGGTCGCTCAACCTCGGCGTCACGTCGCTGGTCGCGGGCTACGTGCTCTCCGATCTGCTGCGGCGCTACCGCAGGGCCTATCCCGGCGTCGACGTCACCGCGATCGAGGACAATGGCAGCTATCTCGAGCACCTCCTGATCGGCGGCGAACTCGACATCGCCGTGATGACCATCTCCAACCTGCGCGACCGCATGGCGCTGCAGGCCGAGATCATCGAGACCTCGCCTTACCGCCTCTGGCTGCCGCTCGGCCACAAGCTCGGCGGCGCCGACATCATCTCGGTCAGGGACATCGCCCAGGAACCGCTGATCATGCTGACGGTGGACGAGATCGAGGAAAACACCGGCAAACTCCTGACCGCGCTCGGCGCCAAGCCGCATGTCGCCTTCCGCACCCGGTCCGTCGAGGCAGTCCGCAGCCTGGTGGCGACCGGCGCCGGTGTCGCGCTTCTGCCGGATCTCGTCTACCGCCCCTGGTCACTGGAAGGTGACCGGATCGAAAGCCGCGACGTCTCGGGAGCCCTTCCCGTTGTGCAGGTGGGGCTGGTTTGGCGCCGCGGATCCCGGCTTCCCGCCGCCGCAAAGGAGTTTCTGCGGGTGGCGGAAACGGCGCGGGCAGTACGCGACCGCTGAATTCCTCGACATTTTCCGTTATGATTTCGGAATTTCCGATATCATATTTCTGAACAATGAATTTGCGAAAGCGGCGGAAGTTTGGCTTCATGCTGCTCGTGGGAACTCAACCAAGAACGGGAGACGAGCATGAAGACTTTTCTCAAAGCCACCACTGCCCTCGCCATCGCCGCCAGCTTCACAACGAATGTCCTCGCCGCCGAAATGCTGAAAGAAATCGGACCGGGTGAAGGCGAAGTGTCAATCGTCGCCTGGGCCGGCTATATCGAGCGCGGCGAGACCGACAAGAATTACGACTGGGTCACCGAATTCGAGAAGTCGACGGGCTGCAAGGTCACCGTCAAGACCGCCGCGACCTCAGATGAAATGGTCACGCTGATGAACCAGGGCGGCTTCGACCTGGTCACCGCCTCGGGCGACGCCTCGTTGCGCCTCGTGGCCGGCGGCAAGGTCCAGCCGATCAATGTCGATCTGATCAAGAGCTGGAGCACGGTCGACGACCGCCTCAAGAACGCGCCCTGGCACACCGTCGACGGCGTGCATTACGGCGTGCCCTACCAGTGGGGCCCCAACGTCCTCATGTACAACACCAAGGTTTTCGGCGACAAGGCGCCGACGAGCTGGAGCGTCGTGTTCGAAGAACAGACCCTGCCGGACGGCAAGTCCAACAAGGGCCGCGTCCAGGCCTTCGACGGCCCGATCTACATCGCCGACGGCGCGCTCTATCTCAAGCACAAGAAGCCCGAGCTCGGCATCAAGGACCCTTACGAGCTCAACGAGGAGCAGTATGCGGCCGTACTCGAGCTCCTGAAGGGACAGCGTTCGCTGATCGGCCGCTACTGGCACGACGCCATGGTCCAGATCGACGACTTTAAGAACGAGGGCGTCGTGGCCTCGGGCTCCTGGCCGTTCCAGGTCAATCTGCTCGAAGCCGAAAAGCAACCGGTGAAGTCTGTCTTCCCGGTGGAAGGCGCGACCGGCTGGGCGGATACGACCATGCTGCATGCCGAAGCCAAGCATCCGAACTGCGCCTATATGTGGATGGAACACTCCATCTCGCCGAAGGTGCAGGGTGACCTCGCCGCCTGGTTCGGCTCGGTGCCGTCGGTTCCGGCGGCCTGCAAGGGCAATGCGCTCCTCACCGACGAGGGCTGCGCCCACAACGGCTTCGACAATTTCGACAAGATCAGCTTCTGGAAGACGCCGGTCGCGAAATGTGCGAGTCAGAGCGAATGCGTGCCCTACCACCGCTGGACGAGCGACTACATCGCCGTCATGGGCGGCCAGTAAGCTGCATGTGCCGAGGGGTGGCGTGCGCCGCCCCTCGATGACATCGAAAGCACCCCTCACCAACTTCGGCCAACGGTTCGCGATGCTCACCGGGCCTTCGTATCCTCTCCCACAAGGGGAGAGGCAGACTCGCCACAACCGCCTTGCCTCAAGCGAAGCCGGCGAACGGGGCACCCTCCCTCTCCCCTTGTGGGAGAGGATAGCAAGTCCGAGCGAGACGAAGTCGAGTTCATGGACGCGCTTGGTGAGGGGTATAACCTCACGCTTCAATTGCACTGGAGACACTGATCCCATGACCCCGGCAGTCAGCTTTCGCGCCGTGTCGCGCCATTTCGGCCAAGTGAAGGCGGTCGATCGGGTCGATCTCGAGATCGCCGAGGGCGAGTTCTTCGCCATGCTCGGGCCGTCGGGCTCCGGCAAGACCACCTGCCTTCGTCTGATAGCCGGCTTCGAGCAGCCAACCGGCGGCGAGATCGCGATCTTCGGCGAGAACGCCAACGGCGTGCCGCCCTGGAAGCGCAACGTAAACACGGTGTTCCAGGACTACGCCCTGTTCCCGCATATGAGCATCCTCGACAACGTCGCCTATGGCCTGATGGTCAAGGGCGTCGACAAGGTGACGCGCCTGAGGGCGGCGGAGGAAGCGCTCGCCATGGTCGCCCTGCCCGGCTACGGGACCCGCAAGGCAGGCCAGCTCTCCGGTGGCCAGCGGCAGCGCGTCGCGCTCGCCCGCGCGCTGGTCAACAAACCCAGGGTGCTGCTGCTCGACGAACCGCTCGGTGCCCTGGACCTCAAGCTGCGCGAGCAGATGCAGGAGGAACTGAAGAGCCTGCAGAAGGCGCTCGGCATCACCTTCGTCTTCGTCACCCACGACCAGGGCGAGGCGCTCTCGATGGCCGATCGCCTCGCGGTCTTCAACAATGGCGGCATCGTCCAGGCCGGAACGCCCGAAGACATCTACCAGCGGCCGACATCGCGTTTCGTTGCCGATTTCGTCGGCTCGTCGAATGTCCTCGCCCCCGATTTTACCGCCCGGCTGACCGGCGACCGCGCCTGGTCGAGTCTTCGGCCGGAACTCATCGCGCTGGGGCCGGCGGGCGACGGTTCGATCGGCTTCTCCGGCCGGCTCGCGACCCGCAGCTTCCTCGGCTCCGTCCTGCGCGTGGCTGTCGACGCAGAGGGCCAGCGGCTACACGCCAATCTTCCCGCGACCAGCGCGCTGCCTGCCGACGGCGAGACGATCATCCTCTCCTTCCCGCGCAATGCACTTGTCCGGCTCGGGGATGCGGCATGAGCGTCCATCCCTCCCCTGCAGCAGCGATGAACGGGGATGGCGGCCTGTTGGATCGCCTATCCGCCACCTTCTGGCGCCGGCCGAAGTTTCTCCTCCTGCTAATGCTGGCACCGCCGCTCCTTTGGCTCGGTATCATCTATATAGGCTCGCTCTTCGCGCTCCTCGCCCAGAGTTTCTTCTCGCTCGACGATTTCACCGGCCAGGTGAAGTATGAGCTGACGCTCTCGACCTACAGCGAGCTCTTCCGCGCCTCCAATCTCGACATCATCATCCGCACCGTGACCATGGCCGCGTTGGTGACCATCGCCTCCGCCATTCTCGCCTTCCCGATCGCCTATTATGCCGCGCGCTATGCCAAGGGCCGCTGGAAGGCGCTCTTCTATCTCGGCGTCATGCTGCCGCTCTGGTCGAGCTATCTCGTCAAGATCTATGCCTGGAAGATGATCCTCGCCAAGGAGGGCATCATCTCCTGGGCCCTCGATAAGATCGGGCTGATGTGGCTGCTCGACGGCTATCTCGCCCTGCCCGTCGTCGGCGGCAACTCGCTGTCGATCAGCTAT
>JAESFG010000319.1_pt1 | contig 82360 bp, 63 predicted proteins | sample 9269371 | NCBI WGS metagenome assembly JAESFG01 (sample SAMN14506227, study PRJNA617093) | algae metagenome | isolation source: Aetokthonos hydrillicola CCALA 1050 (B3-Florida) and co-occurring... | place: USA: South Carolina | collected 2013-01-01
AGAAGCTGGCCGGCAACTTCGCGGCGATGATCACGCTGGCCATGGCCGTCCTCTACTTCAGAATCTTGACGTGAACCGTGAGACAGTGCCTAACCCTCTCCCGGCGTACCGGGAGAGGGGACCAGACCAACGCGTCTTTCAAGCGACCCCGCTTGCGCCTATCATCCTGCTTTAGCACGGAGGTCGCCGCGTGCCTGTGTCTCTGAACGTCCTCTCTGACGACCCAATCCACGACGAATACGAAAAGAAGGAGAAGTGCGGCCTCTTCGGAATCTGGGGCGCGAACGACGCCGCGCAGATCGCCTACGCCGGCATCTTCGCCCAGCAGCACCGCGGGCAGGAGTCGGCCGGCATTGCGACGTCGGACGGGCGGTCGCTCGCGGCGCACCTCGGCATGGGGCTCGTCTCGCAGGTGTTCACGCCGCGCATTCTGAAAGAAGATCTGCCCGGCCGGGCGGCGATTGCGCACGTTCGCTACTCCACCACCGGCAGCAGCATGGTGTGCAACGCGCAGCCGCTGCTGCGCCAATACCTGCTCGGCCCGGTCGCGATCGCGCACAACGGCAACCTCGTCAACGCGCAGTTGCTTCGACAAGAGTACGAAGAGCACGGCCACATCTTCCAGAGCACGACCGACACCGAAGTCATCGTCCACCTGCTCGCCAAGCCCAGCCACGTCGACAAGCACGACCCGATCCCGCACGTGCTTCGCCATCTGCAGGGCGCGTACAGCCTGCTCTTCCTCTTCCCCGACCGCATGGAAGCCGCCCGCGACCCGTGGGGCGTTCGCCCACTCGTGCTCGGGCGCATCCCGGAGACCGGAGCGTGGTGCGTCGCGAGCGAGACGGTCGCCTTCGACGCCATCGGCGCCGAAACCGTCCGCGAGATCGAGCCGGGCGAGGTGATCCGCATCGACGACTCAGGCGTCCACAGCCGCCGCTTCGCCGCGCCGGCAGAGCAGGGCGCGCGGTGCGTCTTCGAGCACGTCTACTTCGCGAACCCCAGTAGCCAGGTCTTCAGCCAGAACGTACACCGCGTCCGCGAAGCGATGGGCCGGCAACTGGCGCGCGAGAGCCACGTGAACGCCGACTGCGTGATCCCGATGCCCGACTCGGGCCGCAGCGCAGCGCTCGGCTTCTCGAAAGAGTCGCAGATCGAGTTCGAAGAGGCGATCGTCCCCAACCGCTTCGTCGGCCGGACGTTCATCCTGCCCGACCAGCGCGCCCGCGACCGCGCGGTGAACCTGAAGCTGAACATCATCGAGGAGCTCGTGCGTGGCCGACGCATCATCGTCGTCGACGACTCGCTCGTCCGCGGCACGACGACGCGATCGAAGATGCGCGCCCTGCGCCGCGCCGGCGCGAAGGAGATCCACCTCCGCATCAGCTGCCCGCCGATCCGCAACCCCTGCTTCTACGGCATCGACTTCGCCACGACGAAGGAACTGATCGCCCACGACCGCAGCGTGGAAGAGATCGCGAAGTTCGTCGAGGTCGACACGCTCCACTACCTGTCCCTCGACGGCATGCTCGACTGCGTGAAGGCCGTCACCCGCAACGACGCCTGCACCGCCTGCTGGACCGGCGAATACAAGATCCCGATCGACCACCCGGTGACGAAGTTCGGATTTGAGCCGGAACAGATGAAGATGTTCTGACGAGGCAGGCAAGAGGCAAGCGGCAAGAGGCAAGAGTGAAGACGAAACGCCTCGCAGCCCGGCATGCGTATGCCCCTCTTGCCACGTGCCTCTTGCCCCTTGCCTCCACTCCATGCACCTCCTCTCCCCCAAAGGTTTCCGCGCGGCCGGCGTGACGGCTGGCATCAAGACTTCTGGTAAGCCGGACGTCGCGCTGCTCGTCGCCGATCGTGCGGTCGCAGCCGCGGCCGTCTTTACGACCAACAAGGTCTTCGCCGCGCCGGTGGCGGTGGGACGCGAGCACATGCGGGCTCGCAAGCTTCGCGCGTTGGTCACGAACTCGGGCAACGCGAACGCCTGCACGGGCAAGCAAGGATTGAAGGATGCCAACGCGATGTGTGCCGAGGCGTCAAAGCTGATCGGCTGCAAGGCGAGCGAAGTGCTGCCGGGCAGCACGGGCATCATCGGGCACACGCTGCCAATGCCAAAGGTGATCGCCGGCATCCGTGACGCGTTCACCAAACTCGGCGACAGCGAGGAACACGCCAAGGCGTTCCAGAGCGCGATCATGACGACCGACGCGTTCCCGAAGCAGGCGGCCACCACCGTGAAGATCGGCCGCGAGACCGTCACCATCGCCGGCGTGTGCAAAGGCGCCGGCATGATCGGGCCGCGGATGGGGCCACCGCAGGCGACGATGCTGGCGTACGTCACGACCGACATTTCGACGAGCGGTGCAGCGCTGCAGAAGCTGCTCAACGTCGCGATCGCGCGCAGCTTCAACGCCGTCACGGTCGACGACCACACCAGCACGAACGACACGTGTGCCCTGCTCGCCAGCGGCGCGAGCGGCGCATCGCTGAACGCGAGCAACACGAAGGCGTTCCTCGCAGCGCTCAGCGACGTCTGCGTGAGCCTGGCCAAGCAGATCGCCAGTGATGGCGAAGGCGCGACGAAAGTCGTGAAGATCGACGTCCGCCGGGCCGCGAACGACAAGGCGGCGCAGGCGATTGCCCGCGCGATCGCGAACTCGAACCTCGTGAAGTGCGCCATGCACGGCAACGACCCCAACTGGGGCCGAATCGTCAGCGCGGCCGGCCTCGCGGGCGTTCCCTTCGACCCCGACCGCGCCACGCTGAAACTTCAGGGCACGAAGGTCTTCGCCAATGGCACGCCGGTGAAGTTCGACGCGAAAGCGGTCAGCACGTCGCTTCGTGAAAAAGAAGTCGTCGTCGACCTCGACTGCAATCTGGGCAAGGGTGCGACGACGCTCTACACGTGCGACCTGTCGCGGGAATACGTCGGGATCAACGCCGACTACTCCACCTGATCTCCCATCGCCGAGTCGGCCACTAAGGCGACAACTTTGCGCCATCTGCACCTACTGCTAGTAGGCCCTCAATCGCCGCCCGCAATCCTTCGTACTATCGGACGTCCCCCGATGTGTTACCGGGATGCCCCGATTCGCCCGGCCCGTGGCGTTTGTGGTACAAGGATGGATACGTGAGTCCGCTTCTTCCGCACAACGAAGACCGTCCGGGGCTTCCCGAACCGTTGCAGCGCCAATTCGCGCTGCCCGTCCCCAAGCGCGCCGACCTGCACTGCCACAGCGAGGCCTCCACCCGCACCGGCGAGCGGATGCTCGACGTTATCCGGTGCCCGGAAAGCTTCTCGCCGCCCGAGCAGATCATCGCGCAGGCGAAGCACCGCGGGATGGACTTCGTCACCATCACCGACCACGACTCGATCGAAGGCGTCCTGAAGATCGCCGATCGGCCTTTCGTCATCGTCGGCGAGGAACTCACCTGCTGGTTCCCCGAAGACCTGTGCAAGATGCACGTGCTCGTCTACGGCATCAACCGCGAGCAGCACGAGCGCCTGCAGGCCGTCGCGAAGGACATCTACAAGGTGGCCGACATCATCGAGCGCGAGAACATCGCGCACTCGGTTGCCCACCCGATCTATCGCCAGAACGACCGCCTCGAGCGGTGGCACGTTGAGCGACTGCTTCTGCTGTTCAAGGGCTTCGAGTGCCTGAACGGCGCGCACGCGCCGACGCACCGTGCCGCGTTCGAGCCGGTCCTGGATCGCCTCAACCGCGCGGAGATCGCGCGCCTGAGCGAGGTTCACAACCTCAAGCCGCGCTGGCCCGAGCCGTGGTTCAAGAGCCGCACCGCGGGCAGCGACGACCACGGACTGCTGAACATCGGCCGGACGTTCACCGAGTTCCCACCCGAGGTGAAAACCGTCGACGACGTGCTGACGTGCCTGCGCGAGGGAAGCTGTCGCCCCGCGGGCGAGGCGGGCAGCACGCTGAAGCTCGCGCACACGTTCTACAGCGTGGCCGTCCGCTACAACGAACGGCAACACCGTCGGCACGGGAAGAAGAGCGGCCTTGCGACGGTCCTCATGCAGGCGTTCGTCGGCCAGCGGAAGCCGCCGAGCAAGCTCGAACTCGCGGGCATCGTCGTGCGATCGAAGCTGAAGAAGCTCCGCAAGCGCATCCCGCTCCTCCGCGGCCCGAAGCGCGACCGCGGCCAATCCGACGGCCTATTGCGCGGCCTCTTCCTCGACTCCATCCGCAAGCACTTCCCCGATCACCCGGAACTGCTCGACGTGATGAAGTCGGGCATGCCCGCGCTCAGCGAGCACGAGGACGTCTTCAAGCTCGTCCAGAAGATCAACCGCGACCTCTCGGACGGCGTCGCCAACTTCCTCGCGGGCAGCGCGAAGCGCGGCGCCGTGCTCGACCTCTTCGACGGCGTCAGCGCAGCGCTCGCTCAACAATTCCTTCTCGCTCCGTACTACTTCGCACTGTTCCACCAGAATAAAGAGCGCCACCTGCTGGGTAAGATCACCCGAATGGAAACGCTGCCCACGGCGCAATCCATCAAGGTCGGCCTGTTCACCGACACGTTCGACGACATGAACGGCGTCTCGCGGTTCATCCGCGACATGGGCGAGCACGCGCGGCGCGAGAACTTCCACCTCACCGTCCACACCTGCACGGGCGACCCGAAGTTCGATCTGCCCAACCGCCGCAACTTCAAGCCGCTGCTTAGCAGGCCGATGCCTTACTACCAGAACCTGCAGCTGAACGTGCCGCCGCTGCTGGAGATGCTGGAACTGGCCGATCGCGAGCAATACGACGTGATCCACGTCAGCACGCCGGGCCCGGTCGGCATGGTCGGCTACCTCGCGAGCAAGATGCTCCGCGTGCCGATGCTGAGCACGTATCACACCGATTTCCCCGCATACGTCGCGCAGCTCACGGGCGACTACCGCATGACGACCGTATGCGAGTCGTTCATGAGCTGGTTCTACCAGCGTGCAGCAGCCGTCTTCAGCCGCTCTGTCGCGTATCACTTCAACCTGCGCGAGTTGGGCGTCGAAGACGAGCGCCTCCGCACGATCACGCCGGGCATCAACACCGACAAGTTCAACCCGAAGCACCGCGATGCGCTCGTCTGGAGCCAGTACGGCGTCGCGCCGAAGGCGCACAAGCTGCTCTACGTCGGTCGCATCAGCGTCGAAAAGAACCTTCCGCTGCTGGTGAAGGCGTTCCGCGAACTCGCCGCCCGCCGGGGCGACGTACACCTCGTCATCGCAGGCGAGGGGCCTTACGAAGAGCAGATGAAGAAGGAACTCGCGGGTCAGCCCGTGACGTTCTGCGGCGCGCGGAACGACGCCCAACTCGGGCCGCTCTACGCGAGCAGCGACCTCTTCGTCTTCCCCAGCCGCACCGACACGCTCGGCCAGGTCGTCATGGAAGCGCAGGCGTCCGGCCTGCCCACGCTCGTCAGCACCGAGGGCGGCCCGCGCGAGATCATCGATCCGGACCGGTCGGGCCTCGTCCTGAGCGCCACGGAAAGCACGCCGTGGGTCGACGCGATCGACAAGCTCCTGAATGACCCCGCCCGCCGTGAACAGATGAGCCAGGCGGCGCTCTTCCGCGCGCAGCGCTACAGCCTGCGGAACAGCTTCCTCGACTTCTGGAACGAACACCTCAGCGCGATCATGCCCGAGCCGCACGAGGCCATCGCCCCGCCGCCGAGCTTCAAGCGGAATCGGTTCATGAAGGTGAACTGAGGGCAGGCAAGTCGTGGAGAAGGCGAGTAGGCGAGTGGAGGGGAAAACGTCGCCCGCTCGCCTACTCGCCTGCCTCTCTGCACCGCACCACCAACACCGGTGGGATCTCCGTCCGCCGCGCCCAGCTGAACGGGCTCCGCGCACGCGTATCCGGTGCGAAGGCCGGCTCCTCTACTCCGTCGATCACGAACCCCGCGTCGAAGCACGCCCGAAAGAGCTGCGACATCGGCCGATGCCACAACTTGTTCGGCACCGGCTGTTCCAGCAGCCCGCGCGTCTCGTGCGGCCATTCCGTCAGGTACCGCGTCACGATGCACCCGAACCGCTGCTCGGGCTCGCCCGCCCCGTCATCCTGGATGGCGATCTTCTGCGACTCGTTTGTATGAAAGGAGGGATGTCCCACCGACCACACGAAACGCCCGCCGGGCTTGAGGAGGGATCGTGCTGCGCGGAGGAGCGGATCGATCGTCGGGAGGTCCATCATCGCCATGTTGCAGACGATCGCGTCGAACCCCTGCGGGGCGGCAAGTGAGCGAATCGCAGCTTCGTCGCAGGCATCGACGACGTGGTAGCTCGCGTCGCCGTCCGGGTGCTTCTTGCGAGCGATGTCGACGAACGCCGACGCGCCGTCGAAGGCGACGACGCTGCACCCCGCTCGCAGGAGCCTGCGAGTGAAGTTGCCGTTTCCACAGCACGCATCCATCACCCGCTCGCCCGTGCGGGCCGCCAGCAGTTGTTCCGTGGCCGGGAAGACGAGTTGCTTGTGGAAGTCGGTCCCCTCGCCCACCTGCTCGTCCCAGTGGGCGGCGATGCGGTTCCACTCGCTGGCGGCGGGAGAATTATACGTTTCGGCGTCCACGCGGCGGCTCCGGGATAGCTTACTTTCGATACGGCGTCCGTATCGGTCCTGCCGAGAGTTTCACATCAAATTGACGCCTCCGCCAGATGCGGTCATGATGCGGCCTGCTTCATGTCTTCTATAACTATCCCACAACAGCTCCCGCTCGCGGTTTTCGGAGCCATCGACTGGGCGATCGTCGCGACGTATCTCGTGATCATCATCGCCATCGGCATCCGAGCCGCGATCAAGGAGTCGAAGCAGAAGTCGGGCACCACCGAGTTCTTCATGGCGGATCGGAAGATCCCGTCCTGGGTGCTCGCGATCTCCATCGTCGCCTCGATGCTCTCGGCCGCCACGTTCGTCGGGGCGCCGACCGAAGCCTACAAGGGCAACCTCACCTACCTCATCCTGAACATCGGCGGCTTCATGGCCGTCTTCGTGGTCGGGCTGTACTTCGTGCCCCGGCTTTACCGTGCGGGCACGGTCACCATCTACGGCTTCCTCGCGCAGCGTTTCGGCGAGACGGCGCGCGTCGGTGTATCGATCACATTCCTCATCGGCCGAATGTTCGCGAGCGGATCGCGGCTCATGCTCGTTGCGTTTCCGCTCTGCCTGATGCTGTTCGGCAACCAGGCGCCGCAGTTCTGGCAACTGTGCCTCGCGATCTGCGTGGTGGGCCTGTTCGGCACCTTCTACACCACGTTCGGCGGCATCAGCACGGTCGTCTGGGTCGATCTAATTCAGTTCATCCTCGTCGTCGGCGCTGCGCTCGTCACGATCGGCATGCTGCTCGCGAAGATCAATCTCGGGCCGCTCGAACTCTTCCACGTCCTGAACGACCCGAAGAACACCGCCGACGGATCGACAAAGCTGCTGCTGCTCGACACGCGCTTTGCGCTCGACCTCCCCTACACCATCTGGGCGGCGATCACCGGTTCATTCTTCATCGGCCTGGCCACGTACGGCGTCGACCACGACTTCGCCCAGCGGTTCATGATCGCCAAGACGCCCGCTCGCGGCGCGATCACGGTCATCCTCGCCCAGTTCATGTCGATCGCGGTGGTATCTCTCTTCATGCTGATCGGCCTGCTGCTGTTCGTGTACTACCAGCGTCCGGACGTGATGAACTGGGCCGCGGACAAGGTGCCGGTGACGCCCGATCCGTCGATGCCCGTGTACCAGCACTTCATGATCTTCGAGATGCCGACCGTCGTCGCGGGCCTGGCCGTCGCGGGATTGTTCGCGGTGTCGCAGGGGAGCATGGACAGCGCGATCAACGCCATGGCGAGCAGCGCCATCGCCGACCTGTACCTGCCCTGGCGGAAGAAGCGAGACGCCAACGTCGACGAAACCAAGCCGATGGACGCGCCGAAGGTCGCCGTCGCGTTGATCGGCGTCGTGATGACGCTCGTCGCGATCGGCTTCGCGTACATCTACGATCCGAAGCAGCAGACGTTTCTCCGCTTCGCGCTCGGCGTGCTGAACTTCGCGCTGAGCGGGATGCTTGCAGTGTTCCTCACGGGTCTCTTTACGAAACGAGGAAACAACGCCAGCGTCATTGCGGCCCTTATCACGGGATTTACGATCACGCTCCTGACGCAGGACTTCATCTACTCACACATCACACAGCACTTGTCGTTCCTGCCGAAGAAGATCGAATTCACCTACGCTATGGCGCTGGCGACGATCGCCGCGTTTGGCGTATGCGTTGCCGGTAGTCCGAAGCCGCTTCCTCCACCCGGCACGCCGCCTCGCGGATTTGAGGTGGTGCAATGATGTCCTCCGACCTGCACAAGCTCTGCGCCCGCCTGATCTGCGTCGGCTTTGACGGCCTGACCGTCCCGCGCGAGATGGACGACCTGCTCCGCGACGGCGTGGGCGGCGCGGTGCTCTTCGCGCGGAACGTCGACTCGCCGCAGCAGGTGGCCGACCTCAACGCCGACCTCAAGCGCCGCAGCCGCGTGCCGCTGATGACGTGCGTCGACCACGAGGGCGGCCGCGTCCGGCGCCTCCGCGCCGGCTTCAGCTCGATCCCCTCCATGCGCGAGCTCGGCCGGGCGTGCATGGATGTGGTGAAGCGGTCGGCCAGTCCGCAGCCTGAGACGCGCACTCCCAAACCCAGCGCAACCGATCGCGGTCTCTGGCTCGCCAAAGCCATCGGCACGATTCTCGGCCAGGAGGTCCGTGCCGTTGGATTCGACGTCGACTTCGCGCCGGTGCTCGACGTCGACACCAACCCGAAGAACCCCGTCATCGCCGACCGCTCGCTCGGGCCGGACCCGCAGCTCGTCGCCCGGCTGGGCGTCGAACTCATCCGCGCGATCCAGGCCGAGGGCGTCGCCGCGTGTGGGAAGCACTTCCCGGGACACGGCGACACCTGGCTCGACTCGCACCACGAACTGCCGAAGCTCGAGCACGACCGCGCAAGGCTCGACGCCGTCGAACTCGTCCCCTTCGCGGCGGCCGCTCGTGCCGGCGCGGCATCGATGATGACGAGCCACATCGTCTTCCCGAAGCTCGACCCGACGTATCCCGCCACGCTCAGCCCGCTCATCCTCCACAAGCTGCTCCGCGAAGAGTTTCAATACGACGGCGTCGTATTCACCGACGACATGGAGATGAAGGCGATCGCCGATCACTTCGGCTTCGAGGACGCCGTCATCCGCACCGTCGAAGCGGGGGCCGACGTCGTCACGATCTGTCACTCGCACACGCTGCAACGCCGCGCCATCGAGGCACTCGTGAAAGCTGTGGAGTCGGGCCGACTGCCGCGAGAAAGAGTCGAGCAGAGCGTCGGCCGAATCAGCCGCCTGTGCGCGAAATTCGTCCGCGGCCCCGAGCGGAACGACCTGAGCGTGCTCGATACCCCCGAGCACCGCTCCACGGTCGACCGCATCGCCCGCATCAACGAGGCGATCCACGCCGGGCCTGATCCGACGGAATCGTGGCGGTGATCGCAGCGCGGTTCAGCCGATGAACGACTTCTTCTTGCGCCCGGAGAGGTAGCTCTCCATCACGCAGTTCGCTAGCTCGCCGCTCGCCGTGTAGAAGGCGACGCCCTTCGTCAGCTTCGTGAGTTGATCGACGAAGCCGACCCAATCCATGCCGTAGTAGTCCTCGATGAGGGCAAACGTGCTCACGCGGACGCCGTCGCGGACGCATAGGTTCGCCTCCTTCAGCGTGGCGACGAGCGACCGCTGATCGGGCGGATAGAGCAAGTACACCCAGTCACCCTCGACGTGCGCAGTCGGCTGGCCGTCGGTGATGATGAAGATCTGCTTGTTGTCGCCCGACCGCTTCCGCAGGATCCGCCGGGCCATCTGCAGGCCCATGTGCAGGTTGGTGAAGTGCTGCGGTGCCTGGTCGAGTTGGTCGGCCTTTACCTTCAGGCGCACCTGATAGTCGTAGATCGTCACGGGCTTCGGCATCACGAGCGGGAGCGCCACCTCGGGAATCTTCTGCGCGCCGGAGTAGAAGCCGACGAAGTCGACCGTGTCCTGCGGGAAGCGTTGGCGAACGAGTGCGAGCAGCGCGAGTGCAACCCGCTTGCTGCTGATGTGCCGGCCGTACCGCATCATGCTGCCCGACAGGTCGAGCAATACGACCGTGCTGCAGCTTGCCGTGCCCTCGCGGAGGTGGAGTTCGAAGTCGCGTTCGGAGAGGTCGACTGAAGGGGCGAGGGACGAGGGATGAGGCACGGGCGACGAAGCGGTCGCACTCGTCCCTTGTCCCTCGTCCCTCGCCACTCTCGCGAATGCGTTCCGCATCGTCGCGTTCAAATCGATGTCATTCAGCGGATCGCCGAACTGGTACGGCTTCGTGCCGTCGAGCCGTTCCGCGCCGGGGCCGGCCGTCGTCTTCTCGTGGCCGTCGCGGTTGCCTTGGCGCATGTTCTTGAAGATCTCGTTCAGCGCCTTGATCTGAAGCCGGTTGACCGCGCGGGGCGTGAGCTTGAGCCTGCCCTTGCCGTCCTTATCAAGCATGCCGTCCTTCAGCAGTTGCTCGATGACCTCGCCCGCCTTGTTGTCGGGGTCGTTCATCGCCTGCTGCATGGCCTTCAGGGCCTGGTCGCCGTATTGCAGCAGGAAGTCCGCGAACTGATCGAGCCCGAACAGTTTGTCCTGCGAGGGGAACTCGTCGCCGTTGAATTCGCCGTAGAAGTACTTCACGTCCCGATAATAGCACGTGCGAGGAACGCGATCCTTGCCGAAATAATGCCGGTTCGCGTTAGGCCGTGCGGACATTTCCGCGCTGACTGATAAAGCCTTGATCGGCGCGACTGATCCGATCGGCACAACCGCGTGAAACTGTGCACGTTCCTTACCACGCGGGCGATTCAATCCGATCTACCTTTCGTGAACGCGCTCTGGCGCAACCTCTCGTCGTCGCTGTCGTCGTCGCTGTCGCTGAGCCGGGCGAAAGCCCTGGCCTCCGCCCGTGCGTCTGCCAACACCGGGCCGATCGCGATCGATCTCGGCTCGACCAAGCTGCGCCTCGCGCAGTCCGACTCTACGAACCACGACGAGTTCGTACTGCACGCCGCCGCCTCGTGCGACGTGCCCGCCGACGTGTTCGATGCGCCGAAATCGCTCAGCGGCTTCCTCACGAAGTCGCTCAAGCAACTGCTGAGCACGAGCGCCTTCCGCGGCCGGTCGGCCGTGATCACGCTGCCCTCGCCGCTCGTCTTCATCCGTCACCTCCGCGTGCCGCGTAGCGTGGACGATGCCGAGATGCAGTCGCAGTTCAACGCCGCCCTCGCCGGGCGGTTGCCGATCGACCCGACGCGCTGCGCGCTGCGGCACGTCATTGCCGGCGAGCTGTACGGCGACGGTTCCGGCCAGCAGAACGAGGTGATCCTGTTCGCCGCCGCGCAGCAGGCGATCAACGCCCTGCTCGACGGCGCAGCCGCTGCGAAGCTCGACGTCGTCGACCTGCGCGTCGGGCCTCGCGCGATCGTGGATTGCTTCACGCGAATCTATCGCCGCAAGAGCGACGCCGAAGCGGTCGACCTCATCGTCGACCTCGGCGCGAACAACGCCCGCGCAATCGTCACCCGCGACGGAGGCGACATCCGCTTCACGCGTGCGATCGCCACGACCGCCACCGATGCCGATGCGACGCTGAAGCTGGTCGACGAACTCGAGCTGTGCCGCCGCTACTACGAATCGACCTTCCCGGACAAGCCGATCTCACGGCTCCTTTTCGTCGGGGGCGGCGCACGCGACGCTGCACGTTGCCAGGCGATCGCGCAGCAGATGTCGCTCGCAGCCCAGGTGGCCGACCCGTTCGTGCGGTTCAACCGGTCGCGGTTGCCGCAGATCGACGGCCTCGACCGGCGCGAGCCGAACCCGGACTGGACCTGCGTCGTCGGACTCTCCCTCGGTTCAATCGCCACGCAATCGCTGGCGAAGGCGGCGTAACGAGCCATGAGCATCAACGGCGAAAACCTCAGCTTCATGCCCGAAGGCTACGTCGCCCAGCGACGCCGACAGCGCGCGATGCGACTTGGCATCGGCTTGTGCGCGGTCGTCACGCTCGGCGTCGGCGCGGCGTTCCTCGTCGCCGAGCGGTCGCTCACGCAGCTCCGCGCCGACGACGAGAACATCACTCAGCAGTACGAGCAGGCCGCGATCCAGATTCAGCAGTTCGAGCAACTGCAGCAGCGACAACAGGAGTTGTCGCGCCGCGCGCGGCTCGCCGCATCGCTCGTCGAGCAGATGCCGCGGAGCAGCGTGGTGAGCGAGGTCCGCAAGCTGATGCCCGCCGGCGTGACGCTGATGGACGTGAACCTCACCAGCACTCCCGCCCCGCTGCCGCCGCCGAAGGCGCCCAGCGTGGTGAGCGCGACAAGCGTCCCGCCACCCACGGCCGGAAAGCCCGCGAAGCCTGCCGAGGCCGACGAGCCTCGCCCGATGGAGGCGCGCATCCGCATCGCGGGCGTGGCGCAGACCGATCCGCAGGTGGCATCGTTCGTCGAGGCACTGAACGCGTCGAGGTACTTCACCGACGTCAGCCTGCTCATCAGCCAGCAATCGAAGCTGCAGGGCGACGCCGTCCGCAAGTTTGAAGTCGAGGTCAAGCTCGCCGCGAAGTTGCCAGACGAAGCGTTCGAAAAGCGCACGTCCGACCCGGCCGCGTTCTCCAGCGCGAGAGAGGAACGGTGATCGCCATGCGAATGGGCTTACAAGAGTTCCTCGTGTTCGGCCTGATGCTCGGCATCCTGGGCGGCGCGTGGCAGGTCGGCTTCAAGCGGCTCGGCGAGCAGCGCGAGGCGATCCGCGAACGCATCCGCGAAAAGCAGGACGTGCTCGACGTCATCACCGCCAGCGGCAAAACCGCCGACAAGCTCGACGCCGAGATCGCGAAGCTCCGCGCGGACATCGACCAGTTCGACCAGCGCATCCCGAAGACGAAGAGCGAGTACAGCGTCCAGCAGGATCTCTCGCGCATCGCCACGCGGTGCGGCGTGACCATCACGAGCACGAAGCCCCTCAACATCGTGAAGGGCCCGCGCTGCCACGAGTTGCCGATCGAACTCGTCTTCACCGGAGATTTCTCCGCTTTCTACGACTTCCTCCGCGAGGTGGAGAGCCTCGAACGCATCACCCGCATTCACCAGCTACAGGTCGGCCGCAACGAAGACCCGCTCAAGCCCACCACCGGCAAGGTGACGATCAGCATCTTCTACGAGCCCGAAAGCCTCGCGAGCGCGGCCGCGGAAGGGGGCGCAGCGCGATGAGACTCGATCAGCCATTCGATCCCGATCAGGCCCCCGCGCCCGAGGCAGAGCCGACTCCAGCCGCCGCGAAGAAGCCGGCGATGGACCCGTTCTATTCGTCCATGCTGCTGATGGCAGCGCTCGCGGGTGGCGGCCTGTGGTTCATGCACAAGCGGACCGCCCTGCCGGCGGAGGATGCGCTGCAGCCGAGCGCGGCGCAGACGCGCGTCGCCTCGTTCATGTCGGGCGGGCAGAGCCAGCTCGCGCAGATCGAGAAGGCGCTGCGCGACACGAACCAGTTAATCGATTCCCTCCGCGTGAAGCCGGCCGAACGACTCGCGGCGAGCCGGATCGATGCATACGCCGGCGCGGGCGACCCGTTCCAGTACACGCCACTCACCGCGAGCGATGATGCCAACGCCGCGAAGCCCGACGTTCCCGCCGTCGCCGATGCGACGCGCGAGGCGCGCGAACTCGCCAAGCAGAAAGCCTTCGACGATGCGAAGAAGCTGCGCCTGCAATCGATCATGGCCGGCAGTGCCCGGCACGCGTGCATGATCGACGCGAAGCTCTACTTCGAGGGGCAGACCGTTCAGCAGTTCGTCGTCGAGAAGATCACCCGCGACGAGGTCATCGTCCGCCGAGGCGAGTTCAGCTTCAGGCTCCGCATGAGCCGCTAGGGAGCAAAGGGAGAGAGCGTCAACCGTGTTCGGAAAGAAGCCAGGCAACCTCGCCACTGCGGACGGCAGTGTCACCGCGGAGAACCGTGTCACCGCGGAGAACCGCGTCACCGCGCTGGTCGACGATCCCGCGGCCGTAGTGGAGCCCAGCGCACTGTGGACGCCGCCGCCGAAGCGAGAGCGGAAGACCGTCGAGCAGCTGTTGCTCGAGCGGAAGATCATCACCGAAGAGCAGATCGTCGAAGCGAAGCAGGTGCAGAGCCAGACGCCCGGCAAGAGCCTGGCGCAGATCCTGGTGACGATGAACGCCGCCGCCGAGGGGCAGGTGCTGTCGGCCCTCGCGGAGACGATGAACCTGCCGTACGTAGTGCCCGAGCGCGGCAGCATCGACGACCGCGCGTTCGAACTCCTCGGGGCCGACTTCTCGCGCAAGCACGCCGCGATCGCGATGCGGTTCGACGAGCAGGGCCGGCTCGTCGTCGGGTGTGCCGATCCGAACAACGTCTTCCTGATCGACGAAATCCGTCGTCGCGCCCGCAAGGACGTGAAGGTCGTCGCCAGCAGCGCATCGGACATCGCCCGCGTCGTCGAGCAGCTCACGTCGAAGGAATCCGACGTCAAGATCGACGAGATCATCAAGGACATGGCCGACGACGAGGTGCAGGTCGTCGCCGAGCGGAAGGACGACAACGACGACCTCGCCAAGGCGGGCAACGAATCGCCGGTCATTCGCTTCGTGAACTACCTCATCTCCGACGCGCTGAAGAACGGCGCGAGCGACATCCACATCGAGCCGAAGGAGAAGGCGCTCAAGATCCGCTACCGCATCGACGGCGTGCTGTTCGAGTCGATGAACCCGCCCCACTCGATGCACTCGGCCATCACGAGTCGACTCAAGATCATGGCGAACCTCGACATCAGCGAGCGTCGCCTCCCGCAGGACGGCCGCATCCGTGCAGTCGTGCAGGGGCAGAAGATCGACCTCCGCATGAGCACGCTTCCCACCGGCTTCGGCGAGAAGACGTGTATCCGTATCCTCGACAACCGCAGCATCAGCGTGCCGCTCGAAGCGCTCGGCTTCAGCGAACATTCGCTTACGATCTGGAAGAACCAGATCGACCAGCCGCACGGCATCCTCCTCGTCACCGGGCCGACCGGTTCGGGCAAGACGACCACGCTCTACAGCTCGCTCCGCGTGATGGACGGAAACAAGCTGAACATCAGCACCGTCGAAGACCCGATCGAGTATCAGTTGCCGCAGGCAAACCAGGTGCAGGTGCACGAGAAGATCGGGATGACCTTCAGCGCAGCGCTGCGAAGCCTGCTGCGCCAGGACCCGGACGTGGTCATGCTGGGCGAAATCCGCGACGCCGAGACGGCCCGCATCGCCGTGCAGGCGGCGCTCACGGGGCACCTCGTGCTCAGCACGCTGCACACGAACGACGCGCCGAGCAGCGTCACCCGACTCATCAATATCGGCGTCGAGCCGTACCTCATCAGCGCCGCGGTGAACGCCGTGCTGGCGCAGCGCCTCGTCCGCAAGGTATGCCAGAACTGCAAGACGCAGGTCGACCCGAGCGACGAGATGAAGGAGTTCCTCGCCCTGCAGGGCTTCCGGGACGAGAAGATCTGGAAAGGCGCCGGCTGCGAGAAGTGCAGAAAGACAGGCTACAAGGGCCGGCTCGGCATCTACGAACTGATGGTGATCGACGACACGATGCGCGACGTCATCACCAGCAACCCCGACGTAACGCACCTGCGAAAGCTCTGCCGCGAGCGAGGGCTCGTGACGCTGCGCGAGGACGGTTTCGCGAAGGCGCAGCAAGGGCTGACGACGGTGGACGAAGTGCTGAGAGTGACCGAGAGCGCGGTGTGATCACAGAGTTGCCAGTTGTTAGTTGCCAGTTGCCAGAAGGCACAAGGCATTTCTTCACTGGCAACTGACAACTGACAACTGACAACTCTTATCCCCATGATCGAACTCGACGACATCCTCAAGGCCGCCATCGCCGTGAAGGCGAGCGACATCCACTTCAACGTCGGCCTGCCGCCCATGTTTCGCGTGAACACCGTCGTCGAGCCGGCGGCGCAGTTCCCGATCGTGGACGCCGCCACGATCGAACGCCTCACCCGGCACATGATCCGCGACGAGGCACGGTGGGCGCACTTCCTCAAGCTGCGCGACGCCGACTTCGGCTACCGCATTCCGCAGGTCTCCCGCTTCCGCGTGAACGCGCACTGGCAGCGCGGATCGATCGCGCTCAGCTTCCGCTCGATCAACGACAAGGTGCGCCGCCTTGAAGAGCTGAACCTGCCCGAAGTCATCACCAAGCTGACGAACATCCCGCGCGGGCTCATCCTCGTGACCGGCGCAACGGGTTCCGGCAAGAGCACCACGCTGGCCGGCATGATCGAGGCGATCAACCAGCGCGAGCAGCTGCACATTATCACGCTGGAAGACCCGATTGAGTACGCGTTCCTGAACGCGAAGAGCGTCGTGGAGCAGCGCGAGATCGGCGAGGACTGCCCCACCTTCGCGAGCGGGCTTCGCCACGCGCTGCGCCAGGACCCCGACGTGATCCTGGTCGGCGAAATGCGCGACCTGGAGACGACGAGCGCTGCCATCACCGCGGCCGAGACGGGCCACGTGGTGCTCAGCACGCTGCACACCGTCAACGCGCCGCAGACGATCGAGCGCATCATCGACATCTACCCGGCCGACCAGCAGAACCAGATCCGGTCGATGCTCGCGAACACGCTCGCGGCCGTCATCAGCCAGACGCTGTTCAAGCGGAAGGACAAGCCCGGCATGGTGGCCGCGACCGAAGTAATGGTCTGCACGCCCGCCGTCCGCAATTGCATCCGCGAGAACCGCGTGTTCGAGATCCCGAACATCATCGCGACGAGTCGCGCGCTCGGCATGCAACTGCTCGACGACAGCATCAAGCAACTCTTCATGAACGGCATGATCGGCCGAGAGGATGCGATCGCGCAGGCGGCGTACCCAGACAAGCTCGAACGATCCCTTGCAGCATGACTCAATCTGGAGAATGCCCAATGCCCAAATCCTAATGCCCAAGAAGACGTGTTCCCCATGCTTTGGGCATTAGGATTTGGACATTGGGCATTTCACACGAATGCCCGAATACCGCTACGAAACTCGCAGTTCTTCCGGCAAGGCGAACGCCGGCATTCTCAGCGCCGCCTCCCTTTCCGCCGCGAGTGAGATGCTTCGCACGCGGGGCGAACAGATCATCTCGCTCAACGTCGCCGAGAGCGCGGTGAAGCAGCCCTGGTACAAGAAGGGCATCAGCTTCGGGCCGAGCCAGAAGGACATTGCGAACTTCACGAGTCAGCTCTCGGTCATGCTTCGCGCGGGCATCTCGCTGCGCGGCGCTGTCGAAGGCATCGCCGATCAGACGCAGAACCCCAAGTTCAAGGAGATGCTTCGCCAGATCCAGCGCGACGTGGAAAGCGGCAAGCAGTTCTCCGAAGCCCTGCAGCGTTACCCGAAAAAGTTCGGCTCGCTCTACATCAACATGGTGAAGGCGTCGGAGCTCTCGGGCGGCCTGTCACGCATGCTGGACAAGATCGCCGGGTATCTCAACCAGTCGATCGAGACGGGCAACATGGTAAAGGGCGCGATGGTCTACCCCGGCATCATCGGCACGCTTGCGGTGGGCGTCACCATCTTCCTGCTCACGTGGGTGCTGCCTCGCTTCATGGTCATGTTCCAGGGCAAGGAAGAGATCCTGCCCCTGCCGACGAAGATCCTGCTCAACCTGAGCGGGTTCATGACGGTGTACTGGTGGGCCGTGCTGCTCGGCATCGTCGCCGTCGTGTGGGGCGTGATCTACGCGAACGGCACCGGCCCGGGGCGCAGCTTCTTCGATACCGTGAAGCTGAAGATTCCGCTGTTCAAGAAGCTGTTCCGCGCGCTCTACATCAGTCGCGGCCTGCACACGATGGGCCAGTTGCTCAACGCGGGCGTCCCGATGCTCGACACGATCGCGATCACGGCCGACATCAGCGGGAACGTGCACTACAAGAAGATGTGGTACGGCGTGCACACCGCCGTCAAGCAAGGCAAGAAGATCAGCGCCCCACTCGCCGGTGCGGAATTGCTCCCTCGCAGCGTCGTCCAGATGGTCAGCGCCGGTGAAGAGTCGGGCAAGCTCGGCGAAGTGCTCGACGAAGTCGCGGGCTATTACCACAAGGAACTCGTGGGCGTCATCAAGAGCGTGACGAGCATGATCGAGCCGTTGATGATCGTCGTCATGGGCGGCCTCGTCGGGTTCATCGCCATGTCGATCATCCTGCCGATCTTCAAGATGAGCCAGCTGGTGAAGTAATCACGCCCCGCCATACGTTGCGCGGGCCACGTTATGCGCTCGTGACGGGACGGCATCTCCACGCAAGGCACACCCCTTGCTAGCCGATATCGCAGTGATGTGACTTCGTCGCGGATCAATGCGATTCAGGCAGGCGTGAGCGTCGGTTGAATACCGGACTTGCCCTCCTAGAATCGCAGTGCTACCCGCGAGTAGGCCCCGTGCTTTCCGGCTGAATCGACACCAGCTTGCGAGCCGCGAGCCCAGCGTGTCCCGCCCGTGAATTTCCGCTTCTGACAAAGTGGCATTCCGATCGGGACGCATTCCGGCAACAGGAGACTGCCATGTTTGAACGTTTCACGGATCGAGCCCGCAAGGTGATGGCCCTGGCGAACCAGGAAGCCCAGCGCTTCAACCACGAATACATCGGGACCGAGCACATCCTGCTCGGCCTGGTCAAGGAAGGTTCGGGCGTCGGCGCGAACGTCCTCAAGAACCTCGACGTCGACCTGCGCAAGGTGCGCCTCGAAGTCGAAAAGCTCGTCAAGAGCGGCCCGGAAATGGTCACGATGGGGAAGCTCCCCCAGACCCCGCGCGCCAAGAAGGTTATCGAGTACGCCATCGAAGAGGCCCGCAACCTCAACCACAACTACGTCGGCACCGAGCACCTGCTGCTCGGGTTGCTCCGCGAGCATGACGGCGTCGCAGCCCAGGTGTTGATGAATCTCGGCCTGAAGCTGGAAGAGGTCCGCGAGGAGGTCCTCAACCTCCTCGGCGCGGGCACGGAGTCGGAAGAGAACACCGGCGGCGGCGCGGCCACCGAGGGCCCCGGCAACGGCGGCTCGGGCGGCGGCGGCGGTGGCGGCGGCGGGTCGGGCAAGTCGGGCCAGAAGAAGAGCAAGACGCCCGCCCTCGACAGCTTCGGCCGCGACCTCACCGAACTGGCGAAGGAAGGCCAGCTCGACCCCGTCATCGGCCGCAAGAACGAAATCGAACGCGTCGTGCAGATCCTCTGCCGTCGCCAGAAGAACAACCCCGTCCTGCTCGGCGAGGCCGGCGTGGGCAAGACTGCCATCGTGGAAGGTCTTGCCCAGCTCATCGTCTCGCAGAACGTCCCCGAGATCCTCTCCGATCGTCGCGTCGTCGTGCTCGACCTCGCGATGATGGTCGCCGGCACGAAGTACCGCGGCCAGTTCGAAGAGCGCATCAAGGCGGTCATGAACGAAGTGCGCCGCGCGAAGAACATCATCCTGTTCATCGACGAACTGCACACGCTCGTCGGCGCCGGCGGCGCTGAAGGCGCGATCGATGCGTCCAACGTACTGAAGCCCGCGCTGAGCCGTGGCGAAATCCAGTGCATCGGCGCGACGACGTTCGACGAGTACCGCAAGTACATCGAGAAGGACGCCGCCCTCGCCCGCCGCTTCCAGAGCATCCAGGTGGACCCGCCGTCGAAGAAGGACGCGATCGAGATCCTGAAGGGTCTGCGCGACCGCTACGAGGCGCACCACCGCGTGCAGATCACCGACGACGCCGTCGCCGCGGCGGTGGAGTTGTCGGATCGGTACATCACCGCCCGGTTCCTTCCGGACAAGGCGATCGACGTCATCGACGAGGCCGGCGCTCGCGTGCGTCTGCGTTCGATGACGAAGCCGCCGAACCTGGCGGAACTGGAAGAGCAGATCGAACGGCTCAGCATCCAGAAGGATGAGGCCGTCAAGAACGCCGAGTACGAAGAAGCCGCGCGTCTGCGTGACCAGGCCGAGCAGCTCCGAGCCAAGAAGGAAGAGCAGCAGCGGCAGTGGCGCGACCGCGCGAAGGAAATCGACGGCGTCGTCGACGAAGAAGTGATCGCCGAGGTCGTCAGCAAGATGACGGGCGTGCCGCTCACGCGCCTCGAGAAGGAAGAGACCGCTCGCCTGCTCGAGCTCGAGAACGAGCTGCACAAGAAGGTCATCAGCCAGGACGAAGCCATCAAGGCGATCTCCAAGGCGATCCGCCGTGCACGTGCGGGTCTTCGCGATCCGAAGCGTCCGCTCGGGAAGTTCCTGTTCCTCGGCCCGTCGGGCGTGGGCAAGACGCTTCTCAGCAAGGCGCTGGCCGAGTTCCTGTTCGGCGACGCCGACGCGCTCGTGCAGATCGACATGAGCGAGTACAGCGAGAAGCACAACGTCTCGCGTCTGATCGGCGCCCCTCCCGGCTACGTCGGCTACGAGGAAGGCGGCCAGCTCACCGAGAAGATCCGCCGTCGTCCATACAGCGTGGTGCTGCTCGACGAAATCGAGAAGGCGCACTACGAGGTGTTCAACCTGCTGCTGCAGATCATGGAAGAAGGTCACCTCACGGACAGCTTCGGCCGCAAGGTCGACTTCCGGAACGTGGTCCTCATCATGACGGGCAACGTCGGCGCCGAACTGATCAAGGGCGGCGCCCCCACGTTCGGCCTGGCCGGTCGTGGCTCGAAGCAGTCGGCCGATGAGCAGAGCTACGAGAAGATCAAGGACATCGTGATGAAGGAAGTCGAACGCGGCTTCCGCCCCGAGTTCATCGGGCGTCTCGACGACGTGATCATCTTCCGCCCGCTCACCGGCGACCACCTCGCCAAGATCGTCGACCTCGAACTCGCCAAGGTGCTCAAGCGCCTGAACGAGCGCGGGCTCGGCGTCGAGTTGACCGAAGATGCCCGCAAGTTCCTCATCGAGAAGGGAACCAACAACGACTTCGGCGCGCGTCCCCTGCGTCGCGCGATCGAACAGTTCGTCGAAGACCCGCTCTCTGAAGAGATGCTCCGCGGCAACTTCGAAGGCAAGAACCTCATCAAGGTGAACGTGAAGAACGACGACGAGGGCAAGCCCGTCCACCTCACGTTCGAAGCGGTCAACAGCGCCCCTGCCGAAGGCGCCGCTGCGGGCAACGAGCCTGCCGTCGCGGCCGGTAGCGCGAGCGACGCGACTTGATCGTGTCGCGCAGCCGCTGACCGATGTGTCCAAACAAGAAGCCCCGCGTGCGCCGAAGCGCACGCGGGGCTTTCGTTTGGACTTCGAACTCGTCGCGTCAGAGGTTCACTTCACCTCGAACGAGTCGATCACGATCGAGATCTTCACGTCGCCCTGCGGCGTGCTGGCGTTGATCTCGGCCTTCACCATGCCGCCGGGGACCTCGGCAGTGTAGTAGGCGGTGCCGGTCATCTTGCTGCCCATCTGCTCGGACGACATCGCGAGCTTGGTGCACTCGTATTCCTTGCCCATGACGGTGATCTTCTCGGTGCCCTCTTCCTTCCAGGCCATGCCGTCGCCGGCGACCTGCCACTTCTTATCAGCGGAGACCTTCGCCTCGACCGTCTCCTCGCTCTCCTGCGCCTGCGGCTGCATGGCCGAGGTGACGGTCTGCTTCAGCGTGACCTTTGAGTCGGTGATCTCCTTCAGCGTCGAGACCATCTTGCCCGACATCGTCTGGCCGAACTGGTTGACGGTCATCGTGTAGCTGGCGCTGCTGCCGGCGGCCTTGCCCTTCCAGGCGGCGTAGACCGGGCTCTCGACCAGCTCGGCGCTCGGCGCGTCGGCAGGCTTGGTGGCGGGGGCGTCGCCCATCGCGGGCGGCGGGGTCGTCGGGGTGTCCAGGCCGCCCTGGCTCATCTGGGCGAGGAGCGTGGCGGGAACAGCGAACGCGATCGCGCCGGCGGCGACGTACTTCACAAGTCGATTCACGGGATGCCTCCAGGGGCAACAGGGGGAGAGATTCGCGGCCCGAGCACCGCTCCGACGTTCCGACGCCGAATGCTGTCGCGCACGCGCGTGCGAGGGAATTTACGGGCGACGAAGTGTAACGCTCCTTCGCCGGTTACGCGAATATGCGGACCTTGTGCGACCTCGCCATCGGGCACCGCCCGACTCGCCACCAGACACCCCGCCGCACCGCCCGTTAGACCTCGCTGATCGTGAACCACTCCAACACGTCCGCATCCAGGTCAAGCAGCGCCACGCTCTTCACCGCGGCTCGATGCAGCGCCCCGGGGTTGATGCGCCGAACTCGCCCGGCACGCAGGTCGTGCTTGACGTGCGTATGACCTGTAACGAGGTAGTCAGCCGACTGCGCATCGATCACCGCATCGACATACTTCGCGATGTCGCCGTGCGTAACCGCGATCTTCTTCCCGCCCACCTCGATCGTGCCCGCCTCGCCGAGGCAATTCATCCCGAGCAGCTCGGCGTGCTTCCGCATCGCGGGGCGATCGTAGTCGTTGTTGCCGAACACGAACGCGACGGGCAGTCTCACGAGAGCGATCGCGTCGAGGACGCCATCGCCGACGTCGCCCGCGTGGATGAGGTGCTTCGCGCCCGCGAGGAGCAGCATCCGCGCCGCCCGCTCCGCGATGACGAACCGCCCGTGCGTGTCGCTCATCAGGCCGACCTTCATGCCTGGATGATAGCGGGGAGTGACTTTGCCTGCCCCCTCCCCCGCTCGCGGGGGAGGGTTGGGGTGGGGGCCCGCGAAGTGCGAATTTGCTTTCATCATCAAGGTTCGATCGCGTTCTCTCGTTCCCACTCCGCCCCCTGCTAGCCTCCCCCGCAAGCGGGGGAGGGACCCTATCACGACCCGCGTCGCCGCGTGGTCAATCCGCGCTCGCTCCGCTACCCTTCCCGCATCATGACTCGTCCCCTCAAGATCGGCCTGATCGGCGGCTCCGGGCTCGGTGCGGCCATGCAGGCTCGCACGCACGGAACGCCTCAGTACGTCAACACGCCGTTCGGCAAGCCCAGCAGCACCATCATCGAGACGACTTGGGAGAACGTCCCGGTCCTCTTCCTCGCCCGCCATGGGTCGGGCCACGTGTTGCAGCCGTCGCAGGTGCCTTACCGTGCGAACATCTACGCCCTGAAGTCGCTCGGCTGCACGCACATCATCGCGTCGGGTGCGGTCGGCTCCCTCCGCGAAGAGTTCCGCCCGCGCGACCTCGTCGTGCCCGATCAGGTGATCGACAAGACGTACCTCCGCGAGAACACCTTCTTCGAATCCGCGGCCGTTCACGTGGAATTCGCGGAACCGTTCTGCCCGGTCATGCGTCAGATCATCCTGAGCGCGGCGAAGGAACTGCCGGCAGCGCCGGAAGCACCTAAGGTGCACGACGGCGGCTGCTACGTCGCGATGGAAGGCCCGGCCTTCAGCAGCCGGGCGGAATCGCTCATGCACCGCCTCTGGGGCGGCGACCTCATCGGCATGACCGCCCTGCCGGAGGCGAAGCTGGCCAAAGAAGCGGAGATCCCGTACGCGCTCATCTCGCTCGTCACCGACTACGACAGCTGGCGCGTCCCGCCGCCGCCGAAGGAGGGCGAGGCGCCGAAGAAGCACGACGAGCTGCTGAAGGAGATCATCGCCAACCTCGCCAGCGCGACGGACAACGCGATCGCCCTCATGCAGGCCACGCTCCGCCGGATCGCCGCCGACGCGAGCGCATTGGATGCTTGCCCGGCTCAGAAAGCGCTGGAACTGGCGATCTGGACCGACAAGAATCAGATCGACCCCGCCGAGGTGCGAAAGCTCGCGCCGCTGTGGGGGAAGTATTTCGGGTGAGCGAATTCGTCCGTAGTCAGTAGTCCGTGGTCAGTAGCTCGCAGCCGATCGCGGGCATGCCATTCGCACTGCCTCTGGTCCGCACACAACAAGGGAGCGTCCGATGCACGCAGCGCAACGACGAACGCGTTCGACCTTCACGCCCGGTCGTCGTGCCGCGATGCTTGCGCTCGCGTGTTCGACGCTCGCGACGCGCGCCGGGGCTGAGTTCGTCGACCTCCAGGTCGCGCAGATCGACGGAGCGGTCGCGGCCGACGCGCCGGGCAACGCGATGGGTTTCGGCGTCTTCGTGCGCGACAGCGCTGTCGCTGCCGACAAGCTCACGCTGGCGCAGCGGCTCTCCGTCGCCAGGGAGTGGGACAAGAGCGCCGAGGTTTACCAGGAGATCGTCGACAAGTACGCCGACCGCGTGATCGGGAACGCCACCGACGCGCAGGGACGCACCACGCGGTACGCCAGCGTCGGGGCGGCGGTGCAGTCGTCGCTCGCGAAGTGGCCCGCCGACGGGCGCGACGCCTACACCAGCCGATTCGGCCCTGCCGCGCAGGCACTGCTCGACGCCGCGAGCGATGACGACGCGAAGCTGCACGCCGTCGAGTCGCGGTACTTCCTCACCGCGGCCGGCCGCGATGCGGCGGTGCGGCTCGTCGAAAAGCGGTTCGAGTCGGCCGAATTCGCGTCGGCCGCCCTTCTCGCCGATCGCCTGCTCGCGATCCACCCCGACCTCGGCGACGCCGGCCCGATGCTGGCCGTCCGTGCCGCGCTCGCGTGGCAACTCGCGGGCGAGCCCGACCGCGCGAACGCCCGGCTCACCGACCTCACGCAACGCTTCGGCACTGCCCACGCCAACCTCGGCGGGCAGACCGACGTCGCGCTCGCCGAATGGACGCGCGGCCAGCTCGAATCGCTTGCCAAACATCAGCCTCACGTCGATCGCACGGGCGCTGACGATCCGACCAGCTGGCTCACCGCGTTCGGCTCGCCCGCGCGAGATCGCTTGCAGCCCGACATCGCCTCGGGCGACCGCGCTGCGCCGAGTCCGGCGTTGCCGATCGCGCCGATCTTCTCGCAGCCGCTCCGCGTGAACGCGATCGCCGCGAACCCGAACGAGAACCAACCCGCCGTCACCGCGTCCGACGCTGCGACGCGCCTCGCACAGCTCCGCCCGACCGGTGCCGCGACCGGCATCTATCCCGTCGTTGATCGCGGGCAGCTCTTCTTCCAGGACAACGCGAGCGTCTACGCGATCGACCTCGCCTCGGGCCAGCCGCTCGCGGGCTGGCTCTCGACGAATGGCGAGGCGAACGCGGGCCGATTCGTCCTGACCGGTGCCGCCGTCGCGCCCCCGGGCGCGCAGATGACGCTTTCGCTCACCGACGACCGCGTCTTCGCCGTGCTCGGCCAGCCCGACATGTCGGGGCAGAACATGCAGGTCCGTCGTTTCAATCGCGGAAACGCCAGCGGTGGTGATGCAGTGGTGGTCGCGATCGATCGCGCGACGGGCAAGCAGATCTGGCGATCGAGCGCGACGATCCCCGCGAACACCGCAGTGGCCGACATACCGAAGGAAGCACAGGCCGGCAGCGGTCCGCAGCCGGCGCAGGTCAACAGCGACACCGGCCCCATCGAAGCATCCCCGGTCGGCACGCCGATGGTGGTGCACGATTCCGTCTACGTCGTCGCGCAGTCGACGCGTTCGCAGCAGTTCGACGACGTCTACCTGCTCTGCCTGAACGCCGAAAATGGTAAGCCGCGCTGGGCTCGGCACCTCGTCAGCGCCAACAACCGCAATCCGGGATGGCAGTACGGGATGGCGCCGAAACCCGAGCCTTCATCGCATCTCAGCTACGCGGACGGCCGCGTGTTCGTCGGCACCGACGCGGGCGCGGTGGCGGCGGTGGACGCCGTCGATGGTTCGCTCGAGTGGCTCAGCGTCTACCCGCGCCCGATCCCCGCGAGCGCGATGAACTTCCGCTTCGGCCGGGTTAACACCGACGAGCGTCCGTCGACCGCCTTCTCCGGCAACCCGCTCATCGTGCACAACGGCAAGGTGTTCAGCCTGCCGGTCGACGCCGAGCACATCCTCGTCTACGACGCGGCCACCGGCACGGAAGTGGCGCGCGTCCTTACTGGCGACGCCGAGTCGCCTCGCCCGGGCATCGACATTGGCGACGTCCGCACGCTCGTCGGCATCGCGCCGGGCAGCGCCGGCGCGCCGGCCGCGCTCGTCGTCGGTGGCGAACAGGGCATCGCGTCGTTCGACGTCGCCAAGCTGATCGGTGGCGCATCGCCACGCGATGCGCTCCGCTGGGCGCGCGAGCTGAAGACAGAGCGGGATCGCAATACGCGGCTCGTGCAAGGACGCCCCGCGCTCACGCAAACGAGCGTGCTCGTGCCGCTGAGCTACGGGCTGCAGCGCCTCTCGCTCGCGAATGGCGAAGTGCTCGAAGGCTACCCGCGCGGCGGCGCGAACTGGTCGCGCCGCGATGCGGAGGGCCCGGGCAACGTGCTGTCGTTCGCCGACTTCCTTGTCGTCGCTGGCGTCGACCGCGTGACGGTGTACACCGATCCGCAACTCGTGCGCCGTCGACTCGACGATGCGATCGCGCGCGAGCCTTCCGCTCCCGAGCCGCGCATTCGTTATGCCGACGCGCAGTTCTCCACAGGAGACATCGTTGCAGGCGTGAAGCGTCTAGACGAGGCGATCGAACTCCTTGGCGGCCGATCGACGATGCGGTCCGGCGCGGCGCGGGCACAGCTCTTCGCCACCGCAATGAAGCAAGCCGGCAAGTTGCGCGACGAACTCCCCGACGGCACCTCTGCCGACGCCGCGCGAGGCGTCTTCGAGCGTGCGCTGCTCGCCGCCGAGACGCCCATCCAGCGGACGACGGCGCGCATCGCATCCGCGCGCTTCGAGCGATCACAGAGCGACGCCGGCCGCGAGGTGGCGGCGTGGCAGTCGATCCTCGACGACGCCGACGCTCGCACGCTGCGCGTGCGCGGCGCGAACGATGTCGAGTCGAACGCAGCCGACGTGGCCGAGTCGCGAATCGCAGAGCTGCTCGCTTCAGACGCCGCGGCAAAGCAGGCGTACGCGCCGTTCGAAGCACAGGCAAAGGCTGCCGTCGAAGCTGCCAAGCGTGCGGGCGACGGTGCCGCCCTGCTCGCGGTCGCCGAGCGATATCCGAACGCCACCGCCATTGCAGGCGACGCGTACGCCGCCGCGGCCGATCTGCTGCGAAACAGCGGCAACTTCACCCAGCTGCGCCGACTGCTTCGACAGCAATTGGCCGACGTCGCCGGCGTGGACGCCAATGCGGCCGTGCGTCGTACAGTCCTGCAGAAGCTCGCCGACGAGTACCGCCGCGCCGGCGACCTCCCCATGGCGATCGGCCGCGAGCGGACGCTCGCATGGGACGACCAGTCGCTGAAGCCCGCGCTCGCGAAATCGCAGTCGGCGTGGCTCGATCAGCTCGACGCGCGCGGCGTGAACGCGGCCTTCGACGCCGCACCCGATCCGGCGGCCGCGCCGATCGTCGTCGAAGGCGTCGCCCGCATCCTCAATCCGACGGACGACTCGCGTCGCCGGCTGGATCGCCTCGTCACGCTGAGCCCCGTTCGCGAGTTGAAGGTGTTCGCCACGCCGATCGTGACTGGAGCGACGCCGATCGCAACGGTGCCACTGCCGGACGTTTCGTTCTCCGCGAACTGCAGCTGGCTCGATGCCGATCGCCTGCTGCTCAGCTACGACGACCGCGTGACGGTCGTCGACGTCAAACAAGCCAAGGTGAAGTGGGACGCAAAGCTCGCCGATCTCGACGCGAAGGCTCGCGAGGCGACGCCGACCGCGGGCGATGCGAAGCAACCGCCGCAACCGGCTGCCCCGGCGTCGCGTGATGCGGACGTGATCGTCGATACGGGCCTGATGATCGTCGAGCGAAACCTCGCTCCGCGAGCCGAGAAGCCAGCCGAGGCACCCGATCCGGATACGGTGCAGGTGGCCAACGTGCGGCGGCGCGTGATGAACGCCCAGCAGGCACGCGCGGTCGCGCTGCAGCGGGCTCGCGGCCGAGTCGTCGTCCGCGAGGGCGAAGCCGCGGTTGGCCCCGTCGTCTTCGCACCGGACCCCGCGCCGGCGGAAAAGGCCGCCGAGCAGATCGCCCGCTACCGCGTCTCCACCACGAGCGACGCCGCGGGCAACGTGCGCATTTTCCTTGCCACCACGCGCGGCCGCGTCATCGCGATCGACGGCGAGACCGGCAAGCCAAGCTGGTCTGCGACGCTTGGCGATCGCGCGCCGTTCAACCTCTTCACCGCGGGCGACTTCGTGGCGCTCACGACGACCGACGAGGGCTCGTCCCGCTTCGTCGTGCTGGATGCGGCGGATGGATCGCAGATCGCCGTCCACCGCGCCGATCCAGAACGCGGGCGCATCGTCAACTCGCTGCTTTCCGAGGAAGGCGTCGCGCTCGTCGCCTTTGCCGATCGCTTGCTCGCAATCGACCTGCTCGCCGATCCGAATCGGGCCGCGTGGGAGACGACGTTGTCGTCGCCGTCCGGTGCGCCGCCGCTCATGCAGTCGACCGACGCGGGCCACCTCGCCACGTTCGGCGACCGCGTATTGGTGATGGCCGACGTGCGGACGCCGCTGCAGGCGGTGCGGTTCTTCTCGCTGCGCGACGGCGCGCCGATCCGCGTGGCGAACGCGCCGAGCGAGCAGCCGGTCGACGTGACGATCGCCGCGCGTGCAGGCGAGGACGTCGCCAGCATCGGCTTCGCGGGCCGGGCCGGGTATCTCGTGGGCCGCCACACGATCACGGGGTTCAATCCTGATGACGAATCGGTGCCCGCGTGGGTTTCGCCGCCTGCGAGTTCACCCGCGGACGCGAGCGCCGAGTTCGTCTTTCTCGATGCGTCGCTGCAGTCGCTCGTGACGATCACCGCACCGGTCGGCCGAGGCGAGAAGGCGCCGGCCGAGTGCGTCGTCAGAAGTTACTCGCGGGCGAAGGCCGGCAAGAGCGAGTCGGGCCGGCTCGCGGCGCAGTTCCGCGTGAAGTTCGACGCGCCGTCGCACGACCGCAGCTTCGTCCTCATCAACGGCGGCTTGGCTTGCGCGGGCAACCGCGGCCAGCTGGTCGTCTTCCCGGCGACGACGAGCAAGTGAACGAGGCACAGTTCTCCCGAAATCAGCATTCGCCAAACGCAGACGACCGCGAGCGTGCTCGCGGTCGTCTTTCGTTCTGGCACAGACTTGTCGGATGAGTTCAGCGGACGCCCTGCGTGGGCGGTTCCGGCAGCGTGAGCACCATGCCGGGCTTCAGCTTGGTGGCATCTTCGCCGAGGAGTTTCCTGTTGGCCTGGTGAATCGCGCTCCACTTCTGGCTCGTGCCGTACAGCTTCGAGCTGATCTTATTGAGGTTGTCGCCGGGCTGGACCACGTATTGCGTACGCGGGTCGATCGGCGCGACCGACACGTCGGCGCGGTCGTCGGCGAGCGCGGTCGCTTTCGCGGGAAGCGGCGGGACGACAATCGAAACGCCAGGCTTCATCCGGCCGGGGTTGACGGACGGGTTGGCCTTCACGAGCAGATCGAAATGCTTGGAGTCACCGTAGAACTTTTGCGAGATGGAGCTGAACGTGTCGCCGGGCTCGATGACGTACTGCTGCGACGCGCCGGGCGCGGCAGGTGCGGTCGGTGCGGGAGACGTACCCGTCGTGGTCCCGGTCGATGTGCCGGGGGCGGCGGCGGAGCCGGTCGGGGCGGCCGATCCGGTCGAGCCCGTCGTGGTTGTGCCCGACGTGCCGGAAGTCGTGCTGACGAGTTGCACGCGCGGGGCGTTGAAGTCGGCGTTGGCCCAGGGATCGCTGCCACGCGAAGGCGGCGTCGGATCGGCCGGCTCGGCGATGGCGACGTCGGTGCTACCGCTGGTACCGGTGGGCTTGGCAGCATTCGAGCCGCCGGTGTTGGTCGATGACGAAGTCGTGCGGCCGGCGGTGGAACTGCCGGCGGTCGATGTGCTTGTATTGGAGGCGCCGGCGGTCGAGCCGGTGCCCGTCTTCGCCGTCGGCGTGTTCGGCTGAACTGGCGTCACGCTCGCGGCGAGTTTGCCGGCGTTCGGATCGGTCACGAGTTCTGCGCCGGCGACCTGCTTCGCGCCCGCGCCGGCGATCGCGCTGAGCACGACGTAAACGCCCACCACCGAGAGCACGATCGCTCCGATGACCAAACCCATCTGGACGTCTTTACGAAGGCTGAGCATGAGGGGAATCCTTTCCACCTGACCGGCGATTGAAGTGAGCGACCGACCGGAAGCGCGCGACTCCTTCGCGCGGCACCGTCGGGCAATGTGCGGCACAGTATGTGCAGCACCGCCGATAAAATCAAAGGTGTCGTGCTGCGACAGCAATGCCTGACGAGGTATCAGGGGAAGACCTGTGGATAACTTCGGTGAAGCGCCGACGGTTTCAGCCTTCTTCGGTGGCCTCGTCGTCCTCGCCGATCGGCAGCGTGAGCCAGAACGTCGCGCCCTTGCCGAGTTCGCTGTCGACGCCGATCGTGCCGCCGAGCAGCGTCATGAGTTCGCGGCTGATCGACAAGCCGAGCCCCGTTCCGCCGAACTGCCGGGTGGCGCTTTGGTCGAGCTGGCGAAACTTTTCGAAGATCTTCTCGTGGTCGGCCGGGTCGATGCCGGGCCCGCGGTCGATCACGGCGATGCGTACGTGCAGCTCGTCCTGCCGCACCGCGACGAGGTCGATCGGCTGACCCGTCGGGCTGAACTTGATCGCGTTCGACAGCAGGTTGTACAGCACCTGCTGAAGCCGCGCGGCGTCCGTCCGCACGATGGGCACGTCCGGGCTCACGCTGACGTTGAGCACGAGCGACTTGCGCTCCAGCAGCGGCTTCAACAGGCCACCCAGCCGCTCGAAGAGGTCGCTCAGTGACAGTTCGCCTGGCTTCACGTCGACACGCCCGGCTTCGATCTTCGCGAGGTCGAGCAGGTCGTTGATCAGCTCCAGCAGGTTTGTTCCGCTGCTGCGGATGTTGCCGAGATAGCGCGCGGTGCGCGCGTCGTCCTTCGGCAGCGTTTCGCGCAGCAGATCGGTGAAGCCGAGGATGCTGTTGAGCGGCGTGCGCAGTTCGTGGCTCACGTTGGCGAGGAACTCGTTCTTTAGCCGATTCGATTCGGACAGGCCCACGTTGGTCTCGCTCAGCTTCACGATCTGCAGGTCGAGCGTGCGGTTGGCCGCGCTGAGCTGGTCGCGGCTCACCTTCAGATTACGAAGCATCCGGTTGACGGTGTCGGCGAGCTTCTGGAACTCGTCGCCCGTGGCGATGTCGGCACGCACGTTGAGGTCGCCCGCGGAAACCTTCTCGGCCGTCTCCTGCAACACGCGAACCGGGCGCAGGATGAGCCGCGTGATGATGAACGAGAGCGTCACGATCGCGAGCAACCCGCCGATGAGCGCACCGCCGATGAGCGCTGCGCGATTGAGGATGAGCTGCTTCGGGTCGACCTGATCGGGGATGTGGACGACGGCAGCGCCGAGCAATTCGCCAACCGGTGCCTCGACGCCGCCGGACGGACGCGTCGTCGCGACGACCACCGCGTCAGGCCAGCGAAACCCCGGCACACGCACCGGCGGCGGCGTAAACAGCGGCGTGCCCGCCGGCGCGTGGCACTGCACGCAGCTGCCGACGTTCCGCAGCGGTTCGGCGTAGAGGAAGACGACGTCCCCCTCGTCGACGGTTTCCAGTCGGAAGTAGTTCTCGCGATCGCGGCGACGCGTGAACCGCTCGAGCGCATCCGCGCGGAAGGACCGCGGCAGGGCTTGCTTCAACTCTGCGAGCGGAACGAGTTGCGGCTCGAGCAGCGGCTTCGCATAGCCGTCGAATTGCAGGCGAAGTGGTTCGCGCGTCGGCTGAGAGGTAGGCGTGCGCGTCATCGCGGCGACGTGCCGCGCGATCTCAGTCTGCGTTAGCGCCCGGCCGGCGCTGAGGTTGAGCTGGCTCGTGAGCTGCTCGGCGCGCTGGTACGTCACCAGCGCCGCGGCCGAGATCACCGCGAACGCGGCGATGCCGAACAACCACCGAGATTTCGTCGCCAGCGACATCCGCCGACGTGCCGAGCCGAACCAGAAGCGCATGGCGGGCGATGGTACCGCCAAGATTTGCGATTGCCGATTTGCGATTTGCGATTCATGTGCAGATCGCTGCGTCGGTCCCTGCAATCGAACATCGAAAATCGCAAATCGAAAATGGCTTACCCCGGCAGCGATGCCGTAACATCGGCACCTCGGCCATGTCGTACGTCGCCAACCTTCGCAGCATCACGCGCATCTACCGCAAGCCCGGCACCGACGTCGAGGTCGCCGCGCTTGCGGGCGTGGACATCGACATCCCGACGGGCGAGTACACCGCCATCATGGGAGCGTCTGGCTCGGGCAAGAGCACGATGATGAACATCCTCGGCTGCCTCGACCGCCCCACCAGCGGCCAATACCTCCTCGGCGGCGACGACGTCTCTCGCCTGCCCGACGATCAGCTCTCCGAGATCCGCTCCGAGCGCATCGGCTTCGTCTTCCAGCAGTTCAACCTGATCCAGCAGCTGACCGTGCTGGAGAACCTGGAGGTGCCGATGTTCTACCGCGGCATCCCAAAGCACGAACGCCGCGAACGCGCGATGGCCCTCGCAGAAAAGGTCGGCCTCGCTGAGCGCGTCGACCACCGCCCCAACCAGCTCTCGGGCGGCCAGCAGCAGCGCGTGTGCATCGCGCGGTCGCTCATCAACGACCCGCTGATCCTGCTCGCCGACGAACCCACCGGCGCACTCGACAGCAAGACCGGCAAGGCGATCCTTGAGTTGTTCGACGAACTCGTTGCCGGCGGCCGAACGGTCATCCTCGTCACGCACGACCCGACCGTCGGCGAGCGATGCCAACGCGTCATCCGCATGTCCGACGGCAGAGTGGTGGAGGACGTGCGGAAGTGATCGCCTCACACGCGATCAATACACTTCCACCATCACCCGCTCGCTCCGCTCCACGCGCTTCAGCGGCTCCTTGTTCCCGCCCCTGATCATCTCGACCTGCTCGCTCGTCAGCTTCAGGTACTTCTCTAGCTGCGACGGGCTCAGCAGGTTCACCAGTCGCGTGTAGACGCCCTCTTCCATGCCGGCCAGACCGCACAGGTAGATGAGCGTGTTGTCGGCCTGCAGGAGCGGGAGCAACTCGTCCTTGTTCGTCTCCAGGCGTGCATCGACGTACAGCTTCCCGTTCCCATCCGCCTGACGCTCGCGGCTCAGCGCGGTGAGATACCGGAACGACGAGTGCTCGCCCGCGATCTTCGTGAACATCTCGTCGTAGAGCAGGTCGCTCGCGTAGGGGCTGCCGCTCAGGAGCGCCACCTTCGACTTCAATCCTTGCGCGATCAGGTCGAGCGTGAGCCCGCGGAACGGCGCGATGCCGGTGCCGGTGCTGATGAAGACGTAGTTGTACGCCGACGCATCTTTCGGCAGCACGAACCGCTTGCCGCTCGGGCCGGTCATCATCACTTCGTCGCCGACGTTGAGGTTGCAGACGTAGTTGCTGCAGACGCCCAGGTACAGGTGATGGTTCTCCGTGTGTTCGTCGATGAGGCGCTTCACCGTGGTGCTGACGACGTTGCCTGCGCCGTCCTCGCCGCGGGTGGGACTCGCAAGAGAGTAGAGCCGCACCTTGTGGGGCTTGCCCGCGGCGTCGTGCCCGGGCGGGATGATGCCGAAGCTCTGGCCTGCCGTCGCCTTGCCGGCGAGCGGGGTGCCGCTGACATCGAACTCGACGTGCCTGACAAATCCGGCCGCCTTCTTGCTCGCGGTTGCGAGGCGCGTTGCGACGACGCGCGCCTTCACCGGCGCCTTGGGGGTCACCACGTTGATCGAAACGTCTACCAGCGGGATCGAATGCTTCTCAGAGGCTGCGCTCATGGGACGCGGAAAGCTAGGGCTTTTCCGGGCCACGATCAATGCCAATCCGGAGCACGGGCGACGCCGGCGGGACGCGGAGATCGTCCCTCGATACAGTCACCGGCCGGATGACGTCTCGTTCCTCTGGCTTGCTGATCCTGATCCTCGCCGCGGCGATGTGGAGCATCTCTGGCGTGGCGGTGAAGGTGGTTCAAGCGCCGACGCCGATCGCGTTCTCGTTCTGGCGTGCGGTGGGTGCGGCAGGACTGATGCTCGCGTTCCTGCCGTTCACGCGCGGGCGCTGGCCGCACCCGGGATGGGCACTGCTCGCGGGGGCGACGTGCGCGGGCTGCACCGCGCTACTGATCGAATCGATGTCGGCCGGCTCGGCGGCGCAGGGGATCGCGCTGCAGTACACGGGCCCGATGTGGACCGCCCTGCTCGCGTGGGTGCTGCTCGGCAAACGGTTCTCCGTGCACACGTGGATCGCCGTAGCGCTCGTCGCGGCCGGCGTGGCGCTCATGCTGGCCGGCGCGTTCGTTGGGACGAGCGTGAACCACTACGCGCTCGTCACCGGCGCGGCGTCGGGCGTCTGCTTCGGCGTTCTCATCCTCATCCTCGACCACATCGACAAGGTCCGCCCCGGCACGGATGCGATCCGCGTGGTCTTCGTCGTTCACGGACTGTGCGCGTTGCTGTTCCTGCCGCTCTACCTCACGTCGAGCGGCCCGCCGATCCCGCCGACGGATGCGCTGGCGGTCGTCACCGTCGGCGTCGTCCAACTCGGGTTCCCGTACCTGCTCTTTCAGATCGGCATGCGGCGCACCACGCCTGTCGAGGCGTCGCTGGTGAGCGTGCTCGAGCCCGTGTTGAACCCGATCTGGGTGTGGCTTGCTGTACGCGAGAACCCGGGCCCGTGGGTGCTGGCCGGCGGCGCGTGCATCGTGGCGGCGGTCGCGGTGGAAGCGGTGAAGCCTCGCAACGCGTGAGCACTCAGCCCGCCATGCGAACCGCGGGCTGCGCAACGGTCACGCGATCGCGGCCGGCCGTCTTCGAGGCGTAGAGCGCGCCGTCGGCGGCGGCGATCAGGTCGTCGCTATTGCCGCACGCGTTGGCGATCACGCTGGCGACGCCGATGCTCATGCCCATCCCGCGCGTGAAGTCGATCGTCGCGTGCTTCTTTCCGCCGCCGTCGTTGCGGATGAGTTCGGCGCTCGCCTTGCGGTATTCGTCGCGAATGCGCGTGACGAGCCGGCTCGCTTCGTCGCCGTCGGCGTGAGGGAGCAGGAGGACGAACTCGTCGCCGCCGTACCGCGCGGCCACGTCGGCGCGGCGCATGCTCGCCTTCAGGATGCGGCCGACCACGCGCAGGATGTCGTCGCCCAGTTGATGGCCGAACGTGTCGTTGAGCTGCTTGTACTGGTCGAGGTCGATCATCACGCAGCTGAGGTCGTGCCCGTAGCGGCGCGACTCGCTGTACATCTGCTCGACAACGGTCTGGAAGTGTCGCCGGTTGTAGAGCCCGGTGAGCCCGTCCGTGGCCGCCATCTGCTCGACCTGCTTCAGGCTGCCTTCGAGCTGCGTGTTCGTTTCGCGCACGTCGGCGAGGGCGCGCTCAAGATCATGCCGCAGCAGGTCGTTCTCGCGCATCAGCTTCGAGACGGTGAGGTTCTTCTCAACAACGAGCGGGATGGTGAAGAAGTAGTCGCCGACCTTGACGACGTAATCGGTCGCGCCGCGTCGGATCGCCTCGGCGGCAAACTCGGCGACGTTCTCGCCGGTCACCATGATGACCGGCACCTTGCACCGGCTTCGCAGCTCGGTGAGCAGCTCGAGCCCGGTCGTGTCTGGGAGGTTGAAGTCGGACAGGATCATGTCGAACGACGGCAGGTCCTTCGACAGCGCTTCCGCGCCGGTGCCCGCCTCCGTGACGCAACCCCGGCCGAACTTGTCCTCGAGCACCTCGCGCGTCAGGTCGCGCTGGTCCACGTCGTCGTCGATGATGAGCAACTTCAACTGAGGCATCACTCGTCTTCTCTCTCGGCCCCACGCGGGACCAGTGCTACCTGTGAGACTCTTACGATTCGTTTACGCCACGTACCAATGCATCGCTTAGCGCCTCGCCTGATCTTGCGGCAGATGGCGATCGGGGAACTGGTGCGTGCGGAGCCAATACGTGCAGCTCGACATCACGGTTTGCAGAAAGTTCTGCGCATCGGACGGTTTGATCGTGTAGCTGTTCGCGCCGTACTCGGCCGCCCGGCGCATGTGCTCGTCCTCGGCGACGCCGGTCAGCATGACGACGGGGATGTCCTTCAGCATCGGATCGGCTTTGATGCGGCGGAGCGTCTCCAGCCCGTTCATGCGAGGCATCTCGATGTCGAGGAAGATGAGCCCGGGTTTACTCCCCTCGACGGCGGCGCTGCGGAGGTAGTCGAGCGCCTGTTGTCCGTCGCCGACCTCGACGACGCGGTTCGGCGCGTCGCATTCGCCGATCGCGTCACGGACAAGCAGGCGACAGTCGTCGTCGTCGTCGACCAGCAGGATGGTGATCGGCGCGGCGGGCACCTTCTGCTGACCCGCATCGGCATGTTCCGATTGGCCATTCGTTCGCGCGAGGCGTAGCGTCGGCGCTGGGGCGCCGGGATAGGGCTCGCCTTCACCCGCGCGCGAACGCCCGCCGTCGGGTGGCGTTTGCGGTTGGCTCGGTTCGATTGGCTTCATTCAGCTTTACCTCCGCGGACGCGATGAGCCTCGGGGCGATCAAACGCCAGTCGTCGGTCGGCTCCGTTCGTTCGCGAGCAACTTGCCCGCGCCTTTGCACGCGTCCGCGCCTCTCACACGTACTCGTTCGTCACGCCGCCTTCGACGCGGGTGGCGTCGTGAGCGGCACGCTGTTCTGCAGGGCAGGCTGCGGAGCCGGCGCGGGTGTGCCGTCCTCCGCTGATGGGTCGTTCAACGCCTTCATCTGCTCGACCGTCATCCCTGACACGGTGGGCACGTAGCGGCCGTTGATGGTGAAGTGGAAGGTCGTGCCTTCGTTCACCTGGCTCGTGACCCAGATCTTTCCGTGGTAGTTCTCCACGATGCTCTTCACGCTCGCGAGGCCGACGCCCTTGCCGGCGGTCTTCTGCGTCGTCTCGCTCCGGCCACGACGGAAGACGAAGAACACCTTGTCGATGTCTTCGGCCGGGATGCCGGTGCCGGTGTCGCGGACGTAGAACTCCGCCTCGGCCTGGGTGAGCCTGCAGCCGACGTGGATCTCGCGGAGCGGGCGCTCGCCCATGTACTTGATCGCGTTGTCGATGAGGTTCTGGAAGACCTGCCGCATGCGCGCCTTCTCGGCGAACAGGTTCGGGAGCACGGTGTCGACGACGAGGTCGATGTGCTTCGTGCGCAGGTCGTTCTCGAACATGCCGCGGAGTTCCCAGACCATCCGCTCGCTCTCGACGAGTTCCATCTTTTGCCGACGCGTCTTGATGCGCGACAGCTCGAGCAATTCGTTGATGAGGTCGCTGCCGACGTCGACGTTCTTCTTCACGCGCTCGAGGCGCTGCAGGATCTCCGGGGCGAGCGTGTCCTTGTGCTTCAGCAGCAGCATGGCGACCATGCCGCCGATGTTGCGGAGCGGGGCGTTCAGGTCGTGGCTGACGGCGCGGATGAAGTCTTCCTTCTCCGCGATCTCGCCTGCCAGTCGCTGGTTCGATGCCTCCAGCTGCAGCGTGCGGGCCTCGACCTTCATGCTCAAATCTGCATTGGCGTCTTCGAGCTGCTGCTGCGCGCGGGCGATGTCGGCCCGGTGACGGCGCTCCCAGCGGACGAGTTCATTGAACGTCGCGGCGAGTTCGCCGAACGCGTCACGACTCGTCACCATCAACTGCACGTCGAGGTCACCCGACATGATGTGCTTCGCGGCGGCGGTGAGTTCGCGGGCGGGCGTGAAGATGCTGCGGACAAGCAGCCCGGAGATGGGCAGCGCCATCAGCGCGGTGATGACGCCCGCGAGTGCGAGCATCTGCGTCGACTGCGCGATGCCCGCATCGACGCCCGCTGTGGTGGCGACGATCGTGACGTAGCCGACGAGTTCGCTCGCCTGCGGGTCCAGCGGATTGGTGGCGAAGACGGGCTCGGTGACGTCGACGACCGATCCGAACACGGGGTCCGTGCGCGGAATGGGCAAACCGAGCGTCGTCTCCTTCGGCAGCGGTGGGACCAACGCGGGTTCGGCAGTGGCGGCGTCGGACTTCTGGCGGAGCGCGCGCGTCGCGATGACCGATCCGTCGAGGTCGCGGAAGGCGATGAGGCGCGTCGAGTCGTATCGCAGCAGCGCGCCGGCCGTCCGTTCAAGCGAGGCCGTATCGCGACGGGCGACGGCACCCTCGGCGCCGTTGGCGAGCGATTGCGCTAGCGAACGCGAGTTCTCGCTGAGCCGGTCCGACGCGTGCACGCCGATGTCGCGCAGCACGATGTATGCCGACATGCCCATCGCCGCGAAGAGCACCGCGCAGAACGACAGCATGAGCCGGCCCTGCACGCCGAGCAGCCGGCTGCTCTTCTTCGCGGCGGCCATCTCGCGCCAGCTGGGCGTCGGATCGATGGTCGTCCCCGGCGGGATGTCCTTCGAGGCGGAGAAGGTGGAGTTGACGGGTCCGTTCGCCATGTCTGAAAGTCTCGGCAAGCTCGCGTCCACTGCACACGGGGTGATGCGCAGCGGTGCGAGACAACTCGTGCGAACGCGAAACGCGATCGCGTGCGATGAGCCGTGAACACCCGCGCCTCCGCACGACTTGGTTGCGCTGCGGCGCACGGCTCCACCCCTCCCATCGACCCTGCGGCATGCCGAGTTGAGTGATCGCGACGATCCAGGCCGGCTATCGGACGTCGCTGGCGGAACTTGGCAAAGACTGACCGGGCGACGCGGCGGTGGCAGATCGGGCGTCGATGCGGACGTCAACCGTCGTGGGCCTACCGATCGTCGACGGGATCTCGACGAGCAGCGTGCCGTCCGATAGGCGGACGCACTTCTCGACGAGTCTGCCTTCCACGGTGACGACCGCATCGCCCGGCGGCATGCCGCGGATCTCGAGCAGCGGCTCCACTAGAGGCGGACCGTCGGGCGAGAGCGTGAGCCTGGCACGCGACCCGTGGACGGCGACGCGGTAGCTGCCTCGCGATTCGTCGTAGCCGTCGTTGTCGCGGTCGCCGCTACTTGTGCGCTCGACGCGGCCGAACGCCTCGTCGATCTCGATCCGGCCGGGCCTGGCGTGTTGGGCGGCGATGGCATCCCACGGACCGTTCGTCGTCGCGGGCTTGCACGTGCCGCCCTCGTAGATCCGCCCGCGCGATTCGATCACGAGCGCCGCCCCCGCGCGCGTCGTGAAGATGCAGCGATACGGGTCGAACGACTGACGCAGATACCCATCGGCCCCCGACTCGGGCGAGGCGATCTGAAGCGACGCATCCTGCAATTGCACCGTCCAGTGCAGACCCTTCAGCGACACCTTCACGGGCGAGCCATCGATCGGCGGGAACGTGCGCGCGTTGTCGCCGAGCGCGACGGTGTCGACGAGCAGCGTGCCGCGTGAGCCAGACTCGATCGACGCACGAAGTTCGAGCCCATCGACCGCCTGCGCGGCAACACCGGTGAGGTCGAGCCAAGCCCAGTCCCAGTTGTCGGCGTTGATCGGGATCGCGCGCGAGGTGAGCGTCTTGCCCGAAGCATCGCACAACGAAAGACGAAGGACCGCGTCCCCGCCCGGCGATCGCGCTTGCAGGCCCACGAGCGTCCAACTCCCAGGGAATTGCCGGCCCGTCAGCAGCGTCGCGAGTTTGAGCTTCACGCCCTGCTGGCCGGACACGACCCGCAGTGATGCCTTCCCCTCGCCGGCCGTCGTCGCGTCGCGCTGGGCGGTGCTCGTCATCCGATCACGGACGAAAGTCAGGTCGGCGTCGGACTCGAAGTCGAGCAGGCGGGAGAGCTTCACGTCGACCAAACCCACGACCGGCCGTGGCTTTCGCGGCGCGACCTCGACGGCAGCCGTCGGTGCCGGCGCATTGGTCGCGCAGCCCGATGCGGCCGCGAGCAGGAGCGTTGAGATACCGAGAAGACGACGCATGACGTGAGCGTGAAATCTACCGCGCGACGCGGGTGCGCGTCACGCGTGCGGTCGAATCGCGCCAAGTTGATCACACGAAGCCGAACCTGCGACTGCGTGGCAGCGTGGCGAGTCGCAGATTACGGACGACACGCCCCTCCCTCCCTACGTCCCTCAACCCCTCAGTCCTTCAGTCCCATTCCCACCGTCCCTCACTCCGGCCGCTGCGGGTCGTAGCTGCCCAGCGGCATCGTGCTCCGCGCTTCGCCGAGGCGGTCGCGGCGTTGGTTGTCGAGCAGGAACCGCGCTGCGCCGAGGATCGCGATGCCCACCAGCGCCAGCGGCATCTTCTGCGCCATGAACGCGAACCAGTAGAACGGCGACGCGATCACACACGCCAGCGCAAAGACGAACCACGTCCGCCCGTCCGGCCTGACGTAGCCGCGACCCGGCCAGACGCACAGCCAGATGTACGCCGGCGCGACGAGTCCGTAGAACGCCATGAAGAGCCGGTAGACGATTTCGCCACCGGAGTAGCCGTGATAGGTGATGTCGCGCCCGTCCAATTCGATCCCGACGACCGCAGCAAGCACCGCAACGATGACGGTCATCGCGATTAGGGTGAGCCGCATCGTGTGCCCACGACCGCTCGACACGCTGCCCGCGAGCGCATCCGCGTGCACGCCCACGGTGAACATCGCCTGCACGAGAATGTGGATCGCGATCACCCACTTCGTGACCGGGCTCGTCCAGATGCTCTTGTCGAGGAACCCCTTCGCGTAGAAGAGGGTGAAGATGATCATCGCGAAGAAGAACATCCCGAAGCCGACGCCGAACGCGGTGCGGGCCTGCTCGTTGTCGGCGCACTCCTGCCGAGCACGGTGAAAGGTGAGGTCGAGATATGGGCAGCACACGAACCCCAGCACGCACACGAAGAAGAGAGAGAAGACGTCGAACGCCTGCACGCCAGTCTTGGGCGAGTCGGGCCACGCCAACATGCCGGCGCCGGCGCTGACGATCACCGCGCCGATCGACACCGCCAGCACGGCGAACGCGATCGTCGTCACCGCTAGGTTCGTCACGAAGACCGGCAACAGCACGAGCAGCAGCAACCCGAACGCGATCGCCGCGAATAGGTTCCCAAGCAGCTGACTCATGATCCACAGCACGAAAAAGAGGTGAAACGCGATCGTCACATAGCTGAACGCGGCCGTCGCTTCGCGGTGCTGCGTGACGAAGCGGAGCGAGTGATCGCGCGAGGCGATCGTCCACCCCATCGCGGCTGCGCCGATCACATTTGGAAGTGCGAACACCACCCAGCCCCACGCGCCGTAGTCACGGATCAGAAGCACGGGCAAGAACATCCCGATGCACCACGTCCAACTCGCCGCGAGGAACGCGGCCCAGCCGGTCGCGGGGATTTGCGATTTGCGAATTGCGACTTGCGATTGCTTACCGCCGATGTGCGCGTCAGACGACATGTCCCCGCATCATCAAAGCCCAACCCGGAATTCGCAATACGCGCGGCTCACTTCTCTTTGCGCAGCTTCTTCCGCTTGTGATGCACCTTCGGCGTCACGTGGAAGGTGATCTCCGCCTTGCCCACCCGGCGTTCGCGGTCGTTCGGGCGGATGCTCTGCTGGACGATCTCCATGTCGAGCACGACGTTGAATTCCCTCTTCGTCTCGACCAGCGCCTTGAGGTCTTCCCGCGGCGTCATCTTGTAGACGGCCGGGCCCATGCAGGGGCGGAGGAACGTGTAGTTGAGGTTCTTGCAGACGACCGTATACGCGTCGCCGCAGACGCCGAAGACGTACATGCCGCCCGCGATCTCCGCGTTGCCCAGCAGCGCCCCGCCGGCCATCGCGCGGTACCAGTTGCGGTTGAATCGCTTGAAGGGCAGGACGGCCGTGAAGTTCTTCTCGTCGGTTCCAGGCACCGCTTTCACACGGATGCCGCTGAAGAACGCCAGCGGGAGCCAGATCAGCGAGCAGATCCGCTGCCAGAACGTGTCGCGCGTGCTCAGCTTGCTGACGAACGCCTCGATGCGGTCGATCAAGCCGGGCTTGACCTCTCGCTCCTGCCAGTTCTTTCCATCCTTCTGCGGCTGGGGCGCAGAAGGGACGGGCGGCTGAACCGGATTGCCGCCGGCAAGGTCGGGGGTGGCCTGGAGTTGGCTCATCGTCGTGTCTTCCGCTCCGTCTTCTGGACCGGGGACTATATCGCGTCCGAACCGGGGAATCGAGCGAGGGGAACCCGGATGCCCCGCCCCGATCGACCATGACCCTCACGCATATCCCATAGCGGCCGATCCGTCATTCCGCGATCATCTCGCTGATGCTCTGTGCCACCGCGTTCGGCTCGTCGTTCGGCTGGGCGATCCTGCTCGCCTGCCTCTTCCTTGCCAGCTTCGCTACGCCCGTCCAAGCGGACGAACCGATTCGCGGCAAGGTCGGCGTCGGCACGTGGCAGACACAAGCCGAGTTCAAGGACGTCCGCGTCACCAAGGGCGACCAGACGCTCTTCGCCAGCGACTTCGCCAAGGGCCACGACGGCTGGACGATCCGCCGAGGCACGTGGATCACCGTCGACGGCATCCTCCGCCAGACGAGCGACGAGCCCGGCGCCGTCATCACCGTCGGCGACGCCTCGTGGGCCGACTACACGCTTACGCTTAAGGCCCGCAAGCTGAGCGGCAACGAGGGATTCCTCATCCTGTTCGGCCTGCCCGACGACAAGTCGAAAAGCTGGTGGAACCTTGGCGGCTGGGGCAACGCCCGCCACGGCATCGAATCGCAGGGGCTCTTCGCGCGGCCGGTCGACGGAAAGATCGAGACCGGCCGGTGGTACGACATCCGCATCACCCTCCGCGGCGACAAGGTCGAAGCCTACCTCGATGGCCAACTCGTTCACTCGGCCCAGAAGGTCCCGGCGCAGCGCACGTTTGCCAACGCGCTCATCCCCGACTTCGCGGCCGACCCGAGCATCCTGGAAGTCGACGGCACGTTCTACCTCTACGCCACCACCGACGGCATGGGCCGCGGGCTCGACACGTCGGGGCTGCCCGTCGTTTGGAAGTCGAAGGACTTCAAGAATTGGAGCTTCACGGGCTCAATCTTCGCCGACAACTTCGACGCGAAGTACTGGGCGCCAAGCGTGCCCGTGCGGAAGGACGGGAAGTTCTACCTCTTCGCCACCCTGAATCATCGCATCACCGCGCTCGTTGCAGATAGACCCGAGGGACCGTTCCGCACGCTCGATGGCAAGGACATCACGCCCACGTCGGGCTGGAAGCACTTCCCGATCAACGTCGGCCATCCCATCGACGCCGAGGTGTTTCGCGACGACGACGGCAGCTACTACATGGTCTGGTCGCAGCGGTTCATCGCGAAGATGAACGCCGACTTCACCGCCTTCGAGGGCGACCCCGTCGAGATCCGCACGCATCGTGGTGGCTACTCCGAGGGGCCGTTCCTCTTCAAGCGGAACGACATCTACTACTACCTCTACACGCTCGGCGGCAGCGAGGGGTATCAGTACGCGTACATGATGAGCCGAACGTCCCCGCTCGGCCCGTGGGAGGCGCCGCCGCGCGACGACATCATCTCCCGCACCAACCATGACCTCGGCATCTTCGGCCCCGGGCACGGCTGCGTGTTCAAGCCCTCCGATTCCAATCAGTGGTACTTCGTCTACCTCGAGTACGGCCGAAGCAGCACCAACCGGCAGGTCCTCGCCGACAAGCTCAACTTCAACGCCGACGGCACGATCCAACCCGTGAAGCTGACCAACGAAGGCGTCGGCGCACTCCGCACCGACCCAGACTACGCAAAGCCCAACCTCGCGCTCGGCAAGTCCGCGACGACGTCTTCCACGCGATCTGACCTCGTCATCCCGCCCACCAACGACCCACGGCTGCACCGCATCGAGTCGTTCGCCGCCGCCAACGCGCTCGACGACAACAACAGCAGCCGCTGGATGGCGAGCGACGACAACCGCGAGCCGACGATCACGCTCGACCTCGGCGCTGCATTCGACGTCACCCGCACCGAGCTGTACTTCACCCGCCCCACCGCCGGCCACGCGTACCGCATCGACACCTCCCTTGATGGCCAATCTTGGACGCCCTACGCCTCGCACGCCGAGCCCGCCGTCCGCTCGCCTCACCGCGACGACCGCGCGACCCGCACGCGATACATCCGTGTGACGATCACGTCGGGCGAGGCGGGGCTGTGGTCGTTCCGCGTCTACTAGCGTTCACTCGCAAACCCCGCCGAACGCACCGCTCCGCCGTTTTTCGGCCGAGCCTGACAAAACCTGACATTTCGGAGCGCGGAAACCCTCGCCGTTGCGCCGGGATCGCGATTTGGGCGTGTCAGTGGTGTTTCGAAACGCCTGACTCTACCCCTCGACACACGCCCCAAACCGCGCCCCGCGTTGACCGACTATCGCACGTTTTCAGGTCTGGAATCAAGACGATCTTTATTGTGTTCGACGCGCTATACCCCGGCATCGCTATGGATCGATCCGCTGCTGTTTGACGAAGATTCCTTGATCAGCGAGCGCGACGGTCGATTCGCCGGCCGTTTCATCAAGCTGGGCGCACGACTGCTCCGGGAACTGGCGAAGCAAGACCGTCGCCAGTCTCTTTCGCTCCATCGCGTCGCTCGCCGCGCGGACCATCGCCGTGTACTGGGCGTTTCGAAATCGAAGCCGATACAGGGCGCGCTGCGCACTGACGGTGCGGAACCCGAAGGGCCTGCCGAGAAGCGCCGGCACGGTGAGCACCGTCGCTGCGCTCAGGAGCGCGGCGAGGAAGATCGGCACCGTCATTCGGTCGAACTCCGTCGCGAAGCGATTCGACAGCATCGTCAACGCCGCCAGCCCGGACGACAGCACCACCGCCACAACAGCGATGGCCCACCACGCGCTGCGCAATCGCGATCGGCACTCAGCGCACGCGTAGACGTCGACGGGCGCCGCGAGCAACTGCAGCTTGAAGGGCGGAAAGTACTGCTGCGCATTCGGATTCAAGCATTCACAGCAACACGTCGGCAGCCATAGCTGCCCCGCACGAAACACGACCCAGTCGTGCTGCGAGCCCTGGCTCGGTTGCGCTGGCGGCGCGTCGTAGCGAAGAGCGTGAACGGATGCCGGGAGTGGCTCGTCCGCCTGCTGCTCGAACGCGTCTCGACGCTCGACGAGTTCTTTCTCGCTGAACGCCTGCGGTGCCCACAACGGGATGCGACTTCGTTCGCCATCATTCCGATTGAGGCGAAGCGCGCGTCGCAGCACGCATTGAGCGATGAACCCCACGGCGATCGCGGCCCCCAGAATGATGACAATGCGGGCGAGGATCACCGTGATTCGTTCATCATTCGAACTACGGCTCGCCGCGATCGACTGTGCCACCACCGCCGCAATGAATCCGAGTGCAGTCGCCACCACCGGAACCCAGCCGAAGCGGGTCTGACGGTAATTGCGCTCGACATCCTTCGGCACCCAGCTACATGTCGGACAGGCAACGGGCTCGGTGTCGGTGGACAATGCCGCCCGCAGGCTCGCTTCCGCTCCGGCAGCGGCCCTCTGCGCCGCGGAAGCTTGCCCGAGCATATAAGGCGCCTCCCCCATGCCAGCGCCAGTTCGCACGATCTCGTAGTAATACACCGTGTGACATCGCTCGCAGTCGACGCGTTTGATGGCGCTTCCCAGCGTTCTAACGAAGTATCGTCTGCCGAAGTAAACCAGCATGCAGGTGACCCGAGACGAGGTGGCTGAACTCCTACGCAGAATATACTGCCGCTGATCTGCGTGCACTTCCCGTGATTGCGAGTGGCAGCGTCGCCTGCAGGGCGGTGCGTGCCCCCCGAATTGTCCCCCTCCCCTCCCCCTGCTACGCTCACGGGTCGCGCGTTAGGCGCTTCCAGTCTCCCGTGTCTTAGAGGATATGCGCATGCACTCCACCGACCCCGCCACCGCTCGCAAGTTCGTTCCTGCAGGCATCGACGTCAGCAAGTGGGAACAGCTCGAGCCGCTCTTCAAGGCATTGCAGGACCGCGCGATCAACTCGCCGGCCGACCTCGAAAAGTGGCTGGCGGACTTCTCGGAGCTGTCGGCCGTCGTCGACGAGTACGGGTCGCGTCGGTACATCGACAAGTCGTGCAACACGGAATCGAAGGAGATCGAAGCCGCCTTCATGCACTTCGTCGAGAACATCGAGCCGAAGATCAAGCCGGTCTACTTCGAACTGCAGAAGAAGTTCATCGCGAGCCCGCACCGCAAGTCGCTCACCGGGAAGCGGTTCGACATGCTCAACCGCAACTGGCAGAGCGAGGTCGAGCTGTTCCGCCAGGAGAACGTCGACCTCGAAACGCAGGTGACGAAGCTCGTCAACGAGTACGACAAGATCTTCGGCAGCATGATGGTGGACTTCCGCGGGCAGACCTACACGCCGCAACAGATGGCGCGGTTCCTCGAGGACACCGACCGCACCACGCGCGAGGAAGCGTGGCGCGCCAGCACCGATCGGCGTCTGAAGCACCGTTCAGAGATCGACAAGCTGTACGACGATCTGCGCCCGATCCGCGATCGCATCGCGAAGAACGCCGGGCTGAGCGATTACCGCGCGTACGCCTTCAAGGCGAAAAAGCGTTTCGATTACTCGCCCGAGGACTGCTTCAAGTTCGCCGACGCGGTCGAGCAGAGCGTGATGCCGGTGCTGCGTCAGCTGCAGGCCAAGCGTCGGAAGGACCTGAAGCTGGACAAGCTGCGTCCGTGGGACACGTCGGTCGACCCGCAGAACCGTCCGCCGCTTCGGCCTTTCGATCCGTCGCAGATCGATTCGTTCGTCGGTAAGACGCGCAGCATCTTCGAACGCCTCAGCCCCGACCTCGCGACCGACTTCGACAACCTGAGCCGGAACAAGAACCTCGACCTCGGCAGCCGCAAGGGCAAACAGCCGGGCGGGTATCAGATCAGTTTGGAAGAGAGCAAGCAGCCGTTCATCTTCATGAACGCGGCGGGCCTGCAGCGCGACGTCGAGACGCTCCTGCACGAGGGCGGGCACGCGTTCCACTTCCTGTGGGCGTCGAACAACGAGCCGCTCACGTTCCTGCGCGGCGCGCCGATGGAGTTCTGCGAGGTCGCGAGCATGAGCATGGAGCTCTTCGCGATGGACCACTTCGACGCGTTCTACACCAACCCCGACGACTGCAAGCGCGCCCAGATCCAGCAGCTCGAGGGCAACGTGAACGTGCTCGCGTGGATCGCCACGATCGACATGTTCCAGCACTGGATCTACACGCACCCGAATCACACCACGGCCGAGCGGACGGCGGAGTGGCTCAAGCTGGTCAACCGCTTCGGCGGCGACGTGGATTGGACCGGCCTGGACGCCGCTCGCGAGGCGATGTGGCAGCGCCAGCTCCACCTCTTCCACAGCCCGTTCTACTACATCGAGTACGGCATCGCACAGCTCGGCGCGCTGCAGCTGTGGCTCAAGGCGCGCGACGACGCGAAAGCCGCTCTAAACAACTACAAGAACGCCCTCAAGCTCGGCGGCACGCGGACGCTGCCCGAGCTGTTCACGGCGGCGGGCATCCAGTTCGACTTCTCGAACAAGACGATCGCCCCGCTGATGGGCGCGGTGAGCGAAGAGCTGACCGCGCTTGGCGCCTAAACGCGTCGATCGAACAGCGAGCAGCCATCTACAAGTGTCGGTGGAACCCGGCCCTATCGCCGTTCCCCGATGCATCCCCGGGTGCATCCCTGAGGTGCTTGCCCCCCTCGGCGGGTGCTCTATACTGCGAAGCTGCTGTTACCGGACGTGTTTGCTGAAACGTCGAGAGGGATGCGCCGTCTATCCAAAGGCGGAGACGCGGCGCATCAGGCGGATCGCAAGGTAGCGATCGCACAAGGCTGCTCTTGAAGGCACGTTTTGGTAACGGCGACAACCCGGTCTCGTTCGATGTCTCTTCAAACATTGCCCAGCGGACGCCTCCTTCGGCGCGGGCCGTCCGTCGTCAACCCTCTTCGTGCGCCGTCGCGTCGCCGCAGGCCGGAAGTCGATTCGCTCGAGCTTCGGCAACACCTTGCGGGCGAACCGTGGGGCGGACCCAACCGACTGATCCGGCAGGACGTCGCCGCGACGCAGTACCCCTCCATTGACGGCACCGGGCAGGTGATCGCCGTCATCGACACGGGCATCGACTACAACCACCCCGGCCTGGGCGGCGGCTTCGGCGCGGGCAAGCAGGTGATCGCCGGCTACGACTTCTTCGACAACGATGCCGACCCCATGGACACCGACGGCCACGGCACCGAAGTGGCCGGCATGATCGGCTCGGCGCTCTTCGAGTCGGGCGGGTTCCTTTATCGCGGCATCGCGCCGGGCGCGAAGCTCATCGCGCTGCGCATCGCGCCGAGCACCAACGACGTCGACCTCAAGCGCATCGAGGACGCGCTGAAGTGGGTCTACAACAACGCCGAGCTGTACTCGATCGACGTCGTCAACATCAGCTTCGGTTACGGTTCGTTCGCCGGCTCGTACACGGCCGACATTCTCAGCGACGACTTCGACCTGCTCCGCACGAAGGACATCGCCATCACCACCAGCAGCGGCAACGCCGGCACCGAGAACGGCATCGGCATCACCTACCCTGCGGCCGATCCGGAGACGATCAGCGTCGGCGCGGTCGACTCGTCCGACGTGATCGCCGACTTCACGCAGCGGGCGAGCAACCTCAACTTCCTCGCGCCGGGCGTGGACATCCGCACGACGAGCCTGAACAGTACTTTCTTCGAGGCGTCGGGAACGAGCTTCGCCGCCCCGATCGTCGCAGGCACGATCGCGCTGCTGAGACAGGCGTCGCCGGGCATCAGTTACGCCGACGTGCTGAGCGTCCTCCGCGCCAGCAGCCGCCCGAACCTCGACGGCGACGCCGAGACGGGCACCGTCACCAATTCCACCTTCGCGCGGATCGATTTGTACGGCGCGCTCTCGCTCGCCGACCAACGCAAGGCGACGTCGCCCGAGGTGCAGGCGACCGTCGGCTTCGCGGGCAACATCAACTCGGTCGCGGTCGATCAGTACGGCATCACGCACCTGCTCTACTTCGACAGCGCCGACAACACGATGAAGTACGCCGTCAAGCAGGCGATCGGCCAGTGGTCGGCGCCGCGGATCGTCGACTCGTCGAACCTCTACCAGGGCCAGTACGTCTCGATGAAGCTCGACCGCTGGGGCAGGCCCAACGTCGCCTACTTCGACGGCACCAACGGCGACCTGAAGTACGCCATCCTCGACTCGAAGACCTCCTCCAACCCCGCCGGCGTCAGTTGGAAGATCACGACGGTCGACGCGACGGGAAGCGTCGGGCTCTATCCGTCGATCGTGCTGGACGCGTCGGACACGCCGCACATCAGCTACTACCGTCGCCAGAGCGGCGACCTCCGGCTCGCGCAGTACTACCCCGGCGCCGCCGGCACGAACCCGAATGGCTGGCGCATCCTCGACGTCGACCTCATCGGCGACGTCGGCCGATCCGGGAGCATCACCGTCGACAACGACGACCGGCTCGCGATCGCGTACGAGTCGAGCAGCCTGGGCAAGGTGCGCCTGGCCCGGCAAACGAACGAGATCAGTTCGTTCGCCTTCCCGGAGTGGAACATCTCCACCGTGCAGAGCAGCGCGCCGGGGGCCCCGCCCACCGTCGGCGCCAGTTGGATCACGCTCGCGATCGACTCGCAAAGCCGCGCGCACATCGCCTTCTACAATAACGGCCCCGCCGATCTGAACTACGCGCTTCAGACCGGCTCGGCGAGCTTCAGCATCCAGACGCTCGCCTCGCGCCGGGCGATCGGTCAGTTCGCGCAACTCGTCCTGCAGGACGACGAGCCGACGATCCTCTACTACAACCGCGCGAACAACGGACTGAACCGCGTCGACCTCGTGAGCGGCGCGTGGCAGACGACGACGATCCGCAACGACGCGGGAAGATTCATCGGCGTCGGCACGGACGCCAAGCGGGCCGGCCGGTACGTGTTTACTTACTACGAGACCGCGACGGCGAAACTCATCCTGGCTGACCTGTAGCCCGCGCCCCGCTTATCCGTCCAATAGCTCTGCCCGCGCGACGAGGTCTCCTGCGAGGTTCATCGCGGCGGTGAAGTCTCCACGCTTGCCAGTGGTCCGCGCGACGAGCATCACATCTGGTTTGCTTGTCGGCCGAACGAGAAACGCCTGGCACAGCGTCTCACCTTCGATGTTCGCGTCGATCACGCCTGCCATGTCGATGCCGTCCATGTTGCCGGTCACGGTCTGCAGCTCGGGCTGCTGTTCGAGGTACGGCTGAAGCAGCGATGTCGCAAAGGCGCCCGACCGCGCGCCGTCGGCGTGCCGGAGGTTCAGGTTGATTTGCACCTTCCCGCCACGATCGAAGACGAGCGTGCGTTTGCCGTCGTCGATGCATCGCCAGCCCGCGGGGAGCGTGAGGTAACCACGAAGTGAGCCGAGCGCAACCTTGGCCGATTTCGTGTCGAGGTCCTTGTACATCACGTTCGGCACGAAGCCCGCGCCGGCGTCGCGGAGGCGCACGTTCATCGGGTCTTCCGGATCTAGCGCGGCCGCGTCGTCGAGCACCAGCGCTGCCCACTCGCCGGGCTTGCAGATCGCCGTCTGACTCGACGACGTCAACTCCTGCGCAGGCAACTTTGCTGAAGGCACCTCATTCGGAAAGAGCGGCGTCGTCGTACCCGTCGTGCTCGCGAGTTCGAACGAGCGGATCGCCCGCGACACCGACTCCGCACCGGGCCCCTGCCACAACTGATGCGCGCCGATGCCGGACACGCTGAACAATCGCCCGCCGTCACAGAACAGGCTGAGCCGCGACCGCGCCGGCTGTCCGTCGCCGTCCAGCTGCGCTGCGTCACACACAACGCCGGCGATGCCCACCGCATCGATACGTTCGATCTCGCCGCGGTCCTGTTTGTTCTCACTGCAGAGGTACGCGAGCCACTGCGCGAGCGCGCCGTCGTCGTACGCGGGGCGAGCCGAGACGACGATGACGAGCGGCGCATACGTGGCCGAGAAGACCGCCAGCGGCAGGAACTTTGCCGGCTCGGCAAAGTCGACCTGCTGCGCTTCCGGCGGCAACTCGACGCGCGCGAAGTCGTCCGACAGCAGTAGCCGACACTTCAGGTGCTCCAAACCTGCGGGCGGATCGATCACCTCGTAGTGGTAACCCGGCGGGACGTCTTGCTGGTCGGCCATCGTGAGATCAGCTCCTTGCGGACGCGGCATGCGTACGCGAGAGACCCACGATCAAGCGGCGTGCCAATTTCGTTTTGCTCGGTACGGCCGAAAGGATCGTTTCAGGACCATCGATCCGTTTCGCACCGCGCCGGCGCGAATCAGCCCCGCTCAATCGATTCCTGCTGACCGCCCGCTCAAGCCGCCAGCGAACTGGCCGCGTTGACGATGTCCTTCACCCGGCCGCGCACGTTCTCGACGATCGCCGGCGCGATCCCCGACTCGGCGACGAGCGCCGACACGTCCGCCTGCGCCGTCCGCGTGAGCGGGAACCCGATCTGCGCATCGACGCACAGCTGATCCGCCAGCGCGATCAGCGCCACGAACGAACGGCTGCCCTCGGCCAGCAACGTCGGCTCGTGGTGGAACCCGGTCACAACCTGCACCGACTTCGGGAAATGCCACTTCTCGGCGAGCGCCATGCCCAGCTGCTGGTGATCGACGCCGATGATCGACTGCTCGGCCGCACACAGGTCGATGCCGTGCGAACGCGCCTCCTCGCAACTGCGTCGAAGCTTCTCGGGCCACGTCTGCAGCGAGACGAGCAGCCCGATGTCGTGCACCATGCCCGCGAGGAACGCCTCGTCGGCGGTGGGCAGCTTCTGCTGACGCGCCATCTCGCGCGCCACGACCGCGACAGCCACGCAGTGTTGCCAGAGGTCCTTCGCGGTGTACCCCTCACACAACTTCACGCCGCGGAAAAGCTGCCCCATGCTCGCCGCGACGGCGATGTTGCGAACGGCGTTGAGACCGAGCATGACGATCGCACGCTCGATCGACGCGATCTGCCCAGGAAGACCGTAGAACGCGCTGTTCACCACCTTCAGGATGCGGCTCACCAGCGCCGGGTCGTGGCTGATGATCTGGTGGAGCTGCTGCGCATTGCTCTTGGGGTCCTCAACCGTCTTGACGATCTTGGCCGTCACTTCGGGCAGCGTGGCGATGTTGCTCACGCTCGATATCGCAGAGGCGATGAGCTGCTTCGGATCGACGGAATTGGCAATCGCAGGCGACGGCATGACGAGATCCTCTCACCCCGCGAGGACGGTTCGTCCGCAGCCCTGCTGCCCGACGCGCCGAACCCGCTCAGACCCACACTTGGTGAACACGACGTTTAACACCATGCGATGTATCGAACCGCGAGCCCTATCGCTTAATAGCTGTTCCGCTTGCGAAGGGAGTTCGGATCGATGCGCGCCTGCGACAGGACCCGCGCGATCGTCGCAGCCGTTGCAGGCCGTGCGTACGGATGAACGCCGCTCGCGCGTCCCAAACGCAGACATTCGCGGACGGCGCGCTCGATTGCCTCACGATCGTGCGACACGTCGACCACGTTCTCACCGCGCTCCCGCCCGGCCTGCCGGTCGCCGATGTTGACCACACGCGCGCCGAACGCGCCCGCTTCGATGATCCCGCTGCTGCTGTTCCCGACGAGCACAGCGGCATCGCGGAGCAGTCCGAGAAATTGAGAACGCACGAGTGAGCCGGCAATTCGTGTGACGCGTGGGTCTTTGGCGGCTGCATCCCACGCACGCAACACGCCGCGATGGCCAGGGTCGTTGTTGGGGTCGATGAGCACGACGCTCGGGACAGCCGCGAGCGTGGCTTCGAGCAGTTCGGTCGCCCGCGCGAACTCGATCGAGTCGTCGGTCGATGTCGGATGAAAGAGGACGGTAGCAAACTCTGGTCCCCTCACCCGGTACCCCGGGAGAGGGCTAGGGTGAGGGCCCGCCGCATCCTCCTCAATCCCCTCCACCCCCGGCGCGCCCACAACGTGCACGCGCGCCACATCCTCACCCATCCGAATCAGCCGCGCCGAACTGCCCTCCGTCGCACACAGGTGCACGTGGGCAAGCTTACTGATCGCATGCCGCAGCGAATCGTCCACTTGCCCCTCGGCCAAGTCTCCGCCGTGGACATGGGCGAGCGCGATCTGCGACACCTGCGCCGCCGCCGCCGCTGCGAAAGCTTCGACCCGATCGCCGACGACAAGGGCGACATCGCTCTTCAGCTCGTGATAGACGCGAGCGAGTTCCGCCATCGCCAGACCCGTCGCACGGGCGACCTCGTGCGGCGCTCCGCCGCCCTGCTCCCAGGGCACGCGGGCGTCGATCGTCCAGCCATCTCGCACGATCTGCTCGATCGTGTATCCGTGCGCAACCGAGAGGTGCATCCCCGTGACGACGAGTTGCAGCGAAAGCTGCGGGTGCGATCGGATCGCGGCGAGCGTCCGCCGCATCAGGCCGAACTCGGCCCGCGTGCCGGTGACGAAGCAGATCTTGCGTCGCTCGTCATGCGGCATCGGACTGCGGGGTAAGTTCGTCCAATTCCACATCTGCAGTGTGCAGCATCTCCCACTGCAGAACGGTGCCGGCCGCAATCGCGTGCCGCGCGCGCCGGCCGACGATGCGGCTCTTCTCCGCGGCGGGAATACCGGTGCCTGGCCGCTGCACGACGACGTCATCGGCCGCGATCGCATCGCCGTTCTTCAGCGCGCGCTTCAACACCAGCGATTGCCGGCTCAACCGGCGCACGTCTCGCTCGCACGGCAACACGCGGCGCGGCGCGGTCGAGCCACGCATCTGCTCGGCGACGCGGATCGATCGAACGTAGGCTGCGAACTGGGCCGGATCGGCGCTCGCGGCGTGGTCGGGCCCGTCTGCGAAGCGGTTCCACGTGAGGTGCTTCTCAATAATCGCCGCCCCCGCCGCCACGGCCAGCGCGCCGGCGAGCGGTTCGGTGGTGTGATCGCTATAGCCGACGACGACGCCAGGGAAGTCGCGCCGCATCCGCTCGATCCAGCCGAGCTGCGCGAGTTCCGTAGGCGTCGGGTAGCTGCTAACGCAATGAAGCAGTGCGAACCGCGCGCGCCAGCTGCGCATCCAGTGCACGCTGCGCGCGATCTCGTCGCTGTTCGACGCGCCGCTCGACACGATGACAGGTCGACCCGTGTCGCACGAGCGGTGCAGCAACGGCTCGTTCACCAGGTCGGGCGAGGCGATCTTCACCGCAGGAATGTCGAGATGCTCGATTACAAACACGTCCTCCACGCTGAATGGCGTGGCGATCGTGTCGAGCCCTTCCACCTTTGCAGCGTCGATGATTCGCTCGACGTCGTCGCAGCTCAGCTCGTACTTTCGCAACAGCGACGCCTGATCGGTCGCGCCGCAGTTGGCGGTCTGATACGAAGCGGCCGTTGCGGTGGCGTGGACGAGCCGGTCGGCCGTGAAGAGCTGGAGCTTTACCGCATCCGCCCCCGCGGCGGCCGCGGCGCGGACGAGTTCGATGGCGCGGCTCACCTTGCCGTCGTGATTCACGCCGATCTCGGCGATCACGTACGTCGGCTGCCCCTCGCCGATCGCTCGGCCACTGATACTGAACTGCTCTCTGCTCATGCCGCCTCTCGTTTCGACTGTTCCATGTCTCGCAGGATCGCATCGGCCAGCAGCAGATCGCGACGCGAATCGATCTCGACGGTGTCGGTCGATGCGCACATCACGCCACGACGATCGACGCCGAAGAATGCGTGCGGATCAGCACGGTTTGCTCGCCCGCGCTCCATCGCCGCCCGACTGCTGACGACCACGCCGCCGTCGTGCAGGAAGAGCGGCTCCAGGTCCTGTCTACGGTGAATGCTTCCATCGTGCAGCGCGATCGCGCGGTGCTCGGCGTCAATCCGGCTCATCCATCGCGGGTGCCACTTCCCGACCGGCACGAATGACCGCACGCTGTCGCAGCCGGTCGTGCGGAGCAGTTCGATCGCCTCGTCGATCACGCCCGCCCGGCGCAGCGCGACGTTGCCGTAGAGCGTGACGACCGCGTCGGCACGGAAGAGCCCGCCTGTCTCGACTTCGTCCATCGCGTGGAGCAATACGTCCTGCACGCTCGCATCGTCCGTCGAAAGATGCCCGGGACGCGGGATGACGTTGAAGCCGTTCGACTGTGCGATCCGGAGGATGCGCGGGCAATCGCTCGTCACGACGACGCGGCTCAGCTTCCGTGCCGCGTGCACGTGATCGAACGTGTGGCCGATGACGGTCTTGCCGTGCAGCGGGAGCAGATGCTTTTCGGGCAGCCCTTTGCTGCCGCCGCGGGCGAGGATGACGCCGAGGACGTTGAACGACGCGTGACTCATGGCCGATCCCATTCCTTGCAGTTGCGGCAGATCGCGTGCCCATCCCACCGCTCGGCGGCGTGGTCGTCGCGGTAGCGTTGGAGCGATCGCGTGAAGGCCTCGTGAATGCTGGTCGATCCGACCTTGCCGAGCGACTGCTCGCCGCGAGCGTCGACCTCGCAGGTGACGATCGTGCCGTCGCTGAGCACGGTGACCCGGCTCGATAGCCGTCGACAGGCGACGCGCTTGCTCGGGCACATCTCGGCGACGCCCGGGAAATCGATCGCGCCCGCGAACCCGCTCGGCCCGACAATCGCGGCGTTGCCCTGCAGCGCGCGGAGCCAGTGGTCGAACCACGACTCCATGTCCTGCACGTTCGCCTCGCACTTCACGAATGTGGGCACCACAATCGGCGTGCCGCGCTGCATCGCGTTGCGACGCAGCAGGAGCGGCTTCATGTTCTCAAGCACATCGCGAATGCGGTCGACGCCCATCACCGCGGCATACGTCGGCTGACTCATGCCGGGGATGAAGACGCTCACGACGTCGACGCTGCCCTGAGTGAGCAGCTCGGCGGCACGGTTCGCGTCAGCTGGAAGCAGATCGGTCTCGACATGAATCGCCCGGATGCCGGCTCGGCGGGCTTCGTAGACGATGTCGCCGAACTGCGGGTGCAGGAGCGGATCGCCGAGCCCGCCGAGCGTGAGGCGGACATCGTCGACGTGGCCGAGCTCGGCGAAGAGTTCGCGGCACTGCTCGAGCGTGATCGGCGATCGCTCGACCCGCGGCAGGAAGATCGGCTGCGTGGCGCGATCTGTGTTCAGTTCAAGTGTGACATCGCGCGGCATCGCGTCGACCTGTCGGATCGATTCGAGCGACTCGATCACGCCCTGCGACGTGACGTCGTGCGGGTCGAGGATCGACAACTCGATCCGACGACGCTGGCGATCGGAATCGACCGTGGCCCGCTGCGTGGTGCGGATCAGGCGAGCGCCGAGGCGCAGGCAGTTGTCGTAACTGAGCGGATCGCGCCGCGGCGTGTCCGGGCGATACGCGAAGAGGCGGCCCGGGTAGGTCGACGCGCGGGCGAGGTCGTTCACGACGGACCGCGTGAGCACCATGCCCGCCAGGCCCGGTGCGGCCGGTGCGAACGCGTACTCGTGCTGCGTGCCCTCTTCGAGCAGCGCGATGAGATCGGACAGGATCGAAGAATCGACGAACGGCGCGGCAGGCGAGACGAGCAGCAGCGCGTCGGCCTCAACAGTCTTCATCGCGTCGGCCACCCACGCGGGGTGATAGCCGGCGTCGAGCGCGCAGCTCTGCATGAGCCCGCCACGCCAGCCATCCGCCCATCGGCGAGCCGCCGCGAGCGCTTCGAGCTGCGGCACGTGCGACCGCGGTCCCTTCGAGATGACCTCCGCCCCGCACTTCGCAGCGACCTCCGTCACTGCTTCGGCCTGGTCGTCCCAGCACAGCACGGCGATGTCGGTCACGCGCGACGCCTGCGTCAGGCGGTTCAGCGTCCATTCAAGGACGGGCGTGCCGTTCAGCACGCGCGACGCCGAGTGGCGGTCGGCCGGCTCGTGCAGGATGGATGCGAGCGCGAGGATGCGGTCGAACCGGCGGGTGGTGCTCGTTGCCTGTTGAGTCGATGTCGATTCGACGGGTCTCATGCGGCCCTTCCATTGAACGATTCGAGCCGGTCGATCGTGTTGACGAGCAGTTCCTTCAGCGATTCCACCGCGCTGATGATCGCCCGCACGTTGTCCGCGTCGCGCTCGGCCTGTCTTCGCTGGAGCGATGAGCCGTCGAGCTTGCTGGCGCCGATGCTGAGGTCGTTCTGGAATCGCTGGAACTCGCTCTGCTGCGAGAGGACCAGCGCGAGTTCGTACGTCTTGCCGAGCTGATCCATGCGGGCGCGGAGCGGATCGATTTTCGCGATCGCGGCGTTCACGCGGCGCTGGTCGTCGATGTGGTCGCGCACCTCTTCAACGAGCGGCAACGTCTGTCGGGCGATCGACGCGATCTCTTCCGCTTCGGCCACGCGCGTGCGGAGCGCCGCGAGTGCTTCGGGCACGCGGCTGGCGTCGCACGAGTTGTACGGCGGCACGCTCGCGCCGAGCGGCTTGGCGCAGAACTTGTCAAGTGCGTCGGCGAGCGACATCGATTGGACGCCCCGCTTGGCGACGCCGCCCTCGGTGCAGTCGACGATGCGGGCCGGGCTCGCGGCGAAATCGCGTTCGAACTGTTGCAGGTAGCTCCAGAGCCGCTCCTCGGAGTACATAGGCCTGCCCTTGTAGTCGTTCACGCGGCGCAGGATCGGGCGGTCGCGGACGATCTGTTCCCACTGCTTCTGCTCGACGGTGCAGAACCGCCCGAGTTCGGGACGCCACACGTCGTCGTACGCTGTGCCGGGCGTGTAGCAGAGGCCATCCGAGAAGCCGAGGTCCTGCCCGACGAACAGGATCGGATCGCACCCCATGAACTCCGCGAGGTAGAACGCGAGATGCGCGACGGTCGCACCGGCGCGCAGCTTCGGGCGTTTCAGCTTCAGCTCGCGAACGAGCGAGTCGGCGAAGTCGTTCCCGAGCAGCGTGACGGGGCCGCCGAAGGCTTCGAAGATGCGGTCGGTCGCCTTCGGCTCGGCGACGAGTTCGGTGCGGCAATTCGCAGGCACGCGTTCGTAAAACTTTCGGCAGATCTCGTGGTAGTCGAGCGAGGTGACGAAGTGCGGCTCGATGCCCATCTCGAGCAGGATCTGCAGCGTCGTCTGCACGCTGACGAGCACGGCGTTGTCCTTCGCCTGTGCGAGCAGGTGTTTGTTCTTCCGCAGGCTGGGGCCGGCACTGACGACGATCGCAGGCTTGCCCGCGAACGCGCCGCGGAGTCGTTCCAGTCCCGGCGTGGTGAGGTAGAGCGGCAGGTTGCGCGCCAAGTTCTCCGCGGTGAGCTTCGACGCGTTGACGATCGTGCTGATCTGCGTGCGGCAGTGGGCGACGCCGTCGCGGAGGGCGTCGCGGACCTCGTCGAAGTACGCGGGCGATCGCTGCAAGCTCGGCCGATGTTCGACGATCGCGTGGCCCGCGGCGATGGCGGCGCTTTCGGCGGTGAAGTGTTTCGTCAGCTCGGCGCGATCGAGCGTGTTGATGAGGCGGATGCGTCCAGAGCCGAGGGCGTCGGACAAGTCAACGTGTTCGATCGCGGCACGCAGCACGCGTGGATCGGGTTCGAAGCAAAAGATGCGAACCGTGTCGCCCGTTCGGTCGTACAACTCTTTGACGTGGTGCCCGAGGCCGAAGCCGAGCACGAAGTAGACGCCGATCTTGTCGGAAACAACGGCGGCAACGAGCTTGCGGGCTTCGTCGAGCGGCGCGTAGCGGCTGTGGAGTTGCAGCGCCGTGCCCGCGTCGGACTTGGCCGTGGCGGTCTGCGCGCCGTCGCGGGCAGCGCTAACGGTGATGTGCGAGGCGAAGTCGTCCGCGCGCTCGATCGCCGGCGCCACGCCCGGCTGCGTGAGCCACACGGCTGCCAGGTTGCGCAGCAGAACCGCGTCTGCATCACCGCAGACGAATCGCTCGGAATGATCGGCCACTGCAGCAGGCATGAGGTCATCCATGACCAGACCGCTCGGCACGCCTCCAGACGCACCGCTTTGGGTCTTATCGGACGGATGGGCGATCGGGCTTGAGTGAATCTGCAGAGAGGTTGGAGGTCGGAGGTTCGAGGTTGGTGCCTCCGACTGAATCCGACTTGCCGAGGTTATCCGCAGTTCAGCGGCGTAGCATCGACCGTTAGCGTCTGTCGGTGGCGTCGTCTCGTCGTCTTGTCGTCTTGTCGTCTCTCGTCCCTCAGTCCCTCAGTCCCGCAGTCCCGCAGTCCCGCAGTCCCGCAGTCCCTTACCCTTTCGAACCATGACCGACTTCTTCTTCGACCTTCCGATGTGGTTTCCGATCGCAATGTTCGTCGTGGCGATCGGGGTATTCATCTACGGCAACAACCGATCGAACGCGCAGCTTCGCTTGGCGTCGCTGGGCATCGTGGTGCTGACGATCGGGCTCGTCGCGTTGAGCTACTTCGTCGACACATTTGAAGAGAAGTGCATCAAGCGGACGCACGGGATCATCGCAGCCGTCGATGCGAAGGACTGGAACGCGGTGCGGTCGCTGATGAACGGCCGAACGGCGGTAGTGGGCCTGCAGGGCGCGGATCGAATCGCGGAGCGCGGGCAGCAGTTGGCCGACGAGTTCGGACTTAAGCAAGCGCGCGTGCTCTCGACGACGACCCGCCCGGGCAGCACGGGCTTGCTAGATGTCGTCGTGCTCGTACAGCACGAGTTCAACGTTCCGACGCCGCCCGCGACGAAGTGGGTGTTCCAATACGAACAGCAATCCGACGGCATCCTGCTGAGCACTATCGCCCCGGCAGACAAGGACGGGACGGCCGTCGAGATGAACAAACGACTTCGCTAGTTCGGGACCGTCGCGGGCATCGTTGCCGGCATAGTCGTCGGCGTGCCCCGGAACTTGCCGATCAGTTCGGTTGCGTAGGGCTCGACCAGGTTCCAGAAGAAGATCACGAGCACGATCATCGCGATCCACAGGAGCCACGTGAGGACGTGACCCACGATGGTGAGGACACCGTCGCGCTCGAGAAGACCAAGCGCCAGAACCGTCATGCAGACGGCGGGTGGGATGTTGTTGCCGGGCGGGCCGGGCAGGCCGAACGCGATGGCGGCGGCCAGCATCGAGATCCCCGCGATGCGGTGTCCGAAACCAGTGGTCACAAACAGAAGCCGTGGCTTGACGAATCGCTCGAGCCGCTTCAGCACGCCGTTGACCGCTCGCACGATGCGATCGAGTCCGTCGGGCGACAGCGATCGCTTCGCGATGAACCCCGGCAACCACGGCTGGCGATTGAAGATCAGCGCCACGCTCAGCACGCAGATGCCAAGCCCGATGGCGGTGCTCAATCCGGGAATCGGCAGAAAAATGAACGGCGCCGAGAAGAGCAGGATGACCACGGCATGGCCGCGATCGCCGAGGACGTCTATCAGCTTTTGGAACGTGATCGGTTGTCCGTTCGACGCCACGCGTAGCGCGTCGAGGTCGTCCTTCAGCTTATGGCCGGCCGCTTCTTCGCTTTCAGATGCATGCATGCGTTCACGACCGTAGCACCGTGGCCGCCGGTCGGCGATTGACTAAACGGGCCAAGTTTAGAATCGCCCCCGGACTTGCTTACTCGCCGTCCACCTTCTCGCCGACCGTCGTCGCGCGGACGAGTGGATCGACGCCGTGCTTGGCTTCGCGCTTCGCCTTGATGAATTCCACCACCATCGGCACGAGCGAGATGGCGATGACCATCAGCACGACGACCGAGAAGTTCTTCTTAACGTACTCCAGCCCACCAAAAAAGTAGCCGAGGGCCAGCATCGACCAGATCCACGCGATGCCGCCCGCGATGCTGAAGGTGATGAACCGCGGGTAGCTCATCTTGCCGATGCCGGCCACGAACGGGGCAAACGTGCGGATGATCGGCACGAAGCGGGCGAGGATGATCGTCTTGCGGCCGTGCTTGTCGTAGAACTTCTGCGCGGCATCCAGGTGCTTGCGGTTGAAGAGCCGGCTCGACTGGCTCGCGAAAATCTTCGGCCCCACGCGCCGGCCGATCGTGTAATTCACCGTATCGCCCACGATGGCGCAGATCGGCAGCAGGATTGCCACCACCCAAATGCTGATCGGCGAGTTATCCGTGTGCGCGAGCGCCCCCACTGCGAACAGCAGCGAGTCGCCCGGCAGAAACGGCATCACCACCAGACCCGTCTCGATGAAGATGATCGCGCCGAGCAGCACGTACGTGAGCGACCCGAGTTGGTCGGCCCAGCCGTTCAGATACTTGTCGAGGTGCAGCACGACGTCGATGCCGAACTTGATCCAGTCCATGCCGGAACTATCGGCATGACCGGCCGGGAGGCAATGGATAACGGGGTACCCGCTGAACCTCTCTGGCCCGTCGCGATGAGCAATTAGGCAGATTTGACGGGTCGCCGCGCGTATTCGACCTGTATCCCATGCGCGGCGCGGTGCGCCATCTTCGTCCGAGAACACGCCCGAAAGCCCACCTCGGCTTCACGCTCGTCGAAACCGCGTGTGCGACGGCCATCCTCGCTGTATCCGTGATGGCGGTGATGGGTCTGTCGTTCGCGTGCACGCAACAGAACCGCACCTCGACGCAACTCGCGACGGCCACCCTGCTCGCGACGCACCTGCGCGAGATCCTCTCCACGGTGAGCTTCAGCGACCCCTCATCAGGCACCACAACGTGGGGCCCGGAGGCGGGCGAGACGCTCAGCAGCTATGACGACCTCGATGATTTCGACGACGCCAGCTACATGCCGCCGATCGACGTGAATCGCGCGACGATCGCGTCGCTCGACGACTACCAGCAGCGCGTCTTCGTCCGCCCGATCAACGCGAAGGACCTGCAGGGCAACATCGATGGGACCGCCATCGCCGACGGCACGTATACCGGCGCGGTGCGGATCACGATTCAGGTGCTCTACCGCGACCCGGTCACGCGTTCGTCGGCCGTCGTTCACGAGGTGAGTTGGGTGCGCGTCGACAACTGAAGGTGCAGCTATGAGTTCGCGCCCGAGCATTCGATCGCAACACGTCCGTCGCGGCGCAACCGCGGTCATGGCGATGCTGTTCCTCGTCGTAGCGGTAACGCTGGTCGTCGGCATGTCGTCGGCGACGTCGCTCAACGTGCAGGCGACGCGCAACGGCGCGATCGCCGACCAAGCCCTCGGCGCGGCCGAGAGCGGGCTCGACTGGTTCTCCTGGCGTCTCACGCAGATGAACCGCCCGAGCACCACGTCGGGCACGATCACCGCAAGCGTCGTCGACACGCTCTGGCCGAGCCTGAAGACGTCCATCACCAACGACATGGCGACGATGACGCGCACGGCCGAACGCCCCGTCACGTCGACGACGAACTCGATCAGCACGAGCGCCATCGGCATCGGCAACGGCGGGTCGTTTCAGATCACTGTCGAGCGTCACCCGCTGTATGCGGGCGATGCGTATGACGGGCGATACGTCCGCGTCACCTCACGCGGCCTGGTCGGCGGCATCTATCGCACCGTCGCGGCGACGTTCAAGATCGACAAGCGCATCCCCTACGCCGTCGTGGGGCGCACGCGCATCCAGATCGGCCGCAACATGCTGGTCGACGGCGCGATGGGCATGGCCACCGCGAACAAGACGCCGCCCTATCTCATCCTGAGCGACTTCATGCACCTCGATGCGAACCTCGCGAACCAGGTGCGCAACTGGTACACGTTTCTCGAGTCGAACAGTGACGCGTACGACGGTCGCGTGCGCATTGACAGCACCGTTGGCACTCGTGCCGCCGCGGCGGGGTACGTCGACTACAACGCGGACGGCTATTACGACGACTACGATCTCTTCGTCCGCTACTACGACCGAAACAACGACAAGTCGATTAGCGCCGCCGAGTTCACCAACCCGGCGACCGGCAAGCTGTACGACGAGAACCTGTTCAAGGCGATCGATGGGCTCGATGCGCCGCGCTTCGCCGGCGACCCGCCCCGTTCGGGCTACAACGACGGCGTCATCAGCAACCTAGACAATTATGCGAAGGCGCGCGGAACGGTCAGCATGGCCGTCAGTCGCAACGCGTGGTCGACCGACCTGGCCAGCTCCGGCCAGACCATCTACGACATGATGCAGGGGCCGATCGTCGCGTCGAAGGGATCGAGCGCCGTGAAGTTCGGCGACAGCGCCATCTTCGACCTGTCGCCCGCGAACTTCGAACAGGCCACCCTCAACTTCAAGGCCCGCAGCGGCACGAGCGCCGGCACCGCGAGCCGCACGAGCACCGTCATCGCCAACACCACGCTCGCCAGCACCGATGCGAATGGAGGCACCGTCACCGAGCGCACGCCGATCGGCTCCACGAGCTACCAGGCCACCTATCGCCGGCCCGTGTTCCGCAACCTGACGCTTCGCAACGTCATCATCCCGAAGGGCATGAACGCCCTCTTCGACAACTGCCGCTTTGAAGGCGTCACGTTCGTCGACATGGAGCGCAACATCACCACGAGCAGCGGCGCGACGACCACCGACCAGGGCGAAGCGATGAGCTGGTCGCAGCGCAAGGTCAGCGGCGGCAACTTCACCAAGGACCAGGTGCTGCTTTCGACGGGCACGCCGACGAGCGCGCAGACGATCACGCTTGGCTCGCAGAAGGGAAACAACCTGCGGTTCAACAACTGCGTCTTCAAGGGCCCGATCGCGGGCGGGTACGCAACGGCGTACTCGCACTTCTCCAACAGCTGGGAGTTCACCGGTAGCACGCTCTTCGACAATCAGGTCGACGCGACCGCCACGATCCTTAGCCCGCAGGTGAACATCGAGATGGGCAGCTTCACCGACCCGTCGCAGGCGCCGAGCACGCTCGTGGGCGTCGTCGTCGCGGGCAACATCGACATCCGTGGCACGAGCGTCGTCGACGGTTCGGTCATCGTCACCGGCGACGGTGCCGGCAACACAACCCTCGGTTACTTCGGCCCGAGCGACGGCGACACCAACCCCAGCGCCATGCCCGAGGGCGGGTATGGCCGGCTCAGCATTCGCTACAACCCGTACCGCGCGCTCCCCGACGGCATCAACATTCCCGTGACGATCACGCGGGAGAGCGGAACGTATGCGGAAGTGCGGTGAGCAGTGGGCAGTGGGCAGTGGGCAGGAGACGCGATGCAGCAGACGCCAGATCAATCAGCTGTGAGAGTGAAGTGTGCTGTTCGGCGCATTCGAACCGCCCGCTGCCCACTGCCCACTGCCCACTGCAGGCGCGCCGTCTCCCTCGTCGAACTGCTCATCGCCCTCGCGATCGGCTCGGCGATGCTGCTCGCGACAGCGGTCGCGCTTGACGCCGTGGTGCGGGCCAGCGCGATCAACGTTGACGTGGCCGACGGGCTGATGAAATCGCGGCTGGCCGTCACGCGCATGCTCGACGAGATCCGCGTCGGCCGCGACCACGCTCCTGTTTCAACGAACGCGGTCAACTCGTTCCGCCTCGGCTCGGGCGTGACCGATTCGGGCCTCACGTTCACGGCGGCCGACGGGCAGACGGTCTGCTATACGTACAACTCGGCCGCCAAGACGCTGTCGATGCAGCGCGGCACTTCGAGTGCAGTCGTGCTTGCGCGGCGCGTCGATTCGTTCAGCGTTCAGCTCATCCCCACCCGCAGTGCGGAAGCCGTCCGCGTGGGCGGAACCTACGACCTGCTCACGCGCGCGACGATCACGCTCACGCTCCGCCCGTCCGAGGATGCGCAGAGCACGACGCTGAGCGCCTCGGTCTCGCCACGACAGCAGAAGTGGGATTGACGCGACATTGAGGCTGCTGGCTCACTTCCCCAGGAAACCCTTACGGCGCTGCCGGCTGTAGCGTGCCAGCGCATCCTCGATGATCGGATACGCCGCCGCCGCAGGTTGGATCTCGTCCACCTCGACGGCCTTCCCTTCGAGCTGCTTGTAGTCGAGGAAGAACCGCTTCAGCTGCGTCAGCTTGTGCGGCGGCATCTCGTTGGCCTCGTGGTAGTGGTCGTACTCGGGGTCCTCGGTCGCGACCGCGATCACCTTGTGGTCCTTCTTACCGCCGTCGATCATCGTCATGATGCCGATCGTGCGGGCATGGATGATCGTGAGCGGCGCGACGGTCTCCTGGCACAGCACGAGCACGTCGAGCGGGTCATCGTCCTCGGCGAGCGTCTGCGGAATGAAGCCGTAGTTGGCCGGATAGTAGACGGCACTGAAGAGGATGCGGTCGAGCTTGATGAGCCCGGAGACCTTGTCGAGCTCGTACTTCACGGACGAGCCGAACGGGATCTCGATGACGGTGTCGTACTCGCGCGGGAGTTCTTCGCCGGGGGTGACGTCGTGCCAGGGGTGAATCATGGGAGGGGAGGAGTTGTTAGTTGTTAGTTGTTAGTTGTCAGTAGGAATGCAGTGTCGACTTCCGACAACTGACAACTTCCAATCTGACAACTCTTCAAGCAGTGCTCACCACGCCGATGCCCAGGCCGGCCACGTAGCACAGCACGAGCATCGACACCCACGCGGGCCGGCCGAGCCGGAGCCATTCGTGGTCGGCGGGCTTGCGCAGGAAGACGAGCATTGTAGCCGCCGCGCCGGCGTGGAAGACCACGCCCAGCCCGGCCAGCAGTCCGATCATCTCCGGCGCGTTCCACGTGCCGAGCGGCCTGAACAGCGAAACGACCCCCAGCGCCGCGATCAGCCCGGCCAGCAGGCTCGAGATCAACAGCACTAGCGAGACGATGCGCGCGAAGACCGCCACGAAGAGTTCATCGACCGATAGTGCGGGTGGGTTGAGCAAGGAGTCGGAGACTCACGCACCCGTTGAGTTGCGCCTGCGAAACCAAAGGCAAACCGGTGCGTCGGCAATCCGTCAATCGTGATTGACGCTCCGCCGATGCGAGATGTAGGATTGCTCGCATGCCGTCGCCGGTCCGATTCGCGGTCGTCCGACGTGCCCTCGAGCGGGCCGGCTGGGTGCTGATCCGCATCACTGGATCGCACCACGTCTTTCGACATCCGCAGACGGGCGAGACGGTCGTGGTCCCCGTGCATCGAAATCTGGTGAAGTATGGCTACATCCGCACGATCGAAAAGGACTTCGGCGTCCGCGTCCACTGACCGCTCGCGTTCGCGTAGTGCGTCACTTCGTGCCCCGTTCGCGGCGGAGATTCTCGCTCGCGCGCAGTCGCTCGCGGATGACTACGCCATCACGGTCGAGCGCGACGCCGATACCTCCGGCTTCATGGGCCAATGCGTCGAGCTACCCGGCGCGATGGGCGACGGCCCCACCGCCGACGCGTGCGTGGCGAGCGTGCGCGAGTCGATCGTTGCACTCGTCGCAACGCTGCTCGAACGCCGCGAAGTGGTTCCCCCACCACGCTCGGCCGGCAAGCGGACCGAGATGGTCAACGTCCGCGTCAGCCCGACCGAGAAGGCCCGTCTGGAACGCGCCGCACGCCGCTCTGGCATGTCGGGCGTCAGCGACTTCATCCGCTCGGCTGCGTTGCAGGCGAGCTAGCCCTCGCCTCAGAATGTATTCACATAATCGATCAACTCCCGCAGCCGCCCCTGGTCGCGGCGGTTGAACTTAAACGTCAACCGCGGCAGGTGGGCGATCTTCACCTCGTCGCGCTCGGCCTTCAGCGGTCCTGACACGGCAAACGTGCCCGCGAGCAGCGTTCGGCCGAACTTCTCTTGGATGTGCGCGAGCTGCCTGTCGTTCGGGGCGCGGTGCATGCGCATCACCAGCGTGTCCTTCACGTACCGCAGAGAGTGATAGTTCTTGTAGAAGTTGACGACCTCGTCCACCGCTTCGTCGACGTCGTCGGTGATCTTGTACAGGCGGAAGTCCTGCTCGCTGATCATGCCGCGCTTCAGCAGTTGCTCTTCGACGTACTCCTGCCACTCGGTCCAGAACTTGCCGCCCTTCTTGTCGACGAGCACGATCGGCATGGGGACCGCCTTGCCGGTCTGGATGAGCGTGAGCACTTCGAAGCCTTCGTCCATCGTGCCGAAGCCGCCCGGGAAGAGCGCGATGGCATGGCTGCTGCGGACGAACATCAGCTTGCGGGTGAAGAAGTACTTGAAGTGGACGAGCTTGGGGTCGTTCTCGATGTACTCGTTGGTCTGCTGCTCGAATGGCAGGCGGATCGCGAGCCCGAACGACGGATCGCGCCCCGCCCCGCCGTGCGCGGCCGCCATGATGCCGCCGCCGGCGCCGGTCGTGACCATCCAGCCACGCTCGGCCATCTTCTTGCCGAACTCCACCGCGGCGATGTAGTCCTCCTTGTCCGCACTCGTGCGAGCGCTGCCGAACACGCTCACCTTCGGCACGTCGCGGTACGGCGCGAACACCTTCAGCGCATACCGCATCTCGGCGACGGCTCGGTCGATCATCTTTACGTCGCCGCGATTGGTGCTGTCGCGAAGGAGCTTGAGCGCCGTGGTGACGATGTTGCCGACGAGGTCGCCCTCCGGGACTTCGTCGAGCGCCGCGATCAGCTTCTCGGCGTGCTTGTGCACGTCTTCCATCTGCTCCAGCGATGCACGGTGCGGCTTCTCGGCTGTCTCCTGCGACATCTCCAGCTCTTCGCTGCTGGTCGCGCTCTGGTCGGTCGGCTTGAACTGATTGGCCGCGGCAGGGTTGGTCTTTCGGGGAGCAGGCATTCGCGAAATCGTAGCAAAAACGCCGTCAAACCGCGACGGTGGCGCGCAGGATGCGATCGCGCAGCGCCGCCCACTCGGGCGCATCCGGGGGCAACTCAATCGCGATGCACTCGGGTCCGCTCGCATCGATCTCGCGCAGCCGCGCGTAAAAGACGCGGGCTGCTTCGGTTGGGTCGGCTGGCAGGTGCAGTTCGACGGCGCCAGCTGGAATCGCCTCACGCGATCGCGCGCCGAAGCGCACCGCCCGCGATCGCGGCGCGTAGTGTTTCGCGTGCTGCCCGGGCGAGTTCGCGGCGACGTCGGTCTTCACGTGCCCAACGAACACGTCGACGGGGCCTATGACCGATGCAATCTGTGATCGAGTGATATGCCCGGGCCGAAGGATCGTCGGCTGCGGCGAGGTCGTCAGATCGAGCACCGTGCTCTCGATCCCCACCATGCACGGCCCGCCGTCGAGCACCGGAACCGAATCACCGAACTCGGCACGCACGTGGTCGGCACTCGTCGGCGAAACGTAGTTGCTCCGGTTCGCACTCGGTGCAGCCAGTGCGCCGTCGAACGCGCGAAGCAATTCCAGCGCGAGCGGGTGATTCGGAATGCGGATCGCAACGGTCGACTTCCCCGCAGTAACGAGGTCGCACACGCCGCCGTCGGAACGCTTCGGCAACACCACCGAGATCGGCCCCGGCGCGAATCGATCGAAGAGCGTCGTCGCGCGGTCGTCCCAATGCACGAACCGCTTCGCGACATCGATCGACGCGACGTGCACGATGAGTGGATTCGTCGCCGGGCGGCCCTTTAGGGCGAACACATGTGCGACCGCATCGCGCGACGTCGCGTCGGCCGCGAGGCCGTAGACGGTCTCAGTCGGCATGCCGACCACGCCGCCGGAGCGGAGTTGCTGCACGAAGAATGCGATCGACTCACCCATGCCCTGCTCCCGACTCAAGCAGCTTCGCCTCGACGGCCCGCACCTGCTCTTCGAGCGGCGACTCGCCCGCGATCCACGTCGTGTTCTCGAATCGGCGGAACCACTTCATCTGCTTCCGCGCGAGCTGCCGTGTGGCGATCTTGATCTGCTCAACCGCGTCGTCGAGCGACATCCGGCCGCGCAGGTGCTCAAACAGCTCGAAGTATCCCGTCGCCTCGCCGGCGGTTCTAGAGAGACGCGTCGCGGGCCGGGCTTCAACTCCTCCCCCCTTGAGGGGGAGGTCGGGTGGGGGGCACGCGGACTGAGCGCCGGAGCATTCGAGCGTCGATCCGCTCAGTCTGCGTACCCCTCCCCCTGCCCCTCCCTCAAGGGGAGGGGGGCCAAGACCGGCTCGCCCTGCCGCTGACTCACCGCTCAACAGTCTTTCGCACTCTTCAAGCCACCCTTGCTGCATCATCCCCTTCACCCGCGCGTTGATCCGGCGGTTCAGCGTTTCCTTCTCCCAGTTCAGGCCGACCCACGTCGCGCGGTGGCGAGTCTGCACGCCCCACTCGCGCTGATGCTGCGTGATGGGCTTGCCGGTGAGTTCGAACACTTCCAGCGCGCGGACGATGCGCTTGCGGTCGTTGAGATGAATGCGCGTTGTCGCCTCGGGGTCGACCTGCTTCAGTCGTTCGTACAACGTCTCGAGCGGCTCCGCTTCGAGTCGCGCGCGCAGCGCGAAGTCCGCACCGGGTCCTTCGAACAGGCCCTCGAACAACGTCTTGTAGTACAGCGGCGTCCCGCCCACCGCGATGAGCGGCCGCGCGGCGCTGCGGATCACGTCGTCGGCCATCTCGACAAACCGCGCGGCCGTGAACTCCTCACTCGGGTCAACGACGTCGATCAGGTGGTGCCGCACCGCGCTTTGCTCGTCGGGCGAGGGCTTCGCCGTGCCGACGTCCATGCCGCGATAGACCTGCATCGAATCGACCGACAGAATCTCTGCGCCCCACCGCTGCGCGAGCGCGAGCGCCAACGCAGACTTCCCCGACGCGGTCGGCCCGATGATGCAGAGGATTGCCGGAGCGTTCGCTGTCAATTTGACACCGTGCGAGCGTCGAACTTGCACCCGGTTATACGCGCACGCCCGCGAAAATACCCCGCGGGCACGCTGTGAAACGCGATATCGCCTGTTCGGCGTCTGGCACGGTGTTTGATTACCCCTTCTCTCGTGCGAATGGCACAGGTTCAATTCGAAAACCCCTACTCCAGGAGGAGTATCATGGCTCTGCCGACTCGTGTCGCCCGGTCCCTCGTGGACCCGTTTGAAGGTATGACCCGCGACGTGGACACCCTCGTCCGCTCGCTCTTCGGCCGCGACGTTCCCGCTGGCTATGCGAACTACGCGGTGGACGTGTACGAAGACGCCGACCATCTGCACGTGGACGCCGAACTCCCCGGCTTCACGAAGGAACAGGTCGACGTGACGCTCGACAACAGCGTGCTCACCATCACGGCCGAGCGTTCGGAAGAGACGTCGAATGGAAACGGCGCGGAAGTCGCGAAGCGCACCGACTACCTGCTTCGCGAGCGTCGCTACAACCGCTTCCAGCGCAGCTTCACGCTTCCGAACACGGTCGATTCGTCTAGCGTGGACGCGAAGCTGGAGAACGGCGTCCTCCGTCTCACGCTCAACAAGCGCCAGGAGACGAAGCCCCGAAAGATCGCGATCGGGTAACCGAAGCGCTCGCAATTCGATGAAGACCCCACGGGCAGTGGCACTTCAGTGCCGCTGCCCTCTTCACGCGCACTTCGGACATGTCCCGTGCAGCGTCACCTCTTGCTTGGTGACGGCGTACCCCTTCCCAAGCGCCGCGTTCTTCTTCGACACGTCGGGGATCTCCATGTCCGGAAGGCACTCGACGGTGCCGCACTCGTCGCAGACGAAGTGGGCATGCGCGTGAGCGTGCTGCGTACCGCCCTTCTCCGTGGCGGCTTCGAAGCGCCAGCTGCGGTCTTCGCCGCGTACCTTGCGGGCGAGCTTCTTCTTCACCAGCGTGTTCAGCGTGCGGTAAACGGTGACGACGTCGGTCCCCTCGGGGAGTTCGTCGACGAGGTCCTGCACGCTGAGCGGCCGTTTTGATTTGCTGAGCAACGACACCACGCCCGACCGCACAGGCGTGCGCCGCAGGCCGGCCGCGTGGAGGATTTCGGTCACTTCCATCACCGGAAATGATAGCACGGGCATAACGCCGCGTGTAGCAAGCCCGCGTCAGGCGAGCCTGCGCAAGCTACTGGGCGGCACGCCGTACTCGTTGTGGAACTGCCGTGAGAAGTGGTAGGGATTTGCAAAGCCCAGTTCGCGCGATACCTCCGCCACGCCGTGGCCTTCGCGTAACAGCGCCGCGGCGCGTGCGATGCGCAGTCGCACGAGCCGCTTGTACGGCGTCGACGAATCGAACCGCTTGAAGAGTCGGCACACATACGCCGCCGTCAGCCCGCACCGCTCGGCGAGGTCGTCCAGGCTTCGCGTGGTCGAGGCGCTCCGCTCCAATTCGCGGCGACATCGCAGGTAGTTCGAGAACGCGTCCGAGTCGGCCGCACCGGGGTTGCGGTCGTCGGCGCGGTCGGACAGTCGCCATGCGAGCGCTTCGATGAGCGCCCGGCACCCGTCCAGCGCGTGCGGGCCGCCATCAAGGCCGGCGCGGATCAGCTCTTCGAAGATCGCCACAACGCGGTCCGGCGATGCGCTGCGCCCCGACGTGCCCGGCGCGAGCTTCGCGCGCTGCAACAGCGACCGCGCGCGCGTGCCGCTCACGTCGACGAAGTACTTCACCATCGGCCGGGCAGCGTCCGCGCGGATGCGGTGCGGCGTTCGCCCGTCGTATACGAAAAACACGCCGGGCCCGAGCGTCACCTCGCGCCGCCCGAGCGTGAGCGTCCCCCGGCCGGCCGCGACGAACTCCAGGCCGATGTATGGAAACGACCGGCGATCGATCTCGTACCCCACGCCCGTCCGCTCTGCCCCGGCGCTCACCACCGCGAACGCCGAACGGCTCTCCCGCCCGAAGGCGAAACGGCGCGCCTCGAACACCTGCTCCGAGAAGAACGGCATCGACGTTTCGACCGGTTCCATGTCGGTCAATGATAGATATGTCGGCGTCAGATTGGGAGATCGACGTCGGAATCCGTTCGCGCTACGTTGTGTGGCATGAGCGGAACCAATCGAGCAACGTTGGACGAGAAGATCGTGGTCGCCGGCGCTGGCGGATTCATCGGCGGCGCGCTGGTGCAGCGGCTGGTGTCGCAGGGATACCGCAACATCGTCGCGGTCGACCGGAAGCCCATCCCGGAGTGGTACCAGCGGTCGGAAGTGCCGGGCGTGGAAAGCCTGTGCCTGGATCTCTCCGAGGAATCGGCCTGCAAGCAGGTCGTGGTGAACGCCGCCGAGGTGTACAACCTCGCCGCCGACATGGGCGGGATGGGGTTCATCGAGCGGTTCCGCGTTCAGTGCCTGCGGAGCATCCTGATTAACACGCACCTGATCGAGGCGTCGTACCGCGCGGGCGTACGGCGATACTTCTTCAGCTCGAGCGCGTGCGCCTACAACACCGAGTTGCAGAAGGTGCCAACGGCGAAGGCGCTGAAAGAGAGCGACGCCTACCCGGCGATGGCCGAGCGGGGATATGGGTGGGAGAAGCTCGTCAGCGAGATGTTCTGCCAGGAGTACTGGGCCGAGCGCGGGATGAAGACGTTCATCGCGCGGTTCCACAACGTGTACGGCCCCTGGGGCACGTGGGACGGCGGCCGCGAGAAGGCGCCCGCCGCGATCTGCCGGAAGGTGATCGAGGCGAAGGACACCGGCAAGCACGACATCACCATCTGGGGCGACGGCGAGCAGACGCGCAGCTTCATGTTCGTCGACGACTGCATCGACGGCATCGATCGCATCACCCACTGCGACGACCTGATCGCCACGCCGATCAACCTCGGCAGCAGCGAACTCTGGAGCATCAACAACCTCGTCGGTCTGGCCGAAAAGATCGGCGGCGTGAAGCTGACGCGGCACTACGACCTGAACGCCCCGCGAGGCGTGGCCGGTCGCAACAGCGACAATACTTTCATCAAGAAAGTCCTCAATTGGGAACCGTCCATTCCGTTCGCGGAAGGGCTCGCGAAGACGTACGCTTGGATCGAATCGCAATACGCCGCCCGCAAGGCCGGCGCGAAGACGGTTCGCGATGACCACCACTGAGCACACGCCGATGACCGCACCTGACCTCACCAAACCCATCAGCGCTATCCCCTACCGCGCCGCGCTGGCCGGCGGGTGGATCGATCAGCCGTTCGTGTCGAAGTTGAACCCGGACGGCGTCGGCTCGATGGTCACCGTCGCGCTGCAACCCATCCAGCCGTTCATGGACCGCGCGGGCATGGCGACCGGAACCCGCATCGTCGCCCGGCGCATCTGGGGCGATCGGCTGCCGAAGGGCCGCTCGCGGGCGGAACTGGTTCGCGAGTTGTACGCCGAAGAGAACAAGCACCAGGCCGACCCGTCCGGCAGTCAGGACATGGTCGGGCTCATCTATCCCGGCGTGAACCGGCTCGACTTTGACTACTCGCACGAGGGCGGCTACTTCCCGCGCCACGTCGAGACGAACACCGACCCCGCCATCGCCGCGTGGGTGGAACGCGTGCTGCACGTGATCGCCGTCGCGCCGCGGCCGCCGGGGTACAACCCGCTGGGCGAGAAGAACCTCACGCCGCAAATCGTCCGCAAGCTCGGCCAGACCGGGAAGGACTGCTTCGACGCGATCGTCGCGCGCGACCTCGCCAAGCTCGGCAAGAGCATGAACGACTGCATGGACTGCTGGGCGACGATGATGCCGCACATCGTGAGGCACCCCACGGTGACGGCCGACCTCGTCGGCATCCTGCAGGCGTATCAGGCCCGGTACCCCGGCGCGATGTACTCCGGCTGCGGCGGCGGCTACTTGTACGTCGTGTCTGAAGAGCCCGTCCCTGGCGCGTTCAAGGTGAAGGTGCGACTTGAAGACTGATTCCCCCATCTCGCTGGCCGGCGCGTTCGACGATTTGCACTCGCGCGACGTGCGACTGCTGCACGAAGCATCGAAGCTCGGCCCGCTCGTCGTGCGGTTGCTCGACGACGCCGCGATCGAACGCACGACCGGCAAGCCGCCGAAGTTTCCGCTGCCGGAGCGACGCTACACGCTGGAGGCGATCCGCTACGTGAGCCGCGTCGAGGTGATCGACAAAGCCGAGCCGGCAAACCCGGTCACGCAGTCGATCGACGCGTCGCTGCTGACGAGCTACCCCGCACCGCAGCCGTGCCCGATGAATCCGGAGAGTGATCGCAAAAAGGTCCTCGTCACGGGCACGTTCGACTGGCTCCACAGCGGGCACATCCGGTTCTTCGAAGAGGTGTCGGAGCTGGGCGACCTGTACGCCGTCGTCGGGCACGACGCGAACATCCGGCTACTGAAGGGCCCGGGGAAGCCGATGTTCCCGGAGGCGCAGCGGTGCTACACCGTCGGCGCGATCAAGTTCGTGAAGCAGGCGATGATCAGTTCCGGCAGCGGCTGGCTCGATGCCGAGCCCGAGATCGTGAAGCTGAAGCCCGACATCTACGCCGTGAACGAGGACGGCGACGTGCCCGAGAAGCGGGCGTACTGCGAGAAGGTGGGGATCGAGTACGTGGTGCTGAAGCGCGTACCGAAGGAAGGCTTGCCGAGACGGAGCAGTACTGACTTGCGGGGGTATTGAGAAATGGATCATTGCGTTAGCGCGGCAACGCGTCGTCTGCACGGCGAGGGGCCCGTCGAGTCCATGCAGACGCGAGATACGGAAGTCTACGCTTGCGCATCGACGTGATGCTCGGCGGAAGCCTCGACCTCGCGAATTCATGTGTCGGAATCCGGAATGCGATTGAGTTCAAACCGGGGCGACATCCGGTCCGGCCATGCCTGCGCACCGTCGCGAACATCCTGAGCCTGCGCGGCCGCGTTCAGCCCCTCACGCCGGATGCGCCGTCGGCGTCGCAATGCTTCGAGCTGACGCCACGAACGGCGTTCAACCCCGGGGCTGACCACGTGGCCAAACAGCAGCGTCCGCGATAAAGCAGCGTCCGCATCGGCCATGGCATCATCGGCAAGTGGGTGAGCGTGGAGGGGCGGGACGAGGAGGCGGTGATCCGCTATGGTTTGAAGCGGGCGCATCGCCTGCGATCGGGTCTACTGAGGAACCACCAGTTGGTGTAGACAATGTCATACGTGGGCTTGCACCAGGTATCGCCTGTGCTTTTGCATTGCGCAGACCAATGTCGCGATAGGCTTCGTGAGGCCCAACGGCCTGAGGCTCGGAGCCAATTCGCTGGGTGCAGGCCTTCTACGACTTGAGTACAAGTCGTGGCACCCAGACAGCCGCCGGTCGCCGGCAAAAGGAACATCACCATGCCCCGCCGACTCCTGCCCGCGTTGATGATCGCAATGTGCTCGTGCTCGGCCGCACGGTCGGACGTGCCGGCGTCGGCACCTGCTTCACAACCCGTGGCCGGCCCCGTCATGCTCAACGCGAACGCCTCGCTCGACGACGTCCTCCTCGCCCTGCAGCGTCGCGGCGACGACCTTCGCACACTCAAAGCGCGCGTCCTGATCGGCGAGGTCGACCCCGGACTCGGCAAGGCGATCACCCGCATCGGTCAGCTCTGGGTTGATCGCTCCACGCCGGGCGACCCGAAGGTGCGCGTGCAACTGCTCTACAAGGTCGACGGCGACAAGCCCACCGAGCGCGTCGACGAGAAGATCGAATACCTCCTCGCGGGCGACTGGCTCGTCGACCGCACGTATGAAGCGAAGGCCGAGGCGCATCGGCAGATCCGCAAGCCGGGACAGAAGCTCGACGTCCTCAAGCTCGGCGAGGGGCCGATCCCGCTGCCGATCGGCCAATCGCCGGAAGAAGTGCGACGGCAGTTCGAGGTGTCGCAACTGCCGCCGAAGACCCCCATGGCGAACGGCCGGGAATTGGCCGAGCCGTGCCTCATCGTCGAACTGCGCCCGAAGGATACATCGCCGCTGCACGACAAGTTCGAGTCGGTCACGCTCTGGATCGAACCGGCCGTCTCGATGCCGATCGCCATCGAAACCCGAGCCACCGACGGCGCGACGACGAAGTCTACCGTCTTGCAGGACCTCAAGCTGAACGAGCCCGTGCAGCCAGAAGACTTCACCCTCGAGCCGATCGGCAACGGGTGGAACGTGACGCGCGAGCCGTTCAAGGAGTGATGTGATTGGCGACGCACGATGGAGGGCGGCAGTCCCCTGCCGCCGCGGTCGCCTGCGCGACCATCGGCGCAGCCGATCCAGCGGATGCGCGATCGCGATCACCTGCGTACTTCATTCATCCTTCCCCGGCGGCAGAGGACTGCCGCCCTCCAGTGTCGTTCAGAACAACCGCAACTGCCCATCCGCCGGCGCTTCTTCCGGCTCATCCCGCACCGCATCCCGGGCCGAGTTCAGCGACAGCGCGAACACCTCGCGCACGCGCTCGAGCGAGTCGGCATCGTCGGCCGCACGGTCGTGGCGGATCGTCTTGATGCGCGGGAAGCGCAGCGCGAATCCGCTGTCGTGCCGATTGCTCTTCGTGATCGCGTCGAACGCGATCTCGAGCACCACGCTCGGCTTCACGCGATAGACGCGCCCGTCGGTCTCAATCGCGTCCTGCTCGAATCGCTTCGTCATCTCCGCGATCTCCGCGTCGGTGAGCCCGCTGTACGCCTTGCCGACGTTCACGAGCCTTGGCGGCTCCGCGTCGCGATCCCACACGGCAAACGTGTAGTCGCTCAGCACGCCGCGACGCTTGCCGTGGCCGCGTTCGGCGTAGGTGACCACGCAGTCGAGCGTTGGCAGGTGCCCCTTCACCTTCAGCCACCCTTGCCCCCGTTTGCCGGGCAGATACGGGCCGGCCGGGTCTTTGAGCATGACGCCTTCATCGCCGCCCGCGCGGTGCTGGCCGAAGGTGCGCCAGACGTCGGTTTCACTGTTCACCTCGATCGCGTCCGTCGTGCGTACGCCGAGCGATTCGAGTTTCGCCCGTCGCTCGCGCCACCGCTTATCGATCAGCAGTTCGCCGTCGGCGTAGAGCACGTCGAACGCGACGAACCGGCATGGGAACTTTTCCGTCGCCCGCTTCAGATCGCGCACCCGGCCGAGCCGTTTCTGCACGTGCGCGAACGCCGTGCGACGCGACTCGTCCTTCGGATCGACGGCGACGATCTCGCCGTCGAGCAGCATGCTTCCGTTCAGGCCGCGGAGTTGCTCGACCACATCGGGGAAGTTCTGCTCGGTGCGATCGAGCGTGCGCGTGTAGATCGCGACCCGGACGTCCTGCATGTGCACCTGTGCCCGGATGCCGTCCAGCTTCGGCTCGGCGATGAGCGGATACGCGAGTTCCGACAGCGTCGTCGCCTGCTGCGGCGCATCGCTCTCGGCCTGATCGACGGACTGCGCCAGCATGAACTGGATCGGGTGGAACAACTCGAACCGCGCATCGCCGAGCCGGTCGTGCCGGGCCATCACGGCAACGCGTTCGACGTCGCCCGTCAGCAGCAGTGCGCGGCGAACACCGGACTCGTCGCGGGCGAAGGCTTGCGCGATCGCAGGGATGAGCGTGCCCTCCTTCACGCCCGTGCGAAGGTCGCCGAGGATCACCTTCGCCAGGTACGCCGCCTCGCGCGGCTCGCCGACGCGGGTCCACAGCGCCGTCAGCAGCGATCGCTTCTCGTCGGGCGACGTCGTCGCGGCCAGCGCGTCGAACGATCGCTGAACATCGACGAGTTGCAGTGCGGGTTCGACGGGCAGCGGTTGCCAGAGTTCGCCAATCGCATTGCCGAGTTCGCCGTGCCGGATTGCGACGGGCCGGAGCGTGGCGTAGTCGATGCCGAGCAGTGGCATGACGGCGTCGAGCAGCAACGCGCCACTGACGCCCAGCACGCGCTCCTCCGTGCGCGAAAACGCCCGGCCGTCGCTGTAGCGGACGGCGAGCAGCACGTCGTCGTCCGCATCGCAGCCCGCCAGCAACTCGGCCAATCGCCGCTGCTTCGCCAGCTTGGCGGCGGTCGCGGCGACGTCGTCGCTGGCGCGGGCGAAATCTCGCAGCGTCAATCCCACGGCGTGATCGTAGGCTCGCCCCGCGTCGTTATCGGCCGATCTGTTTCAAAGCTCACGCCGCCATCGAAATCGTTCGATAACATACCCGTGGGCGTGGGATTCACTTCTGTACCAACCACTCTGCCTTCGGCTGCGCAGGCGCTGCGCGCCGGCAATGCGCTCGGCGGCGCACCGCTCGCCATCCCGCCCGAGTGGGCCGAGACGACCGTGCACGCCCGCTTCGAGCAGACCGTCGCCCGCGTCGGATCGCGCCTCGCGATCGACTCCAATGGAGAGTTGCCCGACATCACCTACAACGAGCTGAACGACCGCGCCAACGCGCTCGCGCTATCGATCATCGAGCGGATCGGCTTCGACGACTCCGAAACCGTCGCGATCGACCCGCGACAGACGCCGCGCGTCGTCGTCCTCGCCCGGCCCGGCGTGCCGCTGTCGACGGCGATCCTCGCCGCGGCGAAGTCGGGCCACGCGTTGGTGCCGCTCGATTTCACGCAGCCACTCGATCGGCTGATGGCGATGGTGCGCGAGTGCGGGCCCCGCGCGATCGTCGCCGAAACCGATCAACTCCCGCTCGCACACGGACTCGCGCCCGACGGCTGCAAGGTGATCGAGATCGCAGCCGATGCGCCGCGCGCGCTCGTGCGCAATCCGAATCTCGCGATCGATCCGTCGCGGCTCGCGCACGTGCTCTACACGTCGGGCTCCACCGGCCGGCCGAAGGGCGTGATGACCGATCACCGGTCGGCCGTCCACAATCAACTGCGTCACGCGCTGCTCTTCCAACTCTCCGACGAAGACCGCCAGACGCACCTCTACCCGCCTAACGTGTACGGCGGCCTGCGCGACACGCTCAACGCGCTGCTCAGCGGCGCATCGCTCCACCGCTACCGCGTCCGCGAGCTGGGCCACGCCCGACTGGCCGACTGGATCGAGGCGCACGGCATCACCGTATTCTGTTCCGTCGCGACGCTCTTCCGACACTTCGCGCGAGAGCTGCCGGACGCGCCGCACGCGCGGTTCCCCAGCATCCGCGTCGTGAAGCTCGGCGGCGAGGCGACCTACCGCACCGACGTCGAACTCTTCCAGAAACACTTCGGCCTGCACGGCGCGACGCTCAGCTGCGGGCTCGGCTCGACCGAGACGGGCATGACGCGGCACTTCGACGTCGTGCACGGCACGCGCGTCGACTCGCCCACCGTGCCGCTCGGCTACGCGATGCCGGGCTGCGAACTGCTGTTGCTGGACGAAGACCGCCGGCCGCTCGCGGGCTCGGACAACGTCGGCGAGATCGCCATCCGCAGTCGCTACGTCACGCTCGGCTACCTCGACCGGGATGACCTCAACGCGCAAGTCGTGCTGGCCGATCCCGCCGACCCGACGAGCCGCATCTTCTGCACCGGCGACCTCGGCAAGCTGCACTCCGATGGCTGCCTGGTGCATCGCGGCCGACGCGATTTCCAGGTGAAGATCCGCGGCAATCGCGTGGAGATCGCCGAGGTAGAGGTCGCGCTGCGCGAGACGCCCGGCGTGTCTGATGCCGCGGTCGTCGCTCGGCCGAACGAGGACGGCGAATCGCGGCTCTTCGCGTACGTCGTGCCGGCCGACCCCGCTTCGCCGCCGACGTCGCGTTCGCTCCGCGAATCGCTCGCGAAGCGTCTGCCGAGCTATGCGATCCCGAGTCGATTCGCGAAGATGCCCGCGCTGCCGCAGACGAGCAACGCCAAGATCGATCGCCTGAGCCTGCCCGACATCGACGCGGTGCCTTCGCTCGAGGAACACCACGAGCCGCTCGCGCCGGCCGACGAACGCGCGCAGCAGATCGCCGAATTGATGGCCCGCGTGCTCGGCCGCGAACGCGTGTCGCCCGACGACGACTTCTTCGACCTGGGCGGCGACTCGCTCCTCGTCGTGAAGCTCGTGCTGGAGGTGGAGCGGGCGCTGTCGCTCACGCTGCCGATCAGCGCATTCTACGACGCGCCGACGCCGCGACGGCTTGCGTCCAAGCTGCGCAGTGCCGACGTCGTCTCTCCGGCCGATGCACATGAGGAGGTCGTCTCGCTCAACGCGGGCACGGATTCATCGCTCGCGCCGCTCATCTGCCTGCCCGGTCGCGGTGGGACGGCGTTCACGTATCGCGCGATGGTGGCGCGACTCGACGATCAGACGAAACGCCGCGCGATCGTCGGCCTGCAGTACCCCGGCCTCGACGGGCGCGGCGAGCCGATCGCCGACCTGCCGCAACTGGCGGCCGAGATGATCCGGCGCGTCCGCTCGCGGTTCCCGCGCGGCCCGTACCTGCTGCTCGGCTACAGCTACGGCGGCGCTGTCGCGTACGAGATGGCACGACAACTCCGCGAGGCGGGCGAGTCGGTCGAGTACGTCGGCGTCATCGACGGGACGGCGCCCGGCGCAATCCGCAACCGCTCTCGGCCGCAGCGCGTGTGCTTGCACGTCAAACGGTTCTTCAAGCTTCGCCGGAAGGATCAGGCGGCGTACCTGAAGGAGCGATGGAAGCGCATCAGCCGGCGCTTGCGCGGAAAGAAGCCGCGGCGGATCGACGTGATCCCGGAACACAACGAGCCGTTCATCGGCACGACGGGCCAGGTGGCGGATTGGCTTCGCAAGCTGCGACGAGCGGCCGACGTCGCGCGGTCGAACTGGAAGCCGGGCACGGCCGACGTGCGCGTGACGCTCTTCCGCACGGCGCTGCGGCCGGAATGGCTCGAGTTCTGCGTGATCGAACCGACGTTCGGCTGGAGCAAACTCGCGAGCCGCGGCATCGACCTCCATGACCTGCCCGGCCGACACGAACAGGTGTTCCACGACGCCCACGTGGGCACGCTGGCGGAGCACGTGGCGCGGGACCTCGCGCAGCGTGGGTGAGCGATCGGGGCTCTCGAACGAAGTCAATGACGAGCTTGCTCATGCTCCGCTCAAGCCTCCACGCGCGACCGGGAGCGGCAAACGACATTCGCGAATCGCAATCGACAGGCGTCCCTCCGCCCCTGCCGGGGCGGGTGTGAGCGAGTCGCTTTCCACGGGTTGCGCTGCGATTCGGGCGTTGCCCTTCGCTGCGCTCCACCCGTGGCTACAGTCCGGCCGCCCCTTCAGGGCTGCAGCGCATGCGACTTCGCACCACCGCGCGTCGCCCACTCGCCGACTCGCCGACTCGCCTACTCGCCTACTCGCCTACTCACCCTCCGCCCCAAACGCCGCAGGCCCGGCAGGTCCATCGCGAATGGACCCGTCGGGCCTGTTACGACTCGGTTGCCCGAGTCACGACTTGCGTTACCAAGTCTTCCGGCTGCGAACCGGTACTGACTGCAAGTAGCTCCCGGCCTGGGCCCGCTCCGGTTCACTCCGCCGGCGACCGGGGTGGAACCCGATCCTCTGACGGACGGTGGATCACGACTGTTCATCGCGATCGATCGACGACTGCGCCGATCAAAGCGGATACCCGACTGGACGGCCGTGGGATGCGCTCTTCGAGCGAGGTGCTGGTGCGTCCGACGTGCGATCGCGGCGTCCCGCGACCCTGATCGAACCGCTCGCGATGCCGACCGCATCCACGCGACTTGCGCCGCGCGAACCCGACCGACACCGCATGCCTCGCTCCCCAGACCCTTCTGTTCCTAGGATCGCCTGGCCGACTCAGCCTGCGTCTCGGCGCTCCCCTCCAAGGGGATGCCTGCCGCAGGCCTCTGCGTCGGTCACAGGGCTCGCTCACTCGTGTCGTAGCGTCACGTCGACCGACTCACGTGCGGTCTTGCGACCGCGCGATTCGCTCGATCGGCTGCGTGCCACGACGCGGGTGAACGAGTCCCGCGATCACCTTGGGCACCTGTCGCCAGGTGCTTTCTCGGTGCGGCTCGGGTCCGATGCCCCGGGAGGCGGGTGACTCTCTCACCGCGGCCCCGGCGTTCCGCTCGTCGCGCCGCAGCCGATGCACGCCATCCGCTTACGCGGACGACGCGACATCTGAAGGACGAACGCTAACGAGCGAACCGTTTTGAGCACCACTGGCGGCGACTCTAGCCCGACTTGCGTGAACGGCTTTCGCCGTCGTTCCGGGCGGCCTCATCGCTGGCCGCCGGCCTCGCCCGTGCCCGAACGCTTGCGTTTCGCACGGCTAACGTGACCGGACTCTCGCGTGGGAGCCTTCTCCAATTCCGCCGGCCGATCTCTCGTCCGACGGCGACGCGAAGAATACGCGCGTCAATCGAAATCTCGTTGAGAATCGACCGACGCGCACTCGCGTTGTGCACCGCTCGGCGCAAGTGCTTGCGGCGCGAGCGAAATGGCGGTGGACAACGCGGTGGAGAAGTTGGCTGGGTTTTCGCGCGGTGAAACGCGAAGAGGCGAACCGGCGAAGAAATCAGCTGAAATTCACGTGGTTCTGAGTGGAGAGATCTGCTGCGGTGAAACGTCGCGGAGCTTTAAGGTCGACATCGCGTTCGGCCCCCCTCTCCACGTACTCGGGGAGAGGGCTGGGGTGAGGGCCGTTTGCAATTGATGCGATGCTGAACCCTCACCCTAGGCACTGTCTCACGGAACTCGTCAACGATTCGAAAGACGCCGCTGCGTCTTCGGCGAACGATCTCGCATGGCGCAGCGATACGAACTCTCCGACGAGCAGTACGCCCTCATCGAG
>JAESFG010000320.1_pt1 | contig 82045 bp, 67 predicted proteins | sample 9269371 | NCBI WGS metagenome assembly JAESFG01 (sample SAMN14506227, study PRJNA617093) | algae metagenome | isolation source: Aetokthonos hydrillicola CCALA 1050 (B3-Florida) and co-occurring... | place: USA: South Carolina | collected 2013-01-01
TAATGATGAGCCAGTAGCCCTGATTCCCAAGCTGGCGGGTGGTACATTCCAAGCCAAGGATGAAAAAGGACATCTTTTGGTAGATATCATCCACGACAATCAATTTCACCCCAAAGCGGTAAAACTAGGTGATGGTGAAACACACAAGGATATTACCCTAGCGTACACTGTCACCAGCAGCCACGGTTGCATCAATTCCGTTCAGCAGAAAGTGACAATTTATGCCCTCCCAGATGCGGGTTTCCAAGTAGGTAATCAGGCTTCTAAAACAAGCTTCTGTGCTAATGATGAGCCAGTAGCCCTGATTCCCAAGCTGGCGGGTGGTACATTCCAAGCCAAGGATGAAAAAGGACATCTTTTGGTAGATATCATCCACGACAATCAATTTCACCCCAAAGCGGTAAAACTATGTGATGGTGAAACACACAAGGATATTACCCTGGTTTACACTGTCACCAGCAGGCACGGTTGCATCAATTCCGTTCAGCAGAAAGTGACAATTTATGCCCTCCCAGATGCAGGTTTCCAAGTAGGTAGTCATTTGCAGGGGTTGAATTAGTTAACTATCAACGAGGCTTCACATCAGTGATAATGAGACAGACACCAACACCCCTAAACCATCAACACCCCAGTCTGTTAATCTACTCAACCGCCTGCGTGTGTTATTTCTTATGAGTCTTGAGGGTTGTGCTGATGTCAAAGCCATGAGCCGCAATGAAGAATCTGCGAAAGCCAACTGCTGGGTTTGTTGGGTTTCACTACGTACCCCTACGGGGAAGCAAGCTACAACCCAACCTACGTTTTAACGACTCCCTCACCGAATCCTCATTAGCTACACTGCTATGAACACACAACGCCACATCATTGGACGAACAGTATTAGAAGTCGACACCGGGCAAATAGCTGATGTCTGGAGTTTACAGCAAGACATGAGCAGCTTGCTTCAGCAGCAGGGTGTGCGAGAAATGACACGGCTGTTTGACGAATTGGTGGGGGATGGGTTGGTGGTGCGGCTGGATCGGGTGGTGGTGGATATCGGCTCGATTGATCGGCGATTTTTAGCAGACGAATTTATACATGCTTTGCTAGCTGCTTTACGGGAGACTTTAGGCGATCGCCTAACAGACCGATTGCTAAGTGAAGCCCCTGCCGAAACCATTACCAAAAGCCGCCATGCTGCTGATTGGGAGGTGTTGCTGTACTTTCTGTGCTATGGTCGGTTACCTTGGTGGTGTCCCTACGAACACTGGCAGGACTGGTTATCACGTTGGTCGGCTGCCATGCAAAATAATACTAATTGGCAAGATCCATTGCGGGAATTACTGAGGAATAATTCAGCAGCACAGCAACGTCTAATTGAGCAATTGCCAGAGAATTTCCGCCATGAGTTGATATTGCAATTACAGCCTGCTTGGACAAATTGGCACAGCTTGCTAGCTCAAGCTAAACAAATAATGGAGTCTTTGAGCCTGAGTAATAGCATCCGCCAAGAATTAGAAACCCAGGCTTGGGAATTACTCTTAGCCCAAATCAGCAGCGATAACACATCCCTAACTCCCTTACCAGATGAAACTTGGACTCATAACTGGCTCACCCAACTGGTGCAAAACTGGAGCAGGGGAGCAGGGGGGATAAGTGATGAGTTGGCAGCTGATGTCAATCTCAATCTTAATGCTTGGGAACGATTACGCACTAGTATTGATGGGGTATCTCGTAGCCAAAGAGCCTTGTGGTTAAATGCTTTCAACCAAGTGCTAAATGTGACCGATAAAGGGCAGCAAGTGCGTATGCCTCAACTACCACAAACCCCCCCACAAACAGATTGGCAAGTGTTGCTGTACTTTTTAGAATCGGGCAGATTACCCGACGAGCAAGCATCAACAACTTGGCAAAATTGGTTACAACGCTGGGAAACCCTCAGCGAAACTGAAACCGCTTGGCAAATACCTCTGCGGCAATTACTGAAAAAAAATGTAGCAGCAAGGCAAAGATTTATGACTCAATTCCCCGAAGCCTTGCGCCATCAATTAGTATTGCAATTACAACCTGCTTGGACAAATTGGTATACCTTACTAGCGCAAGCTAAACAAATAATGCTGTCTTTGAACCTGAGTAATAGCAGCTGCCAAGAATTAGAAACCCAGGCTTGGGAATTACTCCTCAGAGAAATCAGTGCAGATAATTCTGCGCTTAATCCCCTACCAGTCGCCAGTTGGATGCGTCACTGGCTCACCCAACTGGTGGAATGTTGGCGCAGAGGCGAAAGCTGGCTTCGACTTCGCTCAGCCAGCGATTGGGAGCAGCGCCTCGACTTCGCTCGGCGTCCGGGAGATGGGGAGCAGGAAATAGGCAATCAGAACCCTCGCCAACACCTGCGTCTGCTCATCACCACGTTACCTATTACCGAAACAACTCTTTGGCTCAATGCTCTAGAGCAACTAGTAACTGCGACATCACCAGATGAGGGCAAAACCTCCACTTTGCCATCTATTCCCCCAGACACAAAGAGGACTACACCCACAGAAGAACCAACCCCACAACAGCAGCCATCGGCAAAACAGGTAGAACGCGGTACTCAAGAAATTACCAATCCCTTGAGCATAGCCCCCAGAAGGGCTAGAGGTTCAACTTTATCGACAGAAGAAGAAAGGGCGGGGCTTTATGTCAACCTAGCCGGAATTGTGCTGTTGCATCCGTTTTTAACTTTCTATCTGGATGCAGTGGGGCTATTAGATGGGGAATCATTCCGGGATGAATTGGCACAGCAAACAGCAATTTACCTGTTGTATTATTTAGCAACCAAGCAAACGGATGCCCCAGAATACGAACTAGTCTTACCCAAACTGCTTTGTGGCTGGCCATTAAATGAGCCTGTTTCCCGTGGCTTAGATTTACCTACAACCACCCTCACAGAAGGCGAAAACCTGTTACAAACGGTGATTAATTACTGGGAAGTTCTCAAAAGCACCAGCAGGGATGGACTGCGAGAGGGATTTTTGCAGCGTGCTGGGAAGCTTACCCAAGGTGATGGAAACTGGAAGCTTCAGGTTGAGCAACAGGCGATCGATATTTTGCTGAGTCGCTTACCTTGGGGACTGAGCATGGTGTCGTTGCCGTGGATGTCGGAGATTATGATTGTGGAATGGCATTAGCATCAACATCGGGAACTCACAACTACTTTTCTGTGGAGGTCAAATCTATGAAAACCAACGAGAACCAATACACCAAAAACCATCAGCCAGGGACACAAAAGCCTTGTTTTATTAGTGCAACGCCAGACATAGCTTTCTTTTCGACCCAAAGGGCAGAGTCTACCCCGTTTTTCCAAGCGTTAGATCACGAGCCATTAGCGATTCAAGCAAAGTTGACCATTGGGGAGCCTGGGTCCAAGTCAGAACAGGAAGCAGATAGGGTTGCAGCCAAGGTTGTAGAACAGATCAATAATCCTTCCAGCGACCAGTCAACCCTTAGGCACAGGGTTCAGCGGCAGTCTGAAATAAAAAAGTTATTGCAGGCAAAAGTTGATATTACAGCACAGCAACACCAGTCCGTGAATAACTCGACACATCAAGCCCAGTCTGATCACCAGCATGTCGAAGCCAATGGGGGAGGGGAAGCAACACCGGATTTGACATCAGCCATCCTAAAAGCCAGAGGAGGTGGACACCCAATCTCCGACCGCATCAGAGCACGGATGGAGCTAGCGTTTGGGGCAGATTTTAGAGGTGTGCGGGTGCATACGGATGCGCTAGCCGACCACTTAAATAGGTCTATACATGCGATGGCGTTTACCAACAGGCGGGATGTGTTCTTTAGGCAGGGGGCGTATAATCCTGGAAGTCTAGGGGGGCTTGAGTTGTTGGCGCATGAGTTGACCCATGTGGTGCAGCAGTCGGACAACAGTGACCAATTGCAAAGACTGCGCCCACCGTCAGTCAGCCAGGTATATGGCCTGAATATGGCAATAGACCTAACGCACACAGCAACGCGCACCCCGCCAACACCGGCAGCGTTCCAAGTTGAAAACTACACAACCGTCATCCAGATATACGACCGTACCATTGGACATGAACACGCATATCCTACACTGTTTATTCGCTCGATGGCGATGTTGTCGGGTCAATTGATCATCGACGGTACTCAGGGATGGGAGGCAGATTTACTGAGATATCATGTAACCAATAAGCTGATAACCCCAAGGGAGTACAGCACGATATTGCACCACCACACCGAGTGGGTACAAACAAACCTGATGGAACTGAGTCAATATCAGTTAGATAATGTCAAGAAACATGGAGGTATGTTATGATCATCAGACCAACGATGCGAGTATAGGGTATATTATTTATTGCACGCCCGCTCTAGATGTGTACGAGCCTGCTCGTGTTGGGTGGGAAGCATGAAATGTAACGCACCTTCATTGTGATAACAACGGTGCGAATCGCTGATGCCAACACACCCAACGCGTGATTTTATGGAAACGGCGAAGTTGGCTCATGAAAGCCATCGCCCCTATGGGAAAGCGATCAATCAGATTTTTTACTTCCCTTACACAGATGCGATCGCATCCCAAGAAATCAACCTTTCCCTGAACCCCACCCTTAACCCATAGCCACCAGCGCCGGACATACATCTCAATGCGGAACTCATCCGCACCCTGCTCATAAAGCCGAGAAACCTTGTCCAGCATCCGTGCAACGGTTTTCATCGCTATCCCTAACCCCAGAGGAGAGAAGAAATACCCTGACATCTTGCACCATTCTCAATTAGCCCGATATCCCGCCCAGAACTGAAGTTCCGGGCTAATAGCGCGCATTCCATTGAAATGGACTGAAATCCTTGAGCAGCCCTCTTGAGAGGACTTTAGCTATCAGCCAGCGATTTAAATCGCTGGCTGGCGGAATGGCTGGCTGACAGCCTAGGTGCAAGATATCAGTTACCAATGTTGGCGGATTTCCCTGCAATACGGTTCGGTTAAGGATAATTGTAGCGACTGTCTTAAAAGTCAAGAGATCGTCAACAGAAAATGAGGGAAAAATAGATTTGAGGGTGTATGGTAGAGGTCGCGTCTAGATCTAGGTGGAGCGCGGCGAGGGGTGAGGCACGCTACGCTTTCCGCCGTCGGACAGCTTTAAGATGGACTGATGCATCTAGGGGGAGTAGGAAACCTGAAACGCCATCTTAAAGCAGCCGCGTCAGAATCCTCACCCCTCTTGGGGTAAGGCTTGAAGAGAGTTGGACTCTCAAAGAGTGCGCTTAAGATCACCTGGACTGGCGGCGATCGCCTCGTAAAGGGTTGGCGTTGATTGAGATGAAAATATACACACGCTTTGCGAGCGCGAGTCGCGTAGGCGTAGCCCGCCTTTGGTATCGCCCAGGAAAACATTTTTGTTCAGGGCAGGGGAAAGTATAAAAATAGACTTATGACATTGTGGTGACAATTAGTTGTGAGTTGTCAGTTTTGCGCCAAGGCAAATTATCACGAACCATAGCATTTAAAATGACTAACATTTTATGAACGCAAGCAGTGAGAGCAAGTTTTTTAGATTTACCACGTTCAACAAGGCGCTGATAAAAAGCTTTGATTAGAGGATTATGGCGTATAGCAACAACAGCACCCATATAAAGAGTGGCACGAACATGAGCGCGACCACCATTAATCATACGCTTACCTTTGTGTTGACCACTATCGTGATTAATAGGTGCAACGCCAACTAAACGAGAGATTTGTTTAGCAGTTAACTTTCCCAATTCGGGTAAATCAGAAACCAGAGTTGTTGAAATAACAGGACCAATACCTGGTGTAGTTTTGAGTAAGTTAACTTTATCTATCCACTGCTGATTGTTTTGAGTCAATTGCTCAATCTCGGAATTAATTTGTTCGAGACGTTTATCCAGGTATTCAATATGTTCTTCAATATCAACTAATGCTCTGCCACGAGCGCGTGAACGACGATTTTTTTCAGCTGTTTGCATCTCGACTAATTGTCTTCTACGGCTGATTAATTCGCCTAATTGGCGAGCCGATTCTGATTCAATTGCTAACACAGTTGGCTTCATTGCTTCGCCAAAGTGTGCCAAAGTTTGTGCATCAATCGCATCAGTTTTAGCCAGTCTACCCGTAGCCTTCGCAAAATCTCTTCCTTGCCGTGGGTTGATTAGTGCTACTGGTAACAGTGCTGCCTGTAATTGAATTATTAGTTCTGTTTCTAATCCTCCTGTTGCTTCGAGTACAATTAGATTTATATTATATGATCTAAGTTGCTCAATTAGATTTATAATCTCTAATTCTGTGTTTCCTACTTTCAGCGCTTTGCCTATTGGACGGATATAAACATCCAACGTCGCTTTACTAACATCAATCCCTACCCATTGACTTGAATTCTCCATTTTTCAGTCTCACCCAATTATAAGTATCTTCTGTTTTCATCCCCTTGATTGCACTCATCCTTGCCCGATACGGGCTGTATTCTTTAAGTCTTACTACTTAAATTTTTGCCCCTGGCGACTGTTCGAGTTCTGTCAACGAGATTATTGTAGTGACCCATGCTACAAAACGGTCTATTATGACCTAGGTTGGGACGGTCTACTACTCTTTCTAAGATACAAGGTTGGGTTGAACGTAGTGAAACCCAACAAAATCCTAAAAATGTTGGGTTTCGTTCCTCAACCCAACCTACGCAATTTTGGCTTTAGGCTTTAACCGAACCGTATTGGATTTCCCTGCGCTTACCCACGTAATGGCAATGACTCGTAGGCAAAGCTAACCAATATTTAGCTGGAAATGTTCTTTAATAACAGATATTATTTATTGAAATAGTAATAATTTAGTATTCATCAATTGATGAATCTATTATTCTTTATATAGAAGTTCTATCTAATTTATCCCCCTCAGAAACCTTATTTCGTCTAGAAAAAAGGTTTTTCTCCCTTGCAGATGGCTGTATAGATTAAAGCAATAACTCGTTTTTGTACCTTAGTATGACCAATTTTTTAATGAATAATTAATCATTCGTAATTAACAACGAAAGTCAAGGAAAAAAAGAAAATGGCAGACATTTCCAACTTAAACGATTTGTTCACCAGTTTAGTGGTTGGTGACATTAACTTAATTACCGGATTCGTGTGGCTATTAATAGCAATTGTCTTATCTATGGTCGGTGGTGCTGTTGGTGGTGTGTTATTAGCTAGCAAAGATATCGGTTATGAATTTTCTGCCATGCTTGGTGGATTATTAGCTCCCGCTGGTGCAATTCCAGCAATAGTTTTTGGACTGTTCGTATTAAAGTTATTAACAAATTTATAGGAGGAATGATGTTAGAGTTAGGATGGTTTTCCGCTAAGTTATTTTTCAAAGGAAAGCTTATAAGGGAACCAAGACATTTTGTGCAACAAACCGCTATTGGGACTACCATAGGTTCATTACTACTAATATCAATTGTATTAGTAAAATTTCCTCTATGGTTATCAGTAGTAACATCCAGCTTAGTCACCGGCTTAAGTATGCCATTTCTCCTTAAAGATTTTAAAATGAAGTAACCCTTATAAGAGGTGCCTTACGCTATCGTTCGCATGTCTTATGCTTTGCGCTCTTTGCGTTTCCCCTTGGGCGAAGAGCGCACCCTACTTGTTAATTTTTCATAAAAAAACACTAAATATAGAAATATAATTTCGATAGTGAGGTGTTTATAAACTGCCAAAATCTCTTGGTAAAGCCCATGAAGTCAGTTTCAAAGATACCTTTAGCGGAGTTTCTCTCTCAACCTAACATTGAGGCTTCCCCTGCATGGGAGTTAATTAACGGGCAAGTGCTGGAAAAACCAATGCCAACCCTTTTCCACTCGCGGTTACAACGCAATTTAGTGAACTACATAAATAGTCACACTGATCAGTTTGAAGCCGTGCAAGAACTGCGCTGTATTGTACCACCCTACTCCCCAGTTCCTGATATTTCCATTATTGCTTGCGATCGCCTTCATGATCAAGATGATCCTTTTGAGAGAGCACCTGACTGGTTAATTGAAATTCACTCTCCTGATCAAAGTACCCTAGACTTGCAAAACAAAATTCTCCACTGTCTCAGTAACGGAACGCAATTAGCTTGGCTAATAGATATAACTCGCCAACGGATTTGGGTATGGTTAAAAGATGATCTACCAATGGTTTGTTTGGCTGAAGATACTTTACCATCTTTAGGAGATTTGCCCGAGCTTACGGTTAACGCGGTAATGGCTATGACTCGTAGGTAAAGCTAAGCAAATAAATAAAACCGGATTCATACAATTCCGAGCCCTCAACTATCTGCAACCAATGAACACCCCAGTTAAAATAACTCCTCAAAAATCACCGTTCTCACCTCAAGGTGCGGAAGTGATTTTAGGAAGAATTATTGAACCGGAAAAATTAGTGATTCCTGTCACACCAAGTAGGATAGATATGTTTGGCCCTCGTGCGGTATGTTTAATATCTGAGACAGGACCATTATGGGTGTCAGATACAGGACATCATCGTTTATTGGGATGGCGAAATTTACCGACTACAGATAGTCAACCTGCTGATTGGGTTATCGGACAACCTGATTTTAACCATGAAGGACAAAATGCCAAAAGTGTACCAGGAAGAACAACTTTCAATGTACCAACAGGAATTTGTGCTTGTGGGGAGGGTTTAGCGGTAGCTGATGCTTGGAATCACCGAGTTCTGATTTGGAAAAAATTACCCGAAGATAGCAACGTTCCAGCAGATCTAGTTTTAGGACAAGCTGATTTTACTGCCAATGAACCGAATAGAGGAAACTTAGAAGCAGCCGCCAATACTTTAAACTGGTGTTATGGTGTTTTTTATCATCAAGGAAAATTATTTGTTGCTGATACAGGAAACCGCAGGGTATTGATTTGGCATCAACTACCTCAAAAAAATGGTCAAGAAGCGGATTTAGTCTTAGGACAACCAGATATGCGATCGCGCAACGAAAATGGAGGTGGTACTCCTTCCGCATCCAGTATGCGTTGGTGTCACGATATCACCATTTGGGGAGAAAATCTAGTTGTCACTGATGCGGGTAATAACCGTGTAATGATTTGGCAAGGAATCCCAACAGAAAATAATGCACCTTGTAAAGTGGTATTAGGACAAAAGAATTTTGTTTCTGTCGAAATCAACCAAGGAGTTTATTTTCCTAATGCAACTAGCTTAAGTATGCCTTATGGAGTAACGGCGGCTAGTGATTGGCTGGTGGTTGCTGATACCGCGAACTCTCGATTGTTAAGCTGGAAGAAGCCAGAATCAATTTTATCTTTACAAAATGCCGAAAGTAAAGCCCTAGTAGGACAAATAAATTTTCAAAGTAAAAGTGAAAACCGCGATTTTGGAATGCCAACACGAGACAGCTTGAATTGGTGTTACGGTATAAAAATATGTGGAAAAATAGCAGTAATAGCGGACTCTGGTAATAACCGAATTTTGCTGTGGCGGTTCAACTATGACGAGTGAAGAAATTAGAGTTTGTGGTACTGTTCAAGGAGTGGGATTTCGTCCTACAGTGTACCGTATAGCAAAAGCCTGCGGGTTACGGGGAGAAGTTTGTAACGACGGACAAGGAGTCTTAATTCGAGCATGTGGTAGTGAAGCATCTTTGGAAGAATTTTTTCAAAGGTTGCAGCAAGAATGTCCACCATTAGCAAGAATTCACGAAATCACACGCAGGCGTTACGAAGGTGAATTTACCTTCAAGGATTTTACAATTTCCAGTAGTATTAATAGTACGGTAAAAACAGAAATTGTTCCCGACGCAGCGACTTGTCCCCAATGTAAAGCAGAAATCTTTGACCCCTTTAGCCGTTGGTATCGCTATCCCTTCACTAATTGTACTCACTGTGGTCCTCGCCTAAGTATTATTCGTGCAATTCCATATGATCGGCAAAACACCAGCATGGCTACTTTTACCATGTGTCCAGATTGCGCGAAAGAATACAAAGATGTAGAAAACAGACGATTTCACGCCCAACCGATAGCATGTCACATTTGTGGACCAAACGCGACTTTAGAACGTGCGGATGGTAAACCGATCACAGCTTCTATGTTCTCGATGCTAGATGATGTGGATGCTGTTTGTACCTTGTTGCAAAGAGGCGAAATTGTCGCCATTAAAGGTTTGGGCGGAATTCATCTTGCTTGTGATGCGACACAAGAAACTACTGTGCAAAAATTGCGTCAACGCAAACGCCGATACCGCAAACCCTTCGCTTTAATGGCGCGCAACATAGCAATTATTGAAGAATATTGCGTCGTCAACGCTAAGGAAAGAGAACTACTAGAAAGTTCCGCCGCGCCGATAGTGTTATTGCACCAGCGAGATGAAAACCCTATCAAAAATTCCATCGCGCCATCAGTTGCACCAGGGCAAAATACCCTCGGCTTTATGCTACCTTACACGCCCTTGCATCACCTCATTCTCAAACGAATGAATCGCCCGATTGTCCTCACAAGTGGTAATCTGTCTGATGAACCGCAATGTATTGATAACGACGAAGCGCGTGAGAAATTAGGAAAAATTGCTGATTATTTTCTTTTGCACGATCGCGCGATCGCCAACCGGGTTGATGATTCGGTGGTACGAGTGATAGGCGATAAAGTACAAACAGTTCGCCGCGCTAGAGGATACGCACCAGCACCTATCAATTTACCGCCTGGGTTTAACAAGACTCCCCAGATTTTAGCAATGGGCGGTGAGTTGAAAAATACTTTTTGTTTATTGCGAGATGGACAAGCATTTATTTCTCAGCATTTAGGAGACTTAGAAAATGCGGCTGCTTTTAAAGCTTATCAGGATACGCTAAATTTATACTTAAATTTATTTGAGCATCAACCAGAGGCGATAGCCATTGACCTTCATCCCGAATATCTATCAACAAAATTCGGTAAAGAATTAGCAGCTAGCTCTAGTCTGGCATTATACCATATCCAGCACCATCACGCCCATATAGCCGCTTGCATGGCAGAAAATGGCATACCTCTCAATTCACCACCTGTTTTAGGAATCGCTTTAGATGGATTAGGCTACGGTGAAGATGGAACATTATGGGGTGGAGAATTTCTTTTAACAGACTACCGATCTTTTAAGCGATTGGCAACATTTAAGCCAGTGGCAATGATTGGAGGAATACAAGCAATTAAAGAACCTTGGCGGAACACTTATGCTCAATTAATCTCAGCTTTTACTTGGGAAGATTTACAGAATAAATATTCTGGTTTAGATCTGTTGAAATTTCTACAACAAAAACCAATTAACCTTATTAATCAGATTATAGCAAAAAAAATCAACTCTCCCCTAACTTCATCGGTTGGACGATTATTTGATGCTGTAGCTGCTGCTATCGGTATTTGCCCTGAAGAATCTAGCTATGAGGGGCAAGCAGCAATTGAAATGGAAGCCATAGTCGAGCAAAGTATCTTTAATTCTTATAAAGAAACGCTAATTTATCCTTTTAATATTGAGATATACGATAGCATTTACTGTATAGACTCACACCCTATGTGGGAAGATTTACTCGATGACTTACAGCAGCAAATTACTCAACCGATCATAGCTGCTAAATTTCATCAAAGTTTGGCAGTTTATATTGTAAAAATGGCACAGCATCTTTGTCAAGAACATGCTATAAATCAGGTAGTTCTGACGGGAGGAGTTTTTCAAAATTGTATTTTATTAGAGCAAGTCAAGATTCGCTTACAAGCTTTAGGACTCAACGTACTGACTCACAGCTTAGTTCCAGCTAATGATGGCGGTTTATCACTAGGACAAGCTATTATTGCAGCTGCTCAATTAACGTAATCGTCTAAGGGAGCATCCCAAATGTGCAAAAACCTTGATAGCCCTCATCCCCTAACCCCTTCTCCCAAGATTGGGAGAAGGGGAACTAGAATTATTTCTCCCCTCTCCCATATTTGGGAGAGGGGCTAGGGGTGAGGGTACAAAGGTTTCGTACACCTATTAGGATGCTCCGATTTTTACTTCTGACTCCTTAACTTATTAGTTCTGTATTTTTTTCTAAAAAATAAAATGTGCTTAGGAATTCCCGGTCAAATTATAGAAATAACGGATATTCAAAACAAACTAGCCGTCGTCGATATAGGTGGTGTGAAGCGTCAAGTTAATATAGCTTGTATCGTTGACGAACAGCATCCCCCCGAGGCTTGTGTTGGTGATTGGGTATTAGTCCATGTCGGCTTTGCTATGAATCGCATTAACGAACAAGAAGCAGCTGAAACATTACAGTTATTGCAAGAGATAGCTAATATATGAAATACGTTGATGAATTCCGCGAACCAGAAAAAGCTAAAGCTATACTCCGTGAGATAGAAAAATTAAGTACGCTTTCTCTTAAAAATCATAATGCCCCTATTAAAATAATGGAGGTATGCGGTGGTCATACCCATTCTATTTTTAAATATGGTATCGAAGAAATTTTACCAGATGTTGTAGAACTGATTCATGGTCCTGGCTGCCCTGTTTGTGTGATGCCAAAAGGGAGATTAGATGACGCGATCGCCATCTCTCAAAATTCCAACGTCATCTTCGCGACATTTGGCGATGCAATGCGGGTTCCTGGTTCCACAACCAGCTTACTGCAAGCCAAAGCACAAGGCGCAGATATTCGCATGGTTTACTCCCCCCTAGATAGCCTGCAAATTGCTAGAGACAACCCTAAAAAAGAAGTTGTTTTTTTTGCTTTAGGCTTTGAAACAACCGCCCCCAGTACAGCTTTTACTATCCTACAAGCAGAATCGGAAAAACTCAATAACTTCAGTATGTTTTGTAATCACGTCCTCGTGATTCCTGCACTTAAAGCACTACTAAATAATCCTGATCTTCAACTCGATGGATTTATTGGCCCTGGTCATGTCAGCATGGTTATTGGTACTGACCCTTATAAGTTTATTTCCGAGCAATATCATAAACCAATTGTTGTTTCAGGATTTGAACCTTTAGATATTTTACAATCCATTTGGATGTTATTACAGCAGCTAGTAGAAAATCGTTGTGAAGTAGAAAACCAATATAACCGAGTTGTACAAGAAGCAGGAAATCGTGTCGCGCTTACAGCCATAAACAAAGTTTTTACGGTGCGAGAAAACTTTGCTTGGCGTGGTTTAGGTGATATACCAGAATCAGGATTTAAAATTCGACCAGAATATGCCCAATTTGATGCAGAACTAAAATTTACCATTCCTAATCAGAAAATTGCTGACCATAAAGCTTGTAAATGTGGCGAAATCCTCAAAGGAGTCATGAAACCTTGGCAATGTAAAGTATTTGGTACAGCTTGCACCCCACAAACACCTATTGGTGCTTGCATGGTATCTTCTGAAGGTGCTTGTGCAGCTTACTATAAATACGGCCAGTCGCGTCGCTCCAAGTCAAAAGTCAAAAGTCAAAAGTCAAAAGTAACAACCCCATAAATAAACTCAGCGGCTTGAAATATGGGCGTAGTATTTCATCTTCCATAAATAAATTTACTTGCTCTGTATCCCTTTTTTGCATCGGTTAGGAGTCAGAATTCAGGAATGGCAGTCCACAATAATAACCCAATAGAGCATCCTTTATTTTCAAAAAATCGCAACCGACGAAATAAAGTGCAAGATACTCACATCACTCTTGCGCATGGTAGCGGTGGTAAAGCAATGCGCGATTTAATTGATGATATTTTTGTCAATACTTTTGATAATCCTATTCTCTCTCAACTAGAAGACCAAGCAAGTTTTAATTTAGCAAGTCTCATGCAACAAGGAGACAGACTTGCTTTTACTACTGACTCCTATGTTGTCGACCCTTTATTTTTTCCGGGTGGTAATATAGGGGAATTAGCTGTAAATGGAACAGTCAATGATTTAGCTGTGAGTGGTGCTAAACCTCTCTACCTTAGTTGTAGCGTAATTTTAGAAGAAGGGCTTGCTGTAGACACTTTGCGACAAGTTGCTGAAAGTATGCAAGCCGCAGCCAAAAAAGCAGGTGTCCAAATTATTACGGGTGACACAAAAGTTGTGCATCGAGGCGCAGCAGATAAATTATTTATTAATACCACTGGTATAGGAGTTATACCACCAGGAGTTAACATTTCTGCCCAGAATATTCAACCTGGAGATGCCATCATTCTCAATGGCGAGATAGGTAATCATGGCACAGCTATTTTAATTGCCCGTGGAGAACTGGCATTAGAAACTAATATAGAAAGTGATTGTCAGCCGTTAAATAGTCTAGTGGAAACTATCCTCAGTGTGTGTCCTGATATTCACGCTATGCGAGATGCCACACGAGGTGGTTTAGCCACAGTATTAAATGAATTTGCCATTAGTTCTAATGTAGGGATTCGCCTTGATGAGCAGTCTATACCAATTCGGGAACAAGTCAAGGGTGTTTGCGAAATTCTTGGTTTAGATCCATTATATTTGGCTAACGAAGGCAAGCTAGTTGTGGTAGTTGGACGTGAAAATGCCGAAACCGTTTTATCAGCGATGAAATCTCACCCATCTGGAAAAAATGCTTGTATAATCGGCGAAGCACTTTCCTCTCCTCCTGGTGTAGTTTTATTAAAAACAACGTTTGGTGCTGAACGCATCCTCGATATGCTTGTTGGCGAACAGTTACCACGAATTTGTTAAATATCTTCTTAGCTTATGCACGAACTAGGAATTACTCAAAATATTGTAGCGATCGTCGCTGAACATGCTAAAGGGGTAAAAGTCAAACGAGTCTTATTAGAAATTGGTCAGCTTTCAGCAATTATGCCAGATGCGATACGATTTTGTTTTGATATTTGCGCTCAAGGCACAGTTTTAGAAGGTGCAACACTAGAAATTCTAGAAACTCCAGGTTTAGGGCAATGTCGTAAATGCAGTAAAAAAATTGCTTTAAAGCAGCCTTTTGGTATTTGTGACTGCGGCAGCACTCAACTTGATTTAATAGCTGGTCAAGAACTTAAAATTAAAGAAATAGAAATAGAAGAAATATGTGTGTAACCTGCGGTTGTTCTGATAATGGTGAAACTAAAATTGCTAATCTTGACACTAATCAAGCCATAGCAATAAATACTCAAGGTCATACTAATGACCACGAACACACTCATACTCACGCGTTACCAGATGGTACTGTAATTACTCATTCCCATAGCCATGATTCTATAACTGAAGCATCTCATGTTCATGCAAAAATACATAGCACGACTATATCTTTAGAGCAAGATATTTTAGCGAAAAACAACCTAATCGCAGCCCAAAATCGTGGATGGTTTAAAGGTCGAAATATCCTCGCCTTAAATTTAATGAGTTCTCCAGGATCAGGAAAAACAACTTTCTTAACAAGAACTATTAATGATTTAAAGCATCAATTATCTATTAGTGTTATTGAAGGCGACCAAGAAACTAGTAACGATGCACAAAAAATTCAAGAAACAGGCTGCAAAGTTGTGCAAATAAACACTGGGACAGGATGTCATCTCGATGCAGCAATGGTAGAACGGGGATTGCAAGAACTCAAACCCCCGCTAAACTCGGTGGTAATGATTGAGAATGTTGGTAATTTGGTTTGTCCAGCTTTATTTGATTTGGGAGAACAAGCAAAAGTCGTGATTCTCTCAGTTACAGAGGGAGATGATAAGCCAATCAAATACCCCCATATGTTCCGTGCTAGTGAGATTATGGTGCTCACCAAAATTGATTTGCTACCTTACGTGCAATTTGACGTTCAACGCTGCATAGAATATGCTCAGCAGGTTAATCCTCAAATTAAGATTTTTCAGGTTTCTGCTCTTACGGGAGTTGGGTTACAGAATTGGTACGGGTGGATAAAACAAAAAGTGGCAAGTTTTGTATCTTAACTGGGGGTTGTCCGGAATCGAGGAAATTGGTGTTGTAGTTCTATCCATAACTGATTAATTTAAAAATCACTATAATTAACCACAGGCCATACTGTTTCGACAGTATGGCCTTATATTTTAAGAAATCTTTACATTTTTATACAATATCGCCAAGGATGTATTGGTTAGCGCTGAAGAGCCATAAAGATTCCTGTTAATCCCTAAATCTTAGTATAATATGTATAATCATTAAGTTAAGTTATGGTTAACTAATGGTTAACAAAAGATTAATAAGAGGATGGGAAACAATTGGAACAGGATAATCCCGTAGATAGAGACGGTTTTTTCTTACCTCGTGCTCAATACCATGGTCAATTGACGCCTCAGAACCTGGTATTTAACGCCAATCTTCAAGAATTTAGTCAAAAAGTTAGCTATATTTCTGCGCTAGAAACTTCTGGTAAAATCTCCCCTGATGAAGCTTACAGGAATATTAAGGCACTTTGGAAACAATTTAAAAGTAGTACAAAAGAACTTGGTATTAATAGAAATCCGCCAGAGGCGCTCTAGAATATGTGCCAAGACTTTTCTTACCAAAATTTGCAAGGATGTTCTTTTTCTGGTCTTGATCTTACAGGGGCAAATTTTAGCCACGCAGATATCCGAGGGGCAAAGTTTACTAATACCATTTTGAGAGGTGCTAATTTCAGCTATGCCTGGACTGGATTGCCACCTCGATGGCGGATTGCTTCAGTTTCTCCGGATTGACGCACAGTAGCGATCGCTTGCTCAATTACCCCTTGCAGTTCCACTGGCTCAAAATTCAACAATAGGAGTATCTACTGCCTGTAAATTCAATAATTGTAGCTCATGCTGTTGGACTTTTTTGACGAGGGACCACCGAAGATGATCGGCACTAGCAAACTTCATCGGAGACTCACAAAGCCAGCCTTTTTAATTAATTCCTGACCCTGAGCGGTGAGCAGTAATTGAGCATAGGCAACGCCTGCTTGTTGATCAACTTGATTATTTTGTTTTACAACCACGGATAACCGGCGGCTCAGGGGATACTGACCACTTAAAAAAGCTTCGGTGTTGACTTGGTTCCGCTTTTGTGGACACTCTGAAAGTGGGACAAAAGGCAGTTTATAAGGAGGAACAAATTCATTCACGTTTCGGCCTAGTGGCAACGGTTTAACGTGACACTGGGAAACGACTAATGGTGCTGAGGTGTAGTAAATACCTCCTGGAGTCGCTGCCACTAGCCGCAGCGCTTCGGTTGTTGTTGGAATCAATTTTACAGCAGGGTTAGTGTCCCGATCTTTTTTACCGTAGGGTATAATTTTTAGGTTGGGGCCACCGACAGCACTCCAGTTGGTAATCTTGCCTGCGTAAATACTGTTGAATTGCTCTACTGTCAGACCTTTTATATTTAAACTTGGGTTGACAGCGATCGCAACACCATCAATTGCCACTGGTATTTCTTGAAGGGAAAAACCAAGCTTTTGAGCCTGCTGATATGCGTCATCTGCGATCGGCACAGAGGTTTGAGAAAATGACAGTTGATTATCTAATAACATGCGGACACCTGTCACAGAACTAGGTGCACCGCGATCAGGGTCAGTGTAGCGTAAACGAAAGTTAGGGTATACGCTCTCAATAACCGGGTCCACTTCTTTGCGGATGGATACCCAGGTTGTGCTGCCACCATAATTAAACACCCCAGAGGGAACATTCTGCACCTGTGAAAAGCTTTTGAGGTTAGACTGCTCTGGCGACGATAATCGATTGTTAGTTAAACGCCCCAAATCAACGCCAGAGCTTTTCATCAACCACCAAGCACCGGCTCCCACTAATCCCAGTGTAAGGAGTGTAGCCAAAACCAGAACAGCCGTTTCGTTTTTCTGGGACATAGATAGACAGCTTCTAACCTGCACAAAAGATTAAAGAACTTTTCCACCATACTATCAAGCTTGAACTCCCGATGCTATTGATAATATCTGTCGTGCCTCATAAAAGGATTCCGTTCTTGGAGAATATAATCGCAGCGCCATTGGTGATGAAAGTGAACGCGGTGAATACATCTGTTGTAACGTGCCCACCGTCTCCTTTCCCATGATTCTGCCAAGTATTTGGGCGTAGGATAAGGACGATAATCGCGACTAATTTGCGCTACAGTGTTTTCCCTATCTGTGCTGACGTTCACTAAGCTTTGCACGCCTTGAACTCGACCGGCAGTACCTAAGATGCTAGCTAATACTGCTATGCTAGCAATACAAGAAGTCAAAAGCTTTTTATTGATCGACATAATCTCACCTCCCTTGATGGGATATGAGAGAACTTGTCTTCTTCATATCTCTAATTTTAATGTTAAAAGATAACTATGAGGAACTTGTGAGAATTTTTGATAGAATTTCGTTTTTAAGTAGTAACAAACAAAATTTACATTTCTTAATTTTAATTTAAGGAAAGTTCCTGTTTTTTGTTCTCTATTAACTCTTCAGTACTAGTCAATGAAATGAATTAGCAAGCGAACAGAGTTAAAATTGTCTTGCATAATTAGTATTATCAAAAATAATATTGTTGTTATTCAAACAATCAGTCTAAAAAAGTCGTATAAAAGCTCTTTATTCGTTACTAATTGTTGAATATTTCTGTCAAAACTCTCAAATAAAGACTTTCATTAAAAGTTTATTATGCCTCAGAAATTCATCAAATTTTCAGCCTAACTTTAAAGTATGCCTTGACATACTTTATTAGCAGTCTCTAATTGATTGGCTCTCTCTCCATCGTACTTTGTATAAAACAAGAGTGCCAAATAATCAAAGGAGATAACATATAGGAGGAATATTACGATGAGTAGCATCGTTCAACGTCGGAAGGAATTTGATTTCTTCAAGATGTGGGATAGTTTTTGCGCGTGGATTACCAGCACTGATAATCGCATTTATATAGGCTGGTTTGGCGTTCTGATGATTCCTACCTTGCTAGTTGCAACCATTTGTTTCATCCTGGCTTTTATCGCAGCTCCCAGTGTAGACATGGATGGCATTCGAGAGCCAGTAATGGGTTCTCTTCTAGATGGCAACAATTTGATTACAGCTGCTGTTGTGCCAACCTCAGCTGCGATCGGTCTGCACTTATACCCAATTTGGGAGGCAGCTTCTATCGATGAATGGCTATATAATGGTGGCCCTTACCAGTTAATTGTGCTGCATTTTCTTATCGGTATTTGGTGCTATTTGGGTCGACTTTGGGAGTTAAGCTATCGCTTGGGTTTACGTCCTTGGATCGCTGTTGCTTTTTCTGCACCGGCTGCTGCTGCAACCGCAGTTTTGCTGATTTACCCCATCGGTCAAGGTAGCTTTTCTGATGGTCTTCCTTTGGGAATTGCAGGTACTTTCCATTTTATGATGGCATTTCAGGCAGATCACAATGTCTTAATGCATCCATTTCACATGTTAGGGGTTGCTGGAGTATTTGGCGGCGCACTCTTGAGTGTCTTACATGGATCTCTAGTCACCTCAACATTCATTCGGAAACCCGGTGATGATGAATTAATTAACGCTAAGTATAAGTTTGGTCAACCTGATGTGACATACAACTTCTTGGCAGGACACTATGGTTTCTTAGGACGTTTGCTAATTCCTACTTTCGCTAGCCAGAACCATCGCACTTTCCATTTACTTTTAGTCGCCTTGCCAACCATAGGTATTTGGTTCGCGGCGCTCGGTGTGGGTGTAATGGCATTTAATTTGAATGGGTTTAACTTTCACCATTCCATCTTAGATAGCCAAGGTGCAGTGATTAGCACAATGGCAGATTTGCTGAATCGAGCCAGCCTTGGAATTCAAGCAATGCATGCTCCTAACACTCATAATTTCCCTCTTGTCCTTTCTAGTGGTGGATCTATTTCAATCAGTTAATCAATATTCTCATCTACACTTGAGTAAGATTTGATTTGCCTTAGCCCTTCAATTTGGGGGCTAGGCTCTCTTTTTTATGTAATGTCTATTTGTTTTAAATGTTATCCTAGCTGGGAGGAGACACCGAAAGGAGTGGGGTTTGTGAGAAATGGAAAATGGATTGGCTATTTTGCTTTAGCAATTTCACTCTACATTCTTTGGCAAATACACCAAGTGCTGTTATTGGTATTTATGGCAGTGGTGTTTGCAACAGCGTTAAACAGTTTCGTTCGACGTCTTGAGCGGTCTGGAGTTAAACGAGGTATCGGTATAGCTTTCTCTCTAGGATGCCTTGCAGTTTTTATCGTTATTTTTATCGGGGTAATTATACCACCTTTTGTAGATCAATTTCAACAAATTATTCAACTCATACCCAAAGGATTGGATAAGTTACAGGTATGGTTTCAATATCTCCAAACTCGAATGCCATGGTCATCGAAGTACATTCCGGGCTTAGAGAATTTACTCGAACAACTTCAACCATCTACTGTCCAGCTGGCAAGCAGATTTTTTGCTTTTTTTTCCAATATTCTAGCGGTTACTTTAAATCTACTGCTTGTATTAGTTTTAACAGTTATGTTTTTGATTAATCCTTTGCCTTACCGCCAGGGATTTATCCAACTATTTCCTGGTTTTTATCGCAGGCGGGTTGATGAAATCCTTTGTCGATGCGAAGTGGCACTGGTTAGCTGGATCACTGGCATTTTAATCAATATGCTGGTTATTGGAGTTGTGAGTGGGATTGCTTTATGGATTTTAGGAGTACCGCTGGTATTCGCAAATGCGCTACTGGCAGGATTGTTAGAAGCAATTCCTAATGTGGGACCAACTTTAAGTGTTATTCCACCAATGGCGATCGCGCTCCTCGATAACCCTTGGAAAGCTGGAGCAGTTTTGATTGCATATATTGTTATCCAGCAACTTGAACAATACTTGCTAGTACCTTTTGTTATGTCAAAGCAGCTATCTCTATTGCCAGTTGTTACGCTGATATCTCAAGTCATTTTCGCGATATTTTTTGGTTTCTTAGGTTTGTTTCTAGCAATTCCACTAGTGATTGTAGGTTTAATTTGGATACAGGAAGTCTTAATTAAAGATGTGCTTGATCGTTGGCAAGCGAATTGAAATATTTATTTACATTTTGATAACAGCTTTTCCTCACAAGTTCCTCAAATTGTTATCCTAATATGACATTAGAACCAGCAAGGTAGTCTTCCTTATCAACGATGAAACAAGGGAGAATTGGAAAATGAATGAAAAAGCATACATTCTGATCTCGGCGACTGTTTTTGCATCAGTGGCTATACTGCATATTGCGAGACTCGTTAATCATTGGACACTTCAAATTGGCGCTGTTAGTGTTCCGTTGTGGGGATCTTGGTTAGGACTTGTAATCGGTGTGTTGTTGAGTGTTTGGGCTTTCCGCTTAATGACTCAATTGAGTGGTAGCCGTGTATAATTATTCTTGCTTGTCAGAAGAGGCTTGAAGCCTTGAATCAAGCTAAAATGGGACTATTCTGAATTCAGAACAGCCCCATTCGTGTTAAGTAAGTGAACGTTACAAAACTAAAGAACTTATGAACAAGATGAATCTTGCTAAAGTTTTTACAAAACTCAGAATATAGTTGGTTTTATTGTGCGGACTTACTTAATCGATGAATCAGAGGTGCACATTGATAAACCATCGCTGCACGACTATCTACATCAAGTTTAATAAAGATGCGACGTAGATGAGCAGAAACGGTTGATTCACTAATATGGAGTTGCTTTGCAACTTGCTTATTTGACCAACCTAATGCAACTAATGCAGCAACTTGTAGTTCTCGACCTGTTAAACGACTAGTGAGTGTAGAATCTATAACTTCTGAAGGATTGGGCGTATGGATAACTGCGTAAGGATGCCCCTTGAATTCAAAAGATCCTAAAACTGGTAAGGATTTTTTAGAATTAGATGTAGCGGAGATAGATTTGTTATTCTTATCTGTATATTCAGAAAGCGGAATGATTAAAAAACGAGAGTTATCGATATAAAACTCGCTAACAGTACTAAAGTCAGAAGTTTGGTTTGGTTCTTTGGTATCTGATGAAACTGATCTGATGCTTGTTTGCATGATGATCCCCTGGGAAATAATTGCTCAAAAAGATTGAGCTTTTTCAACACAAGTAGCTTTTAAGAAAAATTGATGCTTAACTAAGGTTACTTTATCTAATTAAATGGTAAAGTTACTCGAATTATTGTTACAACATTTTCAAGAAATCTATGTTTAGTTCGATTACAAAACCGATAAGATTGTAATCATCACTAGCACAAAAAAGCAGTCATCAAGATAAAACTCTTATGCTGCAAGCTTTGTACTTATTGTAGATGCTAACTTAGTTTGTGCCAACCTGTACAGGAAGCAGCACATTGGATACCCAGTTCTGGAAGAAGGGGATCTTCTGCACCAGTCTGGTAACTCCAGTGTTGCAATGTTATAAAGCTTTACGGTCATAACTGTGCTTACTGGGTAACTTATAGACTACAAAGAAGGGCGCTTTCCACAAGATAGCGACTCCTTGACAGTAGTCGTATCAGTATCCGCGCAAGTTTTACGACACGACAATGAGGTATTTGCATCACATGTACAAATTACAATCGGTTTTCAACTGAGTTAGATAATACCGATTAATTGTGAGGAAAATGTGAGGTTGGATAGGATAAATCCAGATTATCTAGTTACAGTATTAATTACCAAAACATAAAAGAGCTTTGTGTTTCACCGCGATTTGAAGCTTTCAACTATTTACCTGCATGAGCGATGTCGGTGAGACTCCTAACTGGTGCAATCGATTAATCAAAGATGCACATTGATAAACCATCGCTGCACGGCTATCTACATCAAGTTTAATAAAGATACGACGCAGATGAGCAGAGACCGTCCATTCACTAATGTGGAGTTGCTTTGCAACTTGCTTATTTGACCAACCTAATGCAACTAGTGCAGCAATTTGTAGTTCTCGACCTGTTAAACGACTAGTGAGTGTGGAATCTATAACTTCTGAAGGATTGGGAGTCTGGATAACTGCAACCGCGTAAGGATTTCCATTGAATTCAAAATATCCTATAATGGATAAAGATTTGTCTGGATTAGATGTAGCAGAGACAAATTGGTTATTCTTATCTGTAGATTCAGAAACAGAAATGATTAAAAAATGGGAGTTGTTGATAAAAAACTCGCTAACAGGGCTAAAGTCAGAAGTTTGGTTCAGCTGTTTGGTATCTGAAGAAACCGATCTGATGTTCGTCTGCATGATGCTCCCCTGGGAAATGGACTATTAAAAGAGGTTGAGTTTTTTTTACGAAGGTAGCTTGTAAGAATAATCGGCCTGTAATTTTACCGATAATAGGGTTGCTTTATCCAATTTATTGGCAAAGTTACTTAACTTATTGTTACAAGGTTTTCGAGAAATTTAATTTATCTCTACCTTGATCAGAAAACAGACAACATTGTAATCATTACTAGTACAAAAAGGTACTTGCTTTTATTCTACAAGCTTTGTACTTATTCTTTATCTATTTTAGACGCTAGCTTTTTTCTACTCTCCTATATACAGTAAAAATGCATAAAAATGTAAATTATTTTATTTAATAGTTTAAAAAAACATCAATTATGATCATTTTTACAACTAGATTTTAATTGAACCTTGAGTGCTTTATTCGTCAAGATTTTTAAGTTTTGGTAAAATTATTTGGTTAAATTATATTAAGTACCAAAACCCTTTAGTATTTATCCAGGAGTTATCGTAAGATTCTGGAGCATGAACTGATTCGTTAGGAGAGAGTCGGTTCGTCAGAAGTTGTTGTGATTGCTGATGAATTTCAGCCCTGAGAGGGAAGATGAGATGCACAACGGCAAGATGAGCTCCTGCCCATAAAAATTTAGCAGTGTCTGTATCTATCAACAATTGATGTAGGTAGTCTCGTTCCAAAGCAACGACGGAATTTTCAGAGGTAAGGAATTGGCAGGAAATACCCCAACTTTCTAATGTTTGACAAATTTCTGGAGGAAGGTTACGCTCAAAATCTGCGTGGGGTTGGTGAGTTAGAATGAAGGCAGACTCCAAACTTGCTGCTAAAGCTGCCGTATCTCGAAAAGCTAGAGGTAAGAGATAATCTGTAGTTTGAAGCAAATTCAGTTGATCGTTCAGGGTGTTAGCGATCGCTTCCCAGTGCCAGAATATATCTAGGTTTCTATGTTTCGGTAACAAGGATTCTTCGGGAGTATCTCCGAGCCAAAAGAGATTTAGCCCCGCCATATCTCTTTGTAGACGAAACTTCTCCCATTCTTTCAATGACCAGAGTGTCTCTTCCAGTGCGTGACGTTGTTGCTCAGGTGTTTTTTCTGGAGTTAAGCCTCTGGGTGTGATCACTTCAGGTTGTTGTAGGTAAAAGGCTGAGTTCTCAAGGATGTGCCTGAGTTCGCGCACCATCCACAATTCCATCACCTGTCCTAATCGCTTAATTAGAGGGACACCATATCGAGAAAGTACAAGGGTTGGATCAATAACACAAGTACGGGAAGGACGAGGGACGACCGCTATCAAATTTTGTGGTAGGACCATAGAGTTTACATTTCTTAACTATGTTTTAGACCACAGGAGTTCTTCTCCAAGAACAACTATCTATACCAATCCTATTTATTTAAGTAGTCTATATACAAATCGCCAGAAACTCGGTTTCTTGAAGAAACCGAGTTTTTCCGGTTAAAAACAATTAGGACCGCTACATATCCTATACTGACAACATAATAGTTCAGGCGATACTTCCATTAAAGTCACATAAATGAAGTTACATCACCAGACTAGCTCAAATTAACTACTTAAGATGATCGAGACAGAACAGGTGACTTGTAATGCAGATTGAACAGCGATATTACTATAAACAAAGCAACTCTGCTTAATGAAGATAGATTTAGGTCCAATTTACACCATTATTTACGTAATGCCCAGTTATGAATTTCTTATCGTTTGTTTCTGACTGGCTCACCGGAAAATTTTTGAACCCCCTATTGGGTAAATTTCTGCATTTGAGAAATCGGCATTTCTTTATATTTGATACCATTTTTTTCTCAATAGCACCATTATTAGCTCTGAATGTTTATTTAGATGGTAACCTTACCCTAGAAGCGTACAAACCAGAGTTAATCCTCGTGATTCTACTGTTCTTAACAGTCAAATTAACTGTATTTTGGGGTTTCGGTTTTTATAGACATTATTGGCGCTACGCTGATATTGACGATCTAGTATTTATAGCTATGGCCACGATAGCTGGGGTAATCATAGAAAGTCTATTATTTGATACTTTCTATTACATATCTCCTCTAACTAGAAATCAGCTACCACAATCGTTGCCGTTTCTTGACGGATTGATTTCTTGTATTTTCATTGTGGGATTACGTTTCAGTATTGGTGCTATAGAAAGAGTTACTCATAAACCCGGATTATTTCACCCAAGAGAGCGGGTATTGATAGTCGGTGCTGGTAGTGCAGGGGTTTCACTAGTTCAAGAAATCCAGAGAAATCCTCAAATTGGTCTTGAGCCGGTTGGGTTTATTGACGATAATCCCAATAAATTAAACTTACGTATTCGCGGAATTCTTGTAGTTGGCGATCGCTCCAAAATTCCTGAAGTTGTCAAATCTCTACACGTTCATAAAGTGATTATTGCAATGCCAACAGTTTCAGGACAAGTGATTCGGGAAATTGTAGATATTTGCAAAGCAACAGGAATTCAAACAAGTACTTTACCAGGAATACATGAAATCCTCAACTGTCGTGTGCGGGTAGATAGTATTCGGGATGTACGGATTGAAGATTTGCTCAGACGGGAACCAGTACAAACAGATATTGAACGAGTTTTTCGATTTCTCAAAGGGAAGAAAGTATTAATCACAGGTGCTGGCGGCTCAATCGGTAGTGAACTTTGCCGCCAAATTTTTAAATGTTGTCCTGCTCAAATTATATTGATAGGACACGGAGAAAACTCTGTATTTAATATCCAACAAGAACTAGAACAACTAGCCCATATCATCAAAAATGATGACAAAATACAAGATCAGATCCCTCAGATTTTTACCTTTATTGCTGATATTCGTTTTCTGCATCGACTAAAATACGCTTTCGAGCGATTCCAACCAGATGTGATTTTTCATGCGGCGGCTCATAAACATGTCCCTCTCATGGAATTAAATCCACCAGAAGCAATCACCAACAATGTAATAGGAACAAAAAATTTGCTCGACTTGGCACAGGAATATGGTGTGAACAATTTCGTGATGATCTCCACAGATAAAGCCGTTAATCCTACCAATGTCATGGGAGCTAGTAAGAGAGTTGCTGAAATGTTGGTGTTACAAGCTGCAAGACAAAATGGTAAGCCTTACGTCGCTGTACGTTTTGGTAACGTTTTAGGAAGTCGGGGTAGTGTGGTTCCTACCTTCAAAAAACAAATTGCAGTAGGAGGTCCAGTAACAGTTACTCATCCCGATATTTGTCGTTATTTCATGACCATTCCAGAAGCAGTTCAACTAGTTTTACAAGCCTCAGTACTGAGTCGTGGTGGTGAAGTGTTAATGCTGAATATGGGCGAACCGGTCAAAATTGCTGACTTAGCAAAGGAACTTATTCGCCTTTCGGGATACGAAGTAAACAAAGACATTGAAATTGTGTACACAGGGTTACGACCGGGGGAAAAGTTATTTGAGGAGCTATTTATTGCTGGAGAAGAATACGAAACCACAGAACACGAAAAGCTATTTTTAGTGAAAAATGCTAGTCAGATTGTTCCTCAAAATTTAGATATCTTTGTAGAAACATTGTGCCATGCAGCAGGTAAAAATGATGTGAATACTATCCTATTTATCTTAGAACAATTAGTGCCTGGCTATAGCCCAAAATACTTGCCAAATAATTCAACAGAAAAGGCTAATCAAAAAATGATTTTTGTGGAAAAACAAAATGTAAATGTATTAGCCAAAATAGAACCGAGAATTGTGTAAACAAACTAATGGACTTGAAGACAATACTAAGCTGAAAATATCGGATCTATAACATTTGTCTTAGAAAAGGAGATATTTATGCAAGTTCAAATCAATCAATCTAGTAAACCTCAAATTAAACTATCTAAAAGAGTTCAAGAAATCCTAGTTTGTCCCATCTGTCATAATCATCTAGATTTGGGTAGAGAGGACTGCAATTGTACAGAATGCAAAGCTATTTTTCCTATCAACAATGGTATACCAATATTAATTGATGAAAATTCAAGTATATTTTCTGTTAAGGATTTTCTATATCATCGCAATACTACCTTTAATTTATCTCGTAAAAATAAATTCATAGAATTTCTTAACCGTTTAATTCCAAGCATTAGTATCAATATCAAAACTACAGAAAATTATCATCGGTTAATAAAGCTCTTACTTGCACGCTCAACAAACCCAAAAGTCCTAGTTGTTGGTGGGAGTATATTGGGTAAAGGAACAGAAGTTATTGTCAAAGATCCTGATATTGAATTAGTGGAAACTGATGTTTCTTTTGGTCCTCGTACAACCTTAATATGTGATGGCCATAGCCTACCTTTTGCTGACAATTCATTTGATGGTGTGATTATACAAGCGGTACTTGAACATGTCATCGAACCGTCGCGGTGTGTAGAGGAAATTTATAGAGTACTAAAAGATGATGGCCTAGTCTATGCAGAAACGCCATTTATGCAGCAAGTTCACGCAGGATGCTATGACTTTACTCGATTTACTCACTTGGGTCATCGGCGTCTATTTAGAAAATTTGAGGAAATTGATAGTGGCGCAACATGTGGGCCAGGAATGGCATTGGCCTGGGCTTATAACTATTTGCTGTTGAGTTTTACGACATCAAAATTTTTGAGAAAGCTGATTGGATTATTTGTCAGGCTAACAGTATTTCCTTTAAAGTATCTTGATTACTTATTGATTAATCGCCCAGGTACTCTTGATGCTGCGTCAGCATATTACTTCATTGGCAAGAAAAGCGATCAAATTCTTTCAGATAAAAAATTGGTGAATTTGTACAAAGGTGTTTGCTAAAAATAGGAAATTTTAACCAATGCCCCCTACTAAACCACTAACACTACGTCACAATTTTTTTTGGACTTTTATTGGTAATGCTGTCTATGCAGGATGCCAATGGGGGATGCTGATGGTGCTAGCGAAACTCGGCAGTCCTGAAATGGTTGGGAAGTTCACTTTGGGGCTGGCTGTCACAGCACCCATAATTATGTTTACTAATTTGCAATTACGAACTGTCCAAGCAACAGACACTAAACGACAGTATCTTTTTAGCGATTATCTTGGGTTGAGGCTGTGCGGAACAGGATTAGCAATGTTGATCATTGCAGCAATTATTGCGATCTCTGGATATGGATGGGAGACTTCGCTAGTTATTTTGGTGATGGGTTTAGCAAAGGCATTTGAGTCTATTAGTGATGTATTTTATGGGCTAATCCAGCAAAACGAACAGATGGATCGCATTGCTATATCGTTGATGATTAAAGGTCCTCTATCATTGTTGCTATTAGGTTTAGGAATTTACCTATCAGGTAGTGTCATTTGGGGTGTAGTGGGGTTAGCTGTTGCATGGGCTATAGTTTTGGTTGGTTACGACTTTCACAGTGGTGCATTAATGCTAAACCAGGTAGCAAAACTGCAACCTCGTTGGCAGCCGAAAAAGCTAGTCAACCTTCTATGGCTCTCTTTGCCTCTGGGATTTGTGATGATGCTAATCTCACTTAATACTAACATCCCTCGTTATTTTATTGAGCGGTATTTGGGCGAGCGAGAATTGGGTATTTTTGCGGCTTTAGCCTACTTGATAGTGGCAGGAAATATAGTAGTCGATGCGCTAGGACAGTCAGCTAGTCATAGGCTAGCTAAATATTATGCAACGGGAAACAATATCGCCTTCCGTATTCTCCTGCTTAAGCTAGTAGGAATTGGTGCTTTATTAGGTGGGATTGGTGTTTTGGTATCTGTCGTTGCTGGACCACAGATTTTGACTCTTTTGTATAGACCTGAGTATGCTCAACGGGCAGATTTATTTGTCTGGTTGATGATAGTAGCGGTAATTAGTTATGTGTCTTCTTTCCTAGGGTATGGAATGACATCGGCTAGATACTTCTTTATCCAAATGCCTTTGTTTACAATAGTTACAAGTATATCGGCTATAGCTTGTTTCTGGTTAATTCCTAGCATGGGACTCTTAGGAGTGGTAATTGCACTGTTAATAGGCACATTTGTCCAGGCTGTAATTAGTGTAGGAGTTGTTGTACATGCAATACACAAGCTCAAAATATCAACAACTAAGCAGTCATCATTATGAAAAAAAATCAAAATTTTATGTGAATTGAAATTACAATCAACTACCAAAAATGTAAAAAAAAGAGCTTTGTTTAACAGGAAAGCCCTAATATTATAAAAGTAATTATTTATGCGCCATATCAACTTTAAAAATATCGGAAAACACAATCACAGTCGTAGATTAGCTAAAACTAAGTTCGTTTTGTTTCTGCTAATATTCTTAGTCCTAACACTGACACTGGTTGTTAAAGCTTCGTTTGTAGTCAGCCAAGATAGAGTTTTAGAAGTGTTCCCTACACCTAAGACTGCTCAAAAAAGTAGCACTTATGCTGTTACTGTTAACGGTAAGCCTGTATTTGTGCATAAATACAACTCCATCAATTACGTTCATTTTGCCTTTGCTGGCATTGCTGAACTGGAAGTTAGCTATAAAGACCGGATAAAATCATACACTCTGAGTCCTAAAAGCATCAACATTCCATCTCGCAAAAACGGCAAAATAATTTCCTTCTCCCTAAATGTCCCTAGAAAACTTATTCTTCATAAAGTCAATGAACTGGATGAACAGTTATATATTCTGGCAGACCCTTTGGAAGACAACTCGCCGAAATTAAGTGATGATAACGTCACCAACCTCCTGAAATACGGTGTAGATAGCACTGGTACAAACGATGTTACTGACAAGATTCAACAAGCCATCAACGAAGTTTCTGCTCGTAAAGGAGTGCTTTATATTCCACCAGGAGTTTATAAAACTAAGCAACTAAACTTGAAAAGTAACATGACTCTATATCTAGCAGAAGGATCTGTACTAGAAGCCACTAAAGAGATAAATCCTTCCTATGGTCAAGGAGTTCTACAACTCGAGAACGTCAGTAATGTGAAAATCATGGGACGTGGAGTCCTCAAAGGCAATGGGTCCTATTGGCGACCAAGAGGAGGATGGTACAGCTTGATCAAAATGTTAAATACTAATAATGTACTTTTACAAGACATCATTATTCTGGATTCACTTATTAACAATGTTTGGATCCAATATTCAGAAAATATTATTGTATATAACGTCAAAATTTTAACAGATCCGAAACCAACTTGGTTCAATGCGGATGGTTTTGATTTCTGGTCTTCAAGAAACATTACTGTTGATAATGTTCTTTACAAGAGTACGGATGATGCTACGTCTCAGGGTGGCGACAAGAAGGGTATTATACAAAATAATGAAAATATTAATGTTAGAAACTCCGTCTTTTATTCTGATAGTAGCGGTAGTAGCGGTTTTACAATTGGTGCAAGTACTAATCAGGACTTTGTCAGAAATATTAATTTTGAAAATGTAGATCTGGTTTACACGAATAGTATCGCAAACTTTTGGGCAGTGACAAGAGCTACCTATGATAATATTTACTTTAAAAACATACGTGTAGAGGACATTCTTCGTCAACCCACCAGTCCTGATGATTCTGCTGCTTTATTTCACTTCCAGATAAAGTTAGTAAGCCCCCAATGGGAACCTACATCATCTCCTAACAACTTGGGTCGGATCACAAATGTATATCTTCAAAACCTGATGGTAGACAATAAAGGTAAAAAAGAGTCTATTTTTCAAGGCTATGATTCACAACGAGATATCAGCAACATCACTTTTGATAATTTCTTTCTTCAAGGAAAGCTAGTGACTACACCTAAGGACGGCTTCTTCAATTTAATGCCCAGTTACAAAGATAGTAAACCCTATGTAAAATTAAACTTTACCAAAAGTAATCCCACAACTGTGAATATTACAGCAAACAAGATGTATGTATCTAAAATAGGGGATATTGGTGAATTTCTCGTAACTCGTACAGGTGACAAGAATAAAGCTTTAAAGATAAATTACAGTATTAAGGGAACTGCTGTAAGTGGAAGTGATTATAAAAAAATTTCTAATTCTGTGACAATTCCTGCTGGTGCGGCTTCTACAAAAATCTCAATTCAACCTATACAAAATCACAAAAATAAAGGACTAAAGACAGTTTTTATAAGTTTAGATAATCTGCCTAACAGCACTCAATATATGCTTGGACCCAACTTCCATGCAGTGGTCAACATTGGACAGTTATGAAATTTGTAAGTAGTGAATTTTTTAGTGGGTGAGATAGATAACATGCTTCAGCAACTTAATAGGTATATAAAGGAAAATAGAAACACGCCATTGAAAAATCAGGAACACCTGCGTATCCTCCATGTTGTTGGCGGGATGAATCGGGGTGGGATCGAAACCTGGTTAATGCACATCCTGCGCCATATTGACCGCGATCGCTTTCAAATGGATTTCGTGGTTCATACTACTGTAGCTTGTGCTTACGATGAAGAAATTCTCTCTCTAGGCAGTCAAATTATCCCATGCTTAAAGCCATCACAACCTTGGTTGTATGCTCTTAATTTCCGGCAGATTTTGCGTGAATATGGCCCTTACCACATTGTCCACAGCCATGTTCATCATTTCAATGGTTATGTCCTACATCTTGCCCAACAAGCAGGTGTCCCAATCCGCATTGCCCACAGCCATCTAGATAGCTCAGCGTTGGAAGCAGACAGAGAGTGGTATCGCCACTTATATCTAACTTTAATGAAATCTTTGATTGCTCGTTATGCTATCCTTGGTTTAGGATGTAGCCAAGTTGCGAACGCAGATTTATTTGGTGTCAACTGGAAAACCGATCCCCGATGGCAAGTTCTTTACTATGGCATTAATCTTACTCCTTTCCAGGAGCCTATTGATGCAATTAAAGTTCGTTCTGAATTTAACCTTCCTGTAGATGCCTTTGTGATTGGTCATGTTGGCCGCTTTGATCCACAAAAGAACCATCAATTTCTCCTAAAAATTTTTGCTGAGGTTGCAAGACTCGTACCGTCAGCGTACCTTTTGTTGGTCGGTGAGGGCGTTCTCCAACCAAAAATAAAACAACAAGCCTGGGAAATCGGTATTTCCGATAGGGTTATCTTTGCAGGTAGTCGCTCTGATGTTCCCAGACTTATGCGGGGTGCGATGGATCTATTCCTCTTTCCCTCCCTCTGTGAAGGATTGGGCTTGGTCTTAATTGAAGCCCAAGCAGCAGGGTTATCCTGTATCTTTTCTGATGTAGTTCCAAAAGAAGCAGATGTGGTCAAGCCGCTTTTGAAGCGACTATCTCTATCACAGCCAATTTCAGAATGGGCGAATGAGCTTTTAGCTTGGCAGAATCGAAAACCTAAAAATTTTCAAACTGACGCTTTTAAACTTGTAGAAGCTAGCCCTTTCAATATTGAAACTTCGGTGAAGCAGTTGGAGAAGCTTTATCAAGCCCAGTTCGCCAAAAAGAAGTCTTCCGATGATTCAGAAAAACGTTTACTCCAAAATTTATTTAGATAGTGCCATTATCTCCGTTTTTGTATGCTGCCTAATAGTATTGTGGTGTCTTCAAACCTCAAATCAGTTCGAGCATTGGTTTCTGATTCCCATCACATTAAGTGGGATTGTGATTGGTATCGATACTGTTAACTGGTTTCGCGGTCGCCTAAATATTTTTGATCCAGTTGGAATTATAGGTATACTAGGTTTCCATTTCTTCTTCTTAGCACCCATATTTCATGTTAGTTGGGACAGTTGGTTAGAGCCTTGGTATCAGTATCCTCCAGACTGGCGACCCTGGTTAGGTGGTATGGCAATTCTAAATTTATTGGGTCTTTTTGTATATCGCTTTTGTAGAAATTTACTGGTAAAAAAGCCAAATAATCAGTCGGGGCAGAACTTATGGCTTATCGAACCAAAGCGATTTCGCTGGATTGTCAGCTTTGCTATGATGCTTTCTGCTGTACTTCAACTCAAAGTCTATCAAGAGTTTGGCGGAATCATGAGCTATATTGCCTCAGCCACTGATGTGGAGGAATTAACTAAATTTGAGGGTATGGGAGTTGTATTTCTTTTTTCAGAAAGTTTCCCAATTCTGGCAATGATGGCATTCACTGTCTATGCGCGAGGAAATAAACGGCTGCAAACTTGGCCAGTATTGATCGTAGTTTTGCTGCTATTTCTAGTACTGCAGATATTTTTTGGTGGTCTTCGGGGGAGCCGTTCTAACACAATCTGGGCTTTGTTTTGGGTAACAGGTATGATTCATTTCATGATTCGTCCAATTACTAAAAAAGAAATTGCTATTGGATTAGTTTTTCTTCTCTTCTTTATGTACTTATATGGTTTCTATAAATCCGGAGGTGTGGATGGACTCAAGACTGCTTTAGACACTCAGCAATCTCGCACTGAGTTGGAAGATAAGTCGGGGCGAACGTGGCAAAACTTAATTCTAGCAGACCTTGGACGCAGTGATGTTCAAGCTTATATGCTGTACAAACTTATGCTTTCTAATACTGACTACGAATATGCGTGGGGCAGAACTTATACAGCAGCAATAGCTACCTTATTACCTGGAGGAATTTTGCCACAGAAGCCGCCTCAAACTTCTAAGGAAAGTACAGAACTTTTATTTGGGAGAGGTTCTTTCAATACCGGAGAATGGGTGTCTTCAAAAGTACATGGTATGACAGGCGAACTTATGCTTAACTTTGGACCTTTTGTTGTGCCTTTAGCATTCATCCCGCTAGGGATTCTGGTCGGCTGGGTTCATCGCTGTTTGTTTACTTGGAAATTTTTAGATAGTCGCTTAATTCTGTTACCTATGTTGGTCAATTTATGTTTTGTAGTTCTCGTCAGTGACCTTTATCTCGATATCTTTTTTTTGATGAAAAATAGTGGTCTTCCTACTCTAGTTATTTTGTTTAGTTCTCAAAAAAATGTGTCACCACAAATTTCTAACGATCTGAAAAAGTAGGAAATCAAAAAATGATTTTAAAAATGTAATTTTATTGTAATAACAACTTGTATTCTGTTTAGTGGAGATTTTAATAATTAAATTAAAAAAGCTAACTAGTAATGAAATCTTAGTCAAGAGGTAAACACAATGCAAACAAATCAAAAAGAAAATATACGTCAATACTATATTGGTGAGCGTGGTACAAATTATCATGCTGCAAGACATTCTCGTGATCCATACGTACAAGAAGTCGTGGCAAGAGAGCGTACACGTAAGTTACAACCATTGTTCAAGGCTGATGATACAGTTCTGGAATTTGGAGTTGGTACAGGATTAAATTTGCTGTACCTCCAGTGTCAACGTCGGGTAGGATATGATGTGAGTATTGCTGGACGTGAAATATGCACTTCTGCTGGCATAGAGTTTATTAATGATAATACATCATTAACTGGACAGCAGTTTTCAGTAGTGCTGTGTCATCATGTGCTAGAACATGTTCCTGACCCTTATGATTGTTTGGAAGAGATTTGGCAGCTTCTCCAACCTGGAGGAAAATTGATTCTCTGTGTGCCTTTTGAAATTGATCGTCGTTATCGACATTTCTATACTGGTGATTTGAATCAACATTTATTTTCTTGGAATGCACTAACTCTTGGTAACCTGGTTTCCTCAATTGGTTTTAGTGTAAACTCCGCAAAAGTACATCCATTTGGATATGAACAACGGTTGGCTTTTCTTGCTAAATACGGACTCTCCACCTACCATTTAGGACTGTGGGTAATCAGAAAACTCATTCCAGCAGACGAGATTCTTCTGATTGCGACTAAGAATGAATAAGCAATTTGTGGTATTAATCATCTCCTCCTACTATACCAATCCGGTTTGATGTCTCAACTTACAAAGTAGAGGTAGGTAACTGCTTTGAAGGTAAGTAAACCTGTACAGGCTTTTGTCAAAAATTAAACAACTATTTTAAATGAAAGTTGTAATTACTATTGAACACCGTTTTGACCGCACACCGGATGGTAAAGTGTGGACATATACCACCTGTCCATATTCCTTCTGGAAACGGTATCTAGACGTTTTTGAACACGTGCGTGTGATAGCACGTCTACGAGAAGTTTCTTCCGTACCATCCGACTTTAAACGTGCGGACGGCGAGGGAGTTTCGTTTGCATCTGTGCCATACTATATTGGACCCTGGCAATATTTGCAGAGGTTTCACCAGGTCAAACGTGTTGCCAAAAATGCAGTTGGTGCAGAAGATGCCGTGATTCTACGTGTGGGTTCACCGATCGCGGCTTTAATTCAACCCTTCTTACACAGAAGTGGTCATCCCTATGGTGTAGAAGTTGTAGCCGATCCCTATGATGCTTTTGCACCAGGTTCTGTCAAACATCCTTTACGCCCATTTTTTCGTTGGCTATCTCCCCGCCAATTGCAGAATCAGTGTGTGAAGGCTTGTGCAGCTGCTTATGTAACTCAATACGCCCTTCAGCACCGGTATCCCCCAGCAAAAGAAGCTTTTTCAACTCACTATTCAAGTGTTGAATTGCTTGATACAGCTTTTGTATCTTTTGCTCGTTCACCTCAACAGGAGATGAGCAGGTTGACTTTGATTACCGTAGGTACACTAGCTCAACTATATAAAGCTCCAGATATATTGATCAAAGCTGTCGCTGCTTGTGTCAAAGAAGGATTAGATCTTGAGTTAATCTTGATTGGAGATGGCAAGCATCGACCAGAATTGGAGAGGCTAACTAAAAATATAGGTTTAGGAACACGGGTTAATTTTCTGGGTCAATTGCCTGCTGGTGATGCCGTGCGTACTCAGTTGGATCAAGCTGATTTGTTTATCCTACCGTCTTACCAAGAAGGCTTGCCTAGGGCGATGATTGAGGCAATGGCCAGAGGACTGCCATGCATTGGCTCTACTGTCGGTGGAATTCCTGAACTACTACCTCCTGAAGATATGGTACCGCCTGGTGATGTAGTTGCTTTAGCAAACAAGATTCGTGAGGTGGTAAATAACCCAGAGCGGATGGCTCAAATGTCTGCCCGTAACTTGGAAAAAGCAAAAGATTACAGACAAAAAATTCTTCGCGATCGCAGGATTGTCTTCTACCGCTATGTAAGAGAAAAAACAGAACAATATATTTTGCAGGGTAAAGCAATATAATGTGTGGAATTACTGGTTTTTTTGATATTCGTAGGCAAATTGCTACAGAGAGAATTGGGTCTGTCGTAGAACAAATGTCTTTTGCTTTACATGCTCGTGGCCCAGATGATAGCGGTATATGGATAGATACTGAGGCTGGTATTGCTTTGGGACATAGACGACTTGCTATTATTGATATCTCCCCAGAAGGACATCAGCCTATGATTTCTGCTGATGGTCGTTATGTCGTCGTGTTTAACGGTGAAATTTATAACTTTTTAGAATTACGAAGTCAACTAGAAAATTTAGGTCACCGTTTTCGAGGTCATTCCGATACTGAGGTGATGCTAGCAAGCTTTAGCCAGTGGGGCGTGAAGCAGGCGGTTAAGCTATTCAATGGCATGTTTGCCTTTGCTTTATGGGATGTGAGTGAGCGAGTTTTACATTTAGGACGCGATCGCCTAGGTGAAAAACCCTTATACTATGGCTGGTTAGGTAATACTTTTGTGTTTGCCTCAGAATTAAAAGCTCTTAAAGCCCATCCAGATTTTCATCCAGAAATCAACCGTGATGCGTTGGCTTTGTTTCTGCGCCATAACTATATTCCTGCACCTTATTGTATTTACAAAGGACTATATAAATTACCACCAGCAACTCTCTTGAGCTGGAATGGCAAAACTCGTGAGCCTCAGCTTTTCCCCTATTGGTCTGCAAAAGAAATAGTAGAATCAGGTATTACTGATCCGTTCACAGGCTCAGAAGTTGAAGCTGTAGAACAGCTAGAGACTCTACTTAAGAATGCTGTAGCGCTCCGAACAATTGCTGATGTACCTTTAGGAGCGTTTCTCTCAGGAGGGATTGACTCTTCTACAGTTGTAGCCTTAATGCAATCTCAAAGTAGTCAATCAGTAAAAACCTTTACTATCGGTTTCTATGAAGACAAATATAATGAAGCCCAGCACGCTTTAGCAGTGGCACGTTACTTGGGTACAGACCATACAGAACTTTACATTACTGCAAAACAGGCGCTTCAAGTCATTCCTAGACTACCAACTTTATATGATGAGCCTTTCTCCGATCCGTCGCAAATTCCCACCTTTTTAGTATCTCAGCTCGCTAGACAACATGTAACAGTCAGTCTTAGTGGGGATGCTGGCGATGAATTGTTTGGTGGATACAAACGCTATTGGTTGTGTCGTAATATTTGGCAAAAAGTTGGCTGGATGCCTCGAATAATGCGCCATATTGCTGCTCATACCTTGAGGAGTGTATCTCCAAAGACTTGGGATCTTGGTTTTGAAACCTTGAGTACTCTACTGCCAAGGAAACTCAAACAGCCAGGCAATTATGGAGATAAATTACATACATTGTCAGAAATTTTAACGGTTCCTAATTCGGAAACGATGTATGCTAATCTTATGTCACACTGGAAGAACCCAGAGCAAGTAGTTATCGGTTGCTCTGAACTGGTGAAGGCTTTCAACAACTACCAATCTTGGTCAAATTTGCCAGAATTCAGTCAATGGATGATGTACCAAGATATGGTGTCATACTTACCAGACGACATCCTGGTCAAAGTGGATCGTTCCACTATGGGTGTAAGCTTGGAAGGGCGAATCCCATTCTTAGATCATCGTGTAGTTGAATTTGCTTGGCGCTTACCACTATCGATGAAAATCCGTAACAATCAAGGTAAGTGGCTATTGCGTCAAGTTTTGTACAAATATGTACCACAAGAACTTATAGAGCGTCCCAAGATGGGTTTTAGCATACCCCTCGATAGCTGGTTGCGCGGTTCGTTGCGTGAGTGGGCAGAAGATTTACTCAATGAAAACAGCTTACATCAACAAGGGTTCTTAAATCCCAAATTAATTCGCCAGAAATGGACAGAACATCTAACCGGGGTTCGTAACTGGGAGAATCATCTTTGGGATGTACTGATGTTTCAGGCGTGGTTAAACCAGCATTACTAAATATGCATAGACACTTATCAATAAAATTGTAAACTTATGGCTACTAACATTGTAACCGGAGCGGCAGGGTTTATTGGTTCTCACCTTGTAGAAGTGTTATTGAAACAAGGAAAAGAAGTCATCGGCGTTGATGAATTTAACGATTACTACAGTCCTCTCTTAAAGCGCAAGAATATTGCACACTTGTACTCCTCACCCAAATTTAAATTAATTAAAGGAGATATTCAGTTTTTAGACTGGCAGACGCTTTTAGCAGATGCTGAGGTAGTTTACCATCAAGCAGCACAAGCAGGAGTCAGAGCAAGTTGGGGTCAAAGTTTCCGGGCTTACACCGAACGAAATATTAATGCCACACAAGTGTTACTGGAAGCAGCAAAAGATGCCAAAAACCTAAAAAGGTTCGTCTTTGCCTCTACGTCTAGCTTATATGGTGATGCCGAAACTCTACCGACTCATGAGGGTATGTGTCCACAACCGGTTTCTCCTTACGGTATTACTAAGTTAGCAGCTGAGAAGTTATGTGGGCTGTATCACAAAAACTTTGGTGTCCCTTTTGTAGCGTTACGCTATTTCACAGTTTATGGACCCAAACAGCGTCCGGATATGGCATTTCATAAGTTTTTTAAATCAATTTTGCAGAGTCAACCAATTTTCATTTATGGCGATGGATATCAAACGCGAGACTTTACATTTATCAGTGATGTGCTAGCAGCTAATTTAGCCGCTGCTACCGTACCTCAAGCAGTTGGTGAAATTTTCAATATTGGTGGTGGTAGCAGGGTGATGTTATCCGAAGTCCTAGAAATGATGGAGGAAATTGTTGGAACTTCTATACAAAAGAACCACATTAAAAACTCAATGGGAGATGCACGTCACACCGCAGCAGACATATCCAAAGCACAAAAAATTTTAGGCTATCAACCGCTAGTTTCTTTGCGCGAAGGTCTAACTCAAGAATGGCAGTGGATTAGAAATTTGTATACATAACAAATTAGGAAAATTATTTTCCAATTTATTGCCTAATATTTCAATTCATGTGATTCCAACTATTCATTGATATCAATACTGACAGCACTAGAAATTATCGATTAACTATGAAGAAACTTTTAATAGTCGCTACGATTCCACTTACCTTAAGCAGCTTTTTCCCTTACATTACACGCCACTTGCAAGCTAAAGGCTGGCGTGTCGATGGTATGGCAACTGGAATTTCCAGCGACGCTAAATGCTTGGAACTTTTTGATCAAGTTTGGGATGTAGATTGGTCACGGAATCCTCTCAAGCCACAAAATCTTATTGTTGTTCCACAACAAATTCGAGAAGTTTTTGCAAAAGAGGAGTATGACATAGTCAACGTAACCACACCAGTAGCTTCATTTGTAACGCGATATGCTCTTAATGATTTGATAAAGCATTTTAAACTGACAGTCATCTACACTGCTCAAGGGTTCCATTTCTACCGTGGAGCATCAGGAATCAAAAACTCGATTTTTCTCGGACTGGAAAGCTTAGCTAAATCTTGGACAGATTATTTAGTAGTAGTTAATCACGAAGATGAGGAAGCAGCAAAACGTTATCGTCTTGCTCCTATTGAACAGATTCGTTATATCCCAGGAACAGGCTTGAATGTTGAACGTTTTCATCGTCATACCATTGCTGAATCTGAGCTTATTCATCTGCGCGAAGAGTTAAGTTTACCTCCTGATACTCCACTGTTTCTCTCGGTCGCTGAGTTCATTAAACGTAAACATCCTCAAGATGTTTTAAGAGCATTTGCTCGTCTCGGTCGACCGGAAGCATATTTGGCTTTTGCCGGTAATGGACCACTGATGGCTCAAATGCAGCAGTTAGCGTACCAACTGGGCATACAAAATCAAGTTCGCTTTTTGGGGGTACGGCGAGACATTCCCACTTTAATGCGTGCTGCTGTAGCTACTGTGCTTGCCTCTGAACAAGAGGGACTACCAAATTGTGTCATGGAGTCTATGTCTATGCAAACTCCAGTCATCGGCACATCAATTCGAGGAACTCGAGACTTACTAGAAGGAGGTTGTGGTTTGCTCTTTAAAGTGGGAGATATAGAAGCACTAGCAGCAGCTATGGCATGGATTTTAGATAACCCACAAGCAGCTAAATCTATGGGTGAGCGAGGACGAGAACGGATTGCTGATTATGAAGTGCCACGTATTTTAGAGCAATACGAGGCTTTATATGCCGAGGCTATATCGCGTAGAGAGTTTTCTTTTGCAAAGGAATTCAGGAGTCAGAACTCAGAAGGAGCCACTGCGTTGGACGGGTTCCCCGGCTTGTAGCATGTGGCGTTCAGTCCGTACCCCTACGGGGAAGCAAGCTACAAGCAACCTACAGGGTCTTAATGTTTACTGACAAACTCAAATCTTAAAGTTTTGTCATTGATTATACAGGGATGCATCTACCTATGAACGCTAAAGAATTGCAAAATAAAAATTTTGGCTTTAAACCTTACAGAAAATTTATCAAACCTACATGCGATCGCATTGCTTCTGCAATTACCTTGTTAGTTCTGTCTCCTGTGATCCTAATAATTGCGATCGCCATCTACAGCAATATGGGGCATCCAATTTTCTTCTGTCAACGCCGCCCGGGTAAAAACGGTCGTATTTTCACCTTTTATAAATTTCGCACTATGACGAATGACAAAAATCGTGATGGCGCTTTACTAACTGATGAACGGCGCTTAACACCTCTAGGCAAACTTCTCCGACAAACTAGTTTGGATGAACTTCCTCAACTTTGGAATGTACTCAAAGGGGACATGAGTTTTGTTGGACCTCGTCCCTTATTAGTGCAATATTTAGAGCGCTACTCACCTGAACAAGCTCGCCGTCATGAAGTTACACCAGGAATCACAGGTTGGGCTCAAGTTAATGGTCGCAATACAATCCCTTGGGAAGAAAGATTTGCTTTAGATGTTTGGTATGTAGATCATCAATCTCTACAGTTAGATTTGTGGATCATGGTTTTGACAATATGGAAAATCCTCAAACGTGAAGGTATTAACCACCCAGAGGCTGCAACCATGTTTGAATTCAAAGGAAATCGTTAATAATCGTTAATCAAACAGAAAATCAATACACAGGAGGCCATATGATAAGTACAGTGGTTAATCACAATAGTACAGACAAAACCTATCGCTTTAAACGCTTTCTTGACCTTCAATGGTTTGATATTAACTGTGATCTGCACATGCACACATCTCAAACAGATGGGAAGGCTACAATTCCACAAATTCTCCAATTATCTGTAAATCAAGGTTTGAATTGCGTAGCTTTCACAGAGCATGTCCGCAAAGATACAACTTGGTTTTCAGAGTTCGCTCAAGAAGTCAGGTCATATGCAGAGGTTTATCCTCAACTCAAAGTATTAGTAGGTTGTGAAGCTAAGGCACTCAATGCAACTGGTGGATTTGATGTGTCAGAGGAAATTCTTGCTGAGTGCGATTTGGTCTTAGGTAGTGTTCATCGGTTTCCAAATAATCAGGGAGGGTACATCAATGTGTGTGGACTGACCCCAGAGGGATTTGCCCAAATCGAATTTGAGTTAGCTCTCGGTTTACTCAAATATGCCCCCATGAATGTGTTAGCTCATCCTGGTGGGATGTATTCTAGACTTCACGGTGAGTTTCCAGCAGAGTTAATGCGCGAGTTAATGAAGGTTAGTCTAGAGCGAAAAATTGCTATAGAAATTAATACCTCCTACGTCAGGAACCTACCCAATTTCTTGCAATTGTGTGCGGAAGTCAATCCCTTTGTTTCAATTGGTTCAGATGTCCATCGTTTAGAACAACTCGCGAATTGTCGGGATCAATTATATGGTTTAGGAGTCGGAACACGATGAAAGTACTAGTGACTGGAGCGGGTGCTGTATTGGGTCAGGGTATTATCAAGAGCCTACGGATGGCTAGTACTCCTTACCATATCATTGCTGTAGATCCTGATCCTCGTGCTGTAGGGTTGTATTGGGCAGATAGAGCATATTTAGTTCCCTTAGTTGTAGATCCATCGTATTTGGATGTTGTGCGCCGCATTATTGATCGTGAAAGACCTGATGTGGTGTTGATTGGGACAGATATAGAATTGTTAGTTTATGCTCTTCATAAGTCAGATATCGAATCTACTTATCAAACGCGAGTCATTGTTAGCCCACCCCATGTGATTAAGATTGCTGATGATAAATGGTTAACTTATGAGTTTTTAGCAGCGAATGGATTTCCTTGTCCTAAATCTGCTTTACCTGGTGGGGTTTTTGATCTGTTACAGGAATGCGATTTTCCATTAATCGTTAAACCTCGAACTGGTGCTCGTTCTATTGGTGTTCATTTGGTAAAGAATGAGGAGGAATTGCATCAAGCATTAAGCCAAGTGGAAAATCCTGTTATTCAAGAATGTATTGCTAATCCTGAGCAAGAGTATACCAGTGGAGTGGTCCTAGAGGAGGGAGTTGCGAAGGCTGTAGTCACCATGCGCCGTGATTTGCGTGATGGTAATACTTATCGTGCGTATGTGGAACCTGATGCTCCTTTTAACTTCTTGCTAGCAAAGATTGCTGAAAAACTTGGAGGAATTGGTTCTCTCAATTTTCAATTCAGAGTTGATCAAGGACTCCCTAAAATATTTGAGATCAATGCCCGTTTTTCTGGTACTACTCCTTTGCGTGCTCATGCTGGATTCAACGAGGTGGACTACATCGTTCGACATTATGTTCTTGGTGAGCCTATACCAGCACCCGATGTGCGAGCGATCGCTATTTTCAAATATTGGAATGAAATTGTAGTTCAACCAGAACAAATTACCGAATTAGCAAACAATTCAGGACTTTTAGATTCGGTGGTTTTATGAATGCTGAATTCATTCAAGTCTCGAATTATTTGTGGATAGAAACACTACAAAAAACCTGGCATGATATTTATCAATTACCTGATTATTTTGTTTTAGAGGCAACAAGAACAAGAACAATTCCTGAAGCTATTTTGTTGGTTGATGGTAATCGGTTTTTGTTTGTACCCTATTTGCTGCGTAGTTGTGATGACATAGGTGCTAACGAAGAAATTTTTGATGTGGTTTCGCCCTATGGCTACCCAGGAATTTTGTTAAGTGAGGCAGCTATCAGTACACCCGAATTTTTAGATCTTGCGATAAGGGAGTTAAAACATGTATTAAAGGAGAAAGGAATATGTTCGGCTTTTTTTAGACTGCATCCCATAATAAATCAGAATCTTTGTCACAATTTACAAAGTTCGATTTTTACAGTTAATGGGAAAACAGTCTCTGTAAATTTAGAACTTTCTGAGAATCAAATATGGTATCAGACTAAGCCAGATCGCAGAAAAATAATTAATAATTGTAAGCAAATCGGATTAAAAGCAAGGATGGTTATTTTTGCCGAGTACATTGAAGAATTTTCTGCAATTTATACAGAGACAATGGACCGAGTAAGTTCGGCAGACTGGTATTATTCTTTTAATTACCAATATTTCTCAGAAATGAAAGAATTACTAGGAGAAAAACTGTATTTATGTATAGTTGAAATTGACAATCAAATCACTTCTGTAGGCTTGTACACAGAGTATCGTGGGATAGTGCAAAGTCTGTTTCGTGGAACAAGAAACAAGTTTGTTCACTTTTCCCCTAGTTCTTTAGAAATTGATTACGTCAGATGGTGGGCTAAAGAACGTGGGAATAAATTTTTTCACTTAGGAGGTGGAGTTGGAGGTGCCCAAACTAGTCTTTATCATTTCAAAGCTAGTTTCTCTAAACTCCGGCATAGTTTTCTAACAATGCGCCTGATTATAGATCAAGAAAAATATCGTTACTTAGTTGAGCAAAGAGCAAAATTTTTAGATTCTGATACCGAAAAGATTCTTAATTGTGGTTTCTTCCCTGCGTACCGTTATAAATAAGAGGAATTTCTATCCATGGCTAACAGCAATACAATATATACTTCTAGGGAGATGTACAGCAGTGTAGAATTTAATTTTTGGGCATATAAGGAAGAGTCATTATCACCTGACGAAGAATTCTTAATAGAAAAATATTTAGATAAAAATGCAACAACTATTGAAGCTGGAACAGGTGGAGGAAGAATTGTTTCATCATTAGAAAAAATCGGATTTAAACACCTTTACGCCTTTGATTATGTACCGGGATTTATTGAGATAGCAAAAAAGAAAAATATAACAAGACGGATATATTTTGCTATTGAGGATGCAGTTTCATTAACATACAAAGACTGTCAATTCGAGCAATTACTTTATCTCAATCAAATTATTTGTACTATAGTAGATGGAGCCGCAAGGTTAAACGCTTTTAAAGAAGCATATCGTATTTTGAAGAAAGGTGGAACAGCGATATTTTCCTTTCTAAATTTTGACAGCAGAGCAAAAATCCCATTTTACATACCGTATGTAATATATATACATTTATTGAGGAGCCTTACTAATACTCAACGCTCAATTCAATATCTTCCTCAGCTTAAATATGGGGACAAGACTAACTGGCAATCACTGCTTGATAGCCCACCTTATATGTATTGGTATAAGCCAGAAGAAGCATATCAAATTCTCAAAGAAGCAAATTTTGAAATAGTTGCACTTGGTTCTAATTTTCAGATAAATCAAGGAAAAATGCATACTAGCCTTGAAAGTTTCAAACAGGAACCAAATCAGGGAATGTTGTATTTTGTTTGTCAAAAATAATTGAACATATCAGGTAAATAACTATGAAGATTACTTCACTCGGTCACGCAGGTCTAAAGATAGAAACTCAAAATGCGACAATACTTGTCGATCCGTGGCTTTCTCCAGAAGGAGCTTTCTTGGCGTCATGGTTTCAGTACCCTGATAACCATCATTTAATGACACCTTCACTACTGCACCCAACGGCGATCGCAATCTCTCACGAGCATTTAGATCACGTTGACCCTTGGTTCCTCGCCCAAGTCCCAGAAGACATACCTGTTATCATCCCTCATTATCCATCACCGATATTAAGAAAAAAAATTGCCACTGCAGGTATAAAGACAATTATCGAAGTTCCCCAATGGGAATTGGTACAACTCGCAGAGGGGATCAGTTTGTTTTTTGTGTCGGAAGAGTCGCCCATGAACCATGACTCTGCTATGGTAATTGTTGGTGATGGAGAAGTACTGCTTAACCTTAACGATGCGCGGTTGTCTGCAACACAACTTTGCACTATAAGTACCAAAGTGGGTGGAATGATTGATCTGCTAGCAATCCAAGGAGCAGGAGCTTCCTGGTATCCAATGTGCTACGAATACCCTCAAGAGAAACAAACGGAACTCTCTAAGCGAAAGCGTATTGCTAAGCTCAAATACTTGGAGCGGGTACTGACTACTATAGAACCAATAAAAGTTCTTCCATTTGCTGGTCCTCCTTGTTTCTTAGATCCAGATCTGGCGTGGGTAAATACTGAAATGGAAGACGGTATTTTTCCAGATCAGCAGCAAGTTATAGACTGGTTGGCAAAACGGGGAATTCAAAACACCCTGCTTCTATTACCAGGGGATGCTTTTGATATCACCACAAACAAGAAAGAAACAGATCCGATTTGGAGTGAGTTTTCCTTCAGCGACCGCGACTCTTATTTGCAAAAGTATGCTCTCGCAAAAGCTCACGATATTACAGCATTCAAAGCTCGCTATCCTGAACCAACCGAGTCTCTTTGGAAACCATTTCAAAATTATTTCCAACGTCTGTTGGCAATGAGTCCCTACTTTAACAGCAAAATTGGAATGCGAGTAGGTTTTGATATTGTTGGAGCAGGTGGTGGAAAATGGGCGGTGGATTTTCGACCAGGCTTGGAAGCTGTGTTTGAAGAGATGGGGGAATGTAGCTACAGATATCGTTTTGCATCTCGTTGGCTTCTTCCCATTTTAAATGATGAACTGCCTTGGGAAGATTTCTTTCTGTCTGCGCGATTTCAAGCTTGGCGAAACCCAGATACCTACAACGACCATCTTCTGGGATTGCTGAAATTTGCTTGTCCTAATTCTCTCAAAGCTGTAGAAGATTACGAAACTTCTATGAATTCAAACGAGCAAATAACCATTTATTCGGAGGGACATACTTATCAAATACAGCGCTATTGTCCACATGCAGGTCTGGATTTACAAGAGGTAGGAGAGATTTTACCTGGAGGTATACTACGGTGTTTGGGTCATCACTACGAGTTTGATCTAGAAACTGGAAAATGCCTTAATGGGAAATGCAAATCACTCAATAGCCAACCAACTCAAGTACTTCAGACACAATAACTGCAAAAAAAACAATGGATAAACCAATTCTCCTGTCAACACCTCACATGGGCGATCGCGAACTAGAATTTGTTCGAGAAGCCTTTGACACTAACTGGATTGCTCCTGTTGGTCCCCATATACATGCTTTCGAGCAAGAATTTTGCCAAGTGGTTGGTGCAGGTTATGCAGCAGCTCTGAGTTCTGGTACAGCAGCGCTACATTTAGCTTTGCGATTAGTTGGCGTTGAATCTGGGGATGAAGTTTTGTGTTCAACCCTAACATTTGTTGCTAGTACCAACCCAATTATTTATTTAGGAGCAAAACCAGTCTTTATTGATAGCGATCGCGCAACCTGGAACATGAACCCAGACTTGCTTTACAAAGCATTAACTCGCTGCATACAAAAAGGCAATTTGCCTAAAGCCGTTCTACTAGTACATTTGTATGGTCAAAGTGCTGATATCGATCCAATCCTAGAGATATGCAATTACTACGAGATTCCCTTAATTGAAGATGCGGCTGAATCTTTAGGCGCTACCTACAAAGGGCGTTCTCCTGGAACTTTGGGACGCATTGGTATTTACTCCTTTAATGGTAATAAAATTATCACCACCTCTGGCGGCGGGATGTTAGTCTCAAACGAGCCAGAACTAGTTGAAAGAGCTCGTTTCTTAGCAACTCAAGCACGTGATCCCGCACCTCATTACCAACATTCAGAAATAGGCTACAACTATCGTCTCAGTAATGTTTTGGCTGGTATTGGTCGCGGTCAATTACGTGTGTTGAATGACCGAGTAGCAGCTAGACGACGCAACTTTGAAATTTACGCTGCTGCTTTGGGAAATTTGCCAGGAGTAGAATTTATGCCAGAAGCGGCTTTCGGACGTGCTACACGCTGGCTTACTTGCTTGACAATCGACCCTGAATTGTTTGGTGCAGATCGAGAACAAGTCCGTCTAGCACTTGCTAAACAGCAAATTGAAACTCGTCCTGTCTGGAAGCCGTTACACTTACAACCAGTATTTGCGAACTGTGAATGTATTGGCGGCGCAGTAGCAGAAGACTTATTCACACGCGGTCTTTGTTTACCTTCTGGTTCTAATCTTACAACTCAAGACTTAGAACGAGTCATCAGTGCAATTTATGCAGTTCACCAAAACAATAAAAGTAAACATAATTCCCTGGTCATGAGTCATCGCTAACAGAGGGGAAGGCAGAGGGCAGAAGGCAAAAGGCAGAAGGAATTTATTCATGGAAACACAACCACCTGTTGTAAATTTTGATAAATATTGGCATTTACTCAAACGCCATGGTTTATCTGCTTTAGGAATCTTTATCCACATTTTCGTAATATCATTATTTCTTTTATCTCTCAAAAGGCCATCTTATGAAGCAGAAGGAAAACTGTCATTCCAAAGGAACAACACAATTTCTTCCCTCACTGGGGTAGGAACTGAAATCGGGAAATTAGAACCACTAGTACATGATAAAAGTAATCCTGTAAATACAGAAGCGGAAATTATACGTTCTATCCCTGTTGTGCAAAAGACTATAAACAAACTCAAATTGCAGAACGACAAAGGTGAAACTCTAAAATCGAAGGAATTTCTTAAACATCTAACTATTAAAGAGGTTAAAGGAAGCGATGTTCTACAAGTTTCTTACAGGGATAGTAACCCTCAAACATCTGCGGATGTTGTTAATACTTTAATGCACATCTATTTAGAGCAGAACATTTCTTTTTATAGAGTGGAAGTAGCAGCTGCGCGTAAATTTATAGAGAAACAGTTGCCAACGGCAGAAACAGTTGTTCGTAAAGCAGACGCTGAATTACGTCGATTCAAAGAAAAAAACCAGATTGTTGTTTTGCCTGAGGAAGCAACTAAAGGCGTGGAAATGATTGCTGATTTGGAGAAGAAAATTAGCGACACTCAATCTAGAATTGCTGATGTTAATGCGCAGTCTCAATCCATCCGCAAACAATTGAAAATGAATTCGCCGCAAGCGATAACTATGACTTCCCTCAGTCAATCTGAAGGAGTGCAAGATATTCTCAAAGAAATTCAACATTTAGAGTCCCAAATTACAGCCAAAAAAACTGTTTTACAGGATAAACACCCTGAAATTATTAAATTAAAAACACAATTAGCAGGCTTAAGAGAATTACAGAAAAACCGAATTTCAGAAGTTGTTGGAAGTCCTCACTCAAAAGTGAAAGGTAATTTGCAAATTGGAGAATTGCAACAAACACTGAGTGCAAAACTTGCAGAATTAGAGTCAACCAGGCTTGGTTTAGTGAGTGAAGTGAGTACTTTATCAAAGTTAGAAGCAGATTATAAACAAAGGCTCAAACGATTACCACAACTGGAGCAACAACAACGGGAATTAGAACGTAAGCTACAAGCAGCCCAATCTACATATTCTATGCTGCTACAAAAGCTGCAAGAAAGCCGTATTGCAGAAAATCAAAATGTAGGAAATGCCCGAATTATATCTGCTGCTCAAGTTCCTGAAGACCCTGTTTCTTCTCCTATAGTTATATTCTTAAGTGCAGGCTTAATTGCTACTTTAGGTGCTTTGGCAACTATCTATATTTTGGAAGTAACAGATAAATCAGTCAAGACTATCGACGAGGCAAAGGAATTATTGGGGATGACTTTATTGGGGGTTATTCCTTCGTTTAGTAAGTCTCAAAAATCTACTCAACATAATGAAGAATCAGAATCTGATAGTCCAAAACTGATTATGAGAGATACTCCTTGTTCTCCGAGTAGCGAAGCTTACCGGATGTTGCGGGCGAATTTGAAATTTATTAGGGCGGATAAAAAGTTAAAAGTGATAGTCATCACAAGTTCTGTCCCTAAGGAAGGTAAGTCAACAGTAGCTGCTAATTTAGCGATCGCAATGGCGCAGATGGAGTCTAAAGTTTTACTGGTAGATGGGGATCTGTACTCCCCAGTTCAGCATCACATTTGGGAACTACCTAACGCTAAAGGTTTAAGCAATGTGATTGTAGGACAAGCTGAAATCACAACTGCTGTTAAAAAAGTTATGGATAGCTTAGATGTCCTGACGGCTGGTGTTCTTCCTCCCTGTCCAGGATCTTTGCTAGACTCAAAACGCATGGCAACTTTGATTGAAAATTTCACTGATAACTATGACTTCGTAATTGTGGACGCTCCGTCTTTAAATGTTGCAGCTGATGCTGCGACTCTCGGTCAAATGGCTGATGGGGTTTTGTTCATAGTTCGTCCAGGTGTAGTTAATTCTGTTGATGCTACTTCTGCTAGAGAACTTTTAGAAAAATCTGGTCAGAATGTTCTAGGACAAGTTGTTAATGGAGTCATTTCTCAGAAGAAAAGCCGCAGCTACTACATGAAAGAGGAATACTACCAGCAAAAACGGGCAGATCTGATGAACAACGTCACGGAGAAGCAGGATCGCTTAGACGGAGTAGAGGAAGCAGGAAATGTGTGTTCGAGTACTATGGACTTCCTTCCAGCTAAAGATTTACCTATGTAATTGTTCTTCGACAATCCTCTACCCACCTGTCTGTTTGACATTGATAATGTCGTGCAGTGTTTCTAACACTGAACGGTGACGCCAAGCAAGTTGCTGACGGGCTTTAGTTGCATCCACCCGAACACAACGATCATAAATATAGTGAACTCGCTCTCTGCTGAGGGGCGGTTGCCATTTAAGTAAGCGCCCGATAGGATCGAGTAAGTTCCCCAAAAGCCGTACTAAAGGTTTAGGAGCTTCGAGAGGAACTGGAATATTTGCTTGTTGCCCAATGATCTCAAACATTTCGCGTGTGGACAACTCACCAGCAGAAATAATGTAGTGTTCTTTTGGTACACCTTTTTCAGCCGCTAGAATCATCGCTGCGGCCAAATCGTCTACATGAACAAAGCCAGTTATGCGATCGCCTCCAGCCCATAACTTTAAACGTCCTTTCAAAAATTGCTGCATCACCGGACCGAAATGAGGATCGTCAGAACCATAAATTCCTGAAGGGAGAACGCTAACGACTGGTAATCCACGCTCAGCAAATTGATCCACCAATTGTTGGGCTTGATATTTCGTGCGATCGTACGCAGAGGAAAAGTCAGTCTGTGTTCTTTTAAATGTTTCGTCTACGACCTGTCCTTTAGTATCACCAAACACACCTATTGTGCTACAATAGACGACTTTAGAAACCCCAACTTCATAAGCTACTTCCAAGACTGCTTGAGTTCCTTGTACATTCACCCGCTCCATCTCAGCTTCATCGACCACCCCTAACTCCACATAAGCAGCGGTATGAAAAACTGTGTCTACTCCAGCGATCGCTGCTCGTAGGACATCCTTATCAGTGATATCCCCGTAAACTAATTTTGCACGGCAATCAGTAAGACGTGCTAAGTTGCTTGACGAACGTACTAAACCGCTCACATCATCGCCTCGTTGTTCCAAGGCTCGCACCAAGTGAGAGCCTGTAAATCCGTTGGCTCCAGTCACTAACGCTTTCATCAAACTTCCTTCCGAAACCGAACAATTTTAACATTAACTACACAAATTTATGTGCTCATTCTAACTACCGAATTCTGAGATTTTCTTAATGGCTTTACATAAAATTCATAATTCTGGCTAAAAATATACAATTACTTTAAAAAGGCCTCGCTATCTGATTGTTTAATATGAGTAGGGCTAAAAATTTGCTTTTTATATAGAAAAAAGCAATTTGATAAAAATGCAAGCTACCTTTACACATTATGGTTGCAACGGCAAAATCTAAAACTAGGCTACAAATGAGCCGTTATGGCAATCGCGGAAGAGTTTACCTGTTCGCTCCCATGGTAGATTTCAATATCATGGCAGAAGTCGGTGATACTCCACCCTAGAGGAGAGAGCGTGCTGCAGGAAATCATACGAGAAAATTATTAAACGATATTTAGCTAAAAGTCAGGAAACTTATCTCCCACAACAAGGCTAGGGAGATCGAATCAATACAAGCGTAGAAGGAGCTTGCAAGCCTTTTGGGTATGTAGGTGTAATTTTTCATGGATCTTCTTCGATTGATTTCTTGCACATCTGTTAGTAATTCAATAAAAGGCAAGAAGAGCTTTCTAGAGCGGGAGCAGGGTAACAAAGGAGAACTCAATTGCGGATTGGTAAGTTTGATTCGCGTCGATATAGAACCTTGACTAATCCATGAAACGCTAACATTTCCCCTCCAACCCTCTTCCCCTCAACCGTACTCCAGAAATTTTGGACTAACTTGAACTGTTGTCATGAATGGAAAAAAATCAACTCTTCGATTGATACAGCTTTACGCAAAAGAATATATACTCACGGGAGTACTTGGAGGTATACCTACTCCTATTGGTAAAGTGCTACGAAACCTCGCCTATCGCTCGATTTTTGCGAGAGTCGGAAAATCGGTTTATATTCAACCCTATGTGCGGTTTATCGGTACTAGGACAATTGAGATTGGAAATTACGTTCGTATCTATAGTGGTACTTATATCAGTAATAAAGGTAACCGGATTCGCTTTGAAGATAATGTATCAATTGACCGTGGAGTAGATATTAGAGCTTATGACCAGGATAACGGTCACATCACTATTGGTGAAGATACTTACATTGGTCCATACGTCTGTATGGCCGGTCCTGGTTTCATCCGGATTGGAAAAGATTGTATGATTGCTTCACACTCATCACTTTACGCAAACAATCACATTTTTGATGATCCAAAGCGCCCATTTAGAGTACAGGGTGTGAGTACCAAAGGTATCGTAATTGAGGATGATTGTTGGCTCGGAACTGGAGTCAGAGTATTAGATGGAGTCACTATTGGTAAGGGAAGTGTCATTGGTGCAGGTTCAGTAGTCACTAAAAATATTCCCCCTTACTCAATCGCTGTAGGTGTACCAGCACGAGTGATTAAAAGTCGTCAACTTACAGAATCTTCTTTTTTAGCTGCAAATACTCTACGGAATTAAATCAAACATTGAACCCCTATTAATACTGCACGGGTTTTGGAAAATTGTAGGTTGGGTAGAGCGACAGCGAAACCCAACAAATGCCGATAAATGTTGGGTTACCCTGCGGGAAGCCGCCAAGGGCGTCTACGTTCCTCAACCCAACCTACATTAGATTTAAGTTTTTGGCAAAACCCGTGCAGTATTCGAACCGCTATTAATTCCTACATCATGTCTTTGGTTTGTAGTTGCGCTTTAGCGCACCGAAGTGCAACTACAAACCTTTTCAGTCGTTTTACAAAACTTCACATACTTGGTACTATTCCAGGTGACTTACGCAACTTATTTTTACATGATTCCGTAGCTCATCACTCTCTGTTGGACTTTAAGAGATCGTCGCTTTTTAAATAAAAATATTTAGCTCTATCGAGAGCTTATTGTAATTTTATGTAGTGCGACAGAGTTACAGATAGCCAAGAGCAGATTTGCTAAAATAATGCCATGAAAACGTGGCATAAAAAAAAAGATGGCAGGAGTTGTAGGACGGACAGGAAACCCAGGAATTAGAAATCCGAAAAAGAAGAATGAAACTTGTTTCACTATTGAACCTGGAAAAGAACCAAAGGGACGCATGATGGGATTTCGCCCTCCAGTTTCTTTAGAAAAGCAAATTGATACGGCGGTCGTTGCTTCGGGTCAGACTTTATCTGATTGGTTACTTTCTGCTGCAATAGCGAAGCTAACCGCTGAAAGTCGTACCCCCTATCTGGAAAAATCCTCTTGAATCATGTTCCGATGCCTTGCCTTATTTTCCAATAAAAACAATGCATTTTGCTTATTTAGCTTTGAAAACATGGGATAATGAGGTGTAGGTGAGAAAAGGAGGTGATGCAATTGGTCAACTCACCAAACAATGCTAGTCATAGTCGTAACGGAGACGCAAAGGACACTAACCCATCATCCATCTACGAAAACCTAGATCCAGGATTATGGGCAAAGACTGATGCAGAAACTGGTGAGAGCGAGATCGTTTTCAACCAACAGATTCCGGAAGAAATTCGACCGGATAAGCTGTTGCGCATTTAATTTGTATATGCGACGCGGGCAAGATGCCCGCACTACAATAATTTCACATCTTCGTTTTATATAATCTAGCTGCGCATCAGCTTAGCATGGATGAAAATGAAGATGATTCACCAAATCCTAAACGTAACTAACTAGCAATTAGCTTCCCCAGCTAGCACCTGGGGGGCTACATTACTTTATTAAATCGAATTATGAGCGATGAGTCCAGTTATTTATCCAATTTACTACCGGGTGATTAGATGTGAGGGTGGCAAGTGGTACGTTAAGGGAGCCAAGCTTTGTAGCCCAAATCACATACCAATTGGATTAGAAAATGCTGAATCTTATGGAATTACTACTGAATCGCTGCTAGTTTCCCTTTTTCGGATTAATGGCGGTTTAGCAGGATACTACATAGCTAATCTACAAGAAAAGAAATATTATTACTGCGGCTTAAGTATTGAGGATGTTCAAGCAACTTTCTTCAGTCTTGGTATAGGGAGAGTAGAACAATAGCCAGGGTTCGTGCGTAAGCGTCGTGTTCTTTTAAAGAATTGATATTACTTACGCAACCCATTTTTACAATGATTCCGTAGCTCATCACGCTCTGTTGGATGAGTAGCAAAATAATCTTGAAGCCATTGACATCCTCGTGCTAGTAAATCATCCAAATCCAAGTTCCACAAAATTACTTTGCCATCTTCACCAGCAGAAGCAATAATCTTGGCATCAGGACTGAAAATTAGGCTTTTCACTGGCTTTTTATGTCCTGTGAGGGTAGTTAACGGGGTTCCATCCTGTTTCCAAAGTTTTATAGTCCCGTCATCACTAGCAGAAGCAAGAATTTTATCAACAGGGCTAAAACTGACGCTTGTCACTGAACGGCTATGTCCATTTAGGGTAGTAATTAAAGTTCCATCCCGTTTCCAAAGTTTAATAGTTTGATCTGCACTACCTGAAGCAATAGTCTCTCCATCAGGGCTGAAACTTATACTATTAATATCTTTTCTATGTCCATTCAGGGTAGTAATTAAAGTTCCATCCAAACGCCAAAGTTTGATAGTTCTATCGTCACTATCACCACCAGAAGCAATAGTTTTACCATCTGGGCTAAAACTGACACTGTTTACCCAATTTTTATGAATATCTTTAATATGGGATGAAATAAGAGTAGGAGCATCTAACTTCCAGATTTTAATCATTCCTTTATCAGTACCAAAAGCTATAATTTTACCGTCGGGGCTAAAACTGACGCTTGTTAGCAGACCTTCATAATCAGGGAGGGCTTTAATTAGCTTGAGCGTCTTATCCCTCTTCCAAAGTTTAGCACCTCGATTCATTCCAACAATAATACTGTTACCATCAGGGCTGAAACTGAAGCTATTGTCGAAACCTTGATGTCCTTGCATATATCCTTGTACAGTATCAATTAAAGTTCCATCTCTCTGCCAAATTTTTACTGTTCCATTACCACCCGAAGCTATGATATCCGCATTAGGGCTGATAATCATATTTTGATGTCCATTTAATTTAGTTACCGGAGATACATCTAAGTGCCAAAGTTTAACGTTCCCATCTTTGTCAGCAGAAGCGATCGCTTTCCCATCGGAATTAAAATTGACGCTGACGACCGAATCACTATGTCCAACAAAGGTATCAATTAAAGTACCATCTAGTTGCCAGAGTTTGATAGTTTTGTCAGTGCTGCCAGAAACAATAATTTTACTATTGGGGCTAAAACTAACGGTGTTTATTCTTGTATCTCCCTTGATATTTTGTCTTAAAGTGCCATTAAGTTTCCAAAGTTTAATGGTAGTGTCATTATCAACTACAGCAATAGTTTCTCCATCCGGGCTAAAAGTGATCCTTGTTATCAAACCTTGATGACCAGAAAGAGTGTTAATGAAGCTTCCATTGCGGTTCCAAAGTTCAATATTTTCTTCTTCTCCGCCGACAGCAATAATTTGACCATTAGGGCTGATTGCAGCAGTTTTAATTAAATGACTCTGCATTTTCATAGGTATAGTTTTAATCAGATTTCCATTTAATTGCCAAAGTTTCACGGTTCCATCTTTGCTGGCAGAAGCGATAGTGTTATCGTCGCTAAATGACACACTGACTACCGAACGTTGATGTCCAGAGAGGGTTTTGGTGAAAGTACCATCCCGCTTCCAGATTTTAATAGTACGGTCATCACTAGCAGAAGCTATGAATTGGCTATCGTGGCTAAAGCTTAAGCTTTTCACTGTATCTTTATGCCCATAGAGGGATTTAATTTGAGTACCATCTCGCTTCCATAGTTTAATAGTACCGTCATCAGCGGCAAAAGCTATTAGCTGACCATCGGGACTAAAACTCACAGCACTATCACCTATTGTTTGACCAATATTAAATTGATTATATTCACGAATATTGACGAGAATATTTAGTAAAGCTGATAACGGAGTAGTTGTTTGATATTCTGCTAAAGAAGACTGATTTTGCACAAGCTGTTTTAAATCTTGACTAGCTTTCATCGCTAACAATAAAGCTTCAATTTGCTGGGATTTAGATTGTTGTTCGGCTTTATACCCTACCTGTGTCAGTCTTGTAGCTTCCTTTGTTTGATGTAGTAAATACTGTCCTACAAAAATCATAATAGTCGCAACTATTCCTCCTATGAAAATGATATATATTGCTTTCTGATTAGCTTTAGCTACTTGTTTATTGGTTTCTGCCAGTTTTTGGCTAGCTATTTCATTATCATCGGCTAATTTCTGATTACTTTTCGTCAATTTCTGATTAGCTTCAATTTGTAATTTTGTGGTGATTTTTTGGCTTTCTTGTAAATATTCATAATCAGTGTTACTAAGATTTCTACCAACTGCCCATATTAAAGCCTCTTCTAAAGCTTTCCCTTGTAGTAGCCAGGAGGGTTGTTTATGAGAATTTAACCAGTTATTAATGGCTTCACTATAGGGACGAAGTTTATCTAATTCTTTTTCAATCCAATCGTGATTAAAAACTGCTTGGTAAATGGGATTATATACTTTCAAATATCTGTCTTTCTTAACTACTAAACCTGATAGCCTTAATTCTGTTTGCGCTTGGCTACTATCTACAACTACCGTTTCAGTAGATTGCAAAACTTGCTGATATAATCCCAATAATCTAGCTGATTTTTGTTCGTTCCGCAGTAGGCGATCGCGTATAGTCCTTAAATGTTCTGGTTCATCTTGAGCTTCCCAATTATTGATAATATATTTATCAACTAATTCGTTAACATTTAAATAACTATTTGCTCCTTCTAGAGCAATTAAACTACACACCTTTTGTGTTAGAAATGGCTGCCCACCAGTCCAGTACAATACATCTTGTAATATTGCTTCTGGATTCTCTACTTTGTCTACTAACCCTGGAATTAATGCATCTTTCGCTTCAACAAAGTTAAATCCAGTTAGTTCTATAGAACTACCAATGTTAAACGGGGTACGTTCTCTCTCTTGAATTAAATCTCCTGGTGTCGCTACTCCTAGCAAACAAAAAGTTAAACGTTCATATTTGCTAGATTCTGAACGTTGATTGTAACAAGCACGAATTAAAGCAAAAAAATCATCTTTCAATTGAGTTTTGAGCAAAGTATCAATTTCGTCAATAAAAATGATAATATTCGCTGAGAATTGATTCAATACCAAAGACTCAAGAAGTAAGTTTAATCGCTGCACATCTGTCCAAGAGTCATGCTGTAACCACCAACTATTAAAATCTATATCATCAATTTCCAAACTACTTAATAACTGATTGGCAAATCCCTTATACCATTTTTCAGGACTGACATGACTACCAAGGATAGTCAAATCAATAGAAGCACATTTTATGCCTATTGCTCTGAGTTTTTTGATTGTTTGAACTCGCAAACTAGATTTTCCCATTTGTCGCGAGTTGAATACAAAACAATACTCTCCAGCTTTCAACTGTTGAAAAATTTGTGCATCGGCTTTTCGTGATACATAAGTTCGATGATTAGGATTTAAACTACCACCAACTTTATAATAGTTGTCAAATTCCATGATTTTTATACTAGTTCAATTTTTGATATAGTCATGTAGGGGCGTAACCTCCGGCTTCTCGCAGAGTAAGCCGTTCGCCCAACACATAATTAATTTTCACGAATATGTCTAATTCAACCTAAATTAGGAGTAGCACTTATTGAAGCTGCATTCATTAGAGACGCTCGCAAAAATATTCCTGATACAAACGGCAGCGTGGTATAACAATATTATTGTTAATTTTAATTAGTCCCATGCTGTCTAATTGATAGATTTGGCGATTTTTTTGTTCTAATTTTACTATTTGGTTAGTCTTCAATATTGCTTTAAAGACAGTTCCTAATTCTTGATTTTCTTGAAGAGTCTCCAAATGTCGGCGTAAATGTTCAGTATAAATTCCTGTATCGGTAGTTGCTTCTTTGATTAATTGCTCAATACTTACATCCTGACGTACTAGATAGTAAAATGCCAATCGCACTAAGTAAGGATGACCTCCAACTAAAGACATTATGGGAAGAATAGATTTACTATCCAAACCGTGTCGAATAGCTAAACTTTTTACCTGCTCCTCATTAAATTCTTCTAATTTTATCGGTAAACCTACATTAAAAGGAGATTGATTAATATCTAAACGTCCATAATCCTCCGTGGAATGTGATACTAATAACCGCAATTTTTCCCATGTTTCTGATTCATTGGCATTTTCATTCCAATTACGCAACATGGGGAAGAAATTTTCATAAATTTCAGGATACTCAAATAATTTATCAACTTCGTCTAAAGCGAGAACTAAAACACCATCTAATTTTTTGAGTAAATTTTGGAAAGTTCGAGTGCAATTGACCATACTGGGAGTATCTTCATCCCAGGCTTGTAGAGAAGGTGCGGAAGATAGTTGATTGCTTACATAAGCATAAAAACAACGCAAAAAATCATTGACATTGGTAAATTTATTTGTTTCTATTAAGCTGAAATTTAGGTAAACTGTGCTATAGTCATTCTTTTTAGATTCAGATCTAATTCTTTTTAAAAGAGAAGTTTTGCCCATCTGTTTAGGAGCTTTAATCCGAATGAGCGCACCTGGTTCTTTGATAGCACTATAACAACGAGATTCAATCGGAGAACGTTCTTGATAAAAGGCAGAATTAACTGGCTCTGAACCTTCTGGAAACCTTATCTGATGAATGATATGCCCGCATTTTCCTAAAGCTTTAAGACTGACTAACTCCGGCTTATATTTTGCAAATATCTCAATCAAATTACAACGGTAATCTGGTTCTATTTCCGGAGGAAAGCCAAATTTAGTCGATATATTTCTCAGCTGATGACTAGCAGTAGAACGATGCGTAGCACCAAGTTCTCTGGCTATGTGTTCATCTGTCTGTCCTTGTAAAAATAATGGCAATACCTTCTTCTGCTTAGGAGTTAACTCATATTGATAAATGTGTTCAAACGCTTCTTTGTTCATAAATTATGATAAACTTTTACATGAGAACATACTTAGTGTTGATTTTACACAGACTATTGACTTGCCTGTGCATAAATGATACTATCTTTTGGCTTCTGTTACAAATTACAGAATAAATTCAATAACTACAGTTTTTAAAGTACTTGATTTTATATGACGCACCGAATTTTTATTGTGCTGCCGATAGCTTCCCGCAGGGTAACCCAAAATTTATAAGCGTTTGTTGGGTTTCGCTGACGCTCTACCCAACCTACGATTTCCCTTAACTGAATTCTTACAACATTTAAGAACTTATTTATAAACCAAAAGGAATTATGCACGGGAAGCTTGAAAACTGGTTTCTTCGTGGCTCTCTAGTGTTTAAAGCAAAGATTTTCACCAAACACCGGGTTAATTTACGTAAGCCATAACTGACTTATCAACTTTACTTTAGCAGCAACCAGATAGACATTAACGATGTTGAAGAAAATTTCACCAAGATAGCTCTTGAAGTTAAATTGATGAACTTATTCTCAAATAAAGAGAGATCTATAACTCAGGCTTTAAGATGAATATTAACAAAGCGAGAGCGGTAATTTTAGTATTTATTAATTTTACTGTTCTGAAGAAATAACCGGTTTGCAATTATCCCCAAATTTTTCTTGATTAGCGTTAAAGGAGAAAAATATGAACTTCAAGTCAATAGGTTTGTTATTTACCAGCTGCGTCCTAACTGCTATCTGCATGACTTCTATGCTTAGTCAAGCAAAAGCTGATGACGGAGTTCGCTTTATCTGTGCTTCGGGTTACGACCAAAAAGCTGATAAACGCTTTCCCACAACTTATGGTTGGACATCGCGGGGAAAAATAGCAGTTATCCGTTGGAAGTACCCTTGGTTCAACAGTCAAACTATTACTCCTGACAAACGCTGTGAGGAAGTATCATCAAGGTTTCAAAGTGCTTTTGACAATCAAAGCTTGTCTTACATCACTAATGCTACAGCCAATGGTCAATCGGTAATTTGTACAGCAAAAAAAATAGATGGTCCCTGCGAAACTATATTGCTAACTTTACGAAGCGAAGATGATTCCGTCCGGATTCTTGATGAACTCAAAGACCGCCTGAGAGGACGTAGTACTAAACCGATAGAGCATAGTTCTGCCAGACCTCAAGTATACTACAAAATCGACATGAAGAAGTTTCTGGAAACAGCCCCTGTAGAAAAAGAATAATATCAATTCTTGCTCATATCACGCTGGTGCTATGTCAGTAGATATTCTCGTAGTAGATGCTTCAGTGCTAGCAAAAAACAGATGCGTCATAACCGCTAAAGTACCTTACTACGAGTGTTTTTTATCTATGGGTTTAGTCAACACTATTTTTATCAATAGAAAAAATGAAACACTACAAGATTGTTGCGATCGCTAGCTTAAGTAGTCTCCTGATGTTCGCTAGCAGCTACGCTAAAATATCTCAGCAAGTATCTGGTCAAACCACTTCTATACTTGCAACTAATACCCTATCTACAGAAAAAATTCGTCAATTGGCTCAAGCGGTCAATGTTAAAGTATTGAGTAATAATAAAGGCGGAAGTGGAGTATTAATTAGCAAACAAGGGCAAACTTACACTATTCTAACTAACGCCCATGTTATCAGTACTAAAGGGACTCATCGTATCCAAACACCTGATGGTAAGATGCATAGGGCTACCATTATTAGTCGTGGTAATTCTTTATCAGGTGATGATTTAGCTGTCTTGCAATTTCAATCTCAGGAAAACTACCAAATTGTTGCTTTAGCAACCAACTCGAATTTAGCAGAAAATCAAGAAGTATTTGCGGCTGGTTTTCCTGATGATAGCAAAGAATTAGTCATCACCAATGGAACAATATCTGTGGTTTCTCCTCAACCATTAATCGGTGGTTATCAAATCGGGTATACCAATGAAGTTCGACAGGGGATGAGTGGAGGAACATTATTAAATCAAGAAGGTAAATTAATTGGGATAAATGGTTTAAATAACAATGCGATTTTAAACGATACTTACACTTATCAGGATGGGACGGTTCCTAATGTAGAAGAAATTCAACGATTGAAAAAATTTAGTTTTGCCGTTCCCATTCAAACTTTAGCTAAAGTTGCTCCTAAATTAGCAGTTATTCCTCCTGAATGGCGAAACAACCAGAGATCTGTAAAACCGCCAGTAGGTAATACGTTAGCGGATAAAATTAATAACATAGCTCAACAGATTACTGTAAGAATAGACTTTAAATCTAAGAAAAATAATCAGGAATCTAATGAGAATGGATCGGGAGTAATAATTGCTAAGCAAGGAAACACTTATTATGTAGCTACGGCAGGTCATCTGTTCAAAGAATCAGATTATCAACATCAAATTATTACTCCAGATGGCGAGCAATATGCAGTACAACCAGAAAACATAATTAGGTCAGAGAGAACACACGCAGTACTGATAAAATTCATTAGTAATAAAAATTACGCACGTGCAACTATTTCTAACTATAACCAATCCGCTTTAGATTACTTTAACCAAAAACCAAAACAATTTTGGGTATTTTTATCTGGTTTTTCCGCAGGGAGTAAAAAGACAAAATTAAATCCAGGGTATCTTCAGGTAAAAGAAAATTTATTTGCAAGTACAGACAGCCCTGGCTTGTTGAATAATTACCTGAATGGAGGCTATAGGTTAAATCTAAGTTACTCCAATTTATCGCTACCAGGAATGAGTGGAGGACCAGTACTAGATGCTATGGGACAAGTGATCGGAATTAATGGCGGTACTGAAACTCCACCAAACGGGATTAATGGAAGTCATAAAGATTTACCAATAGGTTTTAGTTACGGTGTACCGAGTAGTAGTATTGTAGGTTTAGCCATACAAGCAGGAATAAAGTTAGCTGTCAGTTCTAAGACACCAAACATCAAAGATTCAGAAATTAATTCACTGTGGGAGCATCCGATATTTGCTATCGCAAAGCCGCCAGCAAATGCAAATGAACATGAGTTATTTGAATATGCCAATGAAGTATCGCGAGTCAAAAAATATTCAGAAGCATTGGCTGCTTTAGAAAAGATACTGAAGCAGGGCAAAGAATCTTGTAAAACTTATTATGTAATTGGTTCAATATTAGCGAATAAAGAGGAAAAATATGAAAAAGAAAAAGCTCTAAATGCTTTTGATAAAGCAATTGCTATTGAACCACACTGCTCTGAGACTGCTTGGAAATTTAAAAGTAATGTATTATATAATTTGAAAAAATATTCATTGGCTTTGGCAGCAGTTGACAAGGCTATTAAGTCTAATAGTGAAGATTTTAGTCTTTATGTGTTTCGTTCCTCAATATTACTTGAATTAAAAAAATATCGAGAAGCACTAGTAGCAATTAACAAGGCAATTAAAATTAACGATCCTGATAAAATTGAGAGTTTGGATTTTAACTACTTCATACGGGCTAATATCCACATTATTTTAAAAAATTACCGAGCAGCACTTACTGATTTGAATCAATTGATTACACTTCAACCTGATCATCCTACTGCTTACATTGCACGAGGTATTATTTATGCTAAATTGAATGAGCATCAATCAGCATTAGCGGATTATAGTCAAGCAATTAAGCTTCAACCTAATAATGCTGATCCTTACATTCGGCGAGGTGATTTCTATCTCGATATTAAAGATAATAAAGCGGCGTTAATAGATTATAATCAAGCAATTAAGCTTCAACCTAATAATGCTACTGCTTATGCTTCGCGAGGTGAATTATACAAGCGTTTGAAAGATAATAAAGCAGCACTAGCAGATTATAATTACGCGATTAAACTTCAACCAGAGCAAGCAATTCTATACTTTTGGCGAGGCACTTATTACGATGTTGTCAAAGATAATAAAGCAGCCTTAGCAGATTTTAATCAGGCGATTAAGCTTCAACCTAATAATGCTGGTGCCTATTACAAGCGGGGTAATATCTACAAGAATTTGAAAAATTATCCAGCAGCGCTAGCAGATTTTAATCAAGCAATTATACTTGAACCTGATAATGCTTTTGCTTACTACTGGCGGGGTAAGTTCCACAAAGATTTGAAAAATTATCCAGCAGCGCTAGTAGATTTTAATCAAGCGATTAAATATAACTCTGATATTGCCAATGCCTACAGGCTGCGGGGTGATGTTCTCTCTCTGTTGAATAAGTATCAAGAAGCACTGGCAGATTTGAACCAAGCAATTAAATTTCAACCAAATAATGCCGAGAACTATATTGAGAGAGGTATTGTCCGCCAAAAACATAAAGACTATCAAGCTGCACTAACAGATTACAATCAAGCGATTAAACTTCAACCTGATAATGCTAATGCTTACTACTGGCGGGGTAGTGTTCTCAATCTTTTGAACAAGTATCAAGAAGCACTGGCAGATTTGAACCAAGTAATTAAATTTCAACCAGATAACGCCGAGAACTATATTGAGAGAGGTATTGTCCGCCAAGAACTCAAAGACTATCAAGCAGCATTAAAAGATTTTAATCAAGCCCTAAAAATCTTGCCATCTAATGATACCAGACCGCTTGTTTCACGAGCTATTGTCCTTGCTAAGCTGAACGATTATCAAGCAGCGCTGGTAGATCTTAATCAAGCAATTAAATTTCAACCAAATAATGCCAAAAACTATTTTTTGAGGGGTCTTTTCCACAGAGAACTCAAAAACTATCAAGCAGCGCTGGCAAATTACAATCAAGCAATTAAGCTTCAACCCAATTACCCCAACGCCTATCAGCAGCGGGGTAATGTCCTCTTTTTGTTGAAAAAGTATCAAAAAGCACTCACGGATTACAATCAAGCGATTACGCTTCAACCTGATAATGCCGATAACTACGTTTTGCGGGGTAATGTCCACAAAGAGTTGAAAAATTATCAACCTGCACTAACAGATTACAATCAAGCAATTAAATTCCAACCCAATAATGTCAACGCTTACTACCAGCGGGGTGATCTCAGCTATTTGTTGAGAGATTATCAAGCAGCACTAGCAGATTATAACCAAGTGATTAAACTTCAACCTGATAATGCCAATGCTTATTATTGGCGGGGTGTTGTCCGCTATTTCTTGAAAGATTATCAAGCTGCACTAACAGATTTGAATCGAGCAGTTAAAGTTCAACCCAATGATTTTACCAACTACTACTGGCGGGGTTTTGTCCTTAAGGAGTTAAAAGATTATCAAGCAGCACTAGCAGATTGCAATCAAGCTATTAAACTTCAACCTAATGATGCCAAGGGCTACTACTGTCGGGGTGTAGTTTACCAAAAGCAAGGAGATGATAACGCCGCATTATCTGAATATGCTCAGGCGCTCACCAAAGATAAAAAATTTGCCGCAGCTAACGCAAAGATTGGGTATATCAAATACGAAAGGGGAGATATTGAAGAAGCTATTCAAGAGTGGCAAAGAGCAGTTGAGGTTGATAGTGACTTAACAGGAGCGCAATTAGCACTTGCAGTAGTTTTGCATAGCAAAGGAGAGCAACAAAAGGCTCTAAATATGGCACAAGCTACCTTGCGGTTAGATAAATATTTAGCTGACGTTGAAGTTCTCAAACAAAATCTTTGGGGTACAAAACTAATTGCAGAAGGAGAAAAGCTTCTCTCTCATCCTCAGATCCAAGCATTGGGAGTCAAGAAATAATACCAATTTCCTGAAATAACATAACAGATAGAGTGTGTAGGGGCGTTCCCCTTTAGGGGTTCCTGTTAGCGCAGCGAGCCCGCGGGTATAGGGTACGGCGTTCTCCCCTACAGGTGGACGCTTACTACGAGTATTTTTTATCTATGGGTTTACTCAAGGTTTTTTGAGCAATGGAAAAAATGAAACACTACAAGATTGTTGCGATCGCTAGCTTAAGTAGTCTCCTGATGTTTGCTAGCAGCTACGCTGGAATATCTCAGAAAGTATCTAATCAAACCAATTCTATACTTGCAAATAATACCCTATCTCCGGAAAAAATTCGTCAGTTGGCTCAAGCGGTCAATGTTAAAGTATTGAGTAATAATAAAGGTGGAAGTGGAGTATTAATTAGCAAACAAGGACAGACATACACTATTCTAACTAACGCCCATGTTATCAGTACTAAAGGGACTCATCGTATCCAAACACCTGATGGTAATATCCATAGGGCTACAGTTATTAGTCGCGGTAATTCTTTATCAGGTGATGATTTAGCTGTTTTGCAATTTCAATCTCAGGAAAACTACCAAGTTGTTGCTTTAGCGACTAACTCGAATTTATCAGAAAATCAAGAAGTATTTGCTGCTGGGTTTCCTGATGATAGCAAAGACTTAGTCATCACCAATGGAAAAATATCTGTGCTTTCTCCTCAACCATTAATCGGTGGTTATCAAATCGGGTATACCAATGAAGTTCGACAAGGGATGAGCGGAGGAACACTATTAAATCAAGAAGGTAAATTAATTGGGATAAATGGTTTAAATAACAATGCGATTTTAAACGATACTTACACTTATCAAGATGGGACGGTTCCTAATGCACAAGAAATTCAACGATTGAAAAAATTTAGTTTTGCTGTTCCCATTCAAACTTTAGCAAAAGTTGCTCCTAACTTAGCAGTTATTCCTCCTGAGTGGCGGAATCGGCAGCAAGCTGTAAAACCGCCAGTAGGTAATACATTAGCGGATAAAATTAATAACATAGCTCAACAAATTACTGTAAGAATAGACTTTAAATCGAAAAAAGATAATCATAATCGGGAATCTAATGAGAATGGATCGGGAGTAATAATTGCTAAGCAAGGAAACACTTACTATGTAGCTACGGCAGGTCATCTGTTCAAAGAATCAGATTATCAACATCAAATTATTACCCCAGACGGCAAGCGATATGCAGTACAACCAGAAAAAATTAAGTCAGAGAGAACACATGCAGTACTGATAAAGTTTACCAGTAATAAATTTTATCCAATAGCAACTATTTCTACGTACAATCGCTCGGCTTTTGATTATATTAATCAAAAAACGAAGCAATTTTGGGTATTTTTATCTGGGTTTCCCGCAGGGAGTAAAAACTCAAAATTAAATCCAGGGTATCTTCAGATAAGAGAGAATTTCTTTGAACATATAGACAACCAAGATTTATTGACTTATTTCCTTAACGATGGTTATAGGTTAGCTTTGAGTTACTCCAATTTATCCCAGCCCGGAATGAGTGGAGGACCATTACTGGATGCTATGGGGCGAGTCATTGGTATTAATGGAGGTATTGACGATGAAAAAATAACCTGCGCTAATGAAGAAAACCAAGAAAAAAAACGCTGTTCTACTGAAATAGGTTTTGGGTATGGTGTACCTAGCATTAGTATTTTGAATTTAGCCAAACAAACAGGAATAAAGGAAGAATTATTCGTCAGTACAGATACACTAAACACCAAAGATTCAGAAATTAATGCGCTATGGGAACATCCATTGTTTGCTATTAAAGAGCCACTACCCAACGCAAATGAGGATGATTTATTCCAATATGCTAATAAACTATGGCGAATCAAAAAATATTCAAAAACGGTAGATGTTTTAGAACAAATACTGAAGTTAAACAAAAACTCTTATGAAGCTCATTACGCAATTGGTTTAGTATTATCGAATGAACAGGATAAATATGAAAAAGCTCTAGATGCGCTTGAAAAAGCAATTGCTATTAAGCCATATCATTATCAAGCTTGGAAATATAAAAGTAGTGTATTAAATAATTTAAAAAGATATTCAGCGGCTCTAGTAGCAGTTGATAAAGCTATTGAGTACAATACAGATAAAGACTTGAGTCTTTATGTTCTTCGTTCTGGAATATTAACTCAATTAAAAAGATATCCAGAGGCACTAGAAGCAATTAACCAGGCGATTAATATTCAGGGTTTTGATTTCAACTATTTCATGCGCGCTTATATCCGCTATCTGTCGAAAGATTATACAGCAGCATTAGCAGATTCTAATCAATTGATTACTCTTCAACCTGATAACGCCAAGAACTACGTTCTCCAAGGTGATATCCAGGTTAGGTTAAAAAAGTATCAATCAGCTTTAGCAGATTACAAGCAAGCGATTAATCTTGAACCTGATAATTATGATGCTTACGTTTCGCGAGGTAATTTATACGTTGAGATTAAAGATAACAAAGCAGCGCTGGCAGATTACAAGCAAGCAATTATAGTTGAACCTGATAATGCTTTTGCTTACTACTGGCGGGGTAAGTTCCACAAAGATTTGAAAAATTATCCAGCAGCGCTAGCAGATTTTAATCAAGCGATTAAATATAACTCTAATATTGCTAATAGCTACATTTTGCGTGGTGCTGTCCATAAAGAGTTGAACAAGTATCAAGAAGCACGAACAGATTATACTCAAGCAATTAAACTTGAACCTGATAATGCTAATGCCTACAGGCTGCGGGGTGATGTTCTCTATCTGTTGAATAATTATCAAGAAGCACTGGCAGATTTGAACCAAGCAATTAAATTTCAACCTGATAACGCCGAAAGCTATGTTTTGAGGGGTATTGTCCGCCAAGAACTCAAAGACTATCAAGCAGCGCTAGCAGATGCCAATCAAGCGATTAAATTTCAACCCGACAATAGCAACTACTACGTTTTGCGGGCTAGTGTCTACAAAAATTTGAACAAGTATAAAGAAGCCTTAGTAGATTACAATCAAGCGATTAAACTTCAACCCAATCATCTTAAATATTCTTTGCGGGCTAGTTTCCACCGATATTTAAAGGATTATCAAGCAGCGCTAACAGACTACGACCAAGCTATTAAGCTTCAACCCAATTATCCCAACGCCTATCAGCAGCGGGGTAATGTCCACTTTTTGTTAAAAAAGTATCAAAAAGCACTCACCGATTACAATCAAGCTATTACGCTTCAATCTGATAATGCCGATAACTACGCTTTGCGCGGTAATGTCCAAGTTGCGTTGAACGATTATAAAACAGCACTAGCAGATTATGATCAAGCGATTAAGCTTCAACCCAATAATAGCAGATACTACGTTTTGCGGGGTAATGTCCACAAAGAGTTGAAAAATTACCAACCTGCACTAACAGATTACAATCAAGCAATTAAACTTCAACCCAATAATGTCAACGCTTACTACCAGCGGGGTGATCTCAGCTATTTGTTGAGAGATTATCAAGCAGCACTAACAGATTTGAATCGAGCAGTTAAAATTCAACCCAATGATTTTAACAACTACTACTCGCGGGGTTTTGTCCTTAAGGAGTTAAACGATTATCAAGCCGCACTAGTAGATTGCAATCAAGTAATTATACTTCAACCTAATGATGCGAAGGGCTACTACTGTCGGGGTGTAGTTTACCAAAAGCAAGGAGATGATAACGCCGCATTATCTCAATATGCTCAGGCGCTTACCAAAGATAAAAAATTTGCCGCAGCTAACGCAAAAATTGGGTATATCAAATACGAAAGGGGAGATGTTGAAGAAGCTATTCAGGAATGGCAAAAAGCAGTTCAAGTTAATAGTGACTTAACAGGAGCGCAATTAGCACTTGCAGTAGTTTTGCATAGCAGAGGAGAGCAACAAAAGGCTCTAAATATGGCACAAGCTACCTTGCGGTTAGATAAATATTTAGCTGACGTTGAAGTTCTCAAACAAAATCTTTGGGGTACAAAACTAATTGCAGAAGGAGAAAAGCTTCTCTCTCATCCTAAGATCCAAGCACTGCGAGTCAACAAATAATACCAATTTCCTGAAATCACATAACAGATAGAGTGTGTAGGGGCGTAGCAGAGTACGGCGTTCGCCCTTATCGTAGACGGAAAGACCCTCATTTGTAGAAAATCGAACGTTGAGGTGCTATTAATTCCTAATCCATATCTGATGATTTCTGTCAATGCGTCAGTTCTAAAATGCAGCCCTTTCAAGGTGGTGGTATAGGGAACGAAAATTGGTCATTTCAACCGTCAAAAGGTTTAATTTTTCAGAACAGAAGTCAGGAAGAGTAACCTCAAACAACCTGTCTTGGTTAGTCACCTTGAAAGGGCTGGTTCTAAAATGTTGGGTTTCGTTCCTCAACCCAACCTACGCAGGTCACTTATCTGAGAGAGGAGAGAAATGCTTCTAGTTCCCCTTCTCCCAATTTTGGGAGAAGGGGTTAGGGGATGAGGGCTATCAAGGTTTTTGCATATTTAGGATGCTCAGAATTAGTTGTTGTTGAAAAAAACTTCACCAAAATAAACTTTAGTCTCACCTAGAAGAACTTATTCTCAAATTTCGGTTGGGGTTGGTGAACACAAATACCATGATGAATAGTAAAGCTATTAACTATTGACGAAACTCTACAATGAAAAGCAAATTATTCAAAATAGGAGCCACAACAATTTTGACTTCTGTCATTAGTGTGATTGGTATCGAAAATGTGTTGAGCTATCAATTGCCGAATATCACCAGAAATAATAATGAATTTCAATCTAATTTGCTAAATGAAAATACTAAAAAATTACAATCGAAAATAATTATAGCAAAAAAATCCGAAGACCAAAACCGGACTCGTCTCTATGAGAAAGCTAGTCCAGCTGTCGTGGCGATCGCTACTGGTTTTGGACATGGTAGTGGTTTTATTGTGAGTGCAGATGGTCTAGTCTTAACTAATGCGCACGTTGTCCAGGATGGTCCTAAAACTGTTGCAATAGTGCTTGCTGATGGTAGACAAGTATTAGCTGATTTGGTTGGTTTTGCATCTGATGGCTTGGATTTAGCAGCGCTCAAAATTCGCAATCAGAAAAATCTACCCTTCTTGCGTTTAGCATCCCCTAGATCAGCGAAAGTTGGTCAATCTGTCTATGCTATTGGTACTCCCCTCAGTCTGGAATTACAAAATACTTTAACCGATGGGATTATCAGCCGCATTGATGCGAAATCAGGCTTAATTCAACATGATGCTGCTGTGAACCCTGGTAATTCTGGAGGACCATTACTCAACTCTAATGGTCAAGTAATTGGTATTAATACTGCTATTTTTAACGATACCGAGATTAAAAGATTTATTGGCATTAGTTTCGCAATACCAACAGATCTAGTCCGTCCTTTTTTGGTAGCTGTAGAACAAGGTAATGCTCAATTAGTGACTCAGCGCCAAAAACCTAGTAATAATCAAGAACAAGATTTACTTTTGAATGGTCAAGTTATACAAGCAGCTTTAAAAAAAGGCGATCGCACTCTCCCAACGAATAGCTATTTTCACATTTATACTTTTGAAGGTAAAGCAGGGCAAAAGGTAAATATTGAAATGGCTAGTCAGCAGATCGACTCCCATTTATACTTACTGCTTCCTGCTAAAGAAAAGCTAGTAGGGGAAAACGACGACATTTCTCCAAAAGATTTTAATGCTAGATTAACTGTGACTTTGCCAGAAAATGGCATTTACTATCTTATAGCTAACACCTTTGAAGCAGGAGAATCAGGTAATTACAGTTTACGGGCGATGATTTCTCAGCAATGAAATATAGCGATTCTCGATTGAGTGCAATACATTTGTAGGGGCGAACGGCGTTCGCCCTTACAATGGGGTGTATTTAACACAAATGAGAACTGCTATAGAGGGGAGCAAAATTGGGTGCGATAGCTTCGCTGCTGCGCTCCGCGCAGATCGCCCCACCCTATGATTACAGGAGAGCGATCGCATTATAATCCTTAAAATCTTCTAGAGGTGCTTCAAAGTCCTCTGATATAGTAATTAAGTCTTTTGCACTACCAAAGAGTGGAGGACGCTTTTCAACAGTCACCACTGAAGTTAATTTTGCGACAGGTTTTTCATCTTTGGTAATAATTATTTCCTCGCCATTAATTGCTGCTTCTATTAACTCAGGTAAATGTAGCGACGCTTCAGCAAGAGTAATTTGTTGCATAACTTATTTTAGAAAGATTTTTCATAGATGCGGTATGTCTTATAGATCTTACCGCCAGCAGCTTCGATGAGTTTGCGAGAAGGGAAATTATCCTCGTAAACCCACGAGAGTTCCGCTCTTTTGTAGGGTTTACCTTTTTGCATTCCGCCTTGCATACCCAAATAAATCACAGCTAATGGAACCATTTTCCGGCGGTACTCTGGTAAAGAGCAAATTGCTATAACTCGTCCTTGATCTATTTGACGGCGATACCAAAGAAATTTGAGAATTCCTAGCCAGTTTAATTTTCCGTTAACTTGCTTCAATGGAATATTGTAATCAGGTAGACCCATAAAAAACCCAACCATTTCGCCATTGTATTCTGCGACTGGGAAAACATCCGGATCTACCAAGCTTTGTAAAGCCTTAGCTTCTTCTAAAAACTCTTCTTCACTCCGTGGAGTAGAACTCCAGTTGTTGGTAAAAGCACGATTAAAAAGGTGATAAATACTGATGCAATCTTCCTCAAAAGCTTTACCTTTCGTTCTCAGGGGGCGGAAGGTAACACCAGATTTTACAGCAATTCGATAAGCCTTTTCAAATTCCGGAGGCAGGGGTTTATCTAGCGGGAAATCATAAGCATAAGCGTCTTTGGCTTTAGACCATCCGTCTCGTTCCATAAATTCTGGGTAGTAGGATGGGTTGTAGGGCATCATCACCATCGGGGGTGAGTCAAAGCCATCAACTAAAAATAGACAATTATTGTGTGTAGATAAATCAATGGGACCCCTAACTTGGGTTATACCTTGCTCGCGTAACCATTGACAAGCAGCCTCGAGTAAGGCTTGAGCGATCGCAAAATCCTGCACGCACTCAAAAAAACCAAACAACCCGATATTCTTGCCTTCTCGCTCAATTAATCGATGATTAATTGCTGCAACAATGCGTCCCACTGGCTGAGGATTATTTGTATCTGGAGACAAAGCAATAAACTGTTGTAACTTTCCATACTGGAAAAAAGGGTTTGCAGGTGCAAACTTCTTTGCCACATCGCTACGTAGAGGTGCTACCCAATAAGGATCATTGGCATAAACCCGTGCTGGAACATCCAAGAACATCTCGTTGTCTGCCAAGGTACTAACAGCGCGAATTTGAATTGCTGGGGTTTGCTTTATCACCATTCGTTATGAGCGATTATTTATTATCTAAAGATGAAATCCTTCTGCAGGCTAAAGATTTTATCACAATGTTTTTTCCCTGACAATTCCCCATTCAGATGATCTTCAGTTGCTTAATTAATTTATGACTTTGGGCAGATTTACGGGTATGCAATAGTGATTAATTCCTAATTTTTCAAAGTTTCTTTGATTAGTTTGGGGGAACATAGGAAAGCAATAAGAACTAAAAAATGTCATGTTATTTTAACATTTAAGTAAAAATAACTAATTTACATGTCAAGAAAATATCCTTTATTAAGATAAATAATCGCTTTCTTTGCTGTGCAAAACCTTAATCATGGAGCTTAAACGCATTAAATCTGAGCAATTTACTATTATTTAGCTTAAATTAGCTGAATAATCCTGATATTCCCTAATAAAAGTCCAGAATCTTCAAAAAATTAAGAAGGGTAAAGCAATTCTAGTATCATAAAATACAATGTTCGCTTTTTTCTTAAAAAACATTCCTAAATCTAGGTAATTACTGATACATTTTACGAAGGAAAGTTTAATACTTAGAAATAAAAATATATTTTCAAAAATCATCTACCAAAAATTATAAAATGCGAAAATGGTATAGAAAATTTTTCTGTAACCGAATTCCTACATTAAGCTTTGCGATAAAATTCAATATCTTGACTCTAGGATTGATAATCCTAGGTGTTTTAGTACCGGCTTTAATAATGAAGCATTGGGCAAAACAATCTACTCAAAAAATCCTCGCTTCACCTACTGTCTCCTTGGGCTCTCTTAGTCATTCTGCTAAACAAGCAGCGTTCAATTTACCTACTGCAACTCCAGTACTTATTGATCACATTTCTCCCAAACAAGGATTCAATTCTACTCAAACTCCATTACTTCCTGATTGGGCTAGTGCTAAGTCACATCTCATTCCCTCTCGTTACCCAGGAAAAGAAAATTCAGAAGTTACATACAATCTCAAAACACCTCCAAGTTTTAGGCAAAGTGAGAAGTTACAAGCAATTGTTAACAATGTCGTCCATTTTACTGCTGCTAAAAATCTACCGACAAAAATGTTATCAATTACCTTAATTGACACAAAAACTGGTGAAATAGCAGGATATCAGCAAGATATACCCAGATATCCTGCCAGCGTAGTTAAGATGTTTTGGATGGTTGTTTTATATGCCCAGATAGAGAGTGGTATTTGGAAGAATGAGGATGCTTTTATTCCTTACTTGTCAAAAATGATTAAGGAATCCGACAATGAAGCTGCTAGTTTTATTGTTGATCAGGTTACAAATACGCACTCTGAGCCAGAACTAGATAGTAAACGATTTAAGATTTGGAAAAACAAACGCCAGCAACTTAACAGATTTTTTCAACAAGCAGGTTACAAAAATATTAACATTAGCGAAAAAACATTTCCGATTTACTACATCAACCTTCCAGAGCCTACAGGTAGTGAATTACAGATGTTAGGTAGCCCAATTTCTGAATGGAATAAAATCACAACTAAACAAGCCGCCAGGTTATTGTACGAAATTTGTGAGCTTAAACAAGCTGTTTCCCCACAAGCAAGTCAAAAAATGTGTGAATGGATCACAAGGAATTTAAACCCCAAGAATTGGCAAAAAGATTTAGCAAAATCTGATACTTTTAACCCTGTAAAAACCTTTTTCGGTGAATCCTTATTCGATAAGGATGTTCAATTACATTCTAAAGCAGGTTGGGTTTCTATTGCCCGCTCAGAAGCAGCAATGGTTACCACAGAAAATAGTTCAACGAGTTATATTTTAGCAATTTTTGGTGAAGATTCTTCATACGCTAATGATACAGAAATTTTTCCACAAATATCTCGTCTTGTTTACAATTATATGACTTCTCGTAGTTTGAGGTTATCAAAAAAATCAAATGCGGAGAAGCATTTTCTTTAAAAAACCATTTTTATAAATCTGTGTTCCATAATTTTTTAAAACATTAAATAACACAAAAATGTCATTAAATAACGAACCAAATTTTAAGAGTATTAACCTATTTACTGCTACCTGTATTGTCGTAGCAAATATGATTGGTACAGGTGTATTTACTAGCTTAGGTTTCCAAGTTGTAGATATTAAATCTGGTTTTGTCATCCTATTTTTATGGCTAGTGGGAGGCATTTTTGCCTTATGCGGTGCTTTGGCTTATGGTGAATTAGGAGCAGCAATGCCACGCAACGGTGGCGAGTACTATTATTTGTCGCGTATTTATCACCCTGTAATCGGCTTTTTGTCGGGATGGGTATCAGTAACAGTAGGTTTTGCAGCACCAATTGCTGTTGCGGCGATGTCGTTGGGACAGTATTTTACAGCTGTATTTCCTCTGTTTTCACCAACAGCAATAGCTTTATTGGTTGTGATTGCAGTGTCGTTAATTCATACGCGCAATCTACAGTTTGGTAGTAGTTTTCAATACATGTTTACCTTACTTAAAGTACTGCTGATACTTGTGCTAGTATTTTGCGGTTTTTACTTAGCAGAACCACAAAAATTGGGGTTTTTGCCTTCAACAACAGATGTGTCCGCAATTTTCAGTTCTCCATTTGCGGTTTCTTTGGTCTATGTTATCTATTCTTACTCAGGATGGAATGCAGCTGTTTACTTAGCAAATGAAGTCGAAAAACCAGAAAAAAATGTACCCCGTGCACTAATTACTGGAACTTTAATTGTCATGGGGTTATACTTGCTGCTAAATTTGATGTTTTTGTATACTACACCGTTGGAGCAATTAGCAGGAAAACTTGAAGTAGGTTACATTGCTGCTAATTATATTTTTGGTGCCAACGGCGCAAAGATAATAGGATTACTGATCTCTGTCGGGTTAATTTCTTCGATCAGCTCAATGGTATTAGCTGGATCAAGAGTTAGCCAAGTCATTGGCGAAGATATTGGGTTATTTAAATTGCTAGCTAAAAAGAATGCTCAAGGAATTCCCAACTACGCGATTTTGTTTCAGCTATGTTTAGTGATCGTATTACTAATTACTTCTAGTTTTGAATCAGTTATAACTTATTTAGGATTTACTCTAACTTTCTCATCATTTCTCACAGTGTTAGGAGTATTTGTGTTCAGATTCAAATACAGTGATATACCGTCAACTTATCGCACTTGGGGATATCCCGTTACACCTATCATCTTTTTAGTAATTAGTTTGTGGATGTTAGTTTTTATCTTTAGTGCTAAACCTCTGGAATCTTTGGCAGGTTTTTTGACACTGGGACTTGGTCTAATTATTTACTTTTTTGCGAAAAGAATTAGCTAATTCCAGATGTAAAAAAACGATTGAGGAGCAGCCAGCGCGGTAGGTAGCTCCCTCTTAAATTCTCAATTTAGAATCCTTTTTTACTTACCTTTTATTAAAGTTATGATAAAAAATGTAAAATTAACATTGGGTATATGGGTTGGTCTTGCTGTCTGTGTTTCTTTGGGATTTTTGGTTTATTTTACTAGCTCCAAAACTAAAGAAGAAATTAATCAGATAGCTCATCAAAATCCAGATGCTTCTAAACCTGCTCCACATTCTTCCCAAAAATCAAAGCCAATATTTGATCAATCAAGATCAGAACATTTGACTAATACAGCAAAATTTATCTCAGGAATGAAAGTAGATAGTAATAGTGATTTAAATCGCTTTCAAAATAATGATAGTTGGCTTAGCTATCAGAAAGCTTTTGATAATGCTTGGTCAAAGTTAGAAAATCAACAATTAGTCAAAGTCAGACAATGGTCGCAGCAAGAGCTCCAACAAATTCATAGTGATTCTTGGTCGATTTTTTATCCCTTTAGTGGGCCAGATTTTTTGTACGCCTATTCTTTTTTTCCAAAAGGAAAAGAATATGTATTAGTGGGTTTAGAACCAGTAGGTAGTGTTCCTGATTTGGCTAGTCTCTCTGAAAGTAAACGCAATTTAAAATTACAGGAAATTAGAAGTTCTCTGTATGCAATTTTGCAATTTAGCTTTTTCCGAACTAATGATATGAAGGTGGACTTGCAGAAACAAGGAGTTTTACCAATTTTGTATGTGTTTCTGGCACGTACTCAAAATCGTATCCTTGACATGCAAGAAGTTGGGATAGACAAAAGTGCAAACATTCAGCCGTTTAAGAAAGGCATGATTCCTGGAGTGAAGATTATGTTTGCTCAAGAGGGAGAATCTCAAACTCGTACTCTATATTATTTTTCTAGTGATTTGTCTAATGAAGGACTGAAAAAACAACCACAATTTAGTCAATTTATTAACAAATTAGATAAGAAATTCACTTACTTAAAGGCAGCATCATACTTAATGCATGGCGATGATTTTTCTCAGATTAAAAATCTAATTTTGGCTGAAAGTAGCTATCTTTTACAAGATGACTCTGGTATGCGGCTTAAAGAGTTTGACCTTTCTAAATGGAAGTTGAAGTTTTATGGCACCTATACCAGTCCCATTCGTATGTTTGCCCATGATTATCAACCAAACTTGAGAAAAATCTATCAGAGTGACAAGAGCATTAAGCCTTTGAATTTTGGCATTGGTTACCAATTTGGCGTTAATAGCTCGAATTTAATGTTAGCAGAGGCGAAGAATCTTGCTGATAATAAACCCTAAGCTAGTAATTAATCATTTTGAAATTGAAAGCTGGATGTTTTCCACTAATTGCGAGAGAGACAATTCTGTTGCAAATTTTTAAGCCATTTTGACTATTGGTCAAAATTACAATACCAATACCCGATTCCTTGGAAGCAATTGTAAAACTCTTAAATGTTTCGAGATCACCCCAATGCCAGAAAAAATTACCATCCCTCGTTTTTTCTAATCCCCAACCTAAACCCCAGCCAAGAAGCTGATTAATCTGAATCTGCGATCGCAACATTTCATGTAAGCTAGCCTCTGTAAGTCTAGGACTATCAATGGTACCTGGTTGCATCATCATCATGAGAAATTTGGCATAGTCACTGGCTGTAGTACGCAAACTCCCTGCTGCGCTGGCACGCTTTGGTTTACTCATAGGTGTGGGTTTACCCTGGCGATCATGTCCGTCGCTAGCGGTTGCTTGGTAACCTGATTCCCATATCAAGCTACTACTGTCCATACCTGATGGGACAAAAATGGAGGAGTGCAAATACTCGTTTAAAGGTTGCTGAGTTATCTCTTCTACAACCTTCTGTAAGTAAATATAACCTTCCCCCGAGTAACTAAATCTTGTCCCTGGTGAAAACTCAATTTTGAGAGGATCATCACCGCTCCAATTTGGAAAACCAGTCGTATGAGAGAGTACTCGGCGGGTGGTGATAAGCTTGATTCTGGGATCGGAAATATAGGGTTTAGCAGTATAGTCTGTTAGTGGAGCATCCAAATCTAGTTTCCCTTGTTCCACCATTTTCAATGCCGCGTAAGCAAGTAAAGGTTTACTTAACGAGGCAGCAGCAAATATAGTATCGTTAGTTACAGATTTTTTAGTGTATTTATTGGTCACCCCAAAGCCGTGACTCCAAAAAAGTTCTCTATTGCGGATAATTGCTAACTGTAAACCCGGAATCAGCGCAGCTTGCATCAAAACAGGGACTTGCGCTTCTAGATTAGTAATCACCTTATCCGTTGCGGAAAGAGAATACTTAGAGTGTGAATCAATTAGACTAGCGCAAAGAAGACTAGTTAAAGCCGTTACACCGTAGAGTAATTGCCTACGAGATAAAATTTTAGGCATATAGCGATATTTTGACCGAAGGGTTAGAAGCTCTTATGTAACGGAAGGGGAAAGCAGTGATCAGTTACTAGTCCGCAGTCCGCAGTCCCCAATCCCCAATCCCCAATCCCCAATCCCCAGTCCCTAAGCACTAATTGTTGGTTTATACAATAAGTTGCGAGTTGCCACCATAGTAGAAACCAGACGATCCATATCCGCTTGAGTATGGAGGGCGTTAACTGTGATACGAACGCGAGGTTTAGCTATAAACCAAATGGGAGAAACCCATATACCGTGAGTTTGTAGAAGTTCTCTAGCAAAGAGCTTGGGATTAAGCTCCGATGGTAAAATCACTGGTATAACATTTGTCTCACCAATTGCCACGAAATCATGCTCAGCTAAACGCGATCGCAAGTAGCGAGTATTTTCCTGAAGCTTTTGTACAAGTTCTGGAGCTTTACGAACTTGACGGATACTCTCCAAAGCAGCCGCCGTCATTGGCGGTGGTAAAGAAATTGTTCCTATGGAAGTTGGAGAGACATTAAGCAGTGGTACAAGTTCTGCCACATGACTACTAATTGCGGCTCCTGCTGAAGCAGCAAACTTAGAGAAAGTCGTCATAATCAGTGGCACAACCCCGCGCTGAACTGCCTGCATTGGGAGAAGATTAAAATGTTCATAGATTCCTCTTCCCGTTTTCCCTATCGAACCGCTTGCATGAGCCTCATCCATCACCAAGACACTGCCTGGATAATTTTCCAGAATGTCTAGCATCTCAGGTAAAGGAGCAATATCACCATCCATTGAGAACACGGCATCGGAAATTACCATAATCCGATCATCAGGTAAGGCGTATCGACGTAGCTTGCGAGCCAAGTCCTCCATATTACAGTGCCGATAGGCTTTCACACGAACCCGAGGACTGTGCCCAAAAACCTTTCCTGAACGTGTCCCAGCGTTAACCACTGCTGAGACGATGCAGCCATGATTGAGAACGTCAGTGAGAATCAGCGTCTCGCGTGTATTTTGAAATCCTGGTACTGGAATTGCTAAGTGGCAAAAAGCATCCATTAAGGCTTGCATTGCCATCCAAGCATTCATAAATAACTGCGTGTGGGGTAGGTGCTTGAAAGCAGAAATTTCGTCTTCTAGTTGTCGGTGAAGGTCAATGCGACCACTTAAGACGGAGGTGGAGCTATTAGATGTTCCGTATTTTAAAATAGCATCAATAGCAGCTTGCTTAACGGCTTCTTCTTGAACTAGCCCTAACACATCATTTGTGCAAAAGGTGAGAACGGTTCGACGATCACCAGTTGCCGCATCTTCAATTTCGACTATATTACCCTGCTTGTTATGACATACATATTCGTCGGGATCTAGCCCACTTTCATACCAACGCTGAACATACTCTTTGACAATTTGCACGGATTTACTCCCCTCACCTTCTAGATAGCGTATCGCTTCAACAGCAAAAGTATATTTGCATATTTTTATAAGCTGGTTGTATGCTACCCAGGTCTAGCACTACCGTCGACGAGATAGAACTTTATAGTCTCGAATAATACATTCAACCCAATCATTTGTTATTCTTTATACTAATTTTATGGTAAGTAGAGTGAGCTAGACAAGAATTAGCCAGGCTAAATGATTTGCCTTCATAGATCGTCGATATTCCTTATGTTATATCCGATATATCTGGGACAATAGCCTCAGATATAGAGATAGACTTTTCTGGTTTCCGGTTCCGACTAGGATTATTTTGCTGTTGACTAGATTGTTGCACGTATTGTTCATACTGCCGAATAGCCAATCTCTGAACGGCAATAATAGCTGGGTTAATTTCTACATAGCGGCGATTTGGATTTCCTAGATAGGTTTGCTGTTCACTTTCGACCATTTCAATATCTTGGGCTAAAAATCTTAGCAAGACAAGACGCTGGAGAAGTATTTGTAACACAGGCTTGAGTAGTTGGAGTAACCACTTCGGAAGCCGAATTTTGAAGAAGAAGAAAGCAATAGAATGGGTTTCAGTTGGCCCAACTGGGAGCCGCATCAGGTATAAAGTAGAAATTCCCTGAAGAGAACTGTAAAAATGAGGATAGCGATACTCAGTGGAAACAGGTAAGGTTGTTACCTGGTTGGCGTGTTCGCTCAACCCCAAAAACTTTGCCATTCGACCTTTATAAGAAACTTTATACTCAGTACGTACTGATGTATCAGTTTCTCGTAAACTAATCAAGACTGGATCAAACCAACCCTGTAACTTTTGGTGAAGAAAACCATGGAAAACGTCCATAGAATTTTCATTACAGATTGTAAAGTGCGCTTTGATCTTCGCAGGAACAGGAACCATAAACCAGTCAGGCTCGTCGAATTCAGCAATATCGGGCGGCTGGCTAATTGCGGCTAAAGCGGGGTCACCTGGAAAAATCCAGATGAGATCGTATTTTTCCTGAATTGGATAGCTCCGAGCTTGGGCGCGGGGAAGTTTTTGTTCCTTTGGAAGGTAAGGAATACCAACACAATGACCTTCAGGATTAAATTCCCAACCATGATAAGCACAAGCTAAGTTGCAGCCTTGTACTTTCCCCTTGTGCAGTTCCACGCCTTTGTGAGGACATACATCTTCCAAGGCTTGCAGATGACCATTATCGTCCCGATAAACAGCAATCCCTTGCTGCCAAATAACGACCTTCATGATGCTACCAGTACGCAGTTGATTTGACCAACCAACTGCGTACCAGTAATTGGCATTAATACCAACCTGTCGGACAGCATTTTGAACTGTCTGGCCTATTAGAGTCGTAGCCAGTTCCATATCATCGTTCCTCTATGCTTATTTCTGTATTTAGCTACTTAGTCTGCCATAAGTCAACCAACTTGTTCCTACAAATACACAGCGACGGATTTTGGAGTAATATTTCCCCCTTGTCGTCCTTATCTCCCCTAGGTACTAGCCACGCTGGTCTCCCTACGCTATATTTACAAAACATCTTGGATTTCTAAACTTATGTTGAGTGATTCCAGATTGTTAGTGTTGCTAGCGGCTGGTTCCCTAACCACAATGGCAGGGGGGGTTGTTGCCCCAATTCTGCCCGAAATGGTGCAAATACTCCATCTTGATCCCAGATTTGCTGGTAACCTAGTCAGCCTGCATTGCTTGACAATCGCTTTGTTCAGCCCCCCGTTAGGTATCTTAGCAGACCGAATTGGTCGCTTAAAGGTACTCATTCCTTCGTTGATCTTCTTCGCCCTATTTGGCATAGCTGGGGCTTTTATGAACAGTTTGGGACCTTTATTAGTGTCTCGCGGGTTACTGGGTGCAGCCAGTGGTGGTATTGCAGCAGCCAGCCTCGGTTTACTAGGAAGTATGTATGAAGGTAAGGCGCGATCGCAAGCCCTTGGTTACGCCACCAGTGCACTGACTATCACTGGTATTGCTTTCCCACTTCTAGGCGGTTTGGCTGGAGCCATTAATTGGCGATTCGCTTTCTTGCTGTATGGTTTCGGAATTCCTCTTGCACTGTTAGCAAATTTACTTCTTCACCCAAAGCAGCCAAAACAAAAACAATCCTCGCTACCCAGTAGCAACAAACAGCTAGCTAAAGTGTTAAGCTATCCCAAAATCTGGCTGCTACTGCTGGTCATTGGTTTAAACTCTATAGCAATGTACGCCGTAGTCATCTACGCGCCTCTGTACCTAAAACAAACCATTGGAGCCGGAGCTGTTCTCAACGGTATTGTCTTAGCATCTCGTGCTGTTGGAGCCGCAGTAGTTTCAGCCGTAGGTTCTAGACACATAGCACAATTGTTCGGTAAAGCTAAAGCTATTGCTATAGGATTTGCCTTAATGGCAATAACCTTAGTAACGATTCCCTTCCTAAATCACATCGGCTGGATATTACTAGCCTCTATCATCTTTGGCGTTGGATTTGGGATTACTCTACCTAACCTCTATGACAGTTTAGCAAGCCTCGCTCCTCAAGAACTGGGTTCTAGCATCTTAGCTGCTGGCACTGGCGTTAGTTTTTTAGGACAATTCCTCTCCCCGATTATTTTAGGACCATTGCTAAACTTTAGTGGTATGGAAGGAGTTTTTTATGCAGCAGCTGGTATAACAGTCATCGCAGGATCACTCCTATTTTTACCGAGACGTTAATTGATAGGTGGAGAGGTAGAACTTTTAGATGGGGTGTCAGAGCGCATCATCGAAAAAAAGAAATATCGTAGAACCCGCCGCAATAAATTACGCCATCGTGCCAAACGGTTTGACAATCGTAAACG